>Ga0154020_10008708_pt1 | contig 11747 bp, 12 predicted proteins | sample Klosneuvirus_201_FD_109709 | JGI IMG/M metagenome (GOLD analysis project Ga0154020, IMG submission 109709) | Active sludge microbial communities from wastewater, Klosterneuburg, Austria - Klosneuvirus_20160825_MG | ecosystem: Engineered > WWTP > Aerobic digester > Activated sludge | place... | reverse complement strand
GATATGATCACTCTGGAAGAAGCTGCTGTTTATGATGCGTTTATCTTTTCACCCGGGCCCGGATTACCCCCGGATGCCGGCATACTACTACCACTCATTGCTCAGGTTTGTGATACTAAGCCCAGCCTGGGAGTTTGTTTGGGACTCCAGGCCATAGCTATGGCGTATGGAGCACGATTAAAGAATTTGACACAGGTGACTCATGGGCTGGCAAGGGCAAATAACATCCTGATATTGGATGATCCTCTGTATGAAAGCATTGAGAACCCATTTATCGCAGGCAGATATCACTCCTGGGTGGTAGATCAATGTACACTACCTGATTCATTGAGCATTACCGCCACTGATGAAATGGGAGAAATAATGTCTTTGTCCCATGAAAACGGCTATTGCTTCGCTGTTCAGTATCATCCTGAGAGCATTATGACTCCACAAGGTCAATTGATAATCAGCAATTTCCTAAATATTGCCAAAGAGAAAATTTTGGCGAATAGATAAGTTTTATTTGAGTTTAAAGGTACTCTTGCCTGCTAAGAATCCTTTGTTGTAAACCTCTATGTTGTAAGTGCCGGTTTGAAAAGCAGATCCCGGCTTCCAGCTTGCACAGCTCACTGCTTCGGTATTCTCATAGTTAAATTCCTTCTGAAGGGAATATGCAATCTGCGTTCCCTCGTCACCGCCATCTATCACTCCCGAGCCGGCTGAAGGGACATTGATAGTCTCTCCGTTTGGATTAATTATTTTTATAAAAAATTTCTCTCTACCATTTTCTACTAATTCATTGATGGCAGTCTTAAAGCAGACACGCAGTATTTCCACATCCTTAGCATGACGCTGTGAAATTTCCTTGCCTTTTGAATTTAACCTGTACCCTTCGACCAATATATCCGAAACTTTTATCACTGATCCTCTGTCCACCTTCCGCGCCAACTTTTGCCGCTCGGTAGCCAATTTCGAATTTTCATCAGTAAGGGTAGTATTTTTAGTAGCGAGTTCATCATTGTATGTTCGCTCTTTAGTAATCTGATCAGTAAGTAAGCCTTTCTCGGTGCTTAATTTTTCATTTGATTGTGATAGGCGATCATTTTCTTCTTTCAGCACTGCCATTTCTTTTTTAAAATCTTCATTTGAGGCCCGCATGGTATTGATTTTGGACTTGATGGCATTGTAATCTTTAGTAGTACCTATCAATCCTACTATTTGATCACGTTGCTTTTTAAGAACTAATTTTTGACTGTCTATCTTAGAGTTCAATTCCGTATTATCCCCTTTCAGCTCTTCAAGTTCAGCCAATGATTCGTAATAATTTTTTTCCAGCTCTGCTCTGTTCTTTTCAGTCTCGACCAACTTAGAGTCCTGAGTAGCAATCAAATTTGAATTTTGAGATTTGAGATAAAGCAGGTATCCACTGAGTAAAAGGAGTAGCCCAATAATGGAAATACTTACTATCTTATAGGTATTGTTGTTATTCGTAGAATCCATTTATTTTATTGTTTTTAATATTGATTGTAAATACAAATTTTTCTAAAATAGTTGCGAGGCAAAGGTTTTACATCTCAAGAAGAACTTTAACTTTGCTATAATAGTGTAAATTTAAAGTATTCCTGAATATAACACTACAGTAAATTCCCTATTTATTAATAGTGGTAAACTACTAATTTAATCAATATCAAATTGATATACATTATGAACACTGAGAATATATTATTTATTGACATCGAGACAGTCTCCGGATATTCAGATTTCGACCAAATGCCGGAGGAAGACCGCAAATTCTGGAGCCTTAAGTCGCGCCAACTATTGACGCCCGAGCAACATGCTCAGCCGGAAAGGATAGCTGCCTGCTATTCCGACCGTGCCGCCATCTATGCCGAATATGGCAAGATAATATGTATCTCCGTAGGTGTGATGGTGAGAAGTAAAGAGAGTCCTGCCACTTTCAGAGTAAAATCATTCTATGGAAAAGATGAAAAGCTACTTTTGGAACAACTGTTTGAACTAGTCGAACTTCGCTATAATGACTCCAATAGGACAGGCTTCTGTGGACACAACATCCGAGAATTTGATATACCATATATATGTCGACGGGCAGTCATTCATGGTCTAAAATTACCCACATCTCTCCACCTGATGAACAAGAAGCCCTGGGAGGTAAAGCATATCCTGGATACACTGGATATGTGGAAATTCGGCGACCACAAGCATTATATATCACTGGCCCTACTGGCGTATCTATTAGATATTCCCACTCCGAAAGATGACATCGATGGTTCTATGGTAGGTTGTGTATTTTGGAAAGAAGATGACCTGGATAGAATCAAGACTTATTGTCAAAAGGATGTAGTAACTGTCGCCCATGTATATACCCGCTTGAACAATGAAGAATTTGTCGATGTTAGTGAGATACATTTTATAGAAAATCAGAAACAAAATTGACACTTAAGACTGCTATACATTCCACACCTCAGACTTCATTGACCGCATTGTTGGCGCGCCGACCACTCATTATCTCAGGACCTTGCAGCGCCGAGACCGAAGAACAATTGTTGCGCACCGCACACGAACTGGTGACTGCGGGTAGTGTTGATGTTTTCAGAGCAGGGATTTGGAAGCCTCGCACACGACCTGGCAGCTTTGAAGGAATTGGCAAGGAAGCACTGAGTTGGCTACGAACTATTAAAGCAGAGACCGGGCTACCCGTATCGGTTGAAGTAGCTAATGCCCGTCAAGTCAATGAAGCTATAGAAGGTGGTGTGGATATACTCTGGCTGGGAGCAAGGACTACAGTCAATCCCTTCAGTGTACAGGAAGTAGCAGATGCCCTAAAGGACCATCAGTTACCTGTATTTGTTAAAAATCCACTGAACCCGGATATAGATCTGTGGACAGGTGCAGTAGAAAGAGTGCAGAATGCGGGTATAGAATGGGTGGGGTTGATCCACAGAGGCTTTTCAGCTTATGGAACTACCCTTTACCGGAATGCACCAATGTGGCATCTAGCAATAGAAATGAAGCGTAGACATATCAATCTACCTATGATCAATGATCCTTCCCACATATGTGGCAATCGCCATATGATTCCTGAAACACTCCAATATGCTGCGGACCTAGGATATGACGGCGTGATGATAGAATCACATTTCGATCCCGATCAGGCCTGGAGCGATTCTAATCAGCAACTGACGCCTCAAGATCTCAAAACTATCTTGGGTCAGATAATCTGGCGTCAGAAGAAACTTCCCTTAAAGCACGAAGCGCTTATCGAATACAGGGAACAGATAGATCAACTAGATGATGAGATATTATCGTTAATGGGCAAAAGAATGGTGCTTTCTGAAAAAATCGGTATCTATAAAGGACGCAATAACATCTCAATCCTCCAACTGAAGAGGTGGGCTGATATACTTGAGCGTGCCTTTAAGAAAGGAAGGAAAATGAATCTCAGTGATGACTTCATCAAAGGCTATTTGAGTACCATTCATCTGGAGAGTATCCGAAAGCAGGAAGAACAAATGAACCGCGAATCAAAAAGAAATGATCCGGAGTAAACGAATAATAAACTCTTTGACTTATCAAAACAAAAGTAAATAAAGCGACTATCTAATGAATTATGATGTAATAGTAATTGGGTCGGGTCCCGGCGGGTATATATGTGCCATTCGTTGTGCTCAGTTGGGTTTAAAGACTGCAATTATCGAAAAATATAAAGCACTTGGTGGTACTTGTCTGAATGTAGGATGTATTCCTTCCAAGGCATTGCTTGATTCTTCAGAGCACTATTTCAATGCTGTAACCAATTTTGCTACTCACGGCATTAGTGTGGAAAAGGTGACGATGGATGCCGGCCAATTTTTTAACCGAAAAGCTGATGTTGTCAGTCAGGTGAGCAAAGGTGTATCCTTTCTGATGAAAAAAAATAAGATAGATGTTTTCAATGGTATCGGCTCTTTCAAGGATGCTCATACCATCACTGTCTCATCTACTGACACTCCAGAATCTAAAGAGCTGACAGCACAAAATATAGTAATTGCCACCGGCTCAAAACCGGCTACTCCTGCAGCCTTCAACTATGATAAGAAACGGATTATCACCAGTACAGAAGCCCTAAGCCTAAATGACATTCCGGGCAGCATGATCATTATCGGAGCGGGTGTCATTGGGTTGGAATTGGGTTCAGTGTACGCACGCCTGGGGACCAAAATAGATGTCATAGAGTTCACCGATCGCGTGATAGGTACTATGGATCCGGACTGTGGAAAGGAACTTCAGAAAATCTTGAAAAAGGAAGGATTCAACTTCTACCTCAATCACGAGGTAACCGATGTGCGCAGCAAAGGAAAAAAAGTTACAGTCACATATAAAGATAGAAACGGTGGAGAGGCCCAGTCGATTGAAGCCGATTATTGCCTGATCGCCACCGGCAGAAGACCTTACACTGACGGGTTAAATCTTGAAAATGCAGGACTCAGTCCAGACAATAAAGGCCGTATTGATGTAAATGAACAATTACAAACCACACAATCCCATATTTATGCCATCGGCGACGTCATCGCAGGACCTATGCTGGCGCATAAAGCAGAGGAGGAAGGTGTATTCGTGGCGGAAGTTATTGCAGGCCAAAGGCCATCAATGCATTACCACTTGATACCGGGTGTAGTATATACCTGGCCGGAAGTAGCCTCTGTAGGTTATCTGGAATCAGAACTCAAAGAAAAAGGCATAGAATACAAAACAGGTAAATTTATATTTAAAGCATTGGGTCGTGCCAAAGCCAGTGGAGATGAAGACGGATTTGTAAAGATACTGGCAGATAAGGAAACAGATGAAGTACTTGGCGTCCATATGATCGGGGCCAGAGCAGCTGATCTGATCGCTGAGATGGGAGTAGCTATGGCTTTCAGAGCTTCTGCAGAAGATATCGGACGTATCTGTCATGCTCACCCCACCTATGCTGAAGCAGTAAAAGAGGCAGCACTGGATGCCACCGGTAAGCGAGCACTAAATATGTAAATGCAATAATAAACATCACTACTATGAATATAATTATCAATAAAGCCACTAAGCTAAATGTGTTTGATTCGGTCCTTAAAGTAATTTGGAAAATAGATATGCCGCAACAGAGTATGGTGACTGACAAACCTTGGGGTGGGTATTTTACTTTTGCTCCCGAGCAAACCTCTAAGTTTATCGATACTTTTTTTTCTGGTGTGGATACCAGCGAATTTTTACCTCAGTTAGATCTACCCATCAGTCCTAAGATTCTCATAGTAGAGCCAGGCAAACGACTCAGTTGGCAATATCATCATAGACGAGCTGAACTGTGGAGATGTATAAATGGACCCGTAGGAGTTGCGGTCTCTGAGACTGACCAAGAAGGCAAAACTATAAATCTGGAGAAAGATGACCACATCTATCTTAAGCAAGGCCAACGTCATCGCCTCATCGGCTTAAAGACGTACGGGATTGTTGCTGAGCTATGGCAGCACACAGACTTGTCACAGCTGAGTGATGAAGAAGATATAGTGCGAGTTACAGATGACTTTGGCCGCTAATAATTGTTTTTTTTCCTTTAGCCCTCACAGAATTTCTTAAATCTGTGTTATCCGATCTAATATAACTACGTCTGATCTTGGTGTATCTTAGTTCAGGTCAACAATAGTTGTAAGGGTCTCATAAAAACATATTAAAATAAATAAAATATATCCGATTCATATCAATATAATTCACTACATTCGTGACAGACATTTTCATGGGTAAAGAGAATAATATTTTCTTAACGAGATAATTATTAGTGTTAGACAGTATATTATTTTTATCTGCGAAAAAATAAGTTTTGATTTATGATGATATTAGGTTTAGTGCTGATTGCACTTTTGGTGGGCGGAATGTTGTCATATTCTGCAAATATGTCCATTCGGAGGAAATAGAAAATTACTTACTGCACAGCAATTACGACTGTTCATTTATCTTTGTAGGGCCTAAGCAAATAAACAACTTTGTCGGGCATCACTGAGTTGAATAAGAATAAACATATTCCTATGCTGGTCAAACAGGCTGAAGTCCTGCTACCTACCCTTTATGGTGACTTTACTTTATTGGCATTTTCTGCTGATCCTGAAGATCCTATGCCCTTACTTGTGCTCAAGAAAGAGGTCACCCCGGGTGAATTACCATTAGTCAGATTACATTCTGAATGTCTTACTGGCGATACTTTTGCCTCCAGAAGGTGCGATTGTGGAGAGCAACTTCATACTGCACTCGAAATGATTGGAACATCAGGTGGTTATCTCCTCTATTTAAGACAGGAAGGAAGGGGTATCGGCCTCATCAATAAACTAAAAGCATACAAACTCCAAGAGGAGGGACTGAATACACTGGAGGCTAACATTCACCTCGGATTTCGTGGTGATGAACGTGAATATAGTGAGGCCGTCGAAGTGTTGCTTCAACTCGGTGTAACTGAATTGGATCTGATCACTAATAATCCCGCCAAAGTAGATTATCTCGCCAGCCATGGTATCACCGTGCGGAACCGTATCTCATTGATCATCACTCCTGGAGAGCAAAATAAGGCCTATCTCGATGTCAAAAAAGACTTAATGGGCCATTTATTATAACATTCCAAATATCAACTGAATAAGTGAGCTACACAGACGCCTTCGACAGACTTAAAAATATTATGGACGAGCTTCGTGATCAATGCCCCTGGGATCGAAAACAAACCATTCACTCACTGCGAAATCTATCAATAGAAGAAGTATACGAGCTGGTCGATGCCATCACACGCGAGGATTGGACCAATATAAAGGAAGAGCTCGGCGACGTAATGTTGCATTTGCTTTTTTATGCCCGCCTCGGTACCGAAGCCGGTCACTTTACACTAGAAGAAGTGCTTAATACCCAATGTGAGAAATTGATCCGCCGTCACCCTCATATCTATGGTGACGTAAAGGCAGATACTGAGGAACAGGTAAAACAAAATTGGGAAAAAATCAAGATGACAGAAGGTAAAAAATCTGTTCTCCAGGGAGTTCCTGCAGGCCTCCCCGCCCTCATCAAAGCACTACGAATGCAAGATAAAGCGGCACAGGTCGGATTCCAATGGGATCGAACAGAGGAAGTATGGAGTAAACTAAAGGAAGAAATGGCCGAACTGGAAGCTGAAATGCACACACTTGATCAAGATGCTCTCGAAAATGAATTTGGTGATGTCTTATTTTCACTGATCAATCTGGCCAGGTATCTCCATATCGACCCCGAAAATGCCCTGGAAAGAGTCAATCAAAAATTTAAAGCCCGGTTTCAATATATCGAGAGCAATGCACCCAAAAAGCTGGAAGATATGACTCTGGCAGAGATGGATAAGCTTTGGAATGAAGCAAAGCACCCTTCGTCCGATCAAAAATAACTTCTTACTTTTACATCATGAACAGAGTGGTGGTTACCGGTTTGGGTATTTATTCATGTATAGGTCTTAATGCAGCAGAGGTCTCTGACTCTCTGCGGGGCGGTCGATCGGGAATCGTGCTGGACCCTGAACGGAAAGAATTGGGGTATCGCTCTTGTCTGGCAGGCATAGTTCCTCGTCCGGAACTGAAAGGATTACTGGATCGACGTGCGCGCATCATGATGCCCGAAGAAGCTGAATTTGCCTACATATCCTCACTACAAGCTATCGAAGCTGCAGGATTGCACATACCTGAGCTAAGGCAAAATGGATGTGGAATTATCTTTGGCAATGACAGCACAGTGAAGGCAGTGTATGAGGCAATCGACCTGGTAAAGCAGAAAAAAGACACTCAGTTATTGGGTTCGAGTTCTATTTTCCAGTCGATGAATTCTACCGTCACCATGAATCTGTCTACCATTTTTGGTCTGACAGGTGTTAATTTTACGCTTAGTGCGGCTTGTGCAAGTGGCTCTCACTCTGTAGGAATAGCTTACTTGCTCATCAAACTAGGCTTACAGAAAATGATCTTGTGCGGTGGCGCTCAAGAAGTCAACTCTTATGCTTTCGCCAGTTTTGACGGACTGGGCACCTTCAGTCTACGCGAAGACAACCCGGCAGGTTCCAGCCGGCCCTTCGACCGCCATCGGGATGGATTGGTTCCCTCAGGTGGTGCAGCATCATTGATCATTGAATCATTGGAGAGTGCCGAAGCACGGGGTGCGAATATTTTAGCAGAGATAATGGGCTATGGATTCTCATCTAATGGAGAACACATCGCAGGCTCGAGTATAGAGGGTCAGGTGCGCTCATTGCAGATGGTATTGGAGCAAGCCGGCATAGCTCCTGAAGAGGTCGATTACGTAAAAGCACACGCCACAGGAACGCCATCGGGTGACATAGCGGAGGCTGAGGCAATAACTACAGTTTTTGGACCCAATACAGTTCCGGTGAGTTCGACCAAATCAATGACCGGACATGAATGTTGGATGGCTGGCGCCAGTGAACTGGTCTATTCAATACTGATGATGCAAGGGGGCTTTATTGCGCCAAACATCAATTTTGAAGAACCAGATGAGCATTCAGTAAAATTAAATATCGTACGGAAAACGATAGAAACACCCTTAAACACCGTATTATCCAATTCATTTGGCTTTGGAGGCACGAATTCAAGCATAATTTTGAAAAAATTTATAAAATAGTGGTTTACTTTGCACTATGAATGAAGATAAAATCATATCTACCATCAATGGCTTTCTCGCAGAGGAGTTTGAAGCTGATTTGAGTTTATTCCGCCCCGAGGCGAATATGAAAGAAACACTCGACTTGGACAGTTTGGATTTTGTGGATTTAGTTGTATTGATAGAAAAAAATTTCGGTTTTAAAATTAATGCGGAAGAGTTTACCAAGATGAAGACCTTCCAGGATTTATATTCCTATGTGTCTCAGCGACTACATCAGAGCACACCTGTAAGATAATTCAATCGAAGACACATTGACTTCCGCTTGGTCAGGCAGATCCCAGGCAAATCCACTTGGATATAGGATATTTATTTGGCTGATCCGCTATGGTGGCTTGAAGCCTGCTTATTTTCTGCTGCGCTTCGTCTCTATCTATTATCTGTTGTTTTCAACTAAAGCCAATTCAGCGCTCATTGAATTTTACACCCGAGCTAAAATTCATAAGCCCACTCTCTGGCGGCATAGATATCAGACATATAATTTATTTGGTGAAGCGCTAATCGACAAGATAGCGACTTACACTGAGGCTAACACAGCCATCAGTTTTGATTTTGAAAATGAACAGGAATTACACAGGTTAGCTGCCAGCGGACGAGGCGCTATCCTGATGGGTGCTCACCTGGGCAACTGGGAGATAGCCAGCCAGCTCATGCACCGCATCAATGCAAAAGTGTATGTGCTCATGCTGGAAAATGAACATGAAAAAATAAAATCACTGCTAGATAAGGTCATCAGTGAGAAATCATTTGAGGTGATCACACTGACTGATGATATTACGATGATCTTAAAGATCAAGGCAGCGCTGGATGAAGGCGCCTTTATCTGTATGCACGCCGATCGATATTTGAATCAGAAGCGTACGCTGCCATGTGAATTCTTAGGTCACCAAGCTTTAATCCCAGAGGGACCATTCTACCTGGCTGCCAAGCTTCGGGTGCCGGTCAGCTATGTATATGCAGTTAAGCAGTCAGGATTCCACTATCAGTTCAGTTGTACCGATGCACTGGAGAGCAGGGACCTGCTTAATCTGGCGAGTGCTTACATCCGCTTGCTGGAGCAGAAAGCACTGGCTCATCCCCATCAGTGGTACAATTTCTACCCCTATTGGAGCTAAATAATCACAATTGGTTCGCCCCGGTCGCTATATTATCCAATTATAAAAGTCATTATTTCACATTATGCGATCTGCATTATACATTTACACTATGATCCAGGCCAGCAACATATATAAGTCGTTTGATGATGTCGAAGTATTGAAGGGTGTAAACTTTCAGATCGAAACCGGCAAGATAGCCGCTATCGTAGGTAAGAGTGGTGTGGGTAAGAGCACATTGCTACACATACTGGGTACGCTTGAGAACCCGGATAAAGGTGAGATCATCATAGATGGAGTCTCTACACTGAAGCTCAAAGGAAATAAATTATCCCAATTCCGAAATAATTCACTTGGCTTTATCTTTCAATTCCACCATTTATTGCCCGAGTTTAATGCGGTCGAAAATGTCTGTATTCCGGCGCTCATAAGGGGAGAATCATTTAAGACAGCACAGTTAAAAGCAAATGAGTTATTGGGATTTCTCGGGCTCAGTCACCGGCTTACACACAAACCAAAAGAACTGTCGGGTGGCGAGCAGCAGCGCATCGCCTTCGCTCGTGCGCTCATCAATCGTCCCAAGGTAGTACTCGCTGACGAGCCCACCGGCAACCTAGATGAGAAAACTGCTGAGGAACTGCATCGGATGATATTAAAGTTTCGCGACGAGTTTGGCCAGACTTTCGTCATCGTGACGCACAATCATGTGCTGGCGGAGATGTGTGATGTGGCGCATGAAATGGTGTGAGGAAAGGCTGTCACGCTAACTTAATCAATTTTGGTTTATTCATATTTCAGCTTTCAGCCTACTTCAGCTCAGCAGATATTCCAATTTTTCGTTAAATCGAGCCCCATCACCCATATCAACACTAAAATTTACTTCCAAACTTCACCCTTACCAACCCGATTTATTTACCTATCTTTGTCCCCGCTAATCAAGATCTTCGTGATCGCATCTAGTAATCTCTTTAAAAACTAACATGAGTAACTATTTAACAAAAGAAAAAGTAAGCAGCATCTTCGCCGATCATGGCGGTAAAGCTGAAAACACCGGAAGTATCGAGGGCCAGGTGGCTCTGTTCACTTTTCGCGTCGAACAACTATCAAAACACCTGAAAACCAATCGCAAGGATCACGCTACCACTCGGGCCCTACTTGCACTGGTAGGTAAGCGTAAGCGCCTACTGACCTATCTGATGAAGAAAGACATCGTCAAGTATAGGGCACTCATCGAAAAATTAGGAATAAGAAAATAAGCTTTGTACAAAATGTCCAGTCAGATAGACTGGACATTTTTGTTTTTTATGTTGCCGTCACGCTAAGCTATTATACGGCAAATATGTTGAACCAATAAATAATATCAAAATGGGCAAACAGACCCCAATTACACATTCATTCTTCCTCCCGGATGGTCAGGAAGTAATCATGGAGACCGGCAAACTGGCGACACAAGCTGATGGCTCTGTGATGCTGAGAATCGGCGATACCATGATTCTGGCAGTAGTCACCTCAGCTAAAAAAGCAAAAGAAGGCCAGGATTTCTTCCCGCTATCCGTCGATTATCAAGAAAAATTTGCAGCAGCAGGCCGCATCCCGGGAAATTTCTTCCGCAGGGAATCCCGCCTGTCTGACTATGAGATTCTGATCAGCCGCCTGGTAGATAGAGCGGTGAGACCTTTATTCCCGGACGACTACCGCGTAGATACTCAGATCATTATCAATCTGATCTCTGCAGACAAAGATATTCTTCCAGATGCCTATGCAGCTCTAGCAGCTTCAGCAGCTCTGACAGTAAGTGACCTGCCTTTTAGCGGACCCATCTCTGAAGTGAGAGTGAGCCGTATCAATGGAGAGTTTCGCATAAACCCACCCAAATCTGAGAACGATAATTCCGATTTGGACCTCATCGTTGCAGCTAATGCCACTGATGTACTCATGGTAGAGGGCCAGGCTAAGGAATGCTCT
>Ga0154020_10008707_pt1 | contig 11748 bp, 3 predicted proteins | sample Klosneuvirus_201_FD_109709 | JGI IMG/M metagenome (GOLD analysis project Ga0154020, IMG submission 109709) | Active sludge microbial communities from wastewater, Klosterneuburg, Austria - Klosneuvirus_20160825_MG | ecosystem: Engineered > WWTP > Aerobic digester > Activated sludge | place... | reverse complement strand
GCCTACTACGGCGGGAAGAAACGTTTTGGCGAGCAGGCTCAAGTCTGGACCGGACGCGCGTTTGTCGTGGGCGTGACGGTGGTGGCGTATCTCATCGCGCTCAAACTCAAGGACAAGGCGGGCATTTTTGAACTGGCCATCCGGTTCGCTTTCTCCGGCTTCGCTGCGCTCGCGCCGGTGATGCTCGCGGCGTTGTTATGGAAACGCAGCACCAAATGGGGCGCGCTGGCCTCTGTGTTATGGGTGATCTTGACGATGGCGGGAAGCTGGTTTCTACACGAATATTCTGCCGGTATCGCCCCCAAGCCCGGCCTGCCGCCCGTGCAGATCTTCCCAGGGATCGGTGATCTGTTCCTGCGCACACCCGGAAGCGTGACGATGTATGGTTATCTGCCGGTGATGTTCATGTGCGTGGGTTCCGCCGGCTTGATGTGGCTGGTATCGGTGCTGACGCCGCCGCCGAGCGCGAGGACGATTGAGAAGTATTTTCCTAAAACTTAACCACGGATTAACACGGATGGACACGGATAAGGACAAAAGCAAACGTTTGACGCGAATTACGCTAATTTGCGCGAATGGTTTCAGAATTAGCGACAATTCGCGTAATTCGCGTCACGCCTTCCGTCATCCGTGTTTATCCGTGTCCATCCGTGGTTGAAAACTGATTTACTATGAGCATCCCACAATCTGACAACCAAGCTGCCCAGCAGAAACTCGACGCGCACCTGCGCGAAATCATCACGTGGCATTTTTCGCCCGAGACCGGTTGCCCGTTCTGGCTCGACTGGGCGAGGAAGAACTTCGACCCGCGCAAGGAGATCAACTCCATCGCCGACATGCTGAAGTTCCCGCACTTCGCGGATGAATCGTTGCGCGATCTGCAGCCCGAGGTCTGGGTGCCCGCGCAATTCAAGGGCAAGCCGTTCAACATCTTTGAGACCGGCGGCACCACCGGCATGCCGAAGCAACGCATCGGCTGGAATGATTTCCGCGTGGACTACGAGGAGTTCAGCACGAAGATCAGCGACGAGCATTTCCCGCGCGGCGGCGCGTGGTTGATGATGGGGCCGACGGGCCCGCGCCGGCTGCGCCTCGCCATCGAGCATCTGGCCAACGTGCGTGGCAGCTCGTGCTACTTCATCGACCTCGACCCGCGCTTCGTGAAGAAGGTCATCTCGAACAAACAGTTCGATGTCGCCAAGCAATACATGGCGCACGTCGTGGATCAGGCGGCGACGATCCTCCAGCACCGCAAAGTCTCCGGCCTGTTCACCACGCCGAAGCTGCTCGAAGCGCTCGCTGAGAAGATAAACATCTACGAAGCCGGCATCCGCGGCGTGTTCTGCGGCGGCACTACCATGGCGCCGCAATACGTCCGCTTCATCGTCGAGGAAGTGCTGGAAGGGAAGATCGGTTTCTATCCGACCTACGGCAACACGCTGATGGGCCTCGCCGCGAGCGTGCCGTTGCGGCCGGAGGACAAATTCTCCATCACCTACTACGCGCCGCAGCCGCGCGCCGTGCTCCGCGTGGTGAACCCGAACCAGACCGACGAAACCGTCGCCTACAACGCGTGGGGCCGCGTCGAACTCACGACGTTGACGAAGGAATTCTTCATGCCGCGCTTCCTGGAACGAGACGAAGCCATCCGCCGCGAACCGCGCGCGCCCTACGCCTGGGACGGCGTGGCAGAAGTCCGCCCGTTCGGCGCGATGGAGAAGAATATTGTCGAGGGCGTGTATTGATTCCGGCTAACGAAGTGAAGTGACTTAACGCGAATCACCGCAGGCGTCAGACCACGGAGCGCAACCAATACACACTGCGATTGCGCAGTTGCAAGTGCAGTGGTGTTCCCATGGGGTGTCAGTGTTTATCTTCTAAGCCAAACTCCTAAAATTGTTCCCACGATGCCGAAAGCCCAATTACGCACTGCAACCTCGTAGCTCCCATTTAAGATGACGAATAGTGAGGCGAATAGGAGAACAATGCTAATAACAGTTGCGCCCGTTTCTTTCAGCGTAATTGGACCTTTGAGTTTCACGATACAGTTCCTCGGTTAGCAATGGATACAACTCGTTCCATTCGACGGAAGTTGTAGCATAGGTTTTGCATTTGATGGATCTATCCGTGTAGAACTCCCCTTGGACATAAACAGATCTCCTCAGTTTCCGAAGAAATATGCACGCCATTGTGGATAAGTAGTGAATACACAGATAATGTCTTCGTGTTGACGCAGTCTGAGCCACCCCAAGAGTTTTATAGCTGGATTGCTTTCGTGTGCCCCATGAGAACCCGCATCAAAATCTGCTGCATCAGCAGTGTGGAAGAGGCGGCGCTGGCGGTGCGTTGCGGGGCGGATGCCTTGGGCCTCGTTTCCGCCATGCCCAGCGGACCCGGCGTAATCGCGGAGGATTTGATCGCGGCGATTGCGCCCACCGTGCCGCCGCCGGTCGCCACGTTTCTGCTGACGAGCGAGACGCAGGCGGCAGCCATCCTCGCGCAGCAACGGCGGTGTCGTGTGAACACGATCCAGATCTGCGACCGCGTGACGGCGGATTGCCTGCGCGAATTGCGCGCGGCGCTGCCGGGCATCGCGCTCGTGCAGGTGGTGCATGTGACGGGCGAGGAATCCGTGGCGGAAGCGGTGGCGGTGGCGGACAAGGTGGATGCCATCCTGCTCGATTCGGGCAATCAGAAGCTGGCGGTGAAGGAACTCGGCGGCACCGGGCGCACGCACGACTGGCGCGTAAGCCGGCAGATTGTGGCGTCCGTGCCCGTGCCGGTGTTTCTCGCAGGCGGCTTGAATCCCGACAACGTGGCCGACGCCATCCAGCAGGTGCGCCCCTTCGGCGTGGACATCTGCAGCGGCGTGCGGACGGCGGGCAAGCTGGACGCCGAGAAATTGCACCAGTTCGTGCAAAGTGTTGTTAGTGCGGCCCCCAAATGATTTCTGGACGCGCCGGGAGAGGGCAGGCAAATTCCAATAGTTCCATAGCACTCTTTCCGGTTTTATCGAAAGCCATGAAGCGGGGTCTGCTTTTTGTTCTGTGCATGGGCGCGTTGTTGCTCGTGCTGCTTATCGCGAGCCGCGCGCCTTCGCAACGTCCGCCCTCCGCTCAGGCGTTTCCTCTGGCAGTTTCACCAACCAATCAGGCTACAAGTCTGCCGAGCATTGGCCAGGCGCATGCAACTCCGACAAACTCAGCTCTATTGGCTGCGGTTGTGCCATCGTCGTCGGAGGGAAAACCGTCCGAGTTCGCGGCTTTTGCCGGATGGGTGGAACTTAGGCTGGCGGGCGATCCTTCTGCTGACATGGCTCGAGGAGAGGTGCTGGCTTGGAAGCGCCGCGAGGCGATGCTGGAATTGATTGAGCGCGATCCGGCGCGGGCATTATCGCTTGCGGTTTCGTTTCAATGGCGACGGGCGCTGCCGCCGAATGTGACGCGGCATTTCGAGCAGTGGATTGATGGACGCGGTGACTATGAAGTGGCGATGGCCGAGAGTATTACCGGCGGAGGGGAGATTGCTTATCGCTGGGCGGTGATTGAGGGGACACGGTATCGCGCGTTCGTCCACGGAAGGCGGCTGGCGCAGAAGTCGCAAGCGAACATTCCGCTGCACGGTATCGCGCTGGCCGGGAAGATTGCGCTTACTCCGGAGCCGATTCGCTTCATTGCGACTGACGAGGCGGAGATGCTGGAACACGCGCGGGGGCATGCGGCAGGAATAGTTTGCGCGGTGTGCGGCCAGGCGGCGCCGACCGGAGGGCAGGGGATGATTGGCGATATCGGGGGCGAGACGCGGTTGTTTTGCGGCGAGGAGCATGGGCAATTGGCAGGCCGGAATCTGGTGGTTGTGGCGAAAGGTGGTGCAGGGTCAGGCCCGGTCCTGAACGAAGTGGCGGGGGGCGGCACGACGTGGACGCTGGGCCGCAAAGACGTGCTCTACATGCGCGTGAATTTTCCCGACGACCTGACTGAGCCGAATTCGGAGACGGCGGCCTACGACGCCATGAACGAGGTGAACAAGTTCTATGTGGACAACACTTACGATCAACTCTGGTTGAGCACGACGGTGACGCCGTTGTTGACGTTGCCGCAGGTGAAGGCGTGGTATGCCACCGCCGGGCCGGCTTCGCTGCTGGCCGACGCCCGCGAGGTCGCGCGCAAGGCCGGCTTCGATACGGCGAACTACCAGCTCGACATCGTGAGCCACACGTCGGTCCCGAACTTCGACTGGTGCGGGCTGGGTTACGTCGGCGGGAAGGGCACCTGGCTGCAATGCTCCGGGGCCGGTGTGACGGCGCATGAACTGGGTCACAACTTCGGCGTGGTTCATGCAAATTTTTGGAATCCGGATGCGGACTACACCAGCATCCACGGCCTCGGCGTCAACGAGGAATACGGCAACATCTTCGACACGATGGGCAACGCGACCGTCGGCAACAACCAGTTCAATGCGCTTTTCAAACACGACCTCGACTGGCTGCCGGCCCCGGTGATCCATACGGTTGTCACCAATGGCGTCTATCGTATCCACGCCCTCGATGCCAGCCTCCGGACGAGCGGGCGGTTCTATGCCGCGACGGTGCGGAAGGATTTTGAGCGCGATTACTGGCTGGAGTTCCGCAATCGCTTCACCGGGAACGCGTCGTTGCAGAGCGGCATCTTGCTCAACTGGTCGCCCTGGAGCCAGAGCGGTGGGGTTGAACTGCTGGATGCCACCCCGGCCACCCCCACGCTGAACGACGCCGCGGTGGTGATCGGGCGCACATTCAGTGATTCGCTTGCGGGCATCCATATCACGCCGCTGGCGCGCGGTGCGACGGGCAGTGATCCGTGGGTTGATGTGCGGGTCAATCTGGACACGAGCGCGCCGAACATGCCCTGCTGCTTGAAGGTGGAAGTCGAACCCGCGAATGCCGCGCCCGGCCAGTTGGTCCGCTTTCACGCGACGGTGGCGGATCGCGACGATAATTCATTCGCCTACGCGTGGTCGTTTGACGACGGGACGTTTTCCACCAACAACCAACCGTGGGCCTACAAGAGCTGGGCGGCCACGGGCGAACACGTGGTGCGCTGCGAGGTCACTGATATGCGCGGCGGGCGGGCCAGTGCGAACGTAATCGCCACGGTCGGTGGCGCGTCGGATTTTCGAGTGAGCGGGCTGGTGTTGGATGAAAATGGGCACGCGCTGGAAGACGTTTTTATCAAGAGCACCTTCACCAATGCCTACGAGAAACCGGTGACCGGATTCACGGACAGCGATGGTGTGTTTATCCTGACGGGTGTCAACGGGCAGTTTGACGTCACGGCGGCGAAGTATGGTTACACTTTCGACTCCGTTGGCTGGTCCAATCCGCTCAACGTCGCCTCGAACTTCGCCCACGCCGACTTCCGTGCGCGGCAGATGACGAATGTCACGCTCGCGGCGAGCACGAATCTGGTGCTCGAAGACATCGCGAGCACAAACCAGTTCACGCTGACCCACAACGGCGACACCAACAATGACTTCGTGGTGGAGCTTTTTGTCTCCGGTTCGGCGGACGTCCCAGATGATCTCGTCATCACACCGCCGCTGTTGCCCGGCTCAAACAGCGTGGTCATTCCGGCGGGCACAAACCGGATCGTGTTCACATTCGCGCCCGTGAACGACGGCACGGTCGAAGCCACCGAGCTCGCGTATGTTACGGTTCGCGATTCGGCGGGCTACATTGTCAGGCCGCTGGCTGAAGCGCGCATCGCCATCCTTGACGATGATCAGCCAGCGTTGCCCGATGTATCGGTTGCCGCGCTCGATGGCCCGGTGCTTGAGAACGGAATGAACAACGCCGGCTTCCGGTTCACGCGCACGGGCAGCACGGCGGGCGCGTTGCCGGTGAACTATTCCATCGGCGGAACGGCCACGGCTGGGACGGATTATGCGACGCTCCTGGGCACGGTGGTCATCCCGGCCGGTAGCGCCAGCGTGGTCGCTGAACTTCAAGTGCGCGACGACAAGGACGTGGAGCCCAACGAAACGGTTTCCGTGAGCATCAGTTCCAGCCCGACATACACGATAGACACCGCTTCAGCCTCGGAAAGGATTCTTGATGATGACGTGCTGGTGGTGACGGTGTCGCCGACGCAGAGTGGTTTGGCCGAGCCGTCCGCGGCCGGGCGGTTCACCGTGAAGCGCGACGGCGATCAAACGGCGAACTTGGTGGTGAATTACACGCTTGCCGGCAGTGCGAGCAACGGGGTCGATTATGTTTCCCCCAGCGGCACGGTTACAATCCCGGGGGGCGCTGCTTCGGCGGAGGTGGTCATCACGGCAATGAACGATGCGTTTGTCGAGGGCGATGAGTCGGTGACGCTTGTGCTTTTGACCAATGCCGCCTACGACATCGGCACGCCCGGCAGCGCGACCCTGACTGTGCGCGACGATGAAAAGGTGACCGTGACCGTGACCGCATCGGACGATGCCGCCTCCGAGCCGGGCAGCGATTTTGGTGAGTTCACCATCTCACGCGGTGGCGTCACAAGCGGCAACTTGGCCGTGAACCTCGCCATCAACGGCACGGCGCTCGCGGGTTCCGACTACCTGCCGCTGGACAATCCTGTCGTCATCCCTGACGGCAGTAGTTCAGTGACGCTGACCGTCATTCCGTTCGACGACCTGCACTGGGAGCAAAGCATCGAGACGGTCATCGTCACGCTGGTGACCAGCACAAATTACAACCTTGGGGCGCCGCTTCAGGCTGCTGTGAACATGACCGACGACGAATCCTCCGGCTCTCCGGCGGTGGGTTTTTGCTTCAGCACCTTTGCTGGATTGGAGAATGAGTCGCCTGGGCTTGCCGTGGCGTTGAGCCGCACGTCATCCGCGCCGGTGACGGTCCAGTATCAGGGGATCGGCGGCACGGCCTCGGGTGCGGACTACACGCTCTCACCCGGCACGCTGACCTTCGACCCGGGTGAATGGGCAAAATCCATCCCGCTCGCGATCAGCGATGACGCCGATGTCGAGGCCGATGAAACAGTCAAGGTCACGCTGTTCAATCCCGTGGGAGCGACGCATGATGGCATCAAGGTCACCACTTACACGATCAAGGACGACGACGTTTCGTCCGTGAGCGTGACCGCGACGGTTCCGATGGCGGACGAAGTCGGACCGGTGGCGGGAAATTTTCGAATCACCCGCACTGGCAGCACGAACGCCAGCCTGCTCGTGAACTATCAGATCACCGGCACCGCCAGCGCGCCGAGTGATTTTCCAGCGCCGGGGACTTCAATCACGATTCCCCCGGGCATCGATTTCGTTGATCTGCCGGTCATCCCGGTGGATGACGCAACGGTTGAGATGGATGAGGAGGTAACGTTGACGCTCATCAGCGCGCCGGGTGGAAAAATTGTCGCGCCCGGAGCTGACATGATCACGATTCTGGATGCCAACACGAACGGCCTCCCGGTCGTCACGCTGAACTCCACGAATCAACCGAGCGCGGTCGAGGGCGGCACCGATGGCGAGTTTGTGCTCACACGGACGGGCCCGACGAACAGCGCGTTGACGGTTTTTCTCACCACGGCGGGCGCGGCGACAAGCGGCACGGACTACACGGCCTTGCCGGCCTCGGCTGTCATTCCACCCGGACAATTATCAGTAACACTGCCGGTGACGCCCGTGAACGACAGCCTGGTCGAAGGCGAGGAAATCGTGCTGGCGTCGGTGACGGCGCGCGATACATATCGCGTGGCTTTTCCCGGAACGGCGCAGGTCGTGGTTCAGGACAACGATCAGAGCGTTCGCCTTGATGCGAGCGACTTCGAGGCGGCGGAGCCGGGCGCCAATTCGGGTGAGTTCACCTTCACACGCTTCGGCACGACGAACATGGCGGTGCAGATTTTCTACACAGTCAGCGGCAGCGCCAGCAATGGAGTGGACTATGTCGCGATCAGCAACTCCATCATCATTCCTGCCGGAAGCCTGACCGCGGCCGGGTCGATTACGCCGATCGACGACGCGGCGATCGAAGGAACCGAAGTGGCGACTCTGATGTTACAGGCCAACGCCGCCTATGCGCTTGGTGCATCGACCGCCGCGACGGTGAACATTCTGGATGACGAGCCGATGATCAGCATTGCCGCGAATCGTATCGAAATTTTCGAGGGCAGCCAGACGCCGGCGGTGTTGACGGTGCGACGCGGGGGCAACACGGCTTACGAATTCACCGCGCACCTTGCGGTTGGGGGCGCGGCTGGCTATGGCGTGGACTATCCGGCGTTCGCGACGAATTTATTTTTCAACTGCGGCGTGGCGGCGATTGACTTGCTGATCTTCCCCACGAACGAACTTGCCACCGAGATCTCGGAAACAATCTCCGTCACCGTATTGCCCGATGCAGCGTATTCGCGGCTGGCACCAAGTAACGTGGTCGTTTCGATCACGGACGCGGGCACCAACCTCGCCCCCCTCGTCACCATCACCAGCCCGACGACGAACCGCGTGTATCTGCTGCCCCTCACCGTGAACATGATTCTCGAAGCGACGGTGGCGGACGATGGCGACACCAACGCGCCGCCGGTCACGCTGACGTGGACAAATATGAGCGGGCCGGGAACGCTGGTCTTCGGGACGCCCAACGACACCAACACGACGGTGAGTTTTGTTGAAGGCGGCGAATATGTTTTGCGCCTTACGGCGGACGACGGTCAGGTGGCGGCTTACGATGAGGTGACTGTTGTGGTTGGTGCGTTCGCGCGATTCACCAACAATCCCGCAAGCGGCGAACTGCTTCATTGGACGTTTGACGAGGGGAGTGGCACCAACGTGCTGGATGTCTCAGGCCAGGCGCATCATGGCGCGATTCAAGGCGCGGCGGTCTGGGTGACGAACGGTATCTCCGGCGGCGCACTGGATCTCTCCGGCATCAACAACTTCGTCCGGGCCGTGGGTGATTCCGGCTTTCTGAATGGGCGCGCGAGTTTCTCGCTCGTGTCCTGGGTCAAGGCGGCTGACAGTCCGGCCACGCGCGGCCTCTTTGCTGCGGATGACTCGGGGCTCGTGCCCACTTTGAGCCTGGCTACGCGCACGGCTGCGTCGTGCGGTGTGTCCTCGAATGTGATTGAGGGCACGCTCGCTTCATCATGCGAAGAGGCGTGGCAGGTCAGCACGGCGAACGTCCTCACGAACGCCTGGCAGCACATCGCTCTCACCTGGAGCAACGGCCTGGCGCCTTCGCTCTACATCAATGGCGAACTGGATCAACCCGGCAAACATCAGTTGCCGTTGCACGGCGTGCTGGCGAACTGCCCGCAGTTCCTTCTCGGCAAGGGGACGGTGGACATCACCAACACCTGGGCCGGTCTCATTGACGAGGTGCGCGTGTTCCCGTGGGCCATGGATGTCGCCGAGGTCGGCACCTTCGTTGCGGCGAACTTCGGTGCCATCGTCGAGGTGCCGACCAACATCACCGTTCAGATTCTGACGCCGGTGGATTTGACTGGCGTTGTGACCGATGATGGACGACCGGTTCCGCCTGGCAACGTGACCCTGACATGGGGCCAGGTGAGCGGCTCCATACCGGTGCCGATTCCCGACCCGGCTGCGTTGACGAACACGGTTTCCTTTACGAACGCGGGCGATTATGTGTTCCGGCTTGTCGCGGATGACGGGCAGGTGAAAATCTATGACGATCTGCCGGTGACGGTGGTGGAGCCAACGCAGGTAAGCGTGTCAGCCTCAGGTGGCGACGCGTTGGAACTCGGCCCGGTTCCGGGCGAATTCACGTTTACACGCGTTGGCGACTTGAATGTGGAACTTGCGGTCTATTTCACGATGAGCGGAACCGCGAGCAACGGCGCGGACTTTGTGGAAATCCCCCAGACCAACAGCGTGACGTTCGCCGTGGACTCGAACTCGATCGTCATCCCGATCATCCCGTTTCTCGATCACCGCACCGAGGGGGACGAAACCATCACGCTCACCGTGCTGAGCAACTTGATTTACACCATCAGTTCCGGCGTGGCGACGGTGACCATCCATGATTCACCCTACGGCCAGTGGAACATCGCCAACTTCACGCTCGAACAACTGACCGACCCGTCGTTGAGCGGCGAGGTGGCGGATTTTGACCACGATGGATTGGTGAACTTTGCCGAATACGCATCGAACCGTGATCCGAAGACGGGCGAGACTAACTCGGCGTTGCAGACCGCCATCGAATTTAATCCCGGCGACGGATTGGATCACATCACGCTGACCTATCAGCGACGCATCGCGCCCACGGATGTCGCCTACGCGGTGGGAATCTCAACGAACCTGCCCAACTGGCAGACTGACACGAACCTTGTGGAAGAGATTTCTGCCACACCTGATGGCAACGGCTTGACGGAAACCGTGAAGACCCGGCTGGTGGCGCCGTGGCCGCAAAGCGTGCCGCAATTCATCACGATCCGCGTGTGGCTGCTTTCTACCGGGCCGTAAAATACTGTGGCCATGGGCTGGGCTGGCCGGTGCGTTCTCCCTCACCCCGGCCCTCCCCGCTGGGAGAGGGAGAATCGTCCGCCGTCTTCTCCGAAAACCTGCGTCTGGATTGGCCGGGAGGCACGCCCAAATAACCGAGGCCGCAAACGCTGTTCCCTCTCCCAGCGGGAGACGGTCAGGGTGAGGGAGAGTTGTGCATGCTCTCTACCGGCCATGTTTCAATTCAAAACGCTCTAGGGCGATTGCGCTCCCGTCGGTGCATTCGTCGGATACGCCCAGAACCAGTCATCGGAATAGGAGTTGGTGCCGTCATTGGAGTGATTCTGACCGAGGGCGCGCAAGAGGTAGCTGCCGTTGGTGCCGGGTTCGTAAATGAGTGGCCGCCCGACTTCGACGTCATACGGGATGCGGGTGAAGTAAGCCGGGACAAGTTCGCTGAGTGTCTTGGGATAACGCTGATTGGCTAGCCGGTGTCGTTCCAGCGCGACCGCAATGCGCGCCTGATTGAGGGCCGTCTGCGAAAAGGTGACGTTTCCCGGCGTGTTGTTCTGCCAGTAGCGCATCACCGTTTGGAGCAGTTGTTGGCTTTCCTGGTCGAGCGGTAGATTGTTGAGCTGGTTCCATTCCAGCCCGTGGCCCACCCGTTCGCCCGGCACGTTCACATCCCCGATGACCATTTCCCCGACGCGGTAAAGCTGGATGCAATTGTCGAACCACCAGGTGCGCGGCATATGGCGCCAATCGTTCATGCTCCGGTAACCGCCGTGCGAATCCGGCAGGCTCCGGACCCGGTTCGTCGCGTCGGGAATTGCCTTCCAAATTTCGATGTTCGCGAGGACGACACGCCCGACGGCATTGGTGAAATCGGCGAGCAGATTGAACTCCGCGAGTTCTGCCTGGATCTTCGCAAGCTGCGGGTCAGTCCATTGATGGCGGTCGAGCCCCGCCCACAGCGGCTGGAACGACCGGACCAGCAGGATTTGCGCGCGAGTGGGTGAAGCGGCGTCCGGCGACTGCCCAGTGAGCCGGACCAGGCGAAGACTGGTCAGCAAATCCTCGCTGGCATCAGCGGTGCGGCCAGTCTCCAACAAGGCGAGCGAGCGCAGCGCAAACAAGAAGTGCAACCGGGCAAGGGCCTTCAACTCCGTTTTTGGAACTTGAAGGATTCCAACTGCGGTGCGGTTGGTCGTGAGTTGGAACGACGGGCGGTGCGCGGCGACGGCGAGTGCTTGCAATGACTCGTCCAGCGGCGCGAGTGCCTTCAGCACCACGATTGCCACGTCG
>Ga0154020_10008706_pt1 | contig 11748 bp, 17 predicted proteins | sample Klosneuvirus_201_FD_109709 | JGI IMG/M metagenome (GOLD analysis project Ga0154020, IMG submission 109709) | Active sludge microbial communities from wastewater, Klosterneuburg, Austria - Klosneuvirus_20160825_MG | ecosystem: Engineered > WWTP > Aerobic digester > Activated sludge | place... | reverse complement strand
TTTAGCGCCTGCAAATAGGCGGTTCTTTTGGTGTGTATTTGACGGATTAATTCATCGCGCTGCAATTCGAGTGCGATTATTTCCGCTTTAATTTCTTCGCTTTTCATTGTTTTATATTTTTGATTGTGATTGATTTTTTGCCTCTGAAAACGTCGTTCCTACCGCCACAATTACCGCCGCGCAAATGGAGCAAGCAAGCAGGGCAGCGACCACAGAAACAAAATCGCCATTCTGCCAAATTGCATTGGTTTTTTCCCCATCGTATCCCAGAATCCACACCCCGTTATCCGGCACCTGCTTTACCTCGAAAGGCAGTTTTTCCAGGTTGCGCCACAAATATTCATTTACCAAATTCCAATGCGCAACGGCTGCGAATGCCTCCAAACCCCACACGCGCGCCTTTGCCGATTCTGCCAGCGCTTCATTCTGCCCGGCGGCCTTGACACGCTGCAATGCGTCGAAGGCAAGCAGCCAGTAAAGCACGGCGAAGCATACGCCCGGAATGCCCGGCGCTACGTTCCAGAAAGCAAAACACGCCGTTCCGGTAGCGACGTAAAAAACTGCGTCCATGCGGGAAAAATGACGGGCAAAAAAGCCGTTTCGTGTAACGCTTTGTAACGTCTCTGAAACGGTTGAAACGCTTGTTTCAATACTGAAAAGCGGGTTTCCGCCACTTTCAATAGTGGCTTCTTTGGTATGCGTTTCAGCGTTACATTTCAGCGTTTCGTTTGTTTCGGCAGGCGTTTCGTTTGCCGTTTCATTTTTCTTTGCCGCCCTGTAACGCCACTGCCGAAGCATTGAAAACGGAATGTCGGCGCATACTCCAACTGCCTTAATTGCCTCGTTGCTCCAACCGTTTTCAATCAGAACCTTTGCGTGTGCGGCGGCTTCTTTTGTGTAAGTCGTGCGTTTCATTTCTCCGAATTTTTATACTGTTCCAAAAATATTTCCACCCCTTCCGGCGTCAGGTGGCAGGTAATCAGCGCCGCCGTTAACCGTTCCCGGTTTTTTCCCTGGTCCAGGTTGCGGAGCATGGCCGTAACGCGCTGCTGCGAAACGCCCAATTTTTCCGAAATGGTAGTGTGTGATAGGGCGGACTTGCCGCGTGTGTTTTTCATGCTGTTTTGTTAAGTTCGGCAATTAAATCGTCTGCGGCTTGAACTGCCATACGTGCGATCTGAACCGTGTCGTACTCTGGTTGTCCGTGCAACGGCGATTGTGGAGAATTTGCCCAAAGCCCCTGCATTGCAAGTGCGGCAAAGTATTCGCGGATTGTTAGCCCTTCGTCGCCGAATGCCTGATCTGTGGGTTTAGTCGTTGTCATTGCTTTTTCTCTTTCGTTAAACAATGCACAAATATACAACCGATGTTGTTAATTAACAACACTTTGCCCAAACTATTTTTCGCCCAACATCATCTTTTTTATTTTATAATATATTACACGATGAAAAACAAAAAACCCGACCTCGCACATTAGCGAAGCCGGGAATATCAATCACAAACCAAAATCCTTTATTCGGGGGAGAAACGGTATTGAACGCCGTTCAGGTACAAATCACATGAGCCGTCCGGAAGGATCGTTACCGCGTTGCCTGTGGGTGATTCAACCAGTTCACAAGCGCCGTATTTGTCCACGGTCGTTTCCCCTTGCAGCGTGTACGTTCGCCCGTTCAGCGCGATTTCGCCGCCCGATTTGTACAGGCATACAAAAGCGTTTTGCTTCGGGAAGTCGGCACGGGTAATCCGCGTGCCCTCCGGGGAAAGTGCGGTGGCGGGTTCGGTGTTGGTTGTGGTGGCATAAATGATGCCAGCCAGGGCGAAGTGAAGCCCGATAACGAGCAGAAAAGTTACTTTTTTCATTGTTGAACTTTTGATGTGATAAATAGGAGGGATTAGTAGATTATGGAAAAATCATGCCGGAATTTCGGGCTAATCCATTCCGGGATGATCGTCTGACACTCCGGATATGGCGGCTTCGTATGCCTCATCTGACATCGGCTCAACCTTTTTTTCCAATTCTTCGCGCCGCAATTCCAGTTCGGCGGCTTCGATTGCAGGGTAAACGATTGCATCGGCGACCTTCCACGGCCCCGGCGTGTGTTCATTTTTCATCGTTAATAGATTTTGATTGTTTTAAAATAGCGCCGGAACCGTATCCCACTACGGCCCGGCGCGGTGAAAAGCAGAAATTTCAGGTTAGAATGGCATTTCGTCATCCGGTTGCGCCGCCGTTTCGTAGTCGGTGAGGTTGGTTGTCGGGAACGGAACGCCGCCGGATGTATCAAACGGGTTGGCCGCGTGTTGTGCGTTGTTCGGGTCGTAACCGGCGGGCGGGGTCAAAATCGCATCGTCTGCGCTTACTTCGTTGCGGCCAAAACCGAAATGGTACAATGGCTTGACGCCTTCGTAAATCGCCGCAACGGTCGCTATTTCGTCGGCAGTAAGGGTAAGTTCCGTTCCGTCGGCAGCCGATGCTGTGACGCTATTCCAGCAAAACGGCAGGCATTTTTCGGTAGTCAGCAAAAAGCGTTGAACCCGGACCACTTGCGCCAACCAGAAATTCAATTCCGCTTCAAAATTCCAAACTTTTTTCCCGGCCCGCGTTTCCTGAAACCATTGCAATTCGTTTTTTTCGGCAAACGCTTTCCACGCTTCAAAATCCCATTTTACCGGCACGTCCCGGAAAGACAAATCACGCGCCCAAAGCACATTGCCGTCTTTGTCGAGTTTCGGGTTTTTTTGTGCGTCCAGTTTTTTGCGCACCCAATACGAAATATTCAGGTAGGCAACTTCCAATTCCTTGCCCAATCCCAAAAAATGGTTCATAATGGTGTGGATGTTGTTCACGTCGTAAGGAACCGTAATTTGGTGTAGCGCCTTTTGCGATTCAATGAACAGGACAATCATAGGCCCAAAGTCCGACGATCTTACGTCAATCCACCGGCATTGCCCGGCAACGCTGTCAACATCTTGCGCCCAATAGTCCCAGGACCTGCCGGCCGCGTTGCTTCCAAATTGCCGAACGGCCCCAGGTGTGCCTTCCTGCACTTTTGTGCGAAATTTGCCGACATAGGAAGTTTTTCCGGCCTTGTCTTTTATTTCGGCCCTTGTCGGTTTCCATTGAATTACTTGTTTCTGTTGCATATTGAAACACTGTTTAAATGTGAAAAAATCAAATTCATTTACCGTTCCTCGGAACTCTGCCCGGCCTTTCGTCTTTGCCCTCGTTCGGCATGGGCATTGCTACTTTCTTCCGGAACGGTAGCGGCTTTGGTGGCCATGCCGTGCCGCGTCGAAGCGCTGTTTCGCGCTGCGATTTCAGCCATTCGGCAGCACGGTGCTTTTGGTCAGGCGTCCCCATCCATGCGCGATGCCAGATGAAGCGCTGTTGAAAATGCCGCCAAAAGCAGTCACGGGAAAACTCCATGCCGTCCGGCTTTTCCGGTAGAATAAGGCTGGCGCATTTGTCGCGCATATCCTTGCGCAATTGTTCCGGCAAATCCGGAATTGCTGCCGTGCGGATTGCCGAAACTGCGGCATCCGGGTTGGAAATTGGCGATTCCGGCGAATAGGCGATGGCGAGAAGTTCGCTGTATAGTGGTGTCATGGTTTGGCCTGTTTTATCCGTAATATTGATCGTCATTATCCGGCGTAATCACCCGGCCTTTCTGAAACATTTGCTCCAAAGAGTGCCGGTATTCGCGGGGCTGCTCGTCGCGTTCCTGTGCTGCCGCTGTCGCATCGGCGGCAAGTTGCAGTTTGTACGCCTCTTTGCGGGCTGCTTCGCGCAATGGAGCAAGAAAGCGGTTTCCGTCGCTCGTTTCAGCGCCTGGTACTGTGCGGGACTGCAATTGCCCGCTGTTGACGGATACCATGAGGCCTGAAATGACTTGCCCATGCTCAAAATCTTCATCGTCGGTTTCAATTTCCGACGTGAAAAAATAGCGGACTTCAATTTCCAATCCGGGCAGGGATGTGTAGATGGTTTCTGAGTGAGTTGCAGAAACAGTTGTGCTTTTCATCTTTTTTGATTGTGATTGATTGATGGTACAAATATACGAACACTGTTGTTAATTAACAACACTTTTTGGTAAGTATTTTGAATATTTATTTTTGTAAGATGAAAAGAGCGTTTCTAATTGATCTGCATTACGCCTGTTTTGGAATTGAATCAAAAGACGGCATAGTCACCGATGCGGCCCCAATTGCAGCATGGATGAAGGGCAAAACATTGCAAGAAATAAAGCCGTTTTTGGTGAGGAAAAAAGCGAAGGTGGTGGAGGTGAAATAAATAAAAAAGCCGCCCACACTTTTGCAGCGTGGGCGGCTTAACAACCAAACCGATACTAAACCCCCTTCAAGAAGTTTGTGCGGTTTGGGTTGCAAAATGTGTGCCGATTACTCCTGGTCAGGTGCCAAAAGCGTATCAACGAAAGAGTTTGCCGACTTCGCCGCAATGCCATACCCCAAAACCTTGCCGAACAATTCTTTGGCTGCTGCCTTTTGTTCGTCCGTGCCAGATTTGAGCAATCGATCAACAACTGTATCCAGTTTGGCGGATTGATCCGGAGATAGGTTCGCGTCGTCAAAAATGTCTGCCAGGTCAACGAGCGCGTTGGCGATGTCGTCCTGGTCAACGTCACCCGCTGAAAGTGCGCTGAATGCGTCTGCCGCGTCGTCAAGTTCAAGTGCGGCCGTGGTAATTCCGTCAATAACCGCTTCCAATTCTTCGTGTACAAAATCAATTTTGTCGGTAGAAAGTTGGCGGATTCTTAGTGCAAGTTCGTTTGCCATAATGGTGTTTTTTATTGTGAAACATTTCGCAGCAAATATACCGTTTTTCTATTGCGACAGTGTTAAATAACAAACGCCCCTTTGCCGTTGCAAAAGAGCGTTTTGTAAAGTCTCATGAATGAAAAACCCGCTTGGGTTGTTGTGCGAAAGGTAGGCAAAAAATGCGCCAAGTTTGAATTTTGGATAACTGTCGCCTTTCGTTCATTCCGGCTATTCGCCGGAACGGCGTAAGGCTTGGAGTTATGCGGAATTAGACAGTATCACGCCATGACATTGCCTTAGCCCCAATACAAAACTTTTCGTTGGTGTCTTTATCCCAAGACATATTTTCCTTAATTACTTCAATTAAAGGCTTATTCGCATTTAGCGAAACATTTGTAAGGAAGTTTGAAAGCATTTCTGCCGTTAAGACCCCTCGAAAAGTCACAACACAACAATCTCCAATTTCAAGAAAAATGCGGTTGTCCCCATCGGCCACCTTTGCGACCTTGACATAGTTTCCGCCATTGTTTCCGTGTATTTCAATGGTAGTGGGTTCGATATTCTTTTTCTGCTTCATTTTTAAAGTTTTAAAAGTAAATAGTCCGCATAACCCCGCTTTCCCGCCAATCGCTTCTAATCTGCGCAAAGCGGGAAAGCCCAAGTTCAAAACTTCTCCCCATCACTTGCAGCCGCTGCGAGCAGGATTTCCGCCCGCTTGTATTGCTCCGCAAATTCCCGCTTGGTTAGCAGTTTTGGCTTCGGGCGGCGGATGCGCGGTGGTGGTGGGTGTTTCATGCGCAGGTAACAAAATCAACGTGAACATACCCCCATGTGCCGTCATCGAAACATACTCCGATGCGGGAATATTTATTTGCATCGGATGTTGTTACACCATATTTGGCTGCGGCGTTCGGGTACGTTACGCATACCCGCTTGCCCGAATTAATGGCTTTTTTGCGTTGTCCTGTCTGTCGTGTCATTTTGATGAATTTTATTACCAATGTGTTTCGATAAAATACTTCCGGGGTTCCCGCCGCTGGAATAACCTGCTTCACCTCAATGAATTTCCCGACTTGCTCGCCTTTTTCGTAGATAAAATTATTACTTTCAAAGCAAAAGCGAAATCTGTCGCCGGGGTTCAAACTTTCAAGAAGCACACTTGCGCGGTGTTGGTGGTGTTTCATAGCGCAAGCAGTTTTTTAATCAATTCATTGATTTTAAAAACAGATTCATAATCGGATTGTACCGCATACATATTGCGCTCTTTAATTAGTGCGTCAAGTTTGAGCAATGGAACTTTGGTCATTTCTGCGGCTGCGCAAACAATCTCTACAGTTTTATTTTCCATGTTTTTGATTTAAAAAAGTTTCAATTTCTTGCCGTAGCGCCTCACACGCGGCCTTCACCGCCGCGTCAACGCGGGCGCGATTATCGCCCTGGTCAATGTGTGCGAGCATCCAACTGGCCCGCTGGTGCGTAACGCCTTGCCCTTTAGATGTGGGGATGTGCCGCGCAACGCGGGCAATGGTGAGGAAGTCGGGAATATCCATAGTGTTTTTGATTCCAACCCCGGTTTTGCCGGGGGCTTTGCGGCATGGTACGGTTAAATTATTATTCAGTTACAATTGCGTCAGAATCAACCGTGAAAAGATAGTTATCTTCTTCGTCATAAATTGAAAACTGCTGGCCTTCGTCGGTGTCCTTTACTTTTCCAACTACCACCGTATCAATCCCGCAATTTGCTGCGGCATTGTTTACTGCGTTTTGTACATCTGCTGAAAGCGTAAATTCGTGGTTATTGATAATGGTTGTCATTGTCGTTTTTCTTTTTTCGTGTGATTGATGGTACAAATATACAACGGTATTGCGAACCGCGCAATAGTTAGGGCAATGTCTTTTCACTAATTTTTATAATCAATTGAAAATCAATGCTATTATTTTTCAAGCGGGCACAAAAAAAGCCGCCCGGAACGTTCCCGGACGGCTCAAAAGGTCAACAATGAAAGTTATCGCTTCGGCCCCTTGATGATGAAATAGAGCATAGTTGCAATGCTGAACAGCGCCGTAACGATGCCCTGCCAGTTGCCGCCCAAAATCGCATCAATGAGGTCGCGCAGGCGAAGAAAGAAGTCGCCAGGAATTGCCGGAACAATGGCTACAACGGCCGCGCCAATGTAGTTCCAGGTGTTTGGGCTGCGAATCCAGTCCTTCCAATCGACTTTCGCCGCCGCTTTCAGTTTTTCCCGGAAAAGTCCGGCGGTAGCAATCAGGCCAAAAATGGCGCTGACAATGTTGCGGGCTTCGCCTTCGGGGAACCCGATGAACAAACCGCCGAACGCCAAAAAAATGGCAATCCAAAAGTTAGTCCCTTGCCAAAATTTCAAAGGTGCTGTGTTTTCCATGTTATTTTTATCGTTTAAATTTCAATTGAATTGACGTCAGCCGCTTGTGCAAGACAAGATTTTCCGCCCGAAGCGTGTCTATCTCCAGTCGGAAAGCGTCGTTTTCGTTCCGACAGGCGCGAAGTTCGGCGCGTACCTCTGCGATAGATTCCGCACACTCTTTCCTTATCTCAATCCGCTCTATTTTCCCCTCTGTCTTTATGTCGCCAATGGCTTTCCACATGAAGGCCACAACAATCGACATGAATACAATTACAGGCGCTTGCCTGAACAAAAAAGGAAAAAAGCGTGTCCAAAATTCTCGCATAGGATTGTAATCTTCCATAGCCGGTTTTTATTCCGACTATGTAAAAAGTGTGCCTAATTATTATAAAATCAACTTTGCTACCCACATTCCGACAAATAAAATTGCCGTGTATGCGAAAAGCCAAAGCGGGTTATCCGTTACCACCGCGCCCGCGTCGGTAGATACCGGCCGCAGCCGATTGTTTCGTTTACGTTTCATCGGCTTGAATGTATCAGAATTGCCGGGTTTGCGGATATTTTGATGCGCTTTGCGTTTCATTTTTTCTTTTCGGTAATCTCAAAAGTTTTCCCGGCAACATTTACCACATATTTCAAGCCGGATTTTTTTAGTTTAACCGCATCCCCTGCAAAGAAAGTTACTTTTCCGGAACCGTCTGTGAAATATTCAAGCAAAATCCCGGAATTTTCGGCAGGTTTTGGCCGTGCTGATATGCCTCTGTTAATACCCTGATTGCCCGGCAATCGCATCCTTACACGGTCGTCCGCTGAACCCCAATTACCACCGGGGGCGGCATAAATGTCCAGCGAACGACCGGTTTCCTTGTAATTTTGCAAGCGCATAGTGCGGGCGATTATGAAAGCGTTTCGCGCCGGGTAGCCGGTTATCTGATAGCGAAGTTGACCCTGCGCATTCACGCTGAATACCACATCCAATGCGGCGGTATCCTCGTACACAACCCAACCAGAAATCAGCAGCGGCCCTGCGTATTTCGCTGTCAGCGTGTCGGTAATATCCCGGCCAAATTTGGCTAAAATTGTGTCGCGCCTTTGCAGGATTGTCCGGATTTCCTTGGCGTTTGTCCGGGCTTCATTGGCGGCGTTGGCCATCCAATGGCCTGTGGCCTCGAATTCGGCCAGGTAGCCGCGAAACACACTGGCAGTGTCGCCAACGAGCGAACGGGTCAGGCTGCTTTCGCCGTTGCTGTATTCAACCTGCCGGACGGTGTAGAACTTGCCGTCGGAATCGACCTGCCAACTGCTATCTTTTGTTACGATCTGCTGCCCGAAAGACAGGAATGGCAGGAAAATAAGTATTAAGATATTTTTCATTTTACAAGTGCTACGCTTGTTTGAATGGTGAAAACTTGCAAATCTCTTTGAGCAGTGCCGACTGATTTCTGAATTTCTGCCAGCACTTTCATATCATCGGACGTGCCGCCGGGTACAAAACTGCTGTTTGTGGCTACCCGCGTTCCGTTGATGTAATACTCCGCCGTCAAGTCAGGCCGAAACACCGCTTCCAGCACATAAACGGTTGATGTTGCTACTGTTATCCCGCTGTTGTTCCGCTGCGTGTTGCCCGCGTTGGTGGTATTGCAACCCCAATTCCCGGACACGTTCGCGTGATTGTAGTCAAAATAGAAACCGTCGTTAGCGCCGCCACCGCCGGTAGCATCGGCAAATCCTACCCGGATTGTATAGTCATTGGAGGCATCCGAAAGGCTGGAAGGCGTCTTAATCACTGCCTTGCAATATGCCCAATTGGCTGTACCTGCCGCGTTGGTGTTCTCGAAAAATACATCTTTGGATGCCACATATCCAAGCCCTGCCGCATTACTGCCGGTGTTTACAGAAATTCCGGAGAACCGGCCAGCCGCCGGGGCAACGCCTCCGATGCCGTTTTCAGATACGAAGTCCCAAAACGAATAATCGCCGGAACTACCGGAAACCGGCGCGTTTAATCGCTCGTTGAAATAAACTTGTTCAACATCGTCATACAGGCCATTTGAAACCAATTTCCAACGCGCCGCAGTGGTGTTGTACAGGATGTCAAGAGACTTTCCAGGGAACAAGACCACATCCCGGCCAAAGTCGAACCGGTTGGCCGCTGTGGTGCCTGAAAAGTTATCTTGATTGGTCAGTAGTATGGCATTGCTGCCAACATTCATCAGGGTCAACCGCTTGTTGAAAGCGGGTGCCGTAATGCTCCGGATTATCCGGAAACCATCGTCGGCTGACAGCGCCCAAATCCACGCGGTAGCCGCGCCGGTTGGGTTGTATGTGGTCTGACTGCTTGTTATTTGCGGCGGGGTAATCGTGGTGTGAAAATTTGTGCCTAACGTCCCGCTGGTAATGTGCAACTCTGCTTCAGCGCCTATTCCTACCGTGTCCAAATCGCCGTCTCCGTCCGCTCCAACAATCTTTGTCGGCGTGTCCGTAACCAAGTCTCCCAACCTCGTTTCTCCTGAATTGTGGAAAGTCCTGACTGGTGCAATGTTGTTTATTCCCACCTTGTTATCCACAACCGAAATAGCGCCTTCCCGGAAAGTGGCCGTAACCGTTGGCGGGTTGTCGCTGCTGCTTATTTCTGTGAACGTCGTATTCGCGCCGTGTGCAAGGTCAATCTGCCAATAGGCCGTTGTGCTGGCCGTGCCAGACGTTCGACGGATGCGAATAGAATCCGCTGCGTTGGTGCCCTTTATTTCCACCTCGAAATCTGACCCGGAAAATGATCCTGTACTTGATGCAGGTGTAAGTATTTCCCAGTTGGACGCGGTACTATTGTAAGACGCTGAAACCCGGTAAGACTTCGCAATGGAGACTGACCCCCCCTGAACCTGAATAGAAAGGTTGAAATTGTTGCCACCGTTAGACGGCTTCGTGAACACGCCCAGCCAAACGGTATTGCCTACCGTAGTGGGCAGAGTCCTGTTTCCTGCGTGCGTGGTTGCATTTCCGATCTCTATCCAGCCCGTGTTGCCGGTGCCGGTTCGTTTCAGCCAGAGGTTGCCGACGCTGGAGATGTTGGTGATGGCCAGATCGCCCTGCGCCCCCGTGATCGCAGAGTTGGGAGAGGCGTTGGAACGGTACAGGGTGTTTTTTCCGGTACTGTTTTCTACTGCCAACATTCCTGTGGTGGCGCCGCTGCTGCTGTAAGCATGCAGGCGCGCCGTCGGGCTGGCTGTGCCAAAGCCCACATCGCCGGTGGTGGCTTCTATGTATTGCGACAGCGCAGGCGCGCTCTTATGCACGTACCATGCTTGTGCGCCTGCAGGAGTCTGAAACGACAACTCCGAACCGTCCATATACATTTTCCAGCCGGTCGTTTCAAGGCTGTTTTTTAAGGTCAAAACGGTTTGATTGCTCCCGTAAATGCTCAAGTTTGAATTCTTTGCACTTGAGCCGATTTGGATCGGGTTGGCATCATTCGTCGCAATGGTGGCGAGGGTGTTGAAATGCAGATTGGCCGAATACGTGTAGATGTCGTTTCCGTCTGCATTGATGACCAACCTGTCGCTTGCGTCGCTTTGCAGTATTTTCAGGTACGCCGAATTTGCCGCGTTCCGGAAACTTAGGAACGGTAGCCCTACCTGTGGCTCGTTGAAATAAACCCGCATCGAGTCCAGGTAAGTATTTTTGTTGATGTAGTCCATGTCGAGCCATGTGCTCGACGCAGTATAGGGTATTATGGTAAATCGGTTTGTTGCGATGGAGAACTCCCCGTCTCGCCCGTCGTGCGAGCCAATTGTCGAAATGATGCGGTGCACTCCGCTCAGGGTGTCCTGGCTTTGGAGGTGCCACTCCCACGACCGCTTCCGGCGCCCGGTCGTGTACACGTTGTAAAACATCGACTCGAACGCCATGTGCAAATCCGCATCTGTCGAAACAATGCGCCCGCCAGCCTGTGCGGTATTGTACCCCATCCGCCAAACGTGGTTTGCCCTGCTCGAATAAGGCACATTTGCCCCGACAAAGTTTGTTGCCCAGCCGTAGAAACTGCCAACGCTGCTATTATCAGTTTGCGCATCCGGGTCCAGTTTCAACCAATTGAAACCGTTTACCGACGCGTCAAGGTATCGCATATAAAGCCCCGGCTTCGTCGTGCTGACCCCTAAAATGTTGATTCTCCCTGTCGTATCCGTGCTACCTACGCCCATCGGTGCGTATCTATACACTGCATCTGTGATGCGCTTATTTGAATATCCGCCCGCCGTTTTTTCAAACGTCGAATCCACACGGCCCGGTAGGTTATTCAAGTCGTTGATTGTCGCCAGTAGCGACGTATCCGCCTGAATGGTGATTGTGCTGCCTGACTCGGTAACCAATACGGTGTTGCTGCCTGAAACCGTTACCGCCGTTGACCCGGATGTATTGGAAACAATAGTTGATGTGTTCGATCCGCCCGCGCCTACTGTTAGGCTGCCCTCGTTGGTTACGCTGCCGTCAACCTCTGTGCCTGTAATGGTGAAGTTGGGGTAAGTGCCCGTAACGACGTTGATGCCCGCGCCGGCTATACTCACCGTTTGATCGGGTGCCGTGTTTG
>Ga0154020_10008704_pt1 | contig 11749 bp, 7 predicted proteins | sample Klosneuvirus_201_FD_109709 | JGI IMG/M metagenome (GOLD analysis project Ga0154020, IMG submission 109709) | Active sludge microbial communities from wastewater, Klosterneuburg, Austria - Klosneuvirus_20160825_MG | ecosystem: Engineered > WWTP > Aerobic digester > Activated sludge | place... | reverse complement strand
CTGGAGACGCGCGAGGGCCTGCTGCGGGTGGTCGGGCACGATGGCGACAACTTCCTCGGCGGTCGCGACTTCGATTGGACGATCACCGAGCACCTCGCGTCGCGGTTGTCCGTGGTCCCGCGGCGCAACAACCCCGAGCACGCGACGGCGCTGCGTGCGCTGCGCCTCGCGGCCGAGGATGCGAAGATCGAGCTGTCGCGCGGCGATCGCGCGCAGGTGACGCTGGCGCAGCCGTTGTCGATCGATGGCCAGGAGGTCGATGTCGATCTCGAGCTCACGCGCCAGACGGTGGAGTCTTTGTGTGCGCCGCTCGTCGATCGCGCGGTCGATGTTTGCTTGCGCCTGATGCAGACCAACGGCCTCGGACCGGGCCGGCTCGCGAAGCTCGTGCTCGTCGGCGGACCGACGGTGATGCCGATGGTGCGCGCCCGCGTAGCAGCGCGGCTCGAAGCGCCGGTCGCCGAAGGCCACGATCCGATGACGCTCGTCGCGCAAGGCGCGGCGCTGTACGCGGCGACCGCGGCGCTCGATGGCCGCGCGACGAGCATCGCGGTTCCCTCGGGGCGTCAGGTGTGGCTGCAGTATCCGGCGGTGTCCGCGGACCTCACGCCTCACGTCGTCGGCAAGTTCGTCGGGGACAACCCGCCCGCGAAGATCAAGCTCGTCCGCAACGACGGCGGCTGGTCGAGCGTCGACGCGACGGTCGGGCCCGATGGCACGTTCCTCACCACGGTGACGCTCCTGCCGCGCCGCGCGTGCACGTTCGCGATCGAAGCGCGCGCGACGGATGGAACGTTGATCAACGTTTCGCCGGCGTCGCTGACGATCGTGCAGGGCCTGACCATCGGCGATCCGCCGCTGTCGCGCACGCTCGGTGTCGCGCTCGCGAACGGTCACGTGCAGGTCTACCTGGAGCGCGGCGCTCCCCTACCCGCTCGCCGCACGTTCACGCATCACACGATCGAGACGGTGGCGAAGGGCAGCTCCGAGAGCGTGCTGCGCATCCCGATCGTGCAAGGCGAAATGACACAAGCCGAGCTGTGCCGCCTCGTCGGTACGCTCGACATCGGCGGAGACGCGGTGAAGGACACCGTGCCGACGGGCTCGGCGATCGAAGTGACGATCGAGCTCGACCGCGGTGGCCGGCTCTCCGCGCGCGCACTGGTGCCGTCGATCGGCCAGGTGTTCGAGCACGTCGCGCACCTGCTCGTGCCCGATGCCGCGCCCGAGGCGCTCGACGCGGCGCTGCGCGATCTGCGCCGGCAGCTGATGGAAGCCCGCGCGGACGCGTTCCGCCACGGGCAGGGCCAGGTGATCGAGAAGCTCGATCGCGTCGAGTCGCGGCTGTCGGAGGCCGAGCGCGATATCGACGCGGCGCACGGCGGCGATGCCGATGCCGCGCAGCGCGCCCGCCGCGCGTTGCTCGATGTGGATGGCACGATGGCGGACGCCGACCTCGCGCGGAAGTGGCCCGATCTCGAAGCCGCCGCGCGCCAGACGGCGATCAGCGCGTCGTCGACGGTGGGCATGCACGGCACCGAGGCCGAGCGCGCGCTGCTCAACGAAGTGCTCGCGGCGATCGACAAGGCTCGTCGCGACAAGGACGCGCCGGAGCTCGAGCGCCAGATGCGCCTCGCATCGCGGCTCTCCGCGGCAGCGTTCCATCGCACGAGCGAAGCGTGGGAGTACTACTTCGACGACGCGGCGTCGGAGATCGGCTCGATGAAGGATCTACCTCGCGCGCAGAAGCTGATCACCGAGGGCAAAGCCGCGCGCGATCGCGGTGACACCGACGAGCTACGGCGCGTGGTGAAGGCGCTGTGGCAGCTGCTCCCCGAAGATAACGAAGCGCGCAAGAAGGGCTTCGACTCGGGAGTCCGCTGATGCAGCTGCTGCTCGAGGACAATCCGTTCTTCGTGCTCGGCCTGCCACCCGACACGAGCCGCATCGAGATCGAACGCGAAGCGCAGAAGCTGCTCGGCATGCTCGAGCTCGGCTTCGTCGACGCGAAGACCTACCGCACGCCCGTCGGGCCGCGCGCTCGCACGGCGGAGCTCGTCCGCGCCGCGGTCGCCGCGCTGCGCGATCCGTATCGCCGCCTGGTCGCCGAGTTATGGGCGCGCCATGCACCGCCCGCGCGCGACGACGTCCCCGTAGCCACACACGCGACCGACGAAGCTCCTCGCACGGGCCTGCGCCGCCGGCTCGGTTGGAGGCCGTGACGTGTACGCGCTGCCGTTCCTCCTGATCTGGAAGCTCCATCACGTCGCGCTCGATGCGCGGCGCAAGAACCGCACGGGCGCGTACTTCGCGTGGTCCGCGCTCGCCGCCGTGACCGGCACGCTGATCTTCCTGCTCGGCGCGTTCCTCGTCTACGTCTTCGTGTACGTCGGTCTGTGGTGGTTCGCGCTGATCCTCGGCGGCGTGATGCTGACTCCGATCACGGGGCCATGGCTGATCCGGCGCGTGCTCGCCCCGCTCGGCGCGTATCGCCTCGCGTACTACCTCGGCTACGCCGCTCGTCCCGGCAAGGATCCGATCGCGTACGGCCTGGCGTGCGCGGGGTGGGCCCTCGGTGCCGATCCGACGGGCACCGGCGAGGTCTGGATCTCGCGCCGCCGCGACGCGCGCCAACCGCTCGGCGATGGCGAGGTCGTCGCGACCGCGCTGATCGCAGCCGCGCGCGGCGATGCCGCCACCGCGCGCACGCTGCTCCGCTCGGTGCTGCTTCTCGTCGAGGATCACCCGTCGGTGCGCGAGCTCGCGGGCGAATGGCTCGCGTGCGATGCGGCCGAACGCGGCGCGTGGCGCGAGCTCGCCGACGATGCTCGCAACGCCCGCTATCCCGCGTCGCCGCTGACCTGGTTCCTCGAGGGCGTGGCAGCGCGGCGCATCGGCGAAGACAACGCACCGTCGACGCGCGAGCTCACCGCGCGCTGGCTCCTCGCACCGAACCGACGCGCGACACGCGAGCTGTTGGCGCTCGCCTCCGAGACGCTGCCCCCACGCCCGGCGCAGTCGCCGGACGAGTCGACCGCACCGACGACACCCGCCGACGCCGGCCCGCCGGATCGCGCACCGTTCCCACGCGCGATCGCCGCGCACCTCTCGTTCGGCTCCGGTTCACCGAGCGCGGTCGGTCTCGGCGCCACGGTTCGCGCGTGGGATGCCGCGCTGTCCGACGGTGCGACCCACGCGTGGCTCGCCCGTCGCGCGCTCGAGCTCGATGCTCCGCTCGGCGCCGTCGATCGCGCGCTGCGCGAAGTCGCCACTGCCGTCACGAACGACCTCGCACGCATCGCGGACGCCGCGCAGCTCGGCGCACCCGGATCGCATGGCCCGGTCGGCGATGCGCTCGGCCGCCACCTGCGCCACGGTCGCCTCGACACGCTCGAGGCTGGCTTCACGCGATGGGCGAATCGTCGCCAAGACGGCGAAGCGCACGCCGCGATCGACGAGTGGCGCGAGTTCGTCGCGCTGAAGTCCGCGTACACCGCCGCCGTCGACGCCGGTGGCCTCGAGCTTCGCCGCCTCGCGTTCCCGCACGCATTCTCGACGGGCAGCAACATGGCCGCGTGGCTGTGGAATGCACGCAGCGAATACGCACTGTCGCACGCGATCTCCAAATGGCTGCTCGCCGAAGCGCTGCTCGTCGGTGACACCGAAGCGATCGAGCTCGGCCATCGCAACTGCGGCCTCTACGTCCCCACGCGTAGTGGCGATGCGGCGAAGACGAACTCCCAGAGCTAGATCGATCCGGGCGCGAGCCTGATACCCTCGACGCATGAGGTGGATGTTCGTGGTGGCTGCCCTCGGCGCCTGCATGCCGACCTATTCGTTCGATCGCGCGCCGCTTCCGGAGGCCACGCAATCGGAGCAAGCAGCGTGCTATCGCGCGAAGCGCTATCAGCTGCTCCGCGGCGATGCCCAGTGGAGCGCGTCGCACCGCGAGGGCGACTACATGATCACCGAGTACTGGTCCGCTCAGGGCGTCGCGTTTCGTCGCGGCGATATGCGCATCGATGCGGTCGATGCGCTCGAGACCCTGCCCGACCCCGAGCTCGTGAAGGGCTATCGCACGGTGTTAGCGGAGACCGAGGGCAAGTACAGCCGCTATCCGGTCTATCGCAACGTCGCGCTCGGCCTCGCGCTCGGCGGACTCGGCATCACGCTCGGTGCGCTCGGGATCGTCATCGCGGATTCGGACAGCGATCTCGTCCTGCCCGTCGCCTTCGCCGGCGCCGGCGTCGCGCTGCTCTCCGTGATCCCGACGATCCTCGCCGCGGGCGCGTACAAGCCGGCCGTGCAGCACGATCTCGATCGGCACCTCTATCGCCGCGCCGAGTGGGCCGAGCGCATGTACAGCGCCGTCGAGCAGTACAACCAGCGTGTCGCGCAGGAGTGCAGCCACGCGACACCCGACGTGCCGATGACACCTGGCGCGGCCGGGCTGATCCAGTCGTCGGTGCGAGCACCGCAAGCGCCGACCGGGCCGCCGCCGCCCGCGCCGTTCGCGCCCGCACCATGATCACGCGATCGTGATCAGCGTTCGCATCGGTTCGAGCGGGTGTCCCGCGCGCTCACCGACGGCGACGACGATGCGAAATGGACGCACATCGAGCTTCTCGCGCGGCACACCGACGCGATCGAGCTGCACGCCATCGCTGACACGCACCGTCAGCTCGCACGTCTGCGGATCGAACGAGAAGCCGTCGAATCGCCACGACTCGCCCCAGGCGTGGTGACCTCCATCGAGGTCGTCGAACGCCGTGTACACGCGGTAACGGCTCCCCGGTTCGAGTACGCCCCACTTGCCCCCTACGACGTTCGCGCTGTCGAAGTTCGCGCGACACAGATCCGCGTACTGCCACGCGACCTCGTCGCGAAACCCGCGTTCGCCGCGCACGAGATGTGCGAGCGAGCGCATCGCCACACCGACCGAGAGGGCGTACAGCAGCGCCTCGTGCGCGAGCTCTTCGTCGGAGCGCGGAATCTCTTCGCCGATGCCCGATTCCTCGGACCACTTCGAGACCACCGTCCGCAGCGTTCCCGCCTCGTGGCCGAGCGCGCGTGCGCATTCGTCGGCGCACTCCCAGATGAAGTTCGTGACGCCTCCGTCCTTTGGAGACACCTCTCGCGGCCACGTTCGGTGTCTCGAAGCGTGTGTCGCGTCGCGGATCGCGACGCTGTTCGCGAGCGTGACTCCACCTCGCGTGGCATCGATCATCGCGGCTGCTTCGTCGTCCCGCCCGATGTGTCGGAGTGCTGCCGGCGAGAGCTCGGTGAGCACGCGCGCCGTCCAGCGCTCGACGATCTCGCTCCGCATTCGTGCAAGGGTCTCGAGTGGAGTCAGGAGATCATCGGAGGGTGCGCGTTCGAGTGTCATGGTGCGGACCAATCGCAGCCGAGCTCGTCCTGCGTCACGTGGCAACGCAGACACGCGCGCCGATTGCCGCGATCGAGCGCCTTGCACCGCGCGCTGTTTCGCCATCCCGGTGGGTGCGGGGATGCGCGCATGGATCCGATCTGGTTCGAGTGACAGCGCACGCAGTCATCCTCGCGGTGACACGACGCGCAGCTCGTGATGTTGCGGCGCGCTTCGGGCCCGTGGCGCGTGGCGAAGTTGGCAGGATGGAACTGGCGTCCCGGGCTCGTCGACGAGAACTCGGTGTCGACGCGCGAGGTAAGTCCCGATCGCTCGTGACAGGCGACGCAGAACGATTGCGCGCGGTGACACGCCGAGCAGTCCGGCGTGCCGCGCTTGGCTTCCACGGCGTGCGCGAGCAAGTAGTTACCCGCGTGAAACTCCATCGGCTTGGTCACGCCTTGATGGCACGCGACGCACTCGGAGCGATCGTGGCACGCGGTGCATGTCGCGCCGACTTGTCGCGCCTCTTGCGCGTGGTTCTTCGCGAAGCCGAGCGCGTGCGAATCACCCATGCCGCTGTTCTTCGGGACGAGCGTTCCGTGCGCGAACTCGGTCTCGATCGTTCCGCCTGGCTTCGCGACGTGGCAGTCGACGCAGTGACGCTCTTGCGTGCCATTGGTGTGGCACGCGAGGCACGAGCTCATCGTCGGCAATTGGCGCGTCGTCGCGAGATCGACCTTGGCCATGTCGCCGTGGCACTGCACGCACGGGGTCTTGGTGTGCGCTGCGTGATCGAACTTGAGCGGCGTGGGCGTGAGGTACACGCGCGCGACCGCGGACGTCGGTGTCCAGTTCGGATGACACGCGACGCACTTCGCGGTCGGCGCACCGGCGACGACCTTGTCGGGATCCGCGCGATCGATCGGATGACACGCGCGGCACTCGGTCTCGGTGGGGATCAAGTTGTCGACGGCGGATCGCGACGTGGTGGCCGCGGGATGGCATTGCGCGCAGGTCGCGCCCTTCGCGAGGTGGACGCGGTGCGAGAAGATCAGCGGCAAGCGCTGTTCGGGGTACACGACGGGCGACCACGCGGCGCCATCGTCACCGGCCGCGGCGTGCGCGACGAGGACGAGCGCGATCGCGAGAAGTGCGACGACGATCGCCTTCACTAGTGAATCTCCGGCATGAACGCGAAGTCGAGCACGGCGATGCCGCGCGCTTGCAGGTCGTGGATCTCGTCGCGATCGAGCTCTGCGATCACGTGCAGCCCGACGGACTCCGCGAGGGCGAACGAGCTCGACAGCACGGCCGACGACGTCACGTACGCCGGACGCTCGGCGGACGCATCGGGCCGCACACCGAGGACGATCAGACGACCACGCAACCAGACGATGTCGTGCGCGTGCCACGCGACGTCGCCGGTGCCGCCGATGCGACGTCCGCCGTAGCCGTCGTCCCACAGCGCGTCGAGCGTGCCGCGCCAGCGCGTGCCGAGAGCGCGCTCGACGCCGGCTTGCGCGCCGCCGGCGTACGACGACAGGCCGGTCTCGTGCGCGTAGCGACGGAGCCACGCGTCCGCGCGCCAGCGCAGCGCTCCCTCGTGCGCGTACGACAGGCGAACGTCTTTCGTGGGCTCGATCGAGAACACGTTGAAGATCGAGTCACCGTCGAAGGTCGGCAGAAAATACGCGACCGATGGTTCGAGCGTGTGATCGCCGCGCACGAGTCGAACCCCGGCGTCGACGCGATCGAGCGCGGCATGGAGCAGCGATACGCGCGCGTTCGCGTACGGCTCGATCGCGAGCGCGCCTCGGGTCAGGCGGCCGTGGACGCGCGCGTAGATGCGTTCTTCGTTGATACCGCTGTCGGGAGCTTGGCCGGCGTCGTCCGGATAGAGTCCGAGGTCGGCTTGGCCGAGACGATCGACAGCGCCGATGAGACCGAATGTCTCGGACCACGTGCGGCGATAGCCGATCACCGCGCCGAAGCTGCGCATGCGTGCGGTCGCGAGCTCCACGCCGATCGTCGGCTGGCGCATCGTGCGCTGCGGACACAGCTCGTAGTCGCTCGACAACCGGTGGTTCGCGATCGCGCGATTGCGATCGATCAGCTGCCACGTGCCTGCCCCGGGCGTCGCGCCCTCGACGTACTCCTGGCAGCCCGCACCCGAGGTGCCGTCGAGCTCGAGCTCGGCGAGCCCCATCGGCGAGTCCTCGCGTACACGAAGGCCGCCATCGGCAGAGATCGCGACGGGGACATTCGGCAGCTCGAAGCGCACGGAACCACCGTCGACGCCGAGCGGTTGCCATCCATCGTCCTCGAGCAACCGCCCGACCTTCACGGTCAAGCGATCGTCGGCGAGGCCTTCGAGCGTGAGGTGACCGTAGACGAGATCGAGCCCCGCGACCGATTCGGCGAGCTCCGGGATGACGTCGATCGCGTCGCGCCGCACGACGGGCGAGAGACGGATCCGCCCGCTGGAGTACGTGCCGAAATCGTGATCGACGCGCAGGTAGCTCTGCCACGAGATGCGCAGTCCGCGCTCCGGCACGCGTGACTCGCGGCGCGACCGCGCGAGATCGCCGATGTCGTCGATGCGCAGCGCGAGCGTCTGCGTGTAGCGCCGGCGACCGACAAACAGATCGGGACCGACGAGGCGGTACTGGCGCAGCTGATAGATCTGACCGATCGACTGCGTGCGCAGCCAGAACTCGTAGGCGTGAGCCGGAGTCGCACTGACCGCGCCGAGCGCGATCGCAGCGACCAATGCCCTGCGCATCGGCGCCACGGTATCACGTCACCGCGTGACGGTGACCCCGGCGACTGTCACCGTCGACCCGGCGAGCGCCGCGACCCCCCACGCGCCACGCTCCGACGTATCGACGTCACAGCTCGCCAGCACGGTGCTCTCCACCGAGAGCCGCGCGGTCCCGCCGCTGATCTCGAGCTTCGCGGTGGTGTTCGTGAGATCCGCGCGCAAGAGCGGTGGTGCATCGCGTCCCGTGCACAGCACGCGCTCCTGGTCGCCATCGAGGCGCACGATGCGTGCCGGACTGCCCTCGGTCAGCTCGCCGACGATCGCCCTGCCCGGCCCCGTCTGCTGACCGATCAGCGCCATGCCACCGCTGGTCACGCGGACGGACGCGGACACCGATCCGGCCGCGCGCCGAGGACCGCCGACGAGCGCACGCGCCATGGCGGCCCCGCCGACGAGCGTCCACGACGGAGGCGATTGCGTGCGTGTCACCGTCGTCGGATCTTCGGCCGTGAGGACGCCGGTCGACGCGTCGAGCGGCAGCACCGTCATCGAGCCGATCGCCGGGCCGACGATCGACGGGCGATAGATCCACGCGCCGGTCGAGGCGTCGCCGTCGATCGGGCTGCCGAGGACGAGAATCGATCCGTCGGCGAGCCGCAGCAGCGATGGCGCGGTCAGCGCACTGGGTGGTGGCTCGCCGGCGGGCGCGATGGTCTGCCACCGATCGGTCGTCGGGTCGTAGACGATCGCGTCCGGATCGCCGCCGATGCCGAGCACGCGGCCGTCCTCGAGCCCGACGAGACGCGCACCATCGCGAACGAACGCCGCCGTGACCGCGCGCGCGGTGCTCTGTCCCGGCACGATGACCGACGCTGCACCGCTCGGCGCGGTCGCACCATCGAGATCGAACGCGGTGAGCACGGCGCCACCATCGAGCGCGGCGACTTGCGCGTGGACGTTCGCCAGCTCGAAGCCATCGGATGCGTCGCCGACGAGGAGCATGTCCGCGCTCAGAGGATCGACGTTGATCGGCGCGACGCCGCCCGCGATGACGAAGCCGCGTTGTCCGTCGCGCTGGATGCCGACATCGAACACGGTGGCGCCGAGGCGGCTCGCGCGAAGGTTGGGCCCGACGACGGGATCGATGGTCTTCGCGAGGTCATAGATCTTCGACGATCGACGCGGCTCTGCATCCGCGGGACACGCCATTCCGTCGAGCATCGGGCATCCGCCCGCGAGTAGCACGTGATCCTCGTCGAGCGCGATCGACGTGTGATACGCGCGGCCTTCGATGCCACCCGACGAGACGAACTCGCGCGTCGCCGGATCGAAGATCGCGATCTGCTGGAACGCGCCGCCGCTCATCGCGACGCGACCATCGGGCATCGTCGCGAGCGAGATGCCGGCGAACCCGGCGAGGTTCTCCGGATCGTCGAACAGATCGGGGATCTCGACCGACGCGAACGTCGACGTCATCGGATCGTAGTACTCGGCCGATGCGTTCCATCGGTTGGCCGCGTCGTGGCCGCCGACGATCAGCACGCCGTCTCCCGCGCGCGCGATTGCCGGCGCGATGCGCGCGACCTGCATCGGGCCCACCGTCGGACAGAAGCCGTTCGGCGGCGCCAGGAAGATCGGCAAGACGGCGCCGTCGTCGAGCGCGAGAAAATCGAACGGTGCGGTCTTCCCCGCGGCACCGACGGCACCGCCGCCGACCTCCACTTCGATCGACAGCTGCTCCGTATCCGCCGGAAAATCAGCGATATCGATCCCCTCGTCGGGCGCGACCGACACGCGCTTCTCGGTCGCGCCGTACGCCGTGATGCGAACGTTGCGCGCCGCGGCCGGTCGCCCGCACGGGTTATCGACCGGAGCGAGCGACACGCGTGCCGGATCGTCACCGCACGCCGACGCGAGGATCCCCGCGAGGACGAATGCGAGATCAGGCGCGCGAGGAGGCATCACCACTTCACATGATACTCTCGCTGCGATGCCGGAGTTGCCGACGACGTTCGGCAAGTACTTCTTGACCGAGAAGCTCGCCACGGGCGGCATGGCCGAGATCTATCTCGCCAAGATCGTGGGTCCGGGTGGGTTCGAGAAGCAGCTGGTCATCAAGCAGATCCACCCCCGCCTGTCCGGCCAGCGGCACTTCGTGGACCTGTTCGTCGCCGAAGCGAAGACCCTCGTCTCGCTCGCCCACGGCAACATCGTCCCGGTCTACGAGCTCGGCGTGGTCGACGATACGTACTTCATCGCGATGGAGTACATCGACGGCCCGACGCTGTACCGGCTGACCGAGAGCCTCGCGCGTCGTGACACGCGCATGGAGCCCGCGGTCGCGGCGTGGATCACGGCCCGCATCGTCGAGGGTCTCGACTACGCGCATCGCAAAGGCGAAGGCGTCATCCATCGCGACCTCTCGCCGCGCAACGTGATGCTGTCGCGCGACGGCGAGGTCAAGCTCGTGGACTTCGGCATCGCGGTCACGCTCGGCGACGCCAACGAAGACGAGGGCGCGCAGTCGGCACCGACGGGCTCGTTCCCGTACATGTCGCCCGAGCAGGTGCGCAAAGAGCAGCTCACGAACCAGACCGACCTGTTCTCCGTCGGCGTCCTGTTCTGGGAGATGCTCGTCGGACACCGGCTGTTCGCGCGCCCCGATCCCGAGGCCACGCTCCTCGCCGTCACCGAGGGCGAGATCGTGCGCCCGTCCTCCGAGCGCCCCGAGATCCCCGCCAAGCTCGACGACATCGTGCTGCGCGCTCTCGAGCGCGACAAGACCGCGCGCTGGGCCGATGCGAGCGAGATGCTCGCGGCGCTGCAGAAGTATCTCTACGCGCTCGATGACACGCCCGGTCCGCGCGATGTCGCCGCGCTCGTCGCGCGCTTCTGTCCGCCCGAAACTCGGCGGTTTCCGACGAACGCGGATCCCCTCGTCCTCGAGGAGCTCGTCCCCGGCGTCGACGCGACGAAGCCGCGCGCCGAGGACACGCACGCGACGCCACCGCCCGCCGGCGCCGCTCCGCACACGGCGGTCATCCCGCGCGACAAGCCACGGGTGCGGCCGGGCACCACGCGCAACCAATCGTTCGCCACGCACGTGCAGCTCAAGGACATGCTCGAGCGCGGCACGCCGCTCTACCCGTTCGACGCGATCGACGACTCGGACACCGCGCAAGAACAGCCGCCCGAGGGCGCGAACGGCACACCTGCAGCGCTCGCCGACGTGGATAGCGGCCCGTCGACGCGCGCTGTATCGCGCGAGCCCGAGCGCGCGGGCACCAACGGCTCGCGACAGCCGCGCGCGAGGCGCAACGACGACAGCATCGTGCGCGCGCGCGATGCCGACGATCGCGAGCGCGTCGATGGTCCCGATAGCACGCTGCGGCTCCGCGATGCCGAGATGCCTCCACGCAGCCCCGTGCTCGTGATCGCGGGCCTCGGAGGCTTCGTCGTCCTCGGCATCGCGATCTGGATGTTCCTGCGCAACCGCGGCGAGGTGCTGAACCCCGTGGACGCGGGCATCGACGCGGTGCCGTTCTACCTGAAGCAGGACGCGCCCGAGGGCGCACTCGACGCCCCTCGCACCGACGCCGCCGAGCTCGCGATCGATGGCG
>Ga0154020_10008703_pt1 | contig 11749 bp, 15 predicted proteins | sample Klosneuvirus_201_FD_109709 | JGI IMG/M metagenome (GOLD analysis project Ga0154020, IMG submission 109709) | Active sludge microbial communities from wastewater, Klosterneuburg, Austria - Klosneuvirus_20160825_MG | ecosystem: Engineered > WWTP > Aerobic digester > Activated sludge | place... | reverse complement strand
CAAGGAGCACACAAAGGACCAAGGCAGGAATGCAACGAGCTATGTGGGACAGGGAATCAGCGCCACGACGGCTTTCATCAATCAGTAATCAATCACGAAATCAGTCATCTCGTCGAAGTTGTGGGGAAACGGGGAAATTCTACCGTGGCCCATAACAACGATACCATTAATTAAAAGGAATCATGTAATATAGATTCTCTATTGGGATGTGTTGTCCCCGCGGGGCGCCGAGGAAGGGGACACAAAGGAGCGGATTTTACGAAGCAATGCCCTTCGTGAAAGGCGAAGACAAGACAACGAGCAAACCCATGGAGAAATCACGAATGTATATCAAATGAGATAACTTAGATAATTCCCGTCCTCCTCGGTCGAGCCCGCCTTCAACATCGCCGAAAAAGATATTTCGTCGAGAGGTCGACGGTGATATTACGGCTTCCCTGTTCACGCGAGAGATGCCGTACACATCATCCGAGCGTCTGTTAAGTGGAATGAACGGCAACTTGTCGGCAAGAAGCTCAGGCAGCAGAGAGATTAACACTCTCTTCGTTATCGCACGAGTGTCGAGGTCCCAACCGCCCGAGGAATCAAACGAGCTGATTTGTGCTCATCGCTGGGTTGGTTCGTAGGCGCTGTTGGTTGATTTGGTTCGGTTACTCCCTCCGTCCACTTGCTATGGCGTACTCCCAAGTCGTCTTGGCCGCTGTGGCCTTGGCCGTGTTCGTCAGCCTCGCTGCTTCCACTGGCACCACTGCGCCGTCCCAGTTTGACGTTGTCTTCACCACCACGGTCCAGTACCCCAACGGCACTGCTGGTGCGGCTTAGAAGAATAAGAATATTAAGTTTTTTTTATTAATCTTTGTGCGGTCTGCTGGGATGCCCTCTCTTCGATTTGCGACGCCCTCGTAACCCTCGACCTCGGATCTTTTGGTGTGGAACTGTTGATGCCCTGATGATGGTCGCCAATATTTTATTTTATTTTATTTTATTTTATTTTCTTTTCATAGGTAACATTGTCCTCCACGTTGAGAGGCAATGGGCCCCTCTCGGTGTCGACCGCTTCTACGAGCTCTTGAACCTCAAGGTTTGTCTCCCTTGCTCTCTGCGTTCTTTCGCTTGAATTTCCTGTGATATTGTTCTTCTTTTTATAGCCGAGCTATTTTAATTCCAATGGCTTCTTCCGTGTTGTCCCTGGCTTTGTCGTGCAGTTTGGCATTAATGGCGACCCCAAGGTTAGGTTCGACGCCATACCTTATTTTCATTCCTTTCCCCGATCGACTACCGTTCTCTTCTTTCATCTTGATAGTGTCTTTTATTCTATAATTGAACTAACATCATGTTTTTGTAGCCAGGCGTGGGAGAACAAGAACATTAACGACGATCCTGTGGTCTTGAGCAATCTCGTCGGTACCATCCCCTCTAATATTGTATCTCTCTGGATCCCTCTCCTCACCTTTCCTATTTCTAGGAACTGTTGCTTATGCTACCGCTGGTCCCAACACGCGCACCACGCAGCTCTTCTTGAACTACGCCAACAACAGCTTCCTTGATTCCCAGGGTAACTCTTGATCCGGTGCTCCCGTGGATTTCATCATCTCTCTATTCAACTCCTACCGATATAGGTTTTGCTCCTTTTGCTATGGTCGTCTCTGGTTTGGATATCGCCGTCAAGATCAATGCCCAGTACGGCCAGAAGCCTGACCAGAACTCCATCTACCAGCTTGGTATGGCATTTCCACCTTGATCCTCTCCCTTCAGTGTTCGTTGTTGCCGTTATATTAATATATATTATCTTGATTGAGAGGATGTTGATGGGGTTTGCATTTGCATAGGTAATGCTTACCTCAAGAAGAACTTCCCCAAGCTCGACTACTTGGTCGCCACCACGATCGTCAATGAACTTTGGGAGTAGATGTATTTTGACCACCACGGATATTAATACTAAATCAATTCGAACCTTTTGATATGATATGATTGTGGTCTCGTCTTCCTTCCTTTCTTTTTTCTGTGAGCGACTGGGTCCCGTCTGCTTCGAATACGAATACGAATCGGTATCCACACGAAAACCCACCGCGCTCTTGTCTTTCTTCGAACATTCAAGCACAACTTAACCCTGGTCCCCTGAATAGATATCACAGTTTGGGGTTATGGAGGACGTTATCTTCATAAAGACGCGTTCCTGGTCCCAACTTCCTCGCGGTCTCCCTTTCTGCGCAGGGAGTTAACTCTTTCAGTCTTCCGTGGGTTCGCGGGGCCCTTGCACGCTTGCAGTTGCTTCAAAAGAATTAAGAAGGGTTCGAGACAACCATTTAGAGGATCCCGTGGCTCTCGTGACCGCCAAGCCCTTCAGCTGCAGCTGCCCATTTTGGCTGCAACAGGCATCACGGTTGGATTTAGAGGCCAGCTTCGAAATTAAGGTCGTCGTGGCGCTGCGTCCTGTATCCTGGCACCTGTTCTAGTATCATTGATTCGCTGCGTTTCCTGTGTCCGCGACGACACGCGAGTTGGCTTGTCTGCTTTTGTTCGGAGATTTCTCACCGCGTTTTGGAAGGTCGTGTTCGCTTAATATTGACTGAGGCCTCTTTGTTCGCGACGCGGAAACCCTTCAATCGATTGGTAGATTTATTGATCAAATTCTCTTGTCAAAAATGTGCGCAATTGGGCGAAGGGCGTGATTTTCGAGTGCAGAAAGTTGGTCCTGTTGCGCTGTTTCGAAGCTTCGATTCTGTCGCTGGAATCTCCAAAGCGGCGCTGTTTCTTCGCCTCCAGAAAGAGCTTCTGAATTGCCCTCTTTCGAATCTCTATGGCGACTATTCGAATATATCACGTATATTGAGCGAATTCTCACTTATGCGAGAGTGTGGTAAGGCAGTCCACGCACGCGAACATTTAGTCGACAAATCGTTCTCTGAAAAGGAGGGGAATAGGACACACTAAAACGTTCTTCGGAAGGGCAGGACTCTGCCAAGCTCACGCCTAAGCCCGGCTTGTTGACTCAGTTCGATCGTTCCGCTGCAGTGGTGGTCAGGCTCGGTGCCGCTGCTTCAAATCCGTTGCCGTTTCATTTCGGGACTACAGCGTATGGAAACGGTCGACCCGCAAGGAGGTGAGATGTGGGACGGCGGAAGCCTGATTGATATTTCTATTAATCCAAAAAAATTCAATTTGGTGTTTGGAACTGTGCCAGCACCGGCTCGACTCTTCTTGGTCCCAGGGGGAATTCCGGGGTAACGATACTCCATAGCACCGCGAAAAGAGAAAATCTCGTGGTCCAGGAAAGGCACGAAGAAATCTCGTTATGTTGCCTCCTCAGTCCTCACTACTCATTCTCTTGCTTGGCCAGCCTTGTGCACCAAGAATTCGCTAATATAGATAGCGGTGGGACGAGCGCATGGTGTGAATGTCACTTCGAAATCCCGTGTCAGCTCATGTGACACAGTGGCCCTCTACTCCAGTTCTGTCGCCCTTTGACCTCGCACGCGGCCACGTGCCTCTCCCCGAACTTTCCGTCCATCCTCTAAAATAATTTAAATGTTTTATCGTGCGGTGTTTGAGAGGGCCTCGCGCTTGGGGATAGTTCAACAGGTCGATTCGAAGCAACGAATCACGCTTTTTTTGTTGGTATTTAAGCGCTTCAAGACTCGCGCTCGTCTCCTCGCTCCTCGCTCCCTCGATTGGATCCCTATGATATACATAGTTTCAGTATTTATATGTTTGGTGCCCGGCTGAGCGGTTGTTGTCTAGGACGGCCAGTTCGACCAGGTCGCCTTGGGGACCAATAATGACGCGTCTATCCCTCGCACCGCTCATGAGGAGGCCCGACCCGCCTCGCCCTTTGTCGCTCTCCTCGCCAATCTCGAACCAAAAGCTGTTGCTGACTTCGATTTGAATCAAGCCTTGGGACGAGGATCCGTTCAGGTCAAACAGGAGCAAGCTTTGGAGGCCACGGCACCACCAACGAACGCCACAACCAAGCGACGCAGCAGGGTGCCCCGCGAGACAGACGATAGCGCTTCCTACGGAGATGATAAACCTCTTCCGTCTACACGAGATAGCCCTAAGAGTAGTGCCCCCAAAGGTCTCAGTCGTACGTCACCTCCTCCTGCATGGCGCTCTCCGCTACGGGGCATGCTCACTGGCTGTCGCTCAACTTTCCGTTTCTTAGACGATATCGTTGTCGTCGAATACGAGACGGATCCCGATCGCAAGCGCAACGTGAAGTGCGCCGTGCGACACGGCTCCGCCGAGACCTTAAAGAGGTGTGAGCTCCGGCCCCACGGCTCCTTCGTCCACGTGCGCAAGCAGGTCCTTCGCGACGCCCTTGGCAAGAAGATCCTGGACGCTCTGAAGACCCTCGCCAACACCGCCCTGGAGGAGAAAGACGTCCTGGACGAGGAGCGAGATGACGACGAGATCACTCGTAACGAGAACGTCAAACATGGCGCCTACTTTATCTTCATTGAGCTCGGCGTCATCTCGGACAAGGAGATGGCTCGGCAGATGGTTATCAAGCTTCCCTGCTCGCTCCGCGACCTCGCTGCCATGCGCACCACGACTAACACTGGGTTTGCTGGTCGCGATGGTCCTAGCGGAGGTGCTCCTGCTGCTCTAGGCGAGTTCCGCTTCGAAGATGACCCCAACGCCGCCGTCGACCCCTTCAATCCCTTCAAAATCAAGCAAGAAAAGTCCATCCTCGAAAATCCAGGTTCGATATTCCTTCATTATCACTCTTATCGACTTGACTCACTCGTTTGTAGTGGCGCTCGCTGCCTACATTATCGACAACTACTCCGTCCGCGATGTGCTGCAGCTTCAAGCGGTCCTCGCTGCTAATGCGGAGAAGGTCCAGCAGACTCAAGAAGAAATCGTGCAGACCTTCAACGATCGCCAGCTTTCCCATATGCATCAATCGCAAAAGCAGACCAACATGAACGCGCCCTCAAGCCCTCAAATTCAAATGCAGCAGCCCCAATCGCCTTCCGCTTTCCTTCAACAGCAGCAAATGCAACAATTGCAACAGCTCCAACAACTATATCAGCAAATGCAGCAGTCACAGCAGCCGCCGCAGCAGTCTCAGCAGCAACAAGCGTCCTCGGCGCAGCAAGCTTCTGCTCAGCAAGCGTATGGCCAGCAGCAGCTCTCCCCTCAGCAGCTCATGCAGCAACAGATTCTCCAACAGCAGATGCAAATGCAACAGCAACAGCAACAGCAACAGCAGCAACAACAACAACCACCAAAGCCAAGTGTCGACTCCATGCCTCTGCCCTGGACTGGTGGCTTCCCTAACATGATGGCTGGCTCGACTGGAGCGGAGACACCTCAGGGGTGGGACGGATTCAATATGGGTATGCGCTTGAATTATCTTCTTCTCCTCCTTATTTCTTAAAATCGTCTCTTATTCAGCGCAATTGGCGAATGCGATGGGCAATCCTAATATGCTCAACTCCGTCGGCCTCTTCAACGCCTTCCCACCCACTAATTTCTATGATCCTATGAACGACGGCCGCGGCATCAAGCGAAAACTCGAGGACTCGGCGTCTCTTGACGAATCGAGTAAGCGTTCGCGCTCTTCTGCGACCGAGCAAGGGAGACGCTAAGAGCGATGGGAGCTCTGAGTAGCGCTCTTTCAAATCTCACTCTCCTCTTCATCTCATCTTATAAGCTTCTGCTTTCATGTTGAATTGTTCATGTTCTTTGCGCTCCCTTTGAAATAAATGTCAAGATATTGTCGCTTTTCGTCGAGTCTCTTCTGATGGAGTCGTTGGATCATGCTTGGGATCCAAAGAGATTAGTGATTTGTGATCGGTACTCAATACTGTCGGTAATCATTATATAATGTGTATTTTCAATCACAAGTCGACACAAAGCCAATCAGCCATTCGACGCTCGGAGCTCAACGCCAGTCAACGGCTGTCCAACTGCACCAGTTCGGGTCGTTGTCCGTCTGCTTCTGGGTCACCACCTATTCCTCCACTTCAAACAAATAAAAACGACAAATATATATGAATATAAACTTAATAAATTATATACTGTATTATCGTTTTCGGGGGAGCCTCATGTGGTGCCGTCGAGTTGAAGGACTTGACTTTGATGGACTAGTTGGACGTTCTCGAGGCGGAAGACCATCCACTGCGCCCTCCGTATCACCTCGACCAGCGTCATGAGCACATTCCACGCTATCCAACGAAGGAGAAGGTCACAGCCAGGCTGGGAGATTTCACACACAATCATATTAATATGAAATTACAATTTCATTTTTAGTAAAAAATCTCCACTCCAAGGAATTAGAGGAATTGCTGTCCGTATATTAGCCATTTCAATCCTACGAAGGGTGCACAAGTTTATCGGTGTAGACCTCGAACCCCTCCAGCATTATGACTAATCCCTTTTTAACATGCCATCAGAGAATCCAACGGATCATCGCGAGGAATGGTCAATTTGACAATTAAAAGAATGGGGATCGCAATTGCTGGATATTGCTTGTGTTTTCTCCGTCAGACTGGTTCATAGTTCGACGCTCTCCCCTAGGGGTGTGCCATCGCGAAAAATTCAACGAGCTTAGTGAAATTCCATGAAGTGACAGTGCGCCACGGACGCGTGGGGAAAACCACAACGGAACATTGGGTAACCTTCTGCAAGTGGCCCAAACTGCACCTCCCAAAGTGGTGCTTAACACGTGTTTTGAAAATCGAATAATCCCACCCGAGAAAAACATGACAGAATCAAGAACGAAATAACCTGAAGAAGATCAATATATTATTGTTGGAGAGCGACAGCAAGCGTTGGGAAGGAAATGTACCAGGCGGCAAATTGAGATGAGGCGAAAGGGAGAGGCCCCACGAGAACCTCATAAAAAGGTTCGACACCAACACATAGTAATATACCCAGGTCTGTCTCACCTACAACGAGAAGAGAACGCGCATTAATGAACAATGGGAGAAAAGTCAAGAGAAGGGAATCGATAGTGAAAAGCACCAATCGATTTCGACGAAGCAAAGGAGGGAACCACTCAGTTTCCACTTCCCTCGTGGGCTCATTTTGGATCAGTAAAGACGTCACTTCTCCCATTTCCTTTCGCTCTTTCTTTGGCATATTCCCTAATATCAAGCGCATCAGCAATAATTGGGGAAAGAGAGGTCGCTGCAATGAAGAGCTGAGAGAGAATACCCAAGTTCCAATCCACTAGGACATCAAAAGCGGTGCAATAGACGGTTTTGACGAGTAGCGAAATGAGCCACAACGACTTCATCCCACTCCACTCCATACCTTGAGATGTAACAAAATAGATATAATATCATGGATTAGATATCACAAAAAAATTAGCAATTGGTTACCATTTGTCTCGGGGGTAAAAGTAGAGGTAACAACCACGGCTGAACAGCTGAGGAAGAGTCCTCCCAAGAGATAGTAAAACAAATGGCCCTTCGAACAACCTACCGCAGAAATCAAATCGGAGAAGTAAGGAAATGGTAACTCATAGTCTCCAACAGAGAGTAGAAGGAGGGAAAGGAAATGGAGGGAAAGTCAATGGTAACTCGTTGTCTAGAGAGAGTGGAAGGAGAGCGCAAGGGATCATCGATTCACGTACCGAGGTGGCGAGAACGCCAAGCAAAGTAAATGCAATGGACGATGCGAATCCAGAACGGTAGAATCATCATAATGGGCTGTAATGCATTAGCAAGTCACAAAAAAGTAACAAGAGATAAGCGAATGAGGGAGAAGAAGATGTACCGCCATGATTTGGGCATGCATGGAATCGCCGCCGCAGACATCTTTGGTCAATGACGAGCCGCTGACGAGCCACTGCCCCGTAAAGAGGAAGCAGAATGTCCACCTTCAAGAAGAGGATTCATCAATGTCAATCAATGGAATATCTCGGAGGACGCAACGGCAAGGGGGAAAGACGTACTCAATATTCCAGAAGGTCAGGTTGAGCGAGGTGAGCGTGTCGCCAACGAAAAGCACCGCCATTTCCGCACCAAAGAACGGCCAAATGATCGCTGAGAAAAGCTAAGAAAAGAGGTTCTGCAATGAAGATGAGAGCGGTGGGAGAACATAGAATGAACCTGTCCCAAGATGGCGGTCAGGGAGAGGCGGGTCGGCCAGTAGGGCGGGATGAAAGGCACCACCATAAATGCCAACGAAACCAAAAAGGCGAACTAATTCCAACAAATAACAAACCCTCAAAGACTTCGGACTCCGGTACAAGGAGATGGTGGTGGAGTGACGGCAGGGTACCAGTGGGAAGAGCATGGCAGGGAAGTAGTTGGCGGCTTCGTGAGATAAGAGGGAGAAGATGACATTGAAGATGACGGCCCACACCAAAATCATCGAAAGAACACTGAACATGACAAATGAGAAAAAGTTGTGAATTGGCACAGCGATGGATTCGCGGACCTTGTCAGAGCGAAGACTCGATTGGGGCCGTGTGCGGTTCTCTGCTCAGCGGATTCGATGAAAATGACGAAAACCGTCGATGAAATATATCAATAGAGATATTCGAAAGCATATCATCGAATGAGGGCTGAGAACTCAGGGGGAATGCGATCAGTACCTCGGCGGTGCCAAAGGAGTAGAAAGGGAGGCGCTGTCCAGGGCCAGCGACAGCTGCTTCCTATATTTAATACCCATTTGAAATAATATTAAGATTTAATTCAATTGCTGCTCGCAATCGATGGTATAGAGAAGAGGAATCCCGGATCTCGAGAACAGAATGGAGTGGAAATTACACTATGGGCGAAGATGGCGACATAGTCGATGCCGATGGCCCTCCAGATCGTCACCACGAGGCCGTAAGACCAAAACAATGCAATCACCTCCACCAAGATGAAATAGATCGACAGAGCCTAAACAAGGAAGAAAAGGAGGTGAGCAACACGAAAGATGAGTTAGGAACCTAAAGCGAAGGAGCATGCTAAAATGGTCAACGAACACATAAGAATCGCAACCATCGAAATTGCAAATCCTGGACATAAACAAAATCTGTGCCAAAGTCAATCGAGGACATTGGAGAGGAAAAGAGAAAGGGAATGGGAAATGCCGAGGAACTCGACGACGTTGAAGCGGGAGAGGGAGCTCGACTTTGTTCGCTTCAGCCAAGGCCCAGGGACCCCTCCGAGATATATAAAATACGAAAAATTATTGGTATAAAATTTATTAGAGGAACGAAAGCATTAAAGCGGACCTCGGGGAGGAAGGGGAACAGGAGGGAATCGGAGTCAGAGGACCAATCCCCTACGACCAGGAGGAAAAGAGTGCAGGCGGCAAAGAGCGCGCACGCCGCCGCCACAAACCCTGACCGCAGCTTATTAACCATGACTGAATAGTGGTATTGTTAAAAGGAGTCGTCAGGATCGATATGTCCGTCCTCCTCCAAGTCGAAGCATCGGTAGCAAATAGACCAGAATGGAGCACTTCTCACACAGTTTTTTTTCACAGTGGTTTACTGAGCAGGTATCACTGTACAAGGAACTACAGGTCTTCCTCGAAGCACGCTGGTTTTACTTGCATTGTACTTCGCAACGGACGAAGGGATAACTTGCAAGACAAGCCTTCTAGTAATTTTGAGAGTACATGAGTGAGAGAGTCAGACAGAGGCCAGCGTCGAGTAGTCTGCTTCGCTTTGATCATATTAAAACACAAACGGGATCAAAGCAGTCTGGTTTGTCTTGAAGTTGGGCACGTTCTGTTTGTACCACTGCAGCGTGCGGAAACTTCGTGTCATAAGATAGGAGGCAAAGGCGAAGGCGACCAAGTAGGAACCCAAGGTGCGACTGACTAGAGCGAATCCAATCCACTCCAAAATCTCGAAGAGGTAGTGAGGGCAGACGCTATAGTCGAAGAGGAGGCCATGAGGAGGGGCATATCGACTCCCTTGCTTCGAAGAAGAGCTGGACGACCCGTGCGACCGGAGTTGAGCCAGTTGTATATGGTGGATTAGATTACCTGTCATTCCCAGAACGGCAACGGCGAGTCCCAGCGTCGAAATTGTATCGTAGGTGACATTGACGCTTGACTGGAGATAGAGGAGAGACAACGACACCAAGGAGTAGGTTATCGAGATTGGAACCATCGAATCGATTGGAATAGAACCCGAGTACTTGTGGACAAACAGGACCTCGAGGCAACGTTTGGCAAAATGAACCACCATGAGACTCAACACGATCATCTTTGCGCGCTCTGAGCTCGCGTATGAGAAATTATAACTTGGCGCAAAGAGAGCAAAAGAGAGGGAGACGAGGAAAGCGGGTAGGTAGATGATGAGCATGGCGAGGCGCGAAGGGAGAATCGTCTTGGCAGACTCAGAGACGAATTTGCTATACTCGTTCTTTACATTGGTAAATCCGAGCTCAGATAGCGGCATCGAGATGGCCAGCATGATCATTTGGAATGTGGCGACGAGCTCGCCGAAGTTGGCGTTGGGCAAAACGACAAGCGGCGAGCTCGACCGGAACACTCCCAACGCCGCGACCAGCCATGGTGACGACAAAACACTTGCAGCGGCCTAAAAAGGATAATAGAAATAAAATTGAATTTATAATCGAGTTCTTAAGAGCGATTTTAACGATCACAATATCGGGAGTGGGGTCGACCTGGACGACCTACGCATGATGCCGCCCGGGAGTTGCTGATACCGCCATTCTGAAGAGATCTCACGAGCTTAATATCGCTTTATTCGCGTGGAAAGGAGGTCATTGAAACGCACAACAATACGAGGGAGCATGGCGACGACCGTTCTTATCAATACCTGCGGAAAAGACTGGCGGGATGCTATGGCTGAGAAATCGATTACAGTAGTGTGCGACCAAACCCTACCTCTGCAAAATAAGGCGAATTTACGCGTTGAAATGATTGATCGTGGGATTTCAGAAGATCGAAATCAACCTCCAATTAAAGAATCATTCAGTGGGACTTCGAAGCAAACTTCTCAACACAATATTTTTGAGATCAACCAAAGAGTCTCGAAAAGGAGCTATATTTACTTGCTCCACGAGCACATCGCCGCCTTGGGGTCGCAGCCGTCGTAGACCTTGAGGCGAGGGTCATCGATGCGATCATCGGGGGCGCACACACAGCGCTTCTCCTTGGTCACCGAATTGAACATCTCACGAGGACGACCGTCCCAGCCGCGCTTGATTCCTATTCGAAAGAAGGCGGTGAAAAATCGAAAAAAGGGTCTAGTAGAGGGGCAAACCTCCGCTTTCGTCGGAGCACCAGAGGGAACGACCATCCTAAAGGAGACAACGATATGAAAATGACGTCTAATGACAACGAAGGAGCGGAAAGGTGCAGTTTGGCTCCAGCGAGAGTTGCAGGAGGGCCAAAGGCGACTCTCCTCGTCTTCCCTCGCTTGAAGCTTCTCGCCTTCCGCGACTTGGCGATCGATATCTTTGCGGGCCTCCGTCGGGTTGCCGTCCTGGTCATAGTAATGGCCTACATGAACGCAGAATGTCCATCAATTCACATGAAATTACGCTATCTCTGACTGAATCCACTTACCGATAAGTTTGCCCTTGGGGATGTAATCTTTGCGATAAAACTTCGCCCAGTCGACAATGCCAATGATGTCCTTAGGGGAAAGGCCCGTCACATCGGGAATGAGTCCCTCCGCATTGAACTTTCCAGTGACAAAGGCGCGAGAACCGTCCTTACCAGCGAAACCGTTGTAACCTCCGCCCTTTCCATAGTGCTTACTGCCCTTAGTCACATCAAATACCTCACCAAGAACTACAAAAGTCTCGTTAGGTTAAGT
>Ga0154020_10008702_pt1 | contig 11749 bp, 14 predicted proteins | sample Klosneuvirus_201_FD_109709 | JGI IMG/M metagenome (GOLD analysis project Ga0154020, IMG submission 109709) | Active sludge microbial communities from wastewater, Klosterneuburg, Austria - Klosneuvirus_20160825_MG | ecosystem: Engineered > WWTP > Aerobic digester > Activated sludge | place... | reverse complement strand
TCCGTATCTCGCTCCAGTCTTCCATATTGCGATACATGCTTCATGGTTATTGAAGATGCCGCACTTTTGAACCGCCCTGTCACCCAAGTGACCCCCGCCGCACTTTTCAGCCGCCGTTTACAGCGTTCGATGTTAAAGCGTCGACGGTCAACTTGCAGTGCCAAAAAGGGGCCATCGCTAGTTACATATTGAAGTCCCTTGAAATGGCGCTGTATTACTTCGTTGAGCGTCGCATCACCCAGCTTTCCGTCATGATTGAGCCTGATGATTTCGTCGGCCATGGTCACCGCCGCTTTCTGGTCAACTGCTTGTTTGATGTCGCCCGCAACACGATTCGAAATGATGTCGGGCAGCTTGATCGACAAATTCACCGCAAAGTTAACGACCGCCACCAACGTAATCACTGCAAAGGTGGCGTTGATGATGTCTGACGCAAGGTGAATGGGCTTGTCCTTCTTGGGGTCGTATTTATCCCACAAGCAATACACTGTGAGCAGCCATCCAATTCCGCCTGCACAAGCCAGCAAACCAAAGGCAATTCCCGAGTTCAATATTGTGGCCGAGGTGTTCATAAATTGATGCGCCAGGTGAAACGTTGGCGCTTTTGGGGTGGAGGGTTTGCACACATCAAACACAGCTTGGTAGGGACTGTCAACCAGCCGCACGCCACGGCCACACCAGCATTGATCCCCGAACTTGCTTTTAGTTGGGACTTGCCCTGGATTTGTTGCAAAACCCAAAACACGCAGACGGCCAACCGTATCTGTATAATTGCGGTGCCTATCCTTATGTTTCCAATGCCAATTGTATGATTCGGCCATGAGGAGTTTACGGGGGGGGGCGTTCGCGTTGCCTGGAGGCTGCAACCCGTTGCGCCGAACTGAACACCCAGCCACGACACACGAAAAATCCCCGGAAAAAGCCGGAAAGCAAGTTAAGCAAGTAGGTCAGAACATTTTTTATTACATCACTCTGAAGAGATCGGTTTAAGAAAGTGTTTAGGGTGACTTGCTTAACTTGCTTTCCGGCTTTTTGGAGGGGTTTCTGGATCGCCTCGGCACGTTAAGCCCGGGTTGCGACTGGGGCGGGGTTGACCACGGCAAAACTATACCGCTTGAGAGTTTGAGGATTGCCGGCGTCTGTGGTGGCTGTTTCCTCGGTCTTGGTCACGGTGAATTCGTCCACCTGCTTGACCGAGGCTTCACCGAATATCCTGCCCAGCACCAAGCCAACCTGCCTCTTTCCGGCCTCTACGTCATGCTGGGAGTCTGGGGCAAGACCAGGGATCTCGATCTCACTCTCCACGCATAGATTGGCAAGTTGGGTGGCCGACATGCTCTGGTGAAGTTGGTGGGCTTCGTTTACCGCTATGGCAAGCTGACGCAAAAAGGTGAGGTGTGGACTAGCCGCACGCTCCTTGGCTGCTTCGTGGTCACCCATCAGCGGAGCCGCACTGAAGACGTTCCGCACAATCCAATCAAGCACCTGGCACCACTCTCTAAAATCATGCCTGGTTTCGTCGGTCCTCGGCTTGCCCTGTTCATGCCAGTGTTCGATCACCTTCAACACGGCGCCATACCACACTTCCTGCCATTCGAAAACCATCTGCAATGTATCTTTGCCCTCGTGTGTGCGGTAATGATAGTTCTCGCGCTTCTTGATGCGAATGATGCTCGAACGGTTGGTCAAATCCCGCGTGGCCTCAAATCCGTTCGAGCTGATGAAGATGAAGTGCTTTGCGGGATCGATGTTGATTGCACCGTGATATGGAATGCGGGCCGGAAAAGCGCCCTCTGCCGTCAAAAAACTCTCCAAGGTCTGGCTATTCAGCTTGCCCCGGATGTTGTCAAACTGGATGAACACGCGACCTGCCACCAGATGCTCAAATAGGGTCTCGTCAAGGCCCCCGACTCCACCATCACGCTTGGTTACCACTGCCGGACGTTGGTTGTAAATAGCTGCAACCATCTTCTGCCGGTAGGTCTTGCCCGATTGACTGGCGTTCGCTTCGGCCACATCCGCAGGCACAGGTCCACCGATAAGGCCACTCAACTTCAATGCAGGTGTGATCAGCGAAGCGATCGCGCGGGAATGGTCGCCGGGTGTGAGAAAGTCAAATTCCTCGATCAGGCGTGTCAAAAATTCCACGGCCTGCTGCAAAGTCATGTCGGTGATCGGAGCCTTGAAATTGTCCACGAAGAAACCGGTTTCTGCATCATAGCCTTTTTCCAACAGACGCAGATTGGAGCCGGTTTCCACTACTAGAGGAAATCGGATGATGCCATTGAGCTTTGGCAGCAGTTCGCGGCATTCGCTGCTGTTCAAATACATCTCTGCCAGTGCGCGATTGATGGGGGTATTAACATCTCCAGATTTACCCTTCTTTTTGAAGGTCACGTATCGCTCGAACCGTGACTGTGCGGCGGTGGGTTTGAGTATCGCGATAGAATGTGCGTTGCCTTCGTTCACCAGTTCCACGACCGCACCACCGCGATAAAACAGCTCGTGATGACTTGCAATCTCCTCGAATAGCTTGCGGGCAGACTGGCTGTTCGTGGTGTTCTCGCCAGGAACATTGACCCACCTGCTGGCAGGATTCGGCCCTGATGCTTGCTGGGACGTGCCCTGCTGGCGACTTCGCAAGAATTCGCTGGCCATGGCCTGCACATCTTCCCGTGACAGCGCAGGAGCTTGTGGCGTTGACGGGAGTTGAATTCGCGGCGTTGGCAGAACGCCAGTTCGCGGCTCGGGTTGGGCATTTTCCGGCATGCCGCGAGGATAAGAACCGACGGATAGTTGCACAACCAAAAGCAACCGGCCCACACGGAATGGACGGAAATTCTGTCGGCTACGCCGCTGCCGGTCTCAAGCCCTTCCAGCCACACATCTGCTTCTGCGTCTCGGGGTTCACCAGGTCATTCCTTACACCGAGCCCGTATGCATCTCGAATAACGTCCGCCATCATACTTTTGAAACTGCTACGCTTCATAACCGGCATGTCTCGCTGTTTGGTGAATGCGGTGAACAATGCGTAGGTTTGGCCCACGGTAAGCATGCTATTAGGGCAAGGCTCCAGCAACTTCTCAGCAAACACCAAGGCTAATCTCTGGTGCAATTCTGGGCCGTTGACGCGCTGGTGAGGAGAGTTGACCGCAAAGAAGCTTGTTTCGGCCGCCAGAATGGATTTTGCACGGTTCACCACACTTTTGACCGCCGCATCAGTTCTAAACGTGCTGAATAGATTGAAGATGTGGGCTTCGCCAGGAACCTCGCTTGCACATCTGGCCAACAATGCTCTCAACAAGTTCCCCATCTTCTCGGGTGTGGTGGAGTGATACATCTGGTCGCGCGGGTCATAATAATAGAACTGCAGCTCCTCGGTGTAGTAAATGACCGTGTGCCCAAGACGTTGATCGCCACCAAGACAAGCAGCGAGGCAGTCTGTGTTGAAAACAACGGGTGTGCTCGAAGTGGTGCCGGTTTGTGTGCGCGTTCGTTCCTCCAAAAAGGGACTGCCATACGTGCGCACTTGATCCGGGAACTTTTCGACAAACCAATCCGTGGCTGTCTTGGGTTCATTCAGCCAGGCAGTGTTTGGGCTGGCGCGTTGGGTTATCGCAGTGTCGGGATTGGCCAAGCAGAGCATAATTCACCTGTGGTTCTGGCCCACTGTTGCAATTCGTCATCAGTGGGCTCCTCGAGTTCCGTTCCAGTGAACGAGCGCAGGAAGTTGAGCCTGAACTCACTCTCCTCCCATCGTTCACGCAGTAGTTCGATCATCTGGTTGTGTCGTTCGTGACTGTTCATGCCGCCTCCTTGGTTTGATAGTCTACGAGCGATGGTGGCTTTTCCCCTCTGGCGGCCAGCTCATTCAAATATTGCTGTTCCTTGCTGATTTCGAGGTCAAAGGTCACGCAGTAAATATCGCGCATCGGATTGCGCTCATCCGGCTCCTTGAACACGTCCACCATCAATCCCTCCATGATAAAGCACCCGTTACCTCTGGATGCGTTCAACAAGATAGTGGTCAAGGCTCGTGCACCATATTGTCGGAAAGGAAGGCTGCGCTGACGGTTGGTGCAGATCTTGGATAGCTCGGTCATTTTCATGGGCTTGCCGATCAATTCCTTGGCTTCGAGGATCGGCTTTAACAGGCGGAGGAAGTTAGCCACCGAATAGTCTGTGCGGTTGATTTGGTTGTTCATAGATGTGTCTCCATGAGTTCCGAGTCTGACGGCTTTTGATTTTTCGTGCCATCAGACCCGGACCCACGTTTAGTTCAGTTGCTCCTGCGGTTTGATCTGCTCAACAATGGTCAACGGCTTGGCATACCCGTCGCCGTGGTAGTGTCTCAACTGAGCCAACACTCGCATGCCCACGAGTTCCGCTTCCAGATTCACGGTCTTGCAGCTGTTCAGGGTGAAGAACTCGGCACCCAATACCGGGAGCACGAAGTTACGCAAGTCACTGCCAGGTTTGAGGCTTAGCTGGAAATTGCGACCAGCTCTGCAGTCATAGTCGCGCATTCCCGGCACCTCCACTTCGAAGTTGATGCGACACCATGGTTGCGTTCCTTTGGCGGTCTGCTTGTTTGATGGCTTTAGGCCCGTAATTTGAGATTCGAACCAACCTTCGGGCAGGTCGAATCGGATTTGTTTGTCTATGGTTACTTCAATCATTGTATTGTTTGGTTTAGGTCAGGGCTTATTCCCTGACCATGGATCGGCACTCTGACATGCCGAAATTATTTGCTCTCCTTGATCACTGCCTCGGCCACCTCAATGAATGCGCTGAGGTCGTTCACGAGATCGCCTTCAAGTTCCTGTTCGGTCAGATTCTTGTGCAACTTTTTGGCTGACTGATAGACCTTGTTGATGCTGGCCACGGTTGACGCTGTGGTGGTTTGTGGTTCGCCTTGGATCTTTGCCTTCGCTTCGTATTTGGCCGGGAACAGCTGTTTTTTGAGTTTGGTGAGGATGTTCGCCGTGATCGTGTTGGTGCCACTGTCCTTCATCACCTTTTTGATCAATTCGAGGCGTTGGCTCTTGTCCAGGTCTACATAAACTCGTGCCTGGGCTTCGTTTTTTGGATAGACCTCGTGGTTCTTGTGGGGATCGAGGTCAACCATCACTTCATGCACGTCGGCCAATCTGCACGCATAGCTTCGACTGTAGCCCCAGCGCTTGAGGCAGTATTCTTCGAAGCTCTTGAAATCGGGACGGTAGAGCTCCTGATCGCGAATAGTTGCCAGAGCCTCAGCAGCACGGAGACTGTTGCTGAAGTGATTATTGATGATTTGTTCCAAAGCGGCGAGGGAAGGAGTTGCGGCTTTGGATGCAGTGATGGTCACTGTCGCACTGTGTTTCTTCGTCATATTGTAATGTGTTGTATGTTTGCCTTCATAGGCGTTGCCGGCACTTACGCGGCCGGTTTAGCGCAAGCATTCAGGCTTGGACTGTCAGCTCCTTTGATTTTTTGAAAACTGAACGGGCACTTTCTAATTCGGGGTGCCGCGAAGAACTTATTAAGTCCCTATATGAAGCGTATCAATTATTACTAATAGAGTCAACGCTTATATTAGAGAAATAAGAGTAGGTATAGATGCTGCCAATTGGCACACCTTCGACTTACTAAGTGGCGTCTACATGTGAATCGGGACAAGAAGTCTGTGAGGGACGGAGTTACTACAATTGCGGGCGTCTGCCGGCAAGCCAGAGCTTGAACATTTCACGGGTGTTGATCCTTTTGTCATGTGGTAGACGGGCCAGTTGCAGAGCGTCTAAGCGCGCTAAGTATTCGACCGTGTTAAAGTGCTGCCATACACTCACGCCCACGCAGAAGAACTTGTCGAGGGCCGTCCGGGTCGTCCGAGGCACATGGAAAAATAGCGCCCCGGGAGGAATTCTTCCGGGGCGCACGAGTTGCCTAATTTTTATGCTAGGCGGATGTTCTTGTAACCGCGCACCGACTTCCCGTTTCGAACGATGTCGTTGCGACGGACCACTTGGAATTTCGCGCCGAGCACATCGGGCAACAGCGTCAGGAACTTCTGTGACGCCACCGGTGTCCACGCTGCCTGCACGCAAACTTCCAGATATTCCTTGTGGAGTTCGTCGGAAGTCACGTCGCTGCCCTGGTCGGGTTTGACATGCCTCTTCACAAACTCCACCACATTGTCTGAGTCCTGCAACAAGGTCTCAATGCGATCCAGTTGCACTTGGTTGAGGCGTAGGTGCCCGAGTTTCTGCATCTGCGCGCGATAGTTGAGTGCGCCTTCGATCATCCAGTTCAAGATCCCGCTGCCTTCTTCCGCCACTAACGCCTCGGCGAAATTGGGGATGGGCTTTGTCGGCTTGGGATTATCGAAGCCAATGACTAGCAAACGTCGGCGCCAAGCATCGTGGTCGCCGTCGAGTGCAATCCTCAGGTTGCTGTTAGACACGATGACCACATGAAAGTCACCGCGCATCTTCTGTTTGTCCGGGTTGTACTTGATCTCGGCCTGCATCAAATCGTCTCCGACGAGGCTCTTCAATGCTTTGGCTCCCGCAACTGCCAATGTGTCTCCGGGAACATCCTTCCCCACAAGCAGACGCTTGCCGAGGAAGGCTGAGGTTTCAAATCGCCCGCCGAGAAGTCCCGTGCGCAAGTGGGCGACTTTCGGTTCACCCAACACACGCTCGATGACGGTGAGGAGGGTGGACTTACCGCCGCCCGCCGTGCCCACAAACACCAGGATTCCGTGGCACAGGTTTTTACCGAGCAGCGTTGAACCCAAGTATTGCTGGGCGAGTCCAATGTCGTCTCGCTCCAGAGCCGGGCCTAACAGCTCTTTCAGGAATCTTGGACAGCGGGCCTTCGGGTCGTAATGGATTCCGCTGCCCGTATCGAATGGATATTTCGTATCGTGCTTGAGCAACTCGGCTTCCTTGCCACGGAGGTCGATGATGCCGTTGCTTGCATGAACCAGTCCATCCAAGCAGGATTCGATTGGAAGCGGCTTGAACGCCCGGATCATCTTGGCGATCGAGTTCAGCTTGCTCGCTGTCAGGCGACGCACGAGCTTCATCTGGTTGAACTGTTGGCCGAGTTCGAGTAAGAGCCGATCGATGGACCTGGCCAATTCGGAGTCATGCGCCAAGACCCATAGCCCTTGCTTCGGGTCGTAACGCTCAAATACCTTTTTTGTCGCGTTGAACTGAACTGTATGAATCTTCACGCACTTGGCCGCGATGGCGCGCTCGTTTAGGACGATGTTGCTGCCGTTGCTGACAAAGGGTGGTCCATATACATTGAACAGGGGATCGTTCTTTGCCTTGGCCGCAATCAACTCTTCCTCAGTTAGGTTGGCATCTTCGATAGGACCTTCAACTGTTTCGGGATGTGCCGGTACGCGAGAAGTTGAAAACGTGGTGCTCTTGCGGATACCGATTAAGGGAGTCGTCCCCCTTCTTGTGGATGTGGGGAGCGCACTCATGATCTACCTCCATTGCTCGATGACTCAGGCAGACTGAAGGGAACCCAAAGATCGTCTTGGCGCACCATCACTTCCGTGCCAATGACCATCTTAACTAAGGGCGCAACCCCTCGATGCCAAAAGGCAGGGTAGGGAATTATGCGGACGTCGCTACAAGTTTCCGGACATGCACCGCTCGGAAAAAGGTCGAGACTTGCGTTGTCGCTAGCGAATTTTATTGCTTCAGGGTCCCCCCCACCTAGCACGTGTAGTGGTCGGTCTGTGCGTGTCAGAAAGCGGACCTCTCCGATGCAGATATTAATCCACTTCAACTCTTGCTTCCTAAAGGTGTCACGAAGAAAGGGGATGAAATCGGGTGTGAGATATGAAACGAAGGCTGGATAATAGCCATCGCGATGTTCCAGCAAGAAGTAGTAGATGTCTTCTGGAACCATTGGTTCAGTTTCTGGATTGGGCGCGGAACTCATAAAATAATTCCGCTCACAAACCATCAAGCCCGGCCGCAAACATGCGCGAGAACCAGGGCGTTAATTGGAAGTTGAGATAAGATGTGTAGTCCGAAGCGTAAATGATGCCTTGGACAGTTTGACTGCTGCAAACAGCAGTTGTATTTGTCACGCAAGCGTGACTGGTGTACGTGTTTAAGGATTCTTCCATTTTGTAACCTGCTGGCTTACTACTTGAGCGGAGGCCGCAAGCCATCGCCTCGTAGCCCGCCGCTTGGCGAGCCGCTCTTTGAACCCCAACCTCCGGCACGCTGAAGTGCCGTGGACTGAGGGTGGCAGTTCCAATTTGGGAACTGCCGCGGTTGTTCAACCGTATTAATTTGATGCCATCCGGTGAAAGTTCGGGCGGAGATATCAAAGTCGTCCGCCAAATTCACTCACCACGGAATGTTTATTCTGCCGCAGCTCCATGCCGCGGCTTTTTCATCGCCCGAATACCGGGCGCTAGATTTTCAAAGAACAGTTTCCACCGGCCGATTAGGAAATCGGCCGCCCAATTTTGCTCGCAAGCGTCATGCCAGATTATGCGCGACGCTTGCGAGCCTTTCTCTTTAGTTACCGCCATTGCCGTTCACGAAAGCCACGAGACTGGCGTGCGTGATCCTCAGATGGCGGATCCCCGGAACCACGCGCAGTTTATTGCGCGCGATCAGCCGGCGTATCGATTTGCTACATAGTTTCAACGCAGCAGCTGCCTCTTCCACCGTATGGACCAGTGGCGGCTGTGCGTCCCTTAACTCTGACATCTTCGTTAATCCTCATACCAATTCCATGCACGGCGACCGACCGCCTCACACACTCGTGCGGAGCGCGCGCCGCGGCCCGGCTGGCAATTGGCCAGACCGAGTCAGTGATTTTTTACATGGGGGAAGACTGGTTGCGTCGACGCAGATTTTGCCGACACGGTCACAGTCTCTTAGTCCGACGTGAAGCCGTGTTCACTGGACCGAAGCACTATTTTAGTGCGCGAACTTGAAACTCTCACGAGTTCGGATTGCTCGCAGTTTTACCGCGACCAACCGTCCGCGCGCCCAAATTCCTATCACGGCGGCGTTGGGTGTCAAGCAGGCGCTGCGGTGAGGGTGCTGCTCAAAATCTGATACTGCTATTGTATACTACCTGACGAAAATTGGGTCTTTTTCGGTCCAAACCAGTCCTCTCGCCGAAAAACCGAAAGTGGAGGAAAGGCCCGTCAGTATTGGTCGGTCCTCGTGTGTCCGTTTCAGTCCCAAAATCGTTAAGCAATCCGAAGCCAGTTGGTCTTTGCTAGAATTTCACCTTCTGCGCCATCTGCTGGCTGTGTTCGTTGCGCAGGTGTCCGTAGGTCTTCATTGCAAGAACGCCTCTGTCCTTGTGGCCAAGCCAATGCGACACGGTTGGAATATCCACGCCGGATTCGATGCAGCGCGTTGCAAACAGATGCCGCAAATCGTGGTGTGTTATTCGTGCGATCCCCAGTTCCTTGCACGCACGCTCCAAAGCCTCATTGCACCGGCCAATTTGCAGGATGCGTCCGGTTACTTCGGCTGACCCGAGCTTTGCCTTTAGACGCGTCAGCAACCCCTCCATGTCTGGAATCATCGGCACGCGTCGAATCTCGCTGTTCTTGGTGCCGGTGTCGGGAGTGCCGCGCACCACGATTTCCTTCCGCTGCCAATCAACATCCTCCCATGTCACCCAGACCGCCTCTGATTTGATCCGCATTCCACCATACGCCAGAAATTCCACCAGATCCGCGATGCGTGGTCCCCAGCCACCGCTGCGTTTACTCAGATTCTCGACGAGCCCTTTGAATTGCGACGCCTCCGGGAGCTGCAATTCCTTTTGGTTGATGCGTGTGCGCCTCAAATCCTCCGCCGGGTTCTCCAACTTGATGCCGTGCTTCTCCTTGTGCGCCCTGATGCCGGCGTGAATCACCTGCTTGAGTGTGCCAATGGTGTTGTTGAAGTAATGGCAGGCGATCTTCTTGTTCAGTTCCCCCGCCCATTCCTTGCAGGCTTGCGGCGTGATTTCATCAAGCCCGAGATTCCACAATGCCGGCCATGTCTTTTGAAGCTTCTTCAAACACCAAAGCCGGTATTTCTTGCTCTGGGGTTTGATTGACGTGTCGCTCTCAAGCTCTCGCTTGAATTGCTCCACCGCCTCGCTGAACTTCGGCGCGGCCACCTTGCCGCGCGCCTCCTGTTTCTCCTTGAGAAAATCCGTGAGCAGCAGCTTGGCCGTCGTCCAGACGGTTGTGTCGAGGCTCTGGCGAATCAACTTGCCGTTAACCTTCACCCGCGCATAATACGTCCCGCTGTTGACGTATTGCAGCAGGTGCGGAACTTTCGGGAACGAGCGCCACTTTCCATCCTTGGAAGCTGTGGGTTTGCGTCCGGGAGTGGGTTTCAGTGATTCTGGTTGCCGGTCCATAAGCGCAAAACGCGGGATACAATGGACGGATACAACGAGAATTTGAAGATGGCAAGCACTGTTGTAAGACGTTAATAACAAACGATGCGCATGTGGCGGAATTGGCAGACGCGCTAGATTCAGGTTCTAGTGAGTAACATCGTGCAGGTTCAAGTCCTGCCATGCGCACCATCTTGGCCGCTCTTCTTGTCTGGAACCCGCAATAAGGCCGCCCGACAATCACTTCACGTTCTTCGCCGGCGCAAGCTGACCACCACCAGTCCAAGCAGGAACAACGCGCCCGCCGAAGGTTCAGGCACCGCCGGAGAGAAGTTCATCACCAGACTGCTGAAGATGGTTCCCGCCTGCGCGCCGCTCGCAAAGCTGGAGAAATTGCAGGTCAAAGTGTAGGTGTCCGGTTGAAGCACTCCCGCAACTGGACTGCCGGAGGTGCTGAACAGTTGTTGGTTGCCGTGGTTGAGCGAGTCCAGTGTCAGCACCGCCGTCTCCAAAGTCGGTGACGGAGAAAAATCGAAGGTGTAGTCATAATCCGTCAGGCTCGCCACGAAAAAGCTGACTTGAAAAAGCGCATCCGCGTGGACGGTTCCTGATGCGGCCACCGGAAAGTGAAATCCGAAAGGATCCCCCCCCACATTGACCGAAAGGCTGTTCATCAGAGTGATCTGTGTCCCCGTGAGCGAGACTTCCTGCACCGCGAATGCCGTTGTGGGCGCCGCCGTCCAGCCATTGACTTCCTGCCAGCCGATGCTGCCGTTCGCGCTCAAATGCGGGTCGTTGAACGGTGCGCCCGGCTGGTTCGTGGCTCCTGCGTGCGGGACCAAGGCGTGCGGACTGTCCGCCTCAAGTCCGACACGCACACTGCGGGTGTCAGATAAATAATTGACCGGATTTCCATGAACGCTCACGGCGACCAGCAACAGGATTACAGATCTAGAAAATGGTCGCATTCGATGGTCTTGATCTCGCGTTCGGGTGTTCGGATGTTAAAAGTTCGATCAACTTGGTCTTGGTCCATCACCCTGCGAGGCCAACCATCCAATCGGTCGAGTCTTCGCGTCAGTATTAGCACGTCCCCACCGGGTTTGTATTCCGCAATTATACCGACGCCTTCAGGATTCGCCCGGAGTCTCCCCAAGACGCCCAATTTGCGCCAGTTTTTTACGCCAACCCGCCTGCCATCCGGAACAAGCCGCATATTCATGCAACGCATTCGAGTGGCAGTGCGGGCTGAAATCCGGCAAACCTTCGCACGTGAAACTGACGCTCAGACTGCGCTATCGCACCACGTTCGGACAATCGCTGTGGGTCACCGGCAGCCATGTGTTGCTCGGCGAAGGCAACGCGGCGCACGCCG
>Ga0154020_10008701_pt1 | contig 11749 bp, 15 predicted proteins | sample Klosneuvirus_201_FD_109709 | JGI IMG/M metagenome (GOLD analysis project Ga0154020, IMG submission 109709) | Active sludge microbial communities from wastewater, Klosterneuburg, Austria - Klosneuvirus_20160825_MG | ecosystem: Engineered > WWTP > Aerobic digester > Activated sludge | place... | reverse complement strand
GGACGGGGAGCGGGGGGAGGGACCAGGGGCGGAAGTGGTGGCGGGCGAGTTCGAGGCGTTGGAGGACCTCAGTGGCGCTGCGTTTGGGGGCGTCGGTGAAGAGTTCGAAGTGAGGCGAGGTGACGCGGCGCCAGGGGGCGGCGTGGGCGGAGAGGACGCAGGTGAGGAGGAGGGCGACGGGGAGGGCGTCGGGGAGGGCGCAGGGGAAGGCGTCGGAGAGGGAGTGGGGGAAGGGGGAGAGGGCGTCGGGGAGGGCGTCGGGGAGGAGGGCGACGGAGAGGGCGTCGGGGAAGACTTCGGGGTGGGCGTCGGAGTGGGCGACGGGGAAGACTTCGGGGTGGGCGTCGGAGTGGGCTTCGGGGTGGGTGTCGGAGTGGGCGTCGGAGAGGGGGTCGGGGAAGGCTTCGGGGCGGGTGTCGGGGAGGGCGTCGAAACGGGGGTCGAGGGCGTCGATGTGGAGAACTGTCTGCCCGTGTCGGTGACGGTGAGCTCCTGGATGGTTGTCGTAGCATTAGTGAGCGTCAGGACCAGGCCTTGCTGGTCAGTCAAGCGGTAGGAGATGGGCGTGATGAACTGACCGCCAGACTCCATAAGCCAGTAGCCGTAGTCCGACTGGGTCATCGCAGTCCACGCCGCTCCGGAGCCGCTGTGCTTCATCTCCACCTTGGTGAGACCTCCCGAGCCACCGACACGCTCAAAGAGAACAGCGAACCACCACGGGTTGACACCGTCCTTTTGCTGAATCAGAATCGTCTTGGATCCTACCAGGTGTCTATAAAAACGAGCGAGGTGGCCAGAAGGCACAGTAGGCTGCATCGCACCGACCGGGCATTCCACCTGGCGCCACTCAATCTTGAGCTCGCCACACGAGACATCAGCGATCTTAGCAAAAGCGGGTTGACTCAAATCGGCGTGAGGGGTGGTTGTCGCGCAGGAGGGGCATGAGTCGCTCGCCATGACGACCACATTCTGCCCTGTGCAACACGAAGTCGAGCTCGCCCACGAGCCTAAAACAATTCAACGTAAAGCGGACCCTTGATAGAGAAATAATGGGCGTTCTTATAAGAGGAAACCGGACCGATGCATTTGACCTCGATACACATACCTATCGAATACAATCTCTGTCAGATACGGTGGGCATTTATCACGGGGACTACCAAGAAGGACCGCAGTTGGTGCCGGCGTTGTACCACGACGTCGACAAGGCCGTTACCTACACAAATCAAACGATTTTAGATGGTCAGGCTCAGTGACCGGTACAAAAAAAAAACGATGAAAAGTTGGCCGAGCAATATTCGTCGAGAAAGGATGAGGAATTGAGGGTCGCGAGCTCGGCGTTGGTCTTCCAACGCGCGAGCCTCGAGGTTGTCGTTGTTCCCAATGATATATAAAATATTACATGCATATCGTATAATATAATAGCAGTACGAAATAAAAGATTGGTCATCCAGAAACAAACCAGGATGCCAGGAGGTTGGCCAACAATTATTATCAAACGTGAGCGATCTCGCACCATGTCTGCAGGGTAGGGCGTGTCAGAGACACTCGAACCATAGCCACAATTGGGCTGTGTATTCCAGAAGGTGTAATAAGTCTACGAAGGAAGACGCAGGATTCAGACTTGAATATTCATCGTCAACGCCTCAAAGGTGAAGAACGGCAACGAGGCCGTACAGCCTTGCCACTCGCCCATGCGGTCGGCAAAACCACCGCTGATTCGACAACGATAGTCTGAATAGAAAACACAAGGATAGCGGCGGCGAGGAAAGCGGCGGGGTGGAGATTGCGAGAGAGCATATCAGGCAGGGATCGGAGCCGAGTTGGTGCACGGTCACGGGAGGAGGAAGTCAAGCGCACGCGCCGTTGAGTGAGGCGTCAATGGAATACCTGAGGAGTGAGGACACAATAGAAGGGAGAAATGATATGAAATGGCACTTCAGCTTCCGAGACTGATTCGTGGCCGATGAAATCAGTACAGGGAACCGCCAACGTTCGAACGGCATTCCTTCTGTGGCTTCTTGTGTCAACCTCTGCAGCGCGAGCTCTCATCGCACTCACTATGGGTAAATATTTACAATATATTAGCTAATCTTTATTAATTTTTATTGGAATCGCGAGGAGTACTGTGAGGCTGGTTGCCGTGTTGGAGCAGCTGTGCTCCTTCCAGCTTCGTTCCAGACCGGTTACTTTTCTCGAGATGAAATAACTATTTAATATTCGATTACAATGAATACTATTGGGGAGGTTTGTGTGGGTTTAAAGGCGGGTTCTCGCAATTGTAGGCGCCGGCCAGTCGTCGACCTCATTCTCTTCGCTCGGCGACATCGTCCACGGCGAGATCATTGCGCGGCTCGACGGCGCCTCGCGCACCTCCCTGTTCATGACCTGCAAAGAGTATTTTGAAAAGTATATGAAGGCCGCCAAGAATACATTCACTTTGGTGCCGCCTCTCTATGGCACTTACTTCTTGGACGAATGTGTTCGCTGCGACTACCTCGAGCTCTTTGTACGGGGGTCAATTTTATCTTATCTTGCTCTCGGATGTGTTAAATATTTTCTTATTTAGACCTGGGCTGTGGAAAGTGGTTGTCCCGTCGACGATGGTTGTCTAATGCATGTCCGCTCGTGCTCCAACCCAGACTTCATCGAGCTGCTCTTTGGTTTCTCGATCTCTCGTCGCCTCGTCAACAAGCGCGATCTGTTTGGGTGGAAAGACGCGAGCTCCTTTGATTCGAATTGTCTCCGCGGAATGCTTGCAGCGGGAATACCCGATGGTCCTGTCGTCGAGAAGATACTTCAATGCTTCCTCGTCAAGGAAAATGCGAGCGAGGAGACGCATAGTAAAAACGATGGCGAAGCAGTGAACAACGACGAAGACGAGAAAAACAAGAAAGGGGACGAGGTTTCCGAAAGGGCCGAGGGCCGCGGTGAGCCAAGCTTCGTGTGCTTTGAGTTTGACATTTACAAGCGCATTCACGAGGCGCTCCTTCGATACCAGACGCAAGAGATTGCTAAGGAGTACGACGACGACATTCTCAAGACGGTCAACTTGCTCATCCCCGCGGCCCAGCGTCACCAGATTGATCTCGGGAAGGAGTTTGCGACCGGCCGCGATAGGCTCCTAGCTTTTCATTTCCTGAAGCCCATCGATCATGTGTCATTCGTTTTCCGCAACTTTGTTGAGAAGACGCGCGGCGAATTGAAGGTGGAACCGGAGATCTTGGAGGCAATCCTTACTTTTATTGCCGATGCGGCGAATCACCGCATGTATCCTGTCTCTCAACTGGAGCCCATTCTTCGATATATCATTGACAATTGGCAGCGGTTCCAGGGAGCGACAAAAGAGTCAATAGCAAGGGCCATGTGGGCGAAGAATCTTCGCGATCTTGACCTCATGGTGTTATTGCTGAGTTTCAAGGGCAGCAGCTCCATTCGGTGGAACCTCAAAGACCCAAATGACCTCCTCGAGCTTCTCGTTGCGCATACAGTCCTCCGAAAACACTCTCCATTCATTGTCGATTCCACCTTGTCAACGTTGAACGATTTCCGGAAGCTGCCGGAGACCATTCAGGGTCTCAGCGCCGAGCACGCTGCTCGGCTGATGGAGAAGGTTGTCCTTTTTTGGGACGCCGAGTGCATCGTTTACCTCCTCGGCATTGGTATTCCCCTCCAGTTCTCGCACATTTTCAATCTATTCCAGAGCTACGAGGAGCACTATTATCTGGTTGGCACGGGAACGGTGGAGGAAGTCTTCCCAAAGATCTTGGCCTGGCTCATCGAAGGGATGAGCCTTTCCGATGATGACTCCTTGCCCGATTCTGCCTTTGCCGAGGACCGAACATTCCAATATTTCAATTGCCTTGCCGTCTTCCTCGAGAAGAGTCCGCCCGCTATAATTGAGAAGCTGTTGGACATCCTCTCGAAGCGATGGGCCCTCCTCTGCCAAGTCGTAGCGCTTGCGCTCGGGAGGAGTCGCGAAGAAAGCATCATCAAAGTTTTCCGGATTGTCGTTGATTCCAAGAAGGTGAAAATCGATGATATTGAGAACTTTGTGTTCAAAGAGTGCGGGATCTCCGCAAAGAGCCCCTTAGGGCACTTATTCAAGCGCCTTGCCCAGAAGGAGTTCTCCTGAGCGATTGTTCTGCTCAATTCACCCCTTCCTGTAATTTTGTGGATAAAAAAGATCTATGGCTCGCCAAATATAACATCCTTCCTCTTTTCAAAATCGTTCGCGATCGCAAACCAAGTCCAGATTGGATCAAATGTTTCAAAATTACTTCTTTTTGTCCTCTTGATCTTTCTTAGCATTGGGGTTCATCGTGACTTGGCCAGGCATCATGCCTGGCATGCCCATACCGCCCATGCCTCCCATAGGGCCCATTGGACCCATACCTCCCATACCACCCATGCCGCCCATGCCGCCCATTCCTAGTGCAAAGAGATCGCGATGACTCGAAGGGAGACGACAGAGAGTAGAAAGAGGTGTACCCTGCACGGGATTATTATTGCCTTGATTGGTTGGCGTGAGGAGGGCATTCATGAGGGCCGCGTCATTGTTAATCTCCATATTCACTCCCATTCCACCTTGATATCATGAAGATAAGCATCTCACCGTGGAGAATAAGATTAGCTTTGTTACCCATCATGTTCATCATGCGCATCTGCTGCTGCATCATCATCATTTGCTGAATTTGCTGTTGTTGCTGCAAATAGTGAATCATAAGATCACACGAGGCACATAATGAAAACAAAGCGAGTGTGTGTACAGCAGGTGACATTTGCGCGAGAATTTCAGGGTTGGCAGCAATTCGTTGCTACGATGCTCAATGCTGAGATGACGTTTCACAGAGCCAAATGACAACAGGGACAACAAGTACCTGCATGACCTGGAAGGCGGCAGGCATGCCTGCAATGGCATTCTGAAATTGTTGCAAATTGCGAGGAGCGGACTCGGGCATTTGCATGCCTGGGACAAAGTGCAAACACGTCAGCGTTTTGACGTGGCATCAAGGAGAATCGCGAGAAGGGAGTACCGAGGGCCTCGTTGACAGCCAGCTCTTCCTTGGTGGCCGCAAATACTGACTTCTGAATCAGTGCAGCGTCTGCGCTATACGCCAATTTGATTCTCCGCAAATCGCCGAAGCCCTTCTGCGGATTGACGCCTGCAAAAAAAGGTCTCAATCAACGGGTGTAGAAGAGAAAAGGATGGGCAACTTGCCACATCAACAAGCGATGTCACATCAACAAGCGATCCGGAGAAGTGGACCCGAGACCAGAAGGAGCCGACGCCAGAGCACCGGCACATCTCGTCGATGAAGACGGGGAAGGCATATCTCCCAAATGACAGCCAAATCATAGAAAAGAATATAAAAAACTGATTTTTTTGAGATTAATAATTCCGAAAAACGATATGAGAGATGCGAGAAAGAGGGCGAGTTGAGCAGAATATTATGAGGTCGAGGGCAGTTCGATTCACGCCAAGTCCCACGTCACTCCAACCACCGCAACTCATATTATCCCACATATAAATAAAAGTGCACCGTTGCGCTGGAAGATGGCGGCCTGGCGCTCCTCGATGAGGGCGACGATCTTCGCCTCGTCGGGGGCGAGCGCCTTGAGCTCGTCCTTGAAGGCGTCCGAGTTGAACAGCGCGATGAACTCGTCCATCACGCTGTGCGCTTGCTCGCGCGAGAACGCCATACCCATAGGGTTGCCCGCCATGGCTCCGAAGTTGCAAATTGAAAAATGAAAACTTCAGTCCAGTGAGTGAGTCCACTCCAGGAGCGGGTATGAAGTAGGTTGAAGATGCAGGCGCCACGATTCAGATTTTAAAAAAACTCTGTGTCTTGGGCAAAAAAATAATAACTCAATTAATTAAAAATAATACTCTGTATCTGTGTTAGTATTTAAAATTACTCAATCGCTTGCAAAAAAGAAAACTAGAACAAGGTGGAGCCTACAAAAACAGTAGACCTTGCCAGGGTTGAACTGGCGACCCCTTGTGTGTAAGACAAGTGTGATAACCACTACACTAAAGGTCTTGCATTCAGGCTGGATGTTCGGAACTGGGCTAATTCATTCCGTCCTACAAATTCGAGTAAAGGACGTCGGCATAAGAGCGGCTCCTTCCTACGTGGATTTTCATTTTGCCACGAGAAAATGAGAAGGAGCTCCATCTCGAGATAATATCGCACTCCGTTGTGAAATATCGAGTCCTCGAGTCAATTCAAGCCAATTTGTAATGTACACACTAGCCAAGACACGACGAATAAAACTTCCAAGAAGCGCATATGATGGAGATTGGGGATGGTTGATTTTAGCCGCCGAGCTCGTCGAGAAGGGCGTTGAGGTCGTCGTTGCTCACTTGGGCCGCTGCGGACTGGCGAGGTGCGTAGCCTTGAGGGACTTGCTGGGGCTGACCATAGAAGGCATCTGGCACATGATAAAATATCAGAACACTTCAGCAGGGATGGACGGAGAAAAAGTGGCGAACCGTCATTCATGGGGCGCATCTGCTGCACGGGCTGCGCCTGTACCGAGGGCCGCGCGTTAACTGGAGTGGCAGTGGCCACAGGACGAGCGACGGGCTATATATAACAACCAAATAAGAGCTGGAAACTGAGGATAAAGAGAAAAAAGGAAGGACTTGAGCCTGAACGACGGGCGGGGCGGAGGCCTGGATGCCGGAAATACTCTTCTCCTGGACGCCCCTGGACTGTTGCTTGACGAACTGAGGCTGCTTCTGACCAACCTGCACCGTCACGGGACTGCCCTTGATCGGCTGACCGTGGAGCATGATCTGGATCGTGATGAAACCCTACAAAGAAGAAACAAATAATCATGAGAAGGACGGTACTGTCGGAGGGACAGCGAGGAGAGACCACTGGTACCTGCGACATGGGCATGCAAGTGAAGCGGTAAGTGCCATCACCGTTGTTGACGAGCTTGAGCTCCTCGACGTCGCCCATAGACTGCACCTCAAATGGCGCGACACCCTCTGCAAGAACACATGAATAAAGGAGAGAGGAGGCGGACAGAATCTCGATAGTACCGGGGCGCGAGCCGTCCTCAGTGACGATGTCGATGAGGAAACGCTTGCCTGGCTCAGCGGGGAGATTCGGCCGAGCGATCCACAACGACCTGCCCTTCTCATCTAAACAACATTCATCAGATCCGGATGGAGTTGAGTGCAGGAGGAACTTTTACCGACTTGGATGTCAATGTCGAACATAGGGTTGCCGCAGAGCTTAATCTGCATGTTCACGGTGCCAGCTCGCTGGGCGAAGAAAGCCAAATCGTAGGTGGCATCGCCATTGTCACGGAACCAGCACTGCGTATAAGAGACGCATCAGCAACAGCACAGCAACACGAACAGAAATGCTGGAGAAAGACTGCACCTGGATCTCATCACCCGTGTTCTTGTGGATGAGGATGCAGCCAATGAAGTCGCGCGGGTTGTCGACCGCGGCTGGAGTGCCGTAGTCGTCGAGGGCACGGAGAGTGATGGCGTGGATATAACCGACTTTAGTGCTCGTGGTGCCCTTAAGGCGGAAATCCGAGGCCTATAAAGAAGATGGAAATGACCAAGTTGGGGCGAGAAAGGTGAAGAAGAGAAATGACCAGAAAGCAAGAAAAAGGGTACAGCAGTCTGGGCAGCGTTGATCCACTTGCCCTTGTTCATGTGGATGGAGTAGCCCTCCTTCTCAAAGGCGCGAGTGGCCTCTGTCGGCGACTTGAACTCGGGGGCGCTCGTGGGGTCGAACCAGTTCGCGTCAGCATGAGCGGCATGCACTAGAAACGATTTTGAATGAAAGGATTCAATAAATGACAAAAAGGAGGCCCTACCAGAAGCCTCATCCTCTTGGGCTTCGCGGGGCGCAGCGACCATGTCGTGGTAGCTCTCCTCTGAAAAAAAGAGTAACCCTCAAAATACAACAGCGGACCAACATGGATCGTCGTTACCAGCGTAGTGCTGCACAGGAGGGGCGACTTGAGTATCCTGGCGCTTTGGCGCAGGGGCGGCAACGACCACGGGCTTAACGGGGGCGGGGGCAGGCGCCGGCGAATCGTCAAGCGAATCCAAAAAATCGTCGAGGTCATCGACGGGCTAATCGAAAAGGGGTAAAGGTGGAACACACATCGAAAAGACCATAAGGTCGATGTACCTTGTGCTGAGAAGGACGAGGGGCAGCCTGGCCGTCTAAATAACAGAGATGAGGATTCGCAAAACTCGAGAAAACGAACACGGGTATTACGAAAGTGAACCAAACGACATTGAGCTCTCGCAAGGATCGCAATACAAACATTCCCAAATAATAATAAAATATCTCATGAAGCGAGATCTAGCAGGAGGGAGGTAACCCTTTGGGAAGACGAAAAAATAGGAATTCAACAACATCGACGACGGAGCTAGAGAGGCGCACAGTTGCTCTGGCGGGGCGGGGCGCCCTCAAGAGCGGCGAGCATGTCATCAAGAGAATCTAGAAAGAAAAGAGAAATCAGGCAAAAGAAAGGAGGAGGAGGCGCAGGACTGAATGAGCAGGGGCGAAGGCGAGGCGTTGCCAAATGGGTCGCAACCAATCTCAGATATTTGCCCGGGCCCCCACCACGACACATATCATTCGCGAGAATGAGAATTGAAATTTTTCGAAGAGATATCATCAAGAGAGGGGCCGAGATTAACAGGCGGCGAGGAACCATCAAGCGACAAACAGAACAGATGCGACGCTCGAACCCATGACGGCTTGTGTGCGATCCACGCCTCGCTTAAAAAGAGTGAAGCGACTGAAGTCCGTGAGCGAACGCGACGTGAAAAATTCGCACGCAGCTGAGCTGGTCACACAACATCGATAATATCGGTTGCCGAATGGAAGACCACGCCTGAGCCGAACATCCGACCTGTTTCACGCTGACACGCTCATCCATATGACACTTGTGTAAAATGTACTTGGCCTGTAACGGTATCCCGTCATCTCTTGTTTATCGATTAACAACAGCAAGAAGATCAAGGATTGACGGCGAGACGGCAATAATGCGAGACTCAACGAAGATCCGCCCAAGACTGGGTTCAGGACCGCCATGTCACCACTCGCATTGCACATATTCGCGCTTCTTCCTTGTTGGATTGAATATAGTATGCAGAAGCGATGCCTCACTTGGTAAAATCTCGCAATTCGAGTCTCCCTAGTGAGGCTTAACCTCAGCAACCGCGCTTCACGGGGTCCTCACCCGAGCTAAGTCACGAATCGTCAGTCAGGACTATCTCTCAACGATGATGGGGCAAGCGAACCTCTTCGACGTTTTCAGAAGCATGAGCTCCTCGCCGATCGTTGGGTGGATTGATATGGAGGAGTCGAGGTCAGCCTTCGTAAAGCCTTTCCTGTTAAGAACTAGATCAGCGTTTGAAAGAGTAGATCAAGGGAAGATCCTCATACTGCATGGCGATAGCGAAGCCTTGAATGATCTCGCCAGAATTCGGAGAGAAGATGTGAATGCCCACAACCTTGTCGTTCTCCTATATTGGTTTAAGTCAGAATAATATCCCGGAGAGCAAGGGATTGACATACGGAGACCTTTTTGTTGCAAACGACTTTCACGTAGCAAAAGTTCTCGGCCTTCTTCTCGGGTTTGTAGAGGTGAGGGACGGTGTGCTCGAGGGGCGTGAAGTACGAATGGTACACCTCGACGCCTTCCTCGCCATACTTCTGACGAGCTAGAATCGAACTCGAATCACTAGCAGCGAAGAGGGAAGAGACACGATCCAATCTACCGTCGTCCTCGCTGAGGCCAACACAGGAGTATTCGATTGGGGTGAATACGGTGGTGGGAACAGTGTTGTATTCCATGTGGCGCGTCGCTTGACCAAACAAACGACGGGCGAGGAGCTTGCCAGCCATGATGGCCGCAGGGGTAAGCTCAGGGCGACCTAGTATTGGGGATACATAAAAACTCGCTCTAGATCAAAGAAGAGGGATAGGTACGAACCAAGAGCAATGTCCCCAATGGCGTAGATGTTCTCTGAAGTGGTTTTGTCAAAGGGGTCGGCAAAGATCTTACCGCTCGAGCTCGTCTTCACGCCAGCGCTTTCCAATCCTATGACAATAATTATATAAAAAATAGTCCAGACGTCATCGTTCCCATCTCGAGGAAAGTTTTACCAAGCTTGTCCAAGGAGGCCTTGCGACCCGTCGCGAAAACGACCGTATCGTAGAGTTCAAATGATTGCGCGTTAGTTTCAAGGTTCTGCCAGGTAACCTTGATCTTGTTCCCCTCTAGACGACAGCAGTTAATCAAGGTCCATAGTGATCATGGCCCGAACAGACGACGCACCCGGGACGCGCTGGAGTGAGATGGGGACAGTCTTGTGGAGGAACCGGGTTCCGTGGGCCGCCATGTAGTCGCCAATGATTGTCGCCATTTGCTGATCGAATCCACGTAGAAGGACGGAACGAACCATGACGGTTGCCTTGTAACCAAGTCTATAAAAATATATGATCGGACTAGATCGGTGTTGAACAGAAGATGAGATAATGGATTACCCTGTGAGGAATCCAGCGGATTCGAGGGCAATGTAACCGCCTCCCACGATGAGGGTATCGCCAGGAGGCTTCGGTAAGGTGAAGAGATCGTCTGAGGTAACAGCAAGTTCAATGCCAGACACTTCAGTGGGCAAATGAGGCCGCTCACCAATCGCGATCACAACGTGACGCGCTGTTTTCGTCACCTGATATTGACAAGTCAGCACAGAGGAGACGAATCGGGTACAGATTCTCACCTTTTCCCCTTTCTTGTTGGTGCCCTCCACTGTATGTTTGTCCTTAAAGACGGCGAATTCGTTGTAATATTTGACATTGTTCTCGCGCATGTCGACCTTGTAGCCAAAGTTGAGGGACTTGACGTGGCTATTGATGATTCCTGACAAAGCTGTCCTATCGGAACGATCGATGATCAGAAGCAATCAAGGGAGGTGAAAGTTCCAAGTTACCAGCTATTTTTGGTCTCCTCGGCTTTCACATTCCATCCAAACGACTCGGCATCGACAATGGCCTCGCTACAGAAGTCGGATCTCAGAACTGGTGACATTGATCAGGGAATAGAAAGAGGTACCCAAGGATAGCAGCTTGATGAAACAGCTTCTTTGGGATACAACCGACGTTGACACAAGTACCACCGAGCCCCCACGTCGATCCTTGAGGAGATTCCTGTCAAAGAGAATCAAAATCACAGAAATCAAAAATCACAGAGAATCAAAATCAGCCAGACATTCATGGAACATTAGAAGGGCGAACCTTGACGAAATCATAAAGACCAACATTCGCTCCCAACTTGGCCGCCTCGCGAGCGCAGCTAATGATGACGATAATTCGCAAACATAGTGAGGAATAACACGAGAAGGGGAAGGCGCACGAGATTCCGCCTGAGCCGCCGCCAATGACAATTAAGTCATGATCGAAAGCATCTACAACGATAAAATATATATTTTGAAAAATCGCATCAATTCATACAATATCCTGAAACAATCTCAAAACGAGAATGGCTAATAAAATGAAGAGCTCGAGCGACCGCACGACGAGCTCGACCTGCTCCTCAAATGGAATTTTCGGCGACTCCTCGAGAATTCCATTGAAAAACATAGCACGGGCCATATACCGAACCACCACGCGTCAAAGGCCACAACGACGGCCGGATGGGAAGAACAAGAACCCCTGGGCCATGCGATGAGATCGCCTTCGGCGGCGAAGTGTCGATG
>Ga0154020_10008700_pt1 | contig 11750 bp, 5 predicted proteins | sample Klosneuvirus_201_FD_109709 | JGI IMG/M metagenome (GOLD analysis project Ga0154020, IMG submission 109709) | Active sludge microbial communities from wastewater, Klosterneuburg, Austria - Klosneuvirus_20160825_MG | ecosystem: Engineered > WWTP > Aerobic digester > Activated sludge | place... | reverse complement strand
ACAAGCGTTACATCTGGGTTCTGAGCAAGAAGTCGAGCATGGATGGATCCGAGATGACCGGACCCGATAACGGAGAGACGCATGCGTAAAAATAGCGAAACAGGAACAGCGAATAGCGAATAGCGAATAGCGAATAGCGAACGTCAGGTCCCTCGTCGCTCCGCTCCTCGGGATGACGCTACTCTCGATTCTTCTCTAAGTATAGAAAAGCGAGACGACAGCGTCATCCCGAGGAGCGGAGCGACGAGGGACCTCTACCAGAGAAAAACTGACGACAGCGTCATCCCGAGGAGCGGAGCGACGAGGGACCTCTTCGCCCCTCGACTTCGCTCGGGGTGACGAACGCCCCTTACTCCGACCTCGGGTGCGCCTTCTTATACGCGTCCTTCAACCGTTCCACGCTGACGTGGGTGTAGATCTGGGTTGTGGAGAGGGAGGAGTGACCGAGCATGTCGCTCACGGCGGAGAGGTCTGCGCCGTTATCGAGGAGGTGTGTAGCAAAGGAATGCCGGAGCATGTGAGGGCTCTTCCGCTGGGCTTCGGTGATGGTGCCTAGGGAGCGTTTCACTATGCGCCATGCGCTCACGCTGGTGAGACGTTTACCTCTGTCTCCGAGGAAGAGGGCTGGGTCTTCTGGGGAGGGGGCTAGTTGACCCCGCATTTCGAGGTAGAGGTCGATACTCTTGATGCTCTCTTGTGTGACCGGGACGACGCGTTCTTTGGACCTCTTGCCGACTACCCGCACGGTTCGTTGTCGGATATTGATGTCGCCCAGATCCAATTGCAGGGCTTCGCTCAAACGCAGGCCGGATCCGTACAGCAATTCACAGAGTGCGCGGTCCCGTCTTCCGCTCACGGTTGTCAGATCAAAGACGTCCCAGAGATCATCGGCTTCCTTCTGTTGCAGGAAGGAGGGGAGTTTCTTGTCGATCTTGGGCGAGGTAAGCAGCGAGGCCGGATTGTGGTCCAATTCTCCCGAGCGTACAAGGAACTTGAAGAAGCTCCGTACGGCTGCCAGCTTCATGCGAAGGGAACGTTTGGCAAGCCCCTTATCGTGAAGCCAGCCAAGGAAGGGGCGGATGTCTGCCTCCTTGATATCGGCAACGGCGGGCTCTGAGCCCCAGGATTCCTCCAAAAAGGCCTGGAACTGTTCCAAGGCCTTGGCATAGGCCAAAACGGTGTGCTCACTCGAGGCCTTCTCAACATCGAGCGCGGTGAGGTACATCCGTATCGCTACGCTGAACTGCATCCCCGAACATACGGTATATTCGCAAGTCTAGGGATCACATCATGTTGCATATCAGAAACTACATCAACGGGCACTACTGCGATCCTGTCGGCGACGTGTGGATCGAGAATGTGAACCCGTCTACGGGCGAAGTGTATTCGCTCGTGGCACGGAGCACCCAGATCGATATCGACGCGGCGGTCAATGCTGCCCGGGAAGCATTCCCTTTTTGGTCACGGATGACGTCCAAGGCGAGGTCCGAGATCCTCTTGGAGGTGTCGAGACGGATCAAACTCCATCTCGATGATCTGGCGCTTGCGGAGTCAACGGACCAAGGAAAGCCCCTTTCCCTGGCTCGCAGTATGGATATCCCTCGCGCCATCGACAACATGGCGTTCTTTGCTACGGAGATCCTGCACACGCATACGGATGCGTATCAGACCGACGAAAACACGATCAACTATACGACCCGACAGCCCATTGGCGTTGTTGGTTGTATCTCTCCCTGGAATCTTCCGCTCTACCTTTTCACATGGAAGATCGCACCGGCCCTCGCGGCCGGGAATACGGTGGTTGCCAAGCCGAGTGAACTCACACCGATGACGGCCTTCATGCTTGGTCAGATCTGTACGGATGCCGGACTTCCTCCGGGTGTTCTCAACATCGTCCATGGTCTCGGCGCCGAATGTGGAGCTGCCATCGTGGCACATCCGGATATCAAGGCGATCTCGTTCACAGGCGGCACGGTAACAGGCAAGGCCATCGCAGCTGTTGCGGCACCGATGTTCAAGAAGCTTTCGCTCGAGCTCGGCGGAAAGAACCCTACCATCGTCTATGATGATGTGGATGCTGTCCACGTAGCTCGGATGGTGGCTCGAGCGGCCTTCACCAATCAAGGAGAGATCTGCCTCTGCGGATCGAGGATCTTTGTGCAACGTGGTGTGTACGAGACCTTCCGCGATGCACTCATCAAGGAGACAAAGAAGTTCGTTGTTGGTGACCCGCTCTTGGAAGAGACCCGGCTTGGTGCACTTGTCAACGAAGCCCACATGCATAAGGTGCTCGGATACATCGAGCTGGCTCAAGCAGAAGGTGGACGTGTGATCCTTGGTGGTAAACGTGTGATCCCTGACGGACGATGTGCAAGGGGCTTCTTCGTTGAACCCACACTCATCGAGGGATTGGATGCAGCCTGCCGAGTGAACCAAGAAGAGATCTTTGGACCGGTTGCTACCATCATGCCCTTTGATACAGAGGATGAAGTGATCACATGGGCCAACTCTACCATGTATGGTCTGGCTGCATCAGTATGGACGACCAATGTTGGACGTGCTCACCGCACAGCCCATCGGTTGGAATCCGGCATCGTCTGGGTGAATACCTGGCTCAACCGAGATCTCCGTACGCCCTTTGGAGGCGTGAAAAGCAGTGGCGTTGGACGCGAAGGCGGAACCGAAGCACTGCGCTTCTTTACAGAACCCAAGAACATTTGTCTTCAGGTTTGAATGGATAAGATCGTCATCAATTCCGATCGTGCACCGGAACCCGTAGGTGCGTACCCACATGCTCGCAGAGTAGGGAACCTCCTGTTTCTCAGCGGAGTAGGTCCGCGTGAACGAGGGACAAAGGTGATCCCTGGCGTTACGCTCACTGAAGATGGCACCATTCTTGACCATGATATCACTGAACAGACCTTGAGTGTGTTCCGGAACATTCGATACATCATCGAGGATGCCGGGTCACGTTGGGAGAATATCATCGACGTGCAGGTTTACTTGACCGACATGAAGAACGATTTTCCTGTGTTCAACAAACTCTATGCAGAACATTTCGCAGGCGTAGATGCCTGCCGGACAACGATCGAGATCGGCGCCCTTCCAACGCCGATCGCCGTCGAACTGAAGGTCATTGCGACGATATGAAGAGCCCCCTCCTCCGCTTCCTCCTTGTTCTTGTCTGTGGAACGTTCAGTATTGGACTGATGAGTGCGCAGCCGCGCATTTCCTACATCATGCCCGATATCGGAACAACACGCATGGCCACGTATGTAGAGATCATCGCTCCCCATGCCGCAAATGGTGGATATGGGGCTGATGGTGTCTCTCTCAATAATCCGGGCGATGCCATTCGCGTGGTATGTGAACGCAGTTCAGACACCACCAAGGTGAAGATCGGTCCGGTAGTGGTGAGCTGGGACGGACGTCTTATTTCCACACACATCTTCGTTGATCCGCTCGTTCAACCAAACAGTGCTGATTGGCAATTGCTGAGTCCGGAATTCCGCATTCCGATCCGTGTGATCATCAACGGCGTTCCATCCAACATCGATACGTTCTATATCGTCAAACCGTGGCCGCTTGGAAGTGTTGCCACCATCTCGGAGCGTGTTCTCGGAGAAGGTCAACTCGGTAAGAGATCGCGCAGAGGGGCAATGATCGTTGACTCGCTTGTCCTTATTGGTGGTCAGTCCTACAGCGTGTCTTTGCGAGATTGTGATGCGAACACCACCGGTAACCAAGGTTTGCTCCCGTTCGTCCTGATCTCTCCGAGTGTGATACGCGGCGCAGGTACAGCCGAGATCCATGCCGATGCCATTGGTCAGGATGGTGGTCCAGGTGGCGGTGGCGGAGCCGGCGGATATCACAACCTTAGTGGTGGCGGAACGCGCGGAACGAACGGTGGTAATGGATACACCGGTGGCGGACCGGGCGGTTTTAATAATAACGGTCTGCCCCTTCCCCCGAATGAAAAGCAGAAGCCCGGTACGGGGTCGGGTGAAGACCTCGCAAAGAACAATGCAAACACCCGGGGCTCTGCCTCCTTGAACGGTTTGCCCGGCGGTGAATCCACAACGGCCTATGAAAACGCCGGCGGTGGTACAGGACATCCGTTTGGTCAGAGCGGTCAGGGTTGTGATGCACGCAATACCTGCGTCACGGCCGGACAATACGGCGCCGGCTCGGGGGCTCGTGAGGGTAGACGTGGCGGAGCGGGTGGGTATGGCGAAGCCGGTGCATCGGAAAGTGGATTCGACCACGGCGGCAAGATCCACGGCAATCCCTTTATCGTTCCCTTGGCTGGTGGTTCCGGTGGGGCTGGTGGTAACCCCGACGTAACCAACAAGGCCAGTGGCGGCGGCGGTGGCGGAGGTGCGATTTCTATTCATGCGAATCTGACGGCTGACCTTACAGTCTATGCTCGAGGTGGCTCTCCGAGTCGCGAAGACATCCTTGGCGGTTGTGGCTCCGGTGGGGGAGCGATCATCGGGTCCCGACTTGATAACGCTACGTTCGGGTTCTTCTCAGCACAGGTAACAGGCGGAACGGATCCGAACCCAAATCCAAACAGCAGGCATCTTGCCGGTGGACTGGGAAGACGTAGGTACGAAGGACGTATCCCGTTGGATATCCCCGTGCAGGTTGGACTCCTTACCGACACACTCACGAACTCTCTTCGTCAGCATCGCTACAGCGGCTACGCCAATGGAAGTGATCTACAGATCTATATCAAGCCGGAGAACGGTCCGTGGCAGCTTGGCCCTGTGATCTCCGCCTATCAAGCCGGTACATCCGGTTCATGGCGTCAGAACATCACATGGCCCGGCAAGGACACGCTCTACTATGTAGCTGTGGGTCAGCGCGTTACAAATCCCGTAGCCGGATCATATACAGATGAACCCGAGATCGTGTTCTCTCAGTCGGCATGGAACATCATTCGCATCTATGGTCCAGCCATCATCGCCGGTAATCGCAATCTCGATATGGGGCTCTACCAGTGTCCGGGATCGAAGCTGCGTGATACCGTGTGGATCAGTAATAAGGGTGAATCGCCCCTTGAGATCTCTTCCGCTACGTTCCTAACACCACCGGGCTTCACCCTCGCTGAACCAACAGTGTTCCCGGATACGATCTATCCGTTTGATTCAACGGCCTATGTAGTGGAGTTCTCACCGGTGGCCGGACAGAATGGGATCATCAACACAACTCTCCGACTTGAGAATTCAGACACGTCTGCAGGAGCCGACCCATTCGATATCGCCATCCGTGTGGATGTGCGTCCGTATGACTTCACCTATACATGGCGCGGGATCCAGGCAGATACGATCGACATCGGCAGGTTGTGTGTTGGCCGTCCGTTCACCGATCCTATCACGATCCGCAATCTTGGGTCTTCAACGGTAACGATCGTTGGTTTTACATCAACGAGTCCGGCCATTCTCGGTGCTAATGGAAACACTCCATTCGTTGTTCCCGGACCACTTGGCTTCTCAACGGTGAACATCACCTTCCTTGCACGCAGACTTGGTGTGAATGTGATCCCGGTATTGGTACAACTCAAGGAATGCGCATCTCCAGATACATTGTGGATCAGACATGAAGGTGTTGAGTCTTCGATCACTGTGATTGGCACGGGGCAGTTCGGGACAGTTCGTGTTGGTGATACGCCTCAGCTGACATTGGAGATCCGTAACACCGGGACAAGTGATCTGAGTATCCCTTCTCTTCCTCCCGTTCCTGCTCCGTTCAGACTTGTCTCAGCACTGCCACCGCCGCCTGCACTGATCGCACCAGGTGCGTCGATGCTCTTAACCTATGCCTACGAACCAACAGCAGTTGGTAGTAGTGCCGTGGTGCGGAAGATCGTCACTGATTCAACGGCGAGAAGCTGTCCGGACTCGGTTGAGTTTGTTCTCTCCGGCAGCGCCAATGCATCGGTACTTACTTTGTCGAAATCATCGGTGAATTTTGGTGCTGTTACTTCGTGCGACTCCCTCGTTGATAGCATCACGGTACGAAATGCCGGAAGCACGGTTGTAACGTTGCTCTATCCGCCGTTCTTCAATGGCCCCGATGCTACATCATTCAAGGTCATCCGTCAGCCCCTTTCCGATATCGATCTAGATCCGGGAGAAGACGTGACCTATGTGGTAGGCTTCTACGGAACGCCAGGGCCGGATGGGTTGAAGTCGGCCATCTTCTCCATCAGAACAAATGACCCGTCTGTCCCAAGCATCAATGTTCCGATCACTGGACTTCGTGTTTCAGCTGAATTACAGGGACCGAGAGTTATCGATCTTGGATCGGTTCTTGTTGGTAATAGCGTGTCATCAACACAGCGCTATACTAACGTCTCAACAACGACGATCAACGTTACCGGAAACTCATCAACGGCACCAAGTCGCACGTCCGCTGCACCTGCAGCATTCGGCGTCGACGCATCGCTCTTCCAAGACGTGACGTTCACCTACACGTGTACGTCAGAGGGAGCCATTGAGGACACGATCCGGTTCTTTGTGGATCAGCCATGTCCGGATACGATCATCGTACTCGTGCGTGCTGTTGGACTTTCTCCGTCGATCAGTGCGCCGTCAATCCTCAACTTTGGGATCTTGGCAGAGTGTGAGTTCAAGCGCGACAGCATCGTGTACACCAACACGCAGGCAGTACCGCTAGACTTCATCGATGTAACACTCACCGGTCCGGACGTAGCCGCCTTTACTATCGAGAATCCGAACGCTGTTGGCTCACAGACCGTAGCACCGGGTGAGTCGCGCACGATCTACATTCTCTTCGATCCGCGTGCCATGACCGATGGGATAAAGACCGCCTACGTTACGCTTCGTATTCGTGTAGGCGGTGTTCCGATCTCCATCGTTACTGAACTCAAGGGTGAGCGTCGTACAATGCTTCCGGCATCACCGGGAAGCATTTCATTCGGTGCCGTGAACCTCACCGTTGCTACGTCGCAACAACTCGTCCTCGTCAATACGTCACCTCAACCGGTACGTATCACAAACATTGCAATGCGTGGCACTTCCGGAACCGTCTACACCGTAACCTCTGTACCGGCCGCGCCTACCACCATCGCTCCGGGCGGGTCGATAGAGATCACCGTAACGTTTACACCAACCACACAACAACTGTATCTCGACTCCATCCTCGTCAACTTCGATCAGCCATGCACAGACACACGCGTGATCGCCGTGAGCGGAACAGGTCGACTCAATGTTGAGCTCTTGGTGAGACTCCCGAAGGACACAGTAGGCCCGGCATTTGAGGATTACCGTATTCCGATCTATGCTACTATCGTCAGTGGTGGCGGTAGCATCACAAACGGTAAGCTCACGATGACGGTACGTTATGCTTCGTCGGTCTATGCCGCACGAACACTCAATACCGGATCCATCCTTCGGAATGAAGTGATAGGGGGCTTCACAGAACTCGATCTTGAGATCCCGTCATTCACGGCGGGAACAACAGAATCGGTGATCGGCGAGATCCTCGGCGACATGACGCTTGGTGCTGTTGTCACCACTGATCTTGAGATCTCAAACGCTGTGATCACCGCAGCGAACGTAACGCCGTCCGTGCGACCAGAGAATGGTCTGTTGGCTCTTGATATCTGCGAAGAAGGTGGTCCTCGACTCATTACCAAGTCGGGCTCCTTGGCCATCGTTGCTCGTCCAAACCCTGCAACCGAATCGCTCGAGATCGTTGCCGATACGTATGAACGCGGTCAACATCAGATCGACATTGTGACTCTCACCGGTGACGTTGTTGCCACATATGCGTTCGTACGTGGGGCAGATGCTACACCTCGTTCGTTTGCCGTAGACGTTCGGGCGCTTGCGTCGGGGACGTATCAGATCATTCTTCAAACGCCGACGAGACGTCGTGTGTTGCCGCTGTCTATTCTCCATTGATCATGCAGAACATGCCCCTTCGTCGCTTTTCTTCCCTCCTCGTTGCTGTTCTCCTTCTTTCGATCACTGCATCTGCTCAGATCCGCAGGTTGAATGAAGAAACGGGACAGACCGAGACGTTACAGTACCTCGTTGGCGGATATCTGGCATTGAATTACAACATTCATGCACCCAACTTCGGTGCATTGCCTGGTTTCCCGTCATGTTGTGCATCGTATAGCAACAGCACATCTATCGGTCCGGCATTTGGCGCTTCATTCGAACTTCCGCTTTCAGATGTTCTCCGATTTCAAGTGCGCCTCGGCTATAGCTCCATGTCGGGCTTGCTCCATAGCACGGAGCAGATCGGGAATGAACCGGTACTATCAGATGGTCCAGTGCCGATCGAAGAACGTCAGCCGGTGACTGTTGAACATGCGCTCGATGCGAATCTTCCAATGATCATCCTTGAGCCAACCATCGGGCTCCATCTCTTTGACCTACTCTGGCTTACGGCCGGCGTGCGGGGCGGGTATATGATGTCGGCAACGTTCGATCAAAAAGAGACACTACTTGCACCGGAAGGATATACCTTCCTTGATGGCACTACGGTGCGTAACGCGGCTGCGGCAGATATTCCCAATGCGAATTCGTTACAGCTTCATGCTGTGGTAGGTATCGGGTATGAACTTCAAACACGTTCGAACATCTCCATCGTCCCTGAAGTACGGTACTTCCTTCCGATCACGCAGGTCTCTGATGTTGATTGGAAGGTTCAATCATTCCAGATCGGCGTGAATGTGCGATTCGGTATGTATACGCCGATCGCGGCAGAGATCAACAATGACACGGTCTACGTGCGAGACACGGTGATCGTAGAGAAGACCGGACTCCGGGAACCGCGTGTAACATTGCAAGACAGCAGGGAGGACGTGTCGTCCCGCCGTGAAGGCGACGTAGAGTATCGCAGAACAACGATCAAGGAGAGCTATCTCCAAGAGATACCACGTCCGTTCAATCCCGGACTTCGTTCCTCGATCATCGCTCGACGAGCAGATGGAACCACAGGCCCCCTTGATGCACTTCGCGTTGAAGAACTCGATGTGATCGAGAGTTATCCGTTGCTTCCTCAGGTCTTCTTCCCTGAGTCAGGTTCAGAACTTCCGATGACGCAACAGATCAGACTTGAATCGGGTGAGACAGGTGACTTCCGCACCACGGATCTCTCACGCGACCAGATCGACGTCTACCGCAATCTCTTGAACGTGATCGGCTATCGGATGAAGCAGAATCCAGCTTCGAAGATCACGCTCGAAGGTCACGTAAGCAATGTTGGTCCGGAGCAGAACAACCGCGAACTCTCCCGCGCCCGTGCAGAGTCCGTACGGTCATACCTCACGTCAACATGGGGCATCGAATCCGATCGTATTGCTGTGAAGGGGTCGTTGTTACCTCAAGAACCAGCAAATCCTGCAACTCCAGATGGCAGAAGTGAGAACCAACGTGTTGAGATCTCCAGCAATGATCCGCAGATCCTTGAGCCTGTTGAGTTCCGCGATAAGGACCTCATCATCGCACCAAGCGACATCGTCCTCCATCCCGACGTTACCGACGCAGAAGGTGTGAAGGACTGGTCGGTACGGATGTCACAAGGCGATCGCGAACTCTATCGTTCACAAGGAGAAGGGGCTCCTCGCGATGTGGATTGGAATGCTCTGCGTTCTGATACCAAACCGCGTAAGGAAGGCCCGATCGTGTCTACCTTCTCGGTCCGTGATGCCAATGGTCTGGCCGCTGAATCATCCGATACGCTCAGCGTTGATTACATCACGCTTCAGACGATGAAGGCACGTCAAGAAGAAGGCAAGATGGTAGAACGTTATTCGCTCATCGTGTTCGACTTCAACAGCGCCCAGCTCAACTCGTCGAATCAGCGCATCATGCAGCGCGTGAAGCAGCGTATCCAGCCGGATTCCAAGGTGAAGATCATGGGCTTTGCTGACCGTCAGGGCAATCCGGACTACAACCGCGAACTCGCACGCAAGCGTTGCGCTGAAGCACAGCGTGTGCTTGGTCTCCCGGATGACCGTGTGACGCTTGAGCCGGTTGGTTCAGACCGTCTCATCTTCAACAACGACAATCCTGAAGGTCGTTCCTACTCACGTACAGTTCAGATCGAGATCGTCACACCGGTCCGGTAAGGAACGCCATGAAATCACTCCTTGCACTGATCTTGATCTCGGTGGTAGTGCTCTCCTGCACTGACCCCGGAAAGCCCGAGGGTACGCTGCGTCCGGCCAAGGGTGGGCGCAACTATGGCGGCATCTACCGTCAGAACGAAACAGGCGAACTCAGCTCTCTCGACCCCGCACGAATCAACGATGTAACGTCATCACACATCGTGATCAATATCTATGACCAACTCATTGGCTTTGATCACGATCTCAACATCACGCCCCTTCTCGCAAAACGCTGGTTCATTTCTGACGATGGCAGGACGTATACGTACATCCTTCGCAACAATTCGCGGTTCCATGATGACCCGTGCTTCCCAAATGGAAAGGGGCGCACCGTTACCGCACACGATGTGAAGTATTCGTTCACACGGGTCTGCGATACACGTGCAAAGACGAAGTCGGACACGTATTTCCGCGACAAGGTGGTTGGTGCATCTGCCTATTACGAAGCAACACGTGTAGCTTCGCAGACGGGTCAGCAACCAAGTGTGAAGGGTGTTGAGGGATTTGTTGCGGTGGACGATACCACCTTCCAGATCGTTCTTGAAAAACCCTTTGCCCCCTTCGAATACACCGTTGCTCAAACATCGATGGGCATCGTGCCGAAAGAAGCTGTTGAGAAATATGGAGAGAACTTCTTCCAGCATCCCGTTGGATCGGGTCCGTTCAGATTTGTCTCATGGACACCAGACAGAACGTGCGAGTTGGTGCGCAACCCAAACTATTGGGATGTAGATGAGTTTGGGAATCAACTTCCATACCTCGACGGCATCCGGTTCTCGTTTATGAAGGACGACAAGATGCAGCTCCTCGAATTCGCTGCAGGGAATCTCGAAGAATCGTACAGGATCCCGAATGAGTTCTTTGCCGACATCGTGGACGAGAACAAGAATCCGAAAGGGAAGTGGGCCAAGTACAAGCTTCTTCATGTAACAGCACTTGGTACACAGTTCTATGGAATGGTCACAACAGACCCGGTCTTCAAGGACAAACGGATCCGTCAGGCCTTCAACTACGCTGTTGACCGTAATCGTATCATTCGCTACGTCTTAAAGGGTCAGGCAGCAGGTGCAGCCACGCATGGCCTCGTGCCTCCATCAATGCCCGGCTATGAGACAGACAGCGTGCGCGGTTACTCCTTCGACCCCGCAAAGGCGCAGGCACTCTTGGCAGAAGCAGGCTACCCGCAAGGACGAGGCTTCCCGGAAGTAACGCTGCAGCTCAACGCCGGCGGCGGACGCAACGTTTCGGTTGCCGAAGCCATTCAAGGCATGATGAAGGAGCACCTCAACGTGACCGTCAAACTCCTTCAAGTGGAGTTCGCACAACACCTCGAATCCATCGACAATGGGCAAGCCCCCTTCTATCGTCTCGGTTGGATCGCCGACTACCCGGACCCAGAGACCTTCTTGAATCTCTACCACGGAAAGATCGTTCCACCACCAGGCAGACCATCTCCGATAAACTCCACACGCTTCCAGAATGCCCGCTTCGATGAACTCTTCGAACAGGCACTCTCAACCACTGACCGTCCTAAGCGCATGCGACTGTATCGCGAAGCAGAACAGATCGCCATCGATAACGCTCCAATGCTCCTCATCTT
>Ga0154020_10008699_pt1 | contig 11750 bp, 10 predicted proteins | sample Klosneuvirus_201_FD_109709 | JGI IMG/M metagenome (GOLD analysis project Ga0154020, IMG submission 109709) | Active sludge microbial communities from wastewater, Klosterneuburg, Austria - Klosneuvirus_20160825_MG | ecosystem: Engineered > WWTP > Aerobic digester > Activated sludge | place... | reverse complement strand
GCATCAAAGGAAGTCGTTGGGTAAAACGTGAAGGTAGACCAACTGATGATGCAATTTTGATTGGTCGTCTTATTGATAGATCAATTCGTCCTCTTTTCCCTAAAGAATTTAAAAATGAAGTTCAAGTAGTTGTTACTGTTCTCTCAGTCGATGGGGAACATGAGCCAGATATTCTCGCTCTTAATGCAGTTTCTGCTGCAATTGCTGTTTCACCTATTCCATGGAAAGGTCCAATTGCTGCTATTCGTATGGGAGCGGTTAAAGATCCAGAGTCTGGTAAATTAGCTCTCGTACATAATCCAACATCTAGTGAGAGTGAAGTTTCTGATTTAGATATTGTTGTGTCTCAAAGTAAAGACTTGACTGTCATGATTGAAGCAGGTGCTTTACAAGTACCTGAAGAAACAGTTAAGGAAGCTGTTGTTGAAGCTCACACCGAGACACGCAAAATGCTTTCATTTATTGAAGATCTCGTCAAGAAAATTGGTGAGCCTAAGCTTGAAGTAAAACAAAACGCTAATTATCAGGATGCTATTTCAGTTGTAGAGAAAGGTTATAAAAAAGAGGTTGAAGCTTTAATTGCTGGACGAGCAAATAAAGAAGGTAGTGGTTCAGAGACTGATGAGCTTATCGCAAAGATTATTGAAGAACATAAAATGGCTAATGAGGATAGTGTGCTGGATAAAAAGACTGTCGGAAAAGCTTTAGAGTATGTAATGTTTAAGATTATTAGAAGTAATGTGGTTTCTAAAAAAGCTCGTCCTGACGGTAGAAAGATTGACGAGATTCGTCAAATAAATGTTGAGACGGGACTTATTCCACGAGTTCATGGGTCAGCTCTTTTTGAGCGTGGACTTACTCAGGCTCTCTCAATTGTTACACTTGGTTCCCCACGTATGGAACAGCTCATCGAATCTGCAGAAGGTGAAGAATCAAAACGCTATATTCATCACTATTCAGGTCCACCATATTCTGTTGGAGAAGCTGGACGTATAGGTACTCCATCTCGCCGTGAAATCGGACATGGAGCACTCGCTGAACGTGCGCTTCAAGCAGTTATTCCGTCACAAGATAAATTCCCATATACAATTCGTATCGTATCTGAAGTTCTTTCACAGAATGGTTCTAGTTCTATGGCTTCCACTTGTGGCTCGACACTTGCTCTAATGGATGCTGGAGTACCAATCCTTAAGCCAGTAGCGGGAATTTCAATTGGTATGATGTCAGATGAGAAAGATTATGTTTTGTTAACAGATATTATCGGACTTGAGGATTTCTCAGGTGATATGGACTTTAAAGTTGCAGGAACTGATGCAGGAATTACTGCTATTCAACTAGACGTAAAAGTACCTGGTCTTACTGATGAGCAGGTTAAAGAAATAATTGATAGAGCACAAGTAGCACGTATGGATATCCTTGAAAAGATGCTTAAGGTTATTCCAGAACCTCGTGCAAAGATCTCAGAATTTGCTCCTAAGATTGAACAAATCCAAATTGCAGTTGAAAAGATTGGTGAGTTGATCGGACCAGGAGGAAAAAATATTAAGAATATTATCGCTACAACAGGAGCACAGGTAGATGTTGAGGATGACGGTAAGGTGACTATTTCAGGTACGGATCAAGATGGTGTTCAAAAAGCAGTTGACTGGATTACGGGTATCATGCGTGAAGTACAAGTCGGTGAGGAATTTGAAGGACCGGTAAAGCGAATACTTCCTTTTGGAGCTTTTGTTGAGATTCTTCCTGGTAAAGAAGGTATGGTACACGTTTCAAAGATGGGTGAAGGCTTTATTAAAAGTCCGGAAGATGTCGTTACAATTGGACAAGTTGTTAAAGTAAAAGTGTTTGAAATTGATGATCAAGGACGAATTAACTTAACAATGAAGTTCGGAGAAAAAGGTGAAGAGAACGAACCTCAACCAGGTTCAGGGCCAGCAAACGAAGGTAGTAGTAGGCCGGGTGGATATTCTCCTAGAAGCCCTCGAAGTAACTACAGAAGTACTGATAGACGACCACCTGCACCAGGGGGACGGTCTTCTTATGAGCGTAAGCCTTACGAGCGTCGTCCAGAGAGTTCTGGCTATACACCACGGGATAATAATCGTGATTTTTCTCCTCGCAATGACAGTACAGCTGCGCCTCGTAATGACCATCCGTTAGCTCAACAATTCAGAAGAGAACGTATGGAGAAGAGTCGTACTCCGGGTTCTCCACGCCGTAGAACACATTATTAATTTCAGGCTTCTTTCTCTTTGTTTCAAATTAGGTTAATATAATACTATGTTGGATACTGCTCTCCCGACAATTACGCCATCAAACACGCCACCCATAGATCCTTCGAATAAAGGTGAATCAGTAGATCAGATCAGAAAACTTGGAGAACGAGTTGAAAAGACAGAACTTCCTGATGTGCTCAAGCAAAATCTTTTAGAGCGTGTTTCTCGCTTAGCTTTGATCCGCGCAAGTGCAGGATTTATGAGTGCGAATTATATTTTGGAGTATGAAAATACTTCAACATATGTAAACTGGATAGTTGGTCTACCCTGGCAAAAACAAAGCCAAGATACCTTGGATTTAGTTAAAGCCAAAGAAATCATGGATAAAAATCATTATGGATTAGTTCCTATTAAGGAAAGAATTCTGGATTATTTAGCTACCCTAATTTTAAATATGAAAGATGGCCGTCATGAAGCCGTCCAGAGAGCGCCAATTCTCTGCTTGGTAGGTTTGGCAGGAACCGGAAAAACAACACTTGCCAAATCAATCGCTGAGGCATTAGGTAAACAATTTGAGCGTATTCCTTTTGGAGGAATGGCTGATTCCAGGGCTTTGCGTGGACAGTCCAAAGCTTTTCCCGATAGTGAACCTGGATATGTTATCAAAAAGTTATTTCATGCTCAAGCGAGCAACCCTGTAATGCTTTTAGATGAATTAGATCGTGTTACCGAGTCGTCCCGAGCTGACATTATGGGTGTTTTGGTCGAGTTACTTGACCCTGAACAGAATTTCGCTTTTACTGATCATTACATAGATTACGCTTTTAATATGTCAAACGTTCTATTTGTTGCAACAGCTAACAATACAACTAATATTTCAACAGCTGTTTTGGATCGTTTGGAGATTATTCAAATGCCATCTTATACGGATGAAGAAAAAATTATCATTGCAAAAGTGTATTTATATAATAAAATTAGAACCGAGTCCGGCCTGACTTCCCAGCAGTTAATTATTGATGAATCTGTATGGCCTGGAATCATTAGGCCGCTTGGTTTTGACTCTGGTATTCGATCACTTGAACGTACTATTGAAGGAATGTGTCGACGGGTTGCTCGACAAATAGTAGAAGGAAAGGCACAAGCAGTAAGGATAACTGACGCTAATTTAAAAGAGTTTTTGCCTACGTGGTAATATTAAGTAAGAAATGAGAACACAAAAAGTTGTATACTATGCACCAATGGATAATAAAAATAAACAGATTATAGACGATAGCCCTTTTCCTCAGGATTCTCTTTCGTTTATTCCTCTAGGCGGCATCGAAGACGTTACAAAAAATATGTATGTCTATGAGTATCGGGATGAGATACTTATAGTAGATTGCGGTATTGGCTTTGCAGATGCATCGGCAATTGGGGTAGATCTTCTTCTTCCTGATATTACTTATTTACTTCAGACGAAGAAAAAAATCGTTGGATTGCTCCTTACGCATGGTCATGAAGATCATATAGGGGCGCTTCCTTATCTTCTTCCTCAACTACCTAAATTTCCTGTTTTTGGTACTCCATTTACTGCTGCTCTTGCTAACGCGAAATTGAAAGATTTTGACTTACCAGCTAATATAAGCTCGGTCAATTTTACCGATAGCCCATTACGACTTGGAAGTTTTTCAGCTAAATTTATTCAAGTAACGCACTCAATCCCTGATACATCTCATATCGTCATCAAATCTCCAGTTGGAACTATATATCATGGGAGTGATTTTAAAATCGACTTAACTCCTTATGACGGTAAGAGAATGGATTTTAAGAGTATTGTTGATACTGCTAATGAGGGTGTACTCATTCATCTTTCAGATGCTTTAGGTTCAGATCGTCCTGGACAAACACCTACTGATGCAGGGCTTCAGGATACTTTTGAAGATATCTTTAGAGATTGTAAAGGAAAACTACTTGTTACCACTTACTCTTCAAATGTAGCACGAATTAATCAGATTATTGCTTCAGCTGAGAAAGTTAAAAGGAAAGTAGCATTTGTCGGAAGATCACTGATAAAAATAACAGACGTGGCAAGAAGACTTGGTTATTTACAGGTTGAAGACGGAACTATCATAGAACTTGAACATGTGAAGAATTATCAGGATTCACAGTTGGTCCTAGTCGTAGCAGGAAGCCAGGGTCAGGAAAACTCAGCGATGACTCGAATTTCTGAAGGAGAACATCGAGACATTAAACTTACTCCTAAAGATAGAGTAGTTTTCTCGTCAGATCCAATTCCTGGGAACGAAGAAGCAGTGAGTAATCTTATTGATACTATTGTCAAAACTGGAGCAAGAGCTTTTACTTCCCAGTTGGGTGAGCTTCTTCATGTCTCGGGACATGGTTCACAGCAGGATCATTTACTGATGATGTCTCTTATTAAATCGCGTTACCTTATACCGATTAGTGGAAATTATAAGCATCTCGTCTATTACAAAGATTTGGCTAAAAAGATGAATTATACCGACAAACAGGTACTCATTTTGGAAAATGGCCAAGAGGTTATATTCACGACTGGAAATTACAAATATGGCCGTAAGATTCCTACTAAGAATGTATATGTCGACCAGTTATCAGGGGAAGAGGTCGAAGGATTTGTTCTAAGAGATCGGGAGAAGTTAGCAAAAGATGGTATCGTCATCCTCATGGTTGAGGTGGCGGTAGCTGATGGTCAATTGGTCAATACTCCAGATATTATCGCACGCGGATTATTACCAAAGGATGCTGATACATTAACGGTATCACTTACTCGTGAGCTTAAGATTTTGCTCTCAAAAAAAAGAGGGAGAGTGACTAGCTGGGTGCATGTCAGACGTCAAATCGAAGAAGTCGCGAGTAAACATATTTATCACAAGCTTCGTCGTCGTCCACTTATTCTTCCGATTGTCATTGAAGTTTAAAGCTACCTGAGCTATGCAAAAACTAGCTATTTATGCTATGCTTTTTGAGCTCCTATAAATAAGTCTATGAAGTCAAAACGCGGATCCTACAAAAAACGCGGTGGGAAATTAAAATTAAAAACAAATACAGTTTATACGCTTTTTGCGATTGGATTTTTTTTGTTAACCGCACTTCTTTTCATGTCATACCTTCGTAATGGGGAATCTTCTGAGAAGATTAACCTATTGTTAAGGGATAAATTTGGTGGAGCAGCTTTTCTCTTTCCATTTGTTCCATTCTTCTTTGCATTTTTATTTCTCCACTTAAAGAAATTCTTTCTTTCAAAGCTTAATGTAGCTTTTGGGTACTTAGTCTTTTTCATTTCAGTTGTGGGTGTAACTAGAAGTGGTTCTGTGGGGTCAGGCATGTTTAGAATCCTTCAGGAAATCCTAACAACTGTTGGAGCTGACCTCGTTTTTGTGGCTGGAATTGTCATCGGTTTAATCGTCTTTTTTGACACATCAGTTGATGAAATGGTTCAGGGAGTTACGGCACTTTTTGATAATTCTCATCGACTAGTTCCGACAAGTCTTTTTTCTCGAGGGAATAAGGATGATAAGTCAGCCTTTGATCGGTCTAAGCCTATCCAAATTAAAGGTGGACAAAAAGATGTGGCTGCAAATGGGAAAAATACGGTGCCAGTTGTGAATAAAAAAGATCCTGAACCAGAGGAGCTTATCTCTGCCAAGCTAGTAACCAACGTCTTAGGAGATGCAGGAGGAGGAATTTGGGAGTATCCATCACTTTCTCTTTTAAGTGAGTCACCGGGAGCAAAGGCAGAACGTGGAGATATTAATAAAATAGCACGAAAAATAGAGGAGACACTCCAGAGTTTTGGCGTAGACGCACGCGTAGCGGAGGTAAATTTAGGACCGGCTGTTACACAGTATGCTTTGGAGTTAGCTTTAGGAACAAAAGTTAGCAAAATCACTGCTCTGGCGAATGACTTAGCACTTGCGACTGAGGCGCCAACTGGTCAAATTCGTATTGAAGCACCTATTCCAGGCCGTAACTTAGTAGGAATTGAGATTCCTAATAGGTCGCTTGAAGTGGTAACTCTTCGTACAATGCTAGCATCAAGTACTATGCAGAAAAACAAATCAAAGCTCGCTGTCTCAATGGGACTGGACGTGTCAGGCAGTCCTGTTATAGCAGATATTACTAAGATGCCGCACGTTCTTGTAGCTGGTACGACAGGTTCAGGAAAATCTGTTTTGGTTAACTCATTTATTTGTTCACTCCTTTTCAGAGCATCTCCACAGGAGGTCAAACTTATCATGGTTGATCCTAAAAGAGTTGAATTTACTTCTTATAATGGCATTCCCCATCTGCTAACTCCAGTTATAGTTGAACCTGAGAAGATCCTGTCTGCTCTGAAATGGAGTATGAGTGAGATGGATCGACGGTACAAATTGTTCTCAGAGCGGGGTGTTCGTAATATTGAAAGTTATAACGAGCTTTCTGGCTTTCAAGCGCTTCCTTATATTGTTATTGTCATTGACGAATTGGCAGACTTAATGATGTTCGCACCAGTTGAGGTCGAGGATGCAATCGCCCGACTTGCCCAGATGGCTCGTGCAACTGGAATCCATCTAGTCATCGCTACTCAGCGTCCGTCAGTTAATGTTATCACCGGTCTTATTAAAGCTAATGTTCCTTGTCGTATTGCCTTTAACGTATCATCGATGATTGATTCCCGCGTTATTATAGATAGTCCGGGAGCTGAGAAGCTTTTGGGCCGTGGAGATATGCTGTATGTTCCGCCTGAGTCGGCTAAGCCAACACGTATTCAAGGAGCATATGTTTCGGAGAAAGAAGTAAAGAAGTTAGTTGATTTCTTAAAGAGTAATAACTATCCTGTCGAGTACACGGAAGAAGTGATTAATCAGCCATTACCTCTTAAAGGTAAAGGAGGAAGTGTAGGAGGGGATGGTGGTAAAGATGCCATGTTTGAGGAAGTAGTAAGGTTGGTCTGTCAATTTGATACCGCATCTGCGTCTTTCCTTCAGCGTAAGATGCAAATTGGCTATTCCCGGGCTGCACGAATTCTTGATCAATTAGAAGAAGCGGGAATCGTAGGTCCAGCAGAAGGATCAAAGCCAAGAGATGTTATTGTACGTAATGCAGAAGAATTCCTGTCCGCAGAACAACAGCAGTAATCTCATCGTTTCACAGCTTCTATATTTTTATGATTAGAATAGGACAACGTTTAAAAGAAGAACGCCTGAAAAAAGGTTTGTCCCTTGAGGACGCAGCCCAGGCTACTAAAATTCGTTTATCTTTTTTAGCGGCTATTGAGAGAGGTGAGTATAACAAGCTTCCTTCTAGCTCGTATGCTCTGGGTTTTGTTCAGAACTATGCTCAGTATTTAGGTCTTCCCAAAAAAGAGACACTCGCTCTTTTCAGACGTGAATTCGATGAGGAACAAATTTATAAAGTTCTTCCATCCAGTTTTGCAAAAGACGATCCTTTACCCAAAAGGAGTTTTAAGATATCACAAGCAATTATTCCTGTTATTTTAGTTCTCGTATTATTAGGTGGATTTCTTTTCTATCAATATCGAGCCGCTTTTTTCAATCCTCCTCTAACCGTCTATACTCCCCAAGATGGCAAGGTTACATCATCTGATGTTACTGTGACCGGGAAGACAGATCCCAACGTCACTCTGACTATTAATAATGCACCAGTTGCAGTGCAAGACGATGGGTCCTTTTCCAAAATTGTCGCGACATTCCCTGGTAAATCAAAGATTATCATTCGAGCACTGAATAAATTCGGTAAAGAATCACTTGTTACACGTGGAGTTGAGGTTACTTCCAGTCCTTGACACTAAGAATTAGGTAGGGTAAGCTAATTTATACATCCGCTATGATAGATTCTGTTCAGATCGTTCTCTTCGTCGTTATCTCTGTTCTCACTATTTTACTTGTAGTTCTGGGAATTCAAGTCTACTTCATCCTTAAAGAAGTTAGGAAGACACTTGAGCATGCTAATAATGTCATCTCCCATGCAAATTCGATAACGGAAAGTATTTCAAGGCCAATTTCATCTCTTGCTTCTCTTTCAACAGGCCTTAAAGCTTCATCGGTTGTAAGCGTTGCTAAGATAATAAAAAGTCTTTTGGCAAAAGATGAGGAAACCTCAGGCAAAAAAGCCCATAAGGAATAAGCTATATGGTAGACGAACACAAAGATGCTGGCCATCACGGTTTTATTTTGGGTATTTTAGTTGGTATCCTGATCGCTCTTCTTTTTACTACCCAAAAAGGCCGTAAACTCTTCAAAGTCATAAGTAGCGAAGGATCAAAAAAATTCAGTGATTTGGATGACTTAATTGCAATTCTCGAACGCGAGATCGGAGAAGACGTAACTGTAGAAGAGGAGTCAGTTGTGGGTGAGAAGTTAGAAGAAGTTAAAGAGATTGCACAGCCGAAAAAAGATCAAGAAGTTGAAAGCATTAAAGAAGAGAAAGAACCCGAGGTAGAGTCCACTCCAGAACCAGAGAAGTTAGAGAAAATAGATACAGAACATTTAGAACAAGAAATTCAGGAAGAAAAAAAAGTCCTTCGACAAGCTCAGGATGAAGTAGAAAAGTTAGAAAGAATTGAGACAGAAGTAAAAGAGAAAGTAGAAGAACCAAAAAAAAAATCCCGCCGCCTCTTTAAAGGGATTAGAAGGAAATAGCCTCAAAAAATCATAAAAGCTCTTCCTTTTTGGTATAAATAAATCTCGGTACTTTTTGGCCGTTGAGATCGATTTCTTCTAAGAACATTGCTTTTGGACGGATCCAGAGTTTGCCCAGAGGATTTTCATAAAGAGCTTCGTAGACGACCATGTCTTCAAGCGTCTCTGAATGGTTGGCTACACCTATTACTTTGTACATTTTTCCTGACTTTGAGTGGCGGTAGGTGCCTAATTTCATAGGCCGTATTTACGGATGTTAGCGTTGTGTTCATCCCCAGTCTTTGCGTAGCGATTGACGCCATCTTGATCAGTGATGTAATAAAGATAATCTGTCTTTGCCGGATTGGCAGCTGCCTGGAGAGCTTTGAGACCAGGACTACTAATCGGTCCCGGAGGAAGTCCGGTCACAAGATAGGTATTGTATGGTGAATTTACCTTCAGATCATCAAAGGTCAGGTCTCTTTTCCACCAATCTTCTTCAGTTCCTATTGCATATTGAACAGTCGCATCAATCTGAAGCGGCATGCCTATCTCTAAGCGATTATGCATAACACTTGAGATAAGTGGACGATCTTTATCATGTCGACCTTCACGCTCAATGAGTGAGGCAAGGGTGACGATTTGCTCTTTACTCATTCCTGTTGAATTAATTGTTACTGCTTTGTATCTTTCTTCAAATGTAGAGGTGAATAATGAAACAATATCTCCAATAGTCGTATTATGAGGAATAAGATAAGTATCCGGGAAAAGATAACCTTCATGCGCAGTTAACTCCCTTTCCCAAGAATTGTCATATTCCGGAATTTTATCTTTTAAAATTGCGGCAACTTCTTCAGCTCTTTTGCCTTCGGGAATAGTTACCCAGATGTCCTCTACTCCTTTTGAGAGTCTTGTTGCTATTTCTTTACTGGAAAGAGAAGGAGAGAGACGAAAATCTCCGGCCTGGATTTTTTTGTTAAGTCCTGATTGTTGGGTCATAATAGTAAAAATAAATGAATTTCGGATTAGTCCCTGGCTTTCAAGATTTCGTGCGATGGCTTTAAGACCAGATCCGGGGGAAACAGTGAACATGACTTCATTATGATCCCGAGGGTTAACAGGGGAGAGATTAAGATTCCACCAAAAAAATCCAACAAGGACGACAGCGATAATACTCAGAAAGACGATACCTTTACGCATAATAAAGAATTGGGAAATGCTGCGTTGAATCTTTAGCCTCCTTGAGTAAGTATTCCGATGATGTATAGAGCGTGTAGAGCGCATGTCCTTTAGTTACTTTTTCACCGATTTTTTTATCAAGATAAATTCCTGCTTTATGATTATCCGGTGCACCCAGTATTTTAGCAATAACTGTAGCATTTTTGCTATTGATCTTTTTGACTGTGCCGTCTTTTTTGGCAAGTACTTGATAAGAATATTTTCCGGGACGAAGTGATTTGCTACTCGTATTAGGATCGCCCCCTTGGGCCTCAATGATCTCTAACATTTTTTTGTGAGCAGCACCTGTTGATAATAGCGATCTTGCCCATTCATGTCCACCGCCATATTCTTTCATGACATGGTTACGAAGTGTTTTGGTAGCATCCTCAAGACAGAGATTAAGAAGTGTACCTGTGAGATTTAAAGCTCTCTCTTCAAGATCAAATGGGCGGTTAGCTTCCTGTTCGAGGACAAGTAGAGATTCTTTCACTTCTAGAAGTGGTCCGATTCCACGACCTGCAGGTTCATCTGTTTTGTGCATAAGAACTCTTAATTTGACATCAAAGCGTTTTGCTAATTTTTCAAACTTTTCTTTTAAGATTGCGGCGTCAGCTTCTTTATGTACTTTCACCATTTCACCATAAGGAAGGTCAATAACAACATGATTTGATCCGAAGGCAATTTTTTTAGCCATTATTGAAACAAGTATTTTATCAAAACTTTCGAAAGAGAGTGGTTCTTCTATTTTTATGATGACATCATCAGCCGGTGCAATATTGACACTTCCTCCCCAGACGATACAACCATTTGTTTTTTTTACAATCTTATAAATCTGTTCTTTAGTGAATTCAACTCCTGCAATTACCTCCATATCATCAGCTGTTCCGCCGGGAGTTGTAATGGCACGACTTGAGCTTTTAGGGATCTGAAAGCCGGCTGCGGCAACGATAGGAACAACAATAAGTGTAGTGCGTGTACCAGGAACACCGCCAATTGAGTGTTTGTCAGCAACAATGCCTTTAAACTGAAGCTTCTCGCCTGTCTCCACCATGGCTTTTGTGAGGAAGTATATTTCCTGATCTGTAAATCCCTTGGAATAACCTGAGGCGGCAAAGTAAGTTGTGAGAACATCTCCTAAGCGCTTGTGCGAGATCTCATCCATGATGGCATAGATCTCTTTATAATTGAGGCGTTTGCCGACTAATTTTTTTTGAATGGCTTCAAGGGCCAGAGTCATTTCGTCCATTATTGTTTTCCTTTAATTTCTTGCATTGCAAGACGGCAGAATTCTCTGATCAGAGTAAAGAGAAAATAAAGCCCACCGTTAATAATACGATAAATGGTCGGCCAAACTGCTTTTAGGTAGGCGTATGCTTGTTCTTTATTTATCATTGGTTCGTGTTGGTTATATCAGGTTTAACAATACGAGCTTTTATAATTAATCTCTTCCAGGTAGTCCCCGGCGGGGTGCAAGTTACTAGTATAAGATAATTGTCGTCATAATTCTGGGCGAAAAATGATGTGTCCAGCGGACTGGTTATTGTAATATTATAGATTCTATAAGAATAGGAAAGATTGTCTACTTTTATGTTTATCTCATCGCCTACTTCCAGTGTATGCGCATAAGCAAAGACAGTATCATAATTTCCTTGTTTGAATAATTGAGGGAGCGTTG
>Ga0154020_10008698_pt1 | contig 11751 bp, 10 predicted proteins | sample Klosneuvirus_201_FD_109709 | JGI IMG/M metagenome (GOLD analysis project Ga0154020, IMG submission 109709) | Active sludge microbial communities from wastewater, Klosterneuburg, Austria - Klosneuvirus_20160825_MG | ecosystem: Engineered > WWTP > Aerobic digester > Activated sludge | place... | reverse complement strand
CCAAGCGCTTCGATCACACCGCGGCCCACCTGGAACTCCACGGGATCGTAACCGAACAAACCCAGGTGGCCGGGGCCGCTGCCGGGGGTGATGCCGGGAGCGACGGGAATCATGCGCCCCTGCGCGGAGAGCTTCGAGAGCGCATCGAGATTCGGAGTGTTCGCAGCTTCAAGCGGCGTGAGAAAACTCTGTTCGCGCGTGGCGATGTCGCCGAGTCCGTCGAGGACCAGAAGGACGTGTTTGGCGTTGGTTTTGAGCGTCAGCTCGGAATAGAGGGAGTCGAGTTTCATGGTTCAATTTCAATACAGGAAAAACACGGCGCGGCGACACATGCGTCGCCGCGATACAATGATTATCATGGCGGAAAAGAACCGGGCAGGTCAAAGAGGATTTCCCCGTGTCCGTGACCGCCGGAAAACGGGTGCATCAAATGGCAACAAGCCGGACTGTAATCGCAGCCCGGCTTGTTCAGGACGGGAATTGATTTTGTTCAATCGAAAGACCGGCCCTTGAGCTGTTTCTCGATGACGCCAATGACGCCTTTCACATTGAGCGGTTTGGCAACATAAGGAAACCCGCCGATAAAGCCGCCGCAGGCTTCGATCTCCTCCTTCCTCACAGCTGCGGTGAGGAAGACGAGCGACACGCTTTTACAGTCCGGCGAGGCCTGGATTTGTCCTGCGACCTGGCCGCCATCCATGCCGGGCATCATTACGTCCAACAACACCACGTCCGGCTTGAAGTCACGGACTGCGGACAGCACCTGCTCGCCATGGTTTGCGGTGCGCACCGTGTAGTCTCCGGTTTTTTCCAGCTTCAATTGCAGCAACGTGGTGATGCTGGCTTCATCATCCACAACAAGTATGCGTTTCTTTCTCATTTTAATATCCCTTCATGCGTTGAACGAGATGGTGTATCGGCTGCCGTTTTCCCGCGGCACGTAATCCACCTTCCCGCCGTACAACTCCAAAACCTTCTTCGACACCATCAATCGAAACTTCGTCTGCGCGTCCATCTTTCTGGCCAGCGCGGTGTCATGGGCGGCGCGCGACTCCGGACGGCTCTCCATTTCCGCCACAAGCAGGCTCTTTCCGTCGCCACCGTCCCGAAGAGCCGTGCGCACGGCAAGAACTCCGCCACCCATGCACTGGATTTGATGCGTCAGCAAAGTCACCAGGACATGCCTGATGGAGCGGTCATCCAGTTGCAGCCGCGGTGCGCCTGCACAAAATTCTTGAACGAGCGTGACCTTGCCGTGGCGAAGTTCCGGCCCGACGGCATCGAGTGATTCGCGCAACAAATCTGCAAGATCATGCTCCTCGAGCCTGCTTTTGCGGTGTGCCGAGAATTCGAGCAACCCGCGAATGAACGCGTCCGCCCTCTCCACGGCCTCGGTCATTTGTTTGAGAATCACGCCGCCGTTCTCGTCCTGGCTGGCAATTGAATCACCGAGATAATCCAGACCGAGAACGATCGTCTGCAGGGGATTCTTCACCTCGTGTGCGACAGCGGCGGCAAACGTGCTCACCGCCTCGAGCCGCTCCGCCTGCACAATGCGCTGCTGCGCGGACTGCAACTGTTCGTGGGCGCGACGAGCGTCCGCCAGAGCCTGCCTCAGCTCGCTTTCGGTCCGAACACGCTCAGAAACATCGCGCGACACCACCACCACGCGTTCCGTGTTGCCGGAGGCGTCGGCGATGACATTGCTTTGCGATTCGACATGCCGCACCTCGCCGTCGGCCCGTCGGAAACGGAATCCGGCCCGTCGGCCCTTGCCGGTGGACACAACTTCACTAAACACCTGGCGAATGTTGTCGCGGTCATCCGGATGTATTTCCTCGAACGAATCGGAGTTCGAAGGACTCAAGGGCCCGCCCAGCACGTGACAGTAGGAAGGGCTGTTGTAGATCCGCCGTCCGTTCGTATCCAGCACGGCGATCATGTCCGAGACATTTTCAGAAATAAGACGGAAGAACTCCTCGCTCTCACGAAGTTTCCTTTCGATGCGTTTTCTTTCAACTGCGTAACGGATGGCTCGTTCCAGAACCCGGTGCTCGAACTGCCCCTTCACCAGATAATCCTGCGCTCCTTCCCGCACGGCCTGCACCGCGATGGACTCATCGCTGAACCCCGACAACACCACGACGGCAACATGCGGCACGGCGCGAGCCACCGCCTCGTAAGTTTCCAGACCTGACATGTCGGGTAGCGAAAGATCCAGCAGCACGACGTCGAACCGGCTCGAACCCAGTTTTTGCAACGCCTCGGCAAGCGATTCGGCGAGCGTGACCGAAAAGCGGTTTTGGCAACCGTCGGTCAGCAACGTCTTCAATACATTTGCAAACCCGGCTTCGTCCTCCACAACGAGGATGTTTGTGGGCATTTCAGTCATGTTTGATGTGACACGTTCACATCGTTTATCGGCCTTTCCGGGGAAAAGTTGAGAACGGAAAAGGAAATTGATACCCCGGTTGAAACAAAAAGCCGATCCGCGTTGTGCGGTACGGCCTCGTATCGGTCTTGAGCGCCGACGAATCAGTTCTGAAAGGATTTTCCGCAACCGCAGCTTTGCTTTGCGTTCGGGTTTTCAATCTTGAACCCGCCACCCGTCAGGGCGTCACTGTATTCCACCACCGTGCCGCGCAGATATTCGGCACTAAATGCGTCCACGAGCACCGTCATTCCATCTTGTTCGGCGGCATGATCGCCGTCGCGTTTCTCGTCGAACGTCATGCCATATTGCATTCCAGAGCAACCACCCTTCTCGACATAAAGGCGGAGGAATTTCCCCGCGTTCTCAGGCTTTGTCACCTGGTTGCGCAGTTCAGACACGGCGTTCGCACTAAGCCGGACAATGTTGGATGTGGGGGCGTCAGTCATGCTTTCCTGAATTGAAACTAGGCGGCAGCCGAAGGTGTGTCAAACAGGCGTCCGGATTATTTTTGCCTCTCAAGGCTCTCCTGCGCCCGGGCGTGGTCGATTTTTCTCTGGTAAGCGGGGCGCAATTGTGGAAACACCTCGCACAACAATTCGTAAAATCGTCCCGCGGCGCCCCAGTCGAGCAATTGCTCGGACACACGCCCACCCCTTAGCGTCGCCTCGCGCAGCCAGAACAAACTCCGTGCTTCGCCCGCGGCCCGGCTTTCGTCAACCACGGCGACATACTGGTCTCGGGCGGCCTTGAGCAGCGGAGCTTGTTCGCCATTCACCGAGATCGCCGCCATGAGTTCCAACACCTGCGCCAGACCCACACGAGCTTCACTGCGCGCCGCTATGCCGGCGACCGGTGATTGCGTTGCCGTCTGGAACGCCTGAAGCGCGTTGGAGTAATAACCCGGATCGCGGGCTGCCATCTGCAAATAACATTTACCCGTCTCGCCCCAGGCCTGGGCTTCACGTTCCGTGCCGGGGTTGTCCTGACGGATTTGTTTGAACACACCGAGTGCGTCCTCAAGCAGCGAGAGCCGGTTGGTTTCCTCCGCTGCCCGCCGCATGAGCGCGCTGCCGTAGCCCGCAAGCGCCTGCACGCGCATTTCTCCTGTGCATTTCGGGTTCAACGTCAGGTTGGTGAAATGTTCAATGGCATTCAGGGTGTCCGGACGCAACATCGCCATCCGCCCGGCCATCATCCGCGCCTGCAACGCCAGTTCGGAATCCGGCCATGTCTGGGAGAGGAGGGTGTAACTTTGTTCCGCCTTGACCAGGAACGCGTCTCCCTGACGCGAGTAATAATCCGCCACCCACCATTGCGCCAGCGGCGCGAATTCATTCGTAGGAAAGGTCGACACGAGGTTCGTGAGCAAACTCAGCGCGTTTGTCTCGTTCCCGGACCGCGCCAATGCCACGGCCCGGTGAAACTGCACTTCCGCGCGGAGTCCGTTTGTCCCGAACCGTTCCAGCCAGTTGCCGTAGGCGGATTGCGCTGCGGTCCAGTCGCCGGCCTTCTCGGCCGCGCGCGCCATCACCAGCTCCATTTGCGGCCGCAACTCGGAATCCGGAAACCGCTCCACGAATTCACGAAACAAGCCGCCTGCCGCCCCCGGTTCACCATCTGTCACCAATCCCTGCGTCACGAGCAGGACACTGCGCCCCGCCTCAGGGCTGCCCGGATTTGTCTCGAGGATTGTGCGCATCGCTTCTGTCGCGGCGTTGAGATTTGTCAAGCCGAGCGCAGCCCTCACCGACTGGTAAAGCGCAATCGGGGTGAGCGATTCCTTGGCCCGTGGCCAGCGGGACGCTTCGGTCAACGCGGCACGGTAATTATCCAACGCTCCGGAATAATTCGTCTGCGCGTAAAGACAGTCTGCCAGTTTGAACCTCGCCACGGCGAGGTTCTCGGAGGAGGGCAGTATTTCCGTCGCGCGGGAAAAGGCAGCGGCGCTTTCAGCCGTCAAGCCCCCAATCCATAAACACCAGCCACGGTTTAACTCCGCCCGCCCCCTAAGCGGACTGTCGGGGAATGCAGTGACAAGCCGGTCAAGATTTGACATTGCCCTGGCCAAAAGATTCGAGCCCTCGCCGGCGACGTGGCGTTTGAGATAGAGTTCGCCGAGCGTCTGCAAGGCGGCATCCGCCGCGGGCGCGTTCGTAATGCGCCCAAGATATTCCTCCAGAGCCAGACAGGCTTCCGCCGTCTTGCCGTCGGCTACGTTCAGCGCGGCTATTTTTTCAAGCGTCTGCCGCTGCCTTTCCACCGCAAGGTTGTTTGTCAGGCTCCAGCTCAACAGCGCCGCCGCTTCGGCCCGTCGTCCGAGCTTCTCAAGAATCTCGGCGCCCAACGCAATTCCCTCCGCAGCGAGGTCGGGACGCCCGGCGTTGAGCGCAAGCGCCGGGAGGTTTGTGCTTCCGTGCTGCGCCTCGTCCATACGGTTCAGGCCAAGTTGGGCGCGGCAGAGTTGATAGCGTCTCTGCCATTCCTGGATCGGACTCAGGCTGCGGGCGCCGATCTCGTTCAGCGCGGCTTCCGCATCAGCAAACTTTCCGAGCGCAAGCCCTGCATCCGCCAACAGTAACAGTCCGCGCACAAACAAATCGCCGTTGCCAGTGCCCGCCGCCTGACGAAATGAGCCGTCGGGGTTGAGCAGAAGCTCCGAAACCGTTTTCCAGTCGCCAAGCTTCGCGCGTGAAGCAGCCTCGCCAACAGATGCCTCGAGTCGTTTTGGCGAGGTCGGAAATTCCCCCGCCAGTTTTCCGAAGGATTCCGTCGCCGCCTGAAACTGTCCAGCCTGGAACTGTGCTTCGGCCGTCCAGTAAAAAAAATCATCCCTCCGTGCTCCCGCCTCACCCAGCCTTGCCGCCAGCAATGATACGACATCGGAGAATTTCTTGAGTTTGAAGCGCGCCTGGGCCTGGAACAGGACTGCCTCGACCAGGCGCTCGGACTTTGGATGACTCTCGATGAATTGTCCAAACTCGGCATCCGCATTCTCCCAAAGTTTGAGTCCGAATGAGGTTTCCGCCTTTCGGAATGTGGCGTCCTCAGGCAACGCCGCGTTCAAAAGACCGCTGCCGGCGAGCAGCAGCAATCCAGCGCAGATGATGATTCGCACCCATGACATGCGCGTGGAGCTTATCCCGGAAACGGCAGAGCCGGAAAGAATGAAATCAGCGGCACATGAGATTCAACCACGAACGGACACGGACTTATGCAGGCTGCCTGGGATGATGCCGGGTTGCAACGTCGGCTGGGTTTCAAAACCGAAGATGCTTCACGGTTTGACCTCGATTGATGAGCTGTTTGAGTGAATCGATGCCGATGCTCAGATGCTTGTTGAGGAACTTCTGCGAGACCTTGGCATCGCTCGCGGCCGTCTTCACGCCTTCCGGGACCATGGGCTGGTCCGAGACCAGCAGGAGGGCGCCGGTGGGAATTTCATTGTGAAAACCGGTGATGAAAATCGTCGCCGTCTCCATGTCTATTCCGATGCAGCGAATCTTGCGCAAGTATTTTTTAAATGTGGCGTCGTGTTCCCAAACCCGTCGGTTCGTGGTGTAAACCGTGCCCGTCCAGTAATCTCGTTTGTGATCGCGAATGGTCGTTGAGATGGCTTTCTGCAAACTGAACGCGGGCAAAGCGGGAACTTCCGGTGGATAATAATCGTTTGACGCTCCCTCGCCGCGGATGGCTGCGATGGGCAGCACAAGATCGCCAAGATTGGCCACGTGTTTTACGCCGCCGCACTTGCCGAGAAATAACACCGCCTTGGGCTGTATCGCGCTCAACAGATCCATGATTGTGGCCGCACTGGCGCTGCCCATGCCGAAATTGATGATCGTTATGCCGTCCGCAGTAGCATTCGGCATTGGCTTGTCGTGGCCATGAACAGGCACACCGTGCAGCTTGGCGAACATGCGGACGTAGTTGTTGAAGTTGACCAGCAGGATGTGATTGCCGAAATTCTTGAGGGGCGTGCCAGTATAACGCGGCAGCCAGTTGGCAACGATTGCGGATTTGGTTTTCATGCTGCGGCCAGAGTTGTTACACACAGAAGCCGCCCGTGGGCAAGCTGAATCAGAATACAACCGAACGTGAACAGGATATCGTCACCCGGAGGATGAAGACACATCCAAGCTCGCCGCCAATTGAAGTCCGTTGAAGATTTGTCACAGAGTGAAGAAGAGTGAAGACGCAATCCTGCAGGAACCTGTCCTCGATGACATTTGGAAATCTATTTCCCAGAAGATTGGAGCACCTTCGGTGGGTGATTTCGTCGTGGGCAAAGCTTCCCGAGTGTTCAATTACTGTAGTGTTGAATTCAGGGGGAAGCGCCATCGATCAATCCGCACCGGTTGCAGCAGCGGCAGGAACGCGCCACGAAGGCGCGCTCCCGGATTGATCACGAGTTAACTGACCTTCACTTCGATTTGTTTCGGACGGGCCTTTTCGCTCTTGGCCAGATGCACTCGCAGCACGCCATCCTTGAACTCCGCCTTCACGTTGTCAGGTTCGGCGTCGTCGGGAATGCTGAAACTGCGCTCAAAACGCCCGTAGTAGCGTTCCATCCGATGGAACTTGCGACCTTTCTCCTCGCTTTCGGATTTGCGTTCGCCAGAGATGGTCAGCGTGCCGCCTTCGGTCGTGACTTTCACATCGTCCTTCTGGACTTCCGGAAGCTCGACCTTTATCAAGTATTCCTTATCGTCCTCGGCGATATCCACGAGCGGTGCCCATTCGGGTACCGAGATGTTTTCTTCATCAGGAGTCAGGGAACTGCGCCGGAGCGGACTCCAGTCAAACAAAGTGGACATCCGCCTCTGCATGTCTTCCATTTCCCTGAATGGATTCCAACGAGTCAATGCATTCATATGATTTCATTCCATATTTGGCGGACACATTATTCGCCATCGAACTGTTGTCCGCCGGTTCCCGGTCCGATGACACGCCTCAACACCGCGCGACACCAACCAGTGCCTGCGGCTGAAGCACAATTATTACTCATCAGATGTAGTGCCAGTTTTGCGGGCTGCCGAGTAAAAGCGTAACTATTTTGGCTTCAAAGCTCTTCTCGGCTAGCGCGATGAATCGCGGATGTGGAAGACTGTGACTTCTGTGAAATGCTGGCACATGCGCCGTGCCACAACTGCACTTGGGAATTGGTCTGCTTTCACGCGAACCTGGCTTTCGGGCAATCCGCAGGGAGCTTAAATGAGGAGCAGTCTTGACGTGTCCGGTTAATCCTCGGAAACTTTTGTCGCCAAACAGCCCCACTAAAGACCAACGAAACATGAAGAAGATGAAAATCACCGGCTGGGTTCTGACCGTGGTGCCCGTGCTGATGCTGTTGATGAGCGCAACGATGAAATTCATGAAACCCGCTTCCGTCGTGGAAGGCTTTACGCACCTGGGGTTGCCGGAAAAACTTGCGTCTGGATTGGGCATTCTGGAGCTGGCCTGTACAATCCTTTACGTGGTTCCAAGGACCGCGGTGCTCGGTGCGATCCTGGTGACCGGTTATCTCGGGGGCGCGGTTTGCACCCATCTGCGTGTCGGCGATCCCTTCATCATGCCGGTAATTCTTGGCGTGGCGGTCTGGGGTGGACTTTTTCTTCGCGAGCCGCGGTTGCGCGCGTTGATTCCTTTAAGCCGGCAGTCGTGACTAGCCGGAATGGCCGAACGACAAACTTTCGATGGGGCAGACGAATGGCCGATAAATCAACTCCGTCGGATGGTGGCGAAATCCTCCTGTCAGCAACGGGCCTGGTGAAAACCCTCGGCGGCAAGCGCGTCGTGGACGGCATTGATCTCACCTGCCAGGCGGGTGAGGTGCTGGGGTTGCTCGGCCCGAATGGCGCGGGCAAAACCACGTCGCTGCGGATGTGTTACGGTTTTCTCCGTCCGGATCGCGGTCAGATCACCATCGCGGGTCACGACCTGGCGACCGACGGTGATCGGGCGCGGCGCGCGCTTGGCGTCTGCACGCAGGACGACACCTTCGACAGCGAATTCACCGTCCACGGCAATCTGGTGCAGACCGGACGCTATTACCGCCCGCGACCTGCAGATCTGCTGCCGCGCATTGAAGCATTGATCGAGCAATTTGGCCTTGGCCCATTCGCGAATCATAAGCCGGAGACTCTTTCCGGCGGTTACAAACGGCGATTGATGATCGCGCGCGCGGTGGTGCATGGACCGCGTGTGGTTTTTCTGGATGAACCCACCACCGGTCTCGATCCGCAGGCGCGCGTGGCTGTTTGGGAATTGATCAACAGCCTGCGGGCCGGAGGCATGGCGGTGGTGCTGACGACGCATTACATGGATGAGGCAGAGCGGCTGTCGGATCGGCTGCTCGTGCTGCAGTCGGGCCGGGTGCGGGCGGCCGGCCAATCACGTGCGGTGTTGGGCGACGTGGTGGGAGAGCATGTAGTGCTGCTGTCGGCACAAGCGCCCGAAACCGCGACGGTGATCGAATGGCTGCGGGGTCGCGGCGCGAAACCGGCGCAAATTTTGGCGGACTGGCATGTGGCGTTGGATGCACCTGGGCTGGCCGCGTTCGTCGCTGCTTTCCCCGAACTACGCTACGAAGTGCGCCCACCGACACTCGACGATCTTTTTCTCGCACTCGCCGCCGAAGAAAAAAGATGAACCCCTATCTGCCAGCTTTCGATTGGCAAAGCCGGGCCGTGCTCGGGCGGCATTTGCGCGTCCACCTTCGCAACTGGTACACCGCCACGCTGCCGCCGGTGTGTGAACCGCTGATCATGTTGCTGGCATTTGGTGTCGGGCTGGGACGGCAAATCGGCGAATTGTCGTGGCAGGGTGTCCGCGTGGACTATTTGCATTATCTCGCACCCGGGATTCTGGCCTACACCGCATTCATGGCCTCATTTTTTCAATCGCTCTTCGCCGCCTACATCCGCATGCATTTCCAGAAGTCGTGGGAAGGCCAGTTGACCACACAGGTGCGGCTGGAGCATGTGGTATGGGGCGAGGCGCTCTGGGCCGCGACGCTGGCAACCGTTTACACGGTGTTGGTTTGCGTGGTGCTGGCAGGCTTTGGACTGGCGGGGAAACTGACGTTGCATTGGGGCTGGATGCCGGTTGTGATCCCGCTCCTGTTCCTGGCGGCTCTCGCGTTCGCGGCCATTGGTCTCTACTTCACCGCCATCCTGCCGAGCATCGATCACATGAGCCTGCCGTTCTTCCTCGTCATCATGCCGATTGGTTTCGCCTCCAGCACCTACTTCCCGTTGCCGAATGTACCATGGCTGACGGCTGTCGCCCAGTTGAATCCGCTGCATCATCTGTCCGAAGGACTGCGCGGATTGCTTCTTCATGCAAATCCAACCTGGCATCTCGCCGCCGCGTCCGGACTTTTCGTGTTGATGCTCGCGGTTCTGATTCCCTTGGACATGCGATTGCTGCGGAAACGTGTCTTCGGCGATGGTTAACCACGATCTGCCCAAGTTCGTTCGCCCGTGGGAACGGGAAAGGGTGGTTGAGCAATAGCGAGACAGGGTGAGGTTTGTGGAGCGAAAAGATTCTTGAATGAGGGAGGTCGGGAGGAGTCGACGCAATTTCCGCCATTCATGATTGGCCTTAATATTGCGCCTCGGTTTTGCAGAGGTGTGGGGAGGCCCACGGCTGGAAACAACCGTTGTTCGTGTCAATTCTTGAAGTGGGTGTCACTCTCGGTGGCTCGGCGTCTTCGCGCGCCTTTTGTTCTCCTGTGCCAACAAAATCAGCGTTTATCAGCGGTTGAAATTGTTTCGGTTGAGTGCGGACTGGGTTTCGGTTAGAAGGGGCAGGCGTTCACAGATCATACTCACAAATAGTTGTCCTGAACACGGCGACGGGTTCGTCGATGTATTGGACTTGAGCCAAATTCAAAACCAAAAGGTCAAATCATGAGCAAAGTGCGTGTGTTGGTCGGCACGAAGAAAGGCGCATTCATCCTGACTGCGGACGGCAAGCGCCAGAATTGGGAGGTCACTGGGCCGCATTTTGCGGGCTGGGAAATGTATCATCTCAAAGGCTCGGCGGCGGACCCGAATCGCATTTATGCGTCACAAACGAGCGGGTGGTTCGGGCAGATCATCCAGCGCTCGGATGACGGCGGCAAAACCTGGAACACACCCGGCAGCAGCGCGGAGGACTTGAAAGGGCCGGAGGGAATGCCCAAGGGCGAGAGCAACAAGTTTGTTTACGATGGCGAAGTCGGCAAACACATGTGGTATGACGGCACGCAGCATCCGTGGGAGTTCAAGCGCGTCTGGCACATCGAGCCGTCGTTGACCGATCCGGACACGGCCTACGCGGGTGTGGAGGACGCGGCCATTTTCAAAACGACCGACGGCGGCAAGTCGTGGAAGGAGTTGCCCAGCCTGCGCAGCGCAAAAGGCCATCTCTGGCAACCCGGCGCGGGCGGCATGGCGGTGCATACGATCATCATTGATCCGAAAAATCCGAAGCGCATCTACATCGCCATCTCGGCGGCGGGCGCGTTCCGAACGGAGGACGGCGGGCTGACGTGGAAGCCGATCAACAAAGGATTGAAGTCGCAATACGAGCTGCCCGATTCGGACGCGGATGTCGGGCATTGCGTGCATCGCATCGCGCTGCATCCGTCGCGACCGGACCGACTCTTCATGCAAAAGCATTGGGACATCATGCGCAGTGACAACTCGGGCGATCAGTGGACGGAAGTGAGCGGCAACTTGCCGACGGACTTCGGCTTCCCGATTGATGTTCACTTCCATGAGCCGGAAACGATTTACGTGGTGCCGATCACCAGTGATTCATTGCACTACCCGCCGGATGGAAAGCTGCGCGTCTATCGCAGCAAGACCGGCGGCAACGAATGGGAGGCGCTCACCAAAGGTCTGCCGCAGAAAGATTGTTACGTGAACGTGCTGCGCGATGCGATGGCCGTGGATTCACTCGACGATTGCGGCATTTATTTCGGCACCACGGGCGGCCAGGTCTATTGCTCGCCGGATGGGGGGAATAACTGGAAGGCCATCGCGGAACATCTGCCGGGCGTGTTGTCCGTCGAAGTGCAGACGTTGAAGTGAGTCCACGAATGAACATCAATGGACAAGGACTGGATTTGCGCGTGGTTTGTCCGCGTGGAGGGAGAGGTGGAATTGGAAGTTGCCAGTCCGATCACGGTGCGAGCCGTGCTCGACGCGTTGGAAGCGAAGCATCCTGCCCTGAGCGGCACAATCCGCGACCATGGCACAATGAAGCGCCGGCCGTTTATACGGTTCTTCGCATGCAAGGAGGACTTGTCGCTCGAACCGCCGGACACATTG
>Ga0154020_10008697_pt1 | contig 11756 bp, 10 predicted proteins | sample Klosneuvirus_201_FD_109709 | JGI IMG/M metagenome (GOLD analysis project Ga0154020, IMG submission 109709) | Active sludge microbial communities from wastewater, Klosterneuburg, Austria - Klosneuvirus_20160825_MG | ecosystem: Engineered > WWTP > Aerobic digester > Activated sludge | place... | reverse complement strand
CGCCGGGGAGCACCTGGGCGCTGAACTGCAACCATTCGGTACCGGCGCCGTTGGTCAAGCTGTTGTCCCAGCCGCCCATTCCGGTTCCCACCAGCTCCAGCGTCCCGGACGGGCAGGCGCCTGGAGGCGCGCCCGGCGCCGGGAAACACACCGTCATGCGTGGATCATCCGCGCCCAGCGGAACGCCGCCGGCAGCGGCGAGCACGTTGCGGTCCAAAGGTGCGTTGGGGTGCCCGGTGGTGACCAGCACCAGCGCGGCGTCCCGGTATTGGCCACACAGGAACTCCGGGTATTCGGCCGAATAGAACTTGTACGCGCCGGTGAGTGCTGTGGCGTTGGTGGGGACGCGCAGCTGCAATGTGAGGCGAACGCTGTCGTACGCGGTGGTGCAGCCGGCGCCCACACATTCAGGACAGTTGGGCGGGTCCGGCGGGTTGCTTCCGTGGACGGACAACCAATGTGCGGGCATCTGGCACTGCGTGTTGGCGTTGTAGCTGCCCGTCTGGCCCGCCATGGTGCCGTTTTGCGGGTGCACGTAGCCGGGGTTGTTGGGCGCACGCGCGGTGCTGCTGGAGAGGGCGGCCATGGTGGTCTTTCGCTGCGGGGTGACAAACGACCCATAGGCGGACAACACGCCAAGCTGGACGTCATTGGCGGCGTTGAAGGTGGACCCATCCGCCAGGGTGACGGTGGCGCTGAGGAGACCCCAGGTGCGCTGGGGCAGTGGCGCGTTCTGGGTGGTGGTGGTGCAAACGTCCATGGCCTGCGCCAGCGCCACCGCGGTGGTGGGCGTCATCAACGCCGTGGTGGAGCAGGTTGGCGTGGCCACGTTGTCGTCGGTGGTGGGGTTGCAGTCATCATCCACGCCGTTGCCGGGGTATTCAAACGCGCCGGGGTTGACCAGCGCGGGCTGGGCACACGGCCCAGGCGCGTCACAACAGTCCCCGTCCTGCACGGTCCAACCATCAAGGTCCAGGTCCGGGGGCGGCATCACACTGGAGGAAGACGCCAGGCCGCTGCTGCTGCCCAGCGTGGAGGATGTGGTCCCGGCGCTGGAGCCCGGCGCGCTGGATGACGTGCCCAGGGAGGAGGATGACCCGGCCACCGACGACGCGCCGGCGGATGAGGATGAAACGTCCAGCGAGGACGCGCCAGCCGAAGAAGAGGCCCCCGCCGAGGATGCTGGTGGTGCTGAAGAAGAAGAAGAAAACAATGATGATGATGATGATGTGCCAGCCAGCGACGATGACGGTGCCGCGGAGGACGCGGGGTTGCTGGACGGCGCCACCGTTGACGATGACGAACCCGCCGCGGACGAAGCGCGGGACGAGCCCGCCGAAGAACCACCGGAACGCGAACTGGTGCCGCCCCCGGAAGAGGCCGATTGCGTGGAGGCAGAACTGGACGTGGTGTTCCCGGACGAACTTGAGGAACTGTCCGTGGTGGAGGTGCCGGTGCACCCCGCAACCACAAGGGTCATCACAAGGTGGCTGCGCTTCATGGTCTTGCAGGCCGCGGAGGCCTGCCCTCCGACGTGGTGAATCTCAGCCCTCAAAACGCTTGAAGACCAGGGACGCGTTGGTGCCACCAAACCCAAAGCTGTTGGACAACGCGTGGGTGATGCGCTTCTCCCGGGCGGTGTTGGGCACGTAGTCCAGGTCACACGCGGGGTCCGGGAATTCGTAGTTGATGGTGGGCGGGATGATGCCCTTTTGCAGCGCCAGCGCGCTGAAGATGGCTTCCACCGCGCCGGCGGCGCCAATGAGGTGCCCGGTCATGGACTTGGTGGAGCTCACCCACAGGTCCTTGGCGCCATCTCCAAACACCTTCTTGATGGCGGCGGTCTCGCTGGCGTCGTTGATTTCCGTGCTGGTGCCGTGCGCGTTGATGTACTGCACATCGGTCAGGGCAATGCCCGCCTGGCGTATGGCCATGCGCATGGAACGCTGGGCACCTTCGCCGTCCTGCGGCGGGGCGGTGGGATGGGACGCATCCCCGGTGGCGCCGTAACCCACCAGCTCGGCAATGATGTTGGCGCCGCGCGCCTTGGCGTGTTCCAGGGTCTCCAGCACCATGGCGCCCGCGCCTTCACCCATCACAAAACCGTCCCGCTCCTTGTCAAAAGGGCGGGACGCCTTTTGTGGGGCGTCATTGCGGGTGCTCAATGCGCGCATGGCACCAAACCCGGCCATGGGCATGAGTTCCAGCGTGGCCTCGGCGCCGCCGGTGAGCATGATGTCCGCCCGGCCCGCGCGAATCATCTCAAAGCTCTCTCCAATGGCGTGTGCGCCAGAGGTGCACGCGCTGGTGGTCACAAAGTTGGGGCCCTTGAGCCCGTGTTTCATGGACAGGTAGCCCGGCGCCATGTTGGAGATGATTTGCAGGATGTGGAACGGGCTGCCGCCTTTGCGTGGGCCCTTGGTGATGAGCAGGTGGTGACAATCCGTGATGGTGGCCACGCCGCCCATGCCCACGCCAAAGACACATCCCGCCAGCTCGGCTATGGCTTCCGGAACGCGCGCCAGGCCGTCCTCATCCAACGGGAACCCGGCGTTTTTCATGGCCTGGAAACCCGCGGCCAGCGCAAACATCTGGAAGTCATCCATGCGGCGCACTTCCTTGAACGTCACGCCGTATTGCGTGGGTTCAAAGCCGCGCACCTCGCCGCCAATGTGCGTGTTGATGCCGCTGGTGTCCCAGGCTTTGACAATGTCTATGCCGGACCGGCCGTTGATGACGGCGTCCCAGCTGGTGTCCACGTCATTGCCACACGGGGTCAACAACCCCACTCCGGTCACAACAACCCTGCGCATCATGGCCTCCAAGCGGCAGTTCACCGCGCACCCCAGGCCCGGGTGTGCCGGGGCAAGGGGAGGCGGAGAGGTTCTTTGAACTGCATGAGCACGTTTGGGGGGCCCGCCCCCAAGGTTTCATGTCCTGCTGCCGGGCCGCGTGTTGGGACACGCAGCTTCCCGCGGCCACCGCGGGCGCCCAGCGTCACCGGTTGCCCCCCGAATCCAGGGACCGCACCCGGCCGGGCCCTTTGCTGCGCGCGCCACCCACCTGGAAAACCGGCGGCGGCAGGGCAGGGGGCCCGAAGGCTTCCAACCGTACGGGGTTCAGCCCGGAGGGGTGGGGAGCTTGCCGCCTTCAGCCTTCCGCTTTTCCACAAAGTTGTGGACGTATTGGATGGCGTCACCCACGGTCTTGATCTGTTCGGCCTCTTCGTCGGGGATTTCCGTCTCAAAGGCCTCTTCAAAAGCCATCACCAGTTCAACAATGTCCAGGCTGTCCGCGCCCAGGTCATCAATGAACTTGCTCTCCATCTTGACCTCGTCCTCGGAGACGCCAAGCTGTTCGCAGATGATGGACTTCACCTTCGTGGTAATTTCGGGCGCTGGGGTGCTCATGCTTCCTCGGTTGTGGCGTCACCCCGTCAGACGTGGTGACGCGCTGCAAGACTTGAAAAGGCGCGCCCGTATACATGTGTGGCTGGGACGGGGCAACGCCTATAAATGGGAGAAGACCTACAATTGACCACCCAGGTCACAAAGACGGTCCAACCCGTGAGACTTGTTTGTCTTTTTGCCCGGGTTGAAGCGCCTGGTGACTGGGGGATCCGGCCCGTCAGCCCATGGCCGCCTTGGCAATGCCCATGAGCTCCACGTTGGCCGCCACGCTCTTGCCAAAGGCCTCCTTCTCAGACGCCGAGAGTTCAAACTCGTGGACGGACTCCACGCCGCCCAGGCCCAGTTTGCACGGCACGCCCACAAAGGCGCCCTTGACGCCAAACTCGCCGTTGAGCTCCACGCTGCAGGGCAACACACGGTGCTGGTTGCGAACAATGGCTTCCACCATCAACGCAGTCCCGCTGCCGGGCGCCAGCCACGCGCTGGTGCCAATCAACGCGGTGAGCTCGGCGCCGCCCTTCTTGGTGCGCTCCACCACCGCGGTGAGCTTCTCCGCCGACATCATCTTGGACACCGGCACGCCGCCAATGGTGGCGGTGGAGGTGATGGGGACCATGTCCTTGTCGGTGTGGGCGCCCAGCACAATGGCGTTGACGTCTTCCACGCTGGCGTTGGCCTCCATGGCCAAAAACGTGCGGAACCGCGCGCTGTCCAACACGCCGGCGCTGCCAATGACCCGCTCGCGCGGGAAGCCGGTGACCTGCTTGGCCACGCACACCATGGCGTCCAGCGGGTTGGACACCACAATGAGCACCGCGTTGGGCGCGTGCTTCTTCACGTTCTCGCAAATCTCACGAACGATCTTGGCGTTGACGCCCACCAGCTCTTCACGGCTCTGGCCGGGCTTGCGCGGGATGCCGGCGGTCATGACCACCACGTCACAATCCTTGAGCAGCGCGGGATCTTCGCCGGAGGTGGTGGACAGGTTGAAGCCCTCAAACGGACCGCACTGGTTGAGGTCCAGGCCACGGCCCTGGGCCACCGGCGCCTTGATGTCCATGAGCACCAGGTCACCCAGCTCCTTGATGCCAGCCCACTGCGCCACGGCGGAACCCACGTTTCCACCGGCACCAACAATGGCAATCTTGGGACGCTTCAACATGACAGCACTTCCTTTGCTTCTCTGTGGCGCGGCGTTGGGAAAGCCCGCGCGGTTGGGGACTCAACGTGGAGCCACGCATGACTCCAAAACGCGGCGGCGGTCTAACACAGGGCTGGTGGGCGCTCAAAGCCGCGTCAGCGCGCGGTGGTGAAGCCCACGGCCGGGTCAGACGGCAGGGGTCAGTGCGGGGTGAGTGCTGCAGCCTGGGCCACGGCGGTCACATGGTCCGCGCCGGACAGCCGCGTGAGCGATGCGCCCAAGTTGTGCACCATCTGCTCAAAGGCGGGATCCTTGCCGTCCACCACGTCATCTGCGGTGCCAATGAACACGCGCACCGTCACGCTTGCGGGCAGGCGCAACGCGGCCAGCATGCGCTGGAAATCACTGTTGGTGCCCATGTCCCGTCCTGGTTCCACACCCGCAATCATCCGGCCAATGAACCCTGGCGCCATGCGCGCGCCATTGGCCGAGCCATAACCGGCCAGCGGCGGAGCCACCAGGTTGAGGTCCAGGCGCGCGGGCATCTTGTTTTCATCCATGAGTTGTTTGAGCGCGCCCAGCACCACGCGGCCGCCCATGCTGTGCGCATCAATGCGCAACGGGCGCGCCGGATTGTTGGTGACCCACTGGGACAGTTCGGCCGCCAGGTCCCGGGATGAATCCTCAAGGCGACGGTACTGGTCATCATACATGTACGTCATGACGTGTTGGCCCTTGGACATGGCCAGGTCGGTGAAGGGACGCACGTCTTCCGGCGAACCGTTGATGCCGTGGATGGTGACGGTGGTGCCGCGCGCGGGGTCACCGGCGCCAATGCCAACCAGCTTGCCGGGTTTGTCCTTGCCGTCCACCACGCGGCGTTCCATGGCCTCGTCCAGGGTGGGGGACAAGGCGCGGCCTGACGGGGAACCTGGTGGGCGAATGCTCATGGCGACGCCAGGGTGCGGGCCGGGTGCTGCAACGTCAAGCGCTTCAGCGGTTGATGAGCGTGTAGCCAATGTTGCCGGGGTTGCCGTTGGCGTTGAGGTCGCGCCAGAAGCGCGCATATTCGGCGGGGGGCATGGTCTGGCAACCCGCGCTGCCGGTCATGCTGTTTCCGCCGGCGTGGAACAACATGGACTGGCCCGCGCTGCCGCTGGCGCCGTCATTGAAGCGGCCGTCATGGTTGGTGTCCCGGTCCACCGTCATGTTCTTGGTGGGGCGCAACACGTTGCCCAGCGTGCTGGAGCTGCCGGTGCGGAACTCGTAGCTGCCGGGACGCATGCGGCCCAGGTCCAGGCGGCCGTCGCGGTTGACGTCCTCACCGTAGCGGCCTTCATAACGTGAGGAGGGCTCGGTGTTGCTCTTGTATTCCTTGACGTGTTTGCCGCCGTTCTTGTCGGTCCACAACATGGCGGTCTTGTCGTCGTAAACGCCCTGGCCACCGTTGGCCTTGGTGCTGGTCTCCGTGCGCAGGGAGATGATGTTGCGCTCGTTGGGACCGCTCTTGAACTTGCCACCGTTCTGCTCAATGAGGCCCTTGTAGTGGTCGTACTTCTGCGCCTCGGTCATCTTGGAGGTGTCCACGTTGGTGGCGCCGTTGGTGCGCGCGGGCGTGGTGGCCTCCGGGGTGGTGGTGGGCGTGTTGGCCTGCGGCGTGACGGCGGGGCGGCTGGCGTCCAACGCACCCAGCGTGGTCTTGCCCAGAACGCCGGTGTCCGTGATGTCACGGCTCTTCTGGTAGGTGCGCAGCGCGTCCTGGGTCTTGGGGCCAAACTTTCCGTCGGTGTCCAACGGCGGCTTGGCGCCGCTGGCGTTGAGGCGGGTCTGCAGCTCGGCAACACTCTCACCCTGCTGGCCACGGCGCAGCTGGCCCTGGCCCGCGCGCACCTGGTCCATGGACGGCGCGGGCACATAGGAGCCGGAGATGCGGTGGCTGGCGGTGGCCACGCGGGCCTGGGCGGCCTGACGCGCGCCGGCTTGCGTGGCGGGGCTCACGGGGTCCCGGGTGACCGTGTTGTCTGCGGCCTGCGTGGGCAGCTGCGTGACGGTGGCCGGCTGCTGGGCGCGCGGCGCAACGGGGTCAATCTCAGTCTGGCGGGTGGTCTGACGGGGGCGGAGGGCAACAGCGGCGACCATGGGAGACCTCGAAGGAGATGAAACAAGCGGAGCAATAAAAGCTTCGGTTGTTGATCCCCGGCGTCTCTCAGGACCCTGGCGGATGCGACAGCAGCCTACCTGTAGGTGCAGATCAGGGCCGGCCCTGGAACACGGGTCAAAACGGAGGGTTACCGCCGTGCGTGGACAAACAGCTCCTGGAAGAGCTGGGTGAGGAAGGCCTGCTCCAGCCGCGGCAGTCCTGGAAGACCTGCAGCCGCAATCCCAAGGGAATTTCCGGGCCGCAACCAAAGCAGGTGTTGTCGTTGGCATTCTCAATACAGCGTGCGCGCCATGAAGAAACTCAGTGGGCACAAGACGCTGCAACCTGCGGGCTCACCAGATTCCGCAACGCCGCCAACTCCTGCCGCAGGGCTGCAATCTGCGCGTCCTTTTCCTGCCGCAGTTCGCGGATGGCCTGCACGCTCTCGGACTCGAATCCCCGGATGCTCACTGTCTTGTAGCCCTCTGCGTTTTCCGTCACCCATTCCGGGAACACCTGTTCCACATCCTGCGCAATGAACCCCGTCTGGGTGCCTTTGAACTGGTGGACCTTCTCCGGGTCCTTGTACTCAAACGTCACGGAGCGCAGCTTCAGGAGGCGCTCCAACGCGCCATTGAGGGGCGCAATGTTCTTCTTGAGGCGGCGGTCCGAGACCACACCCCACGAGCCGCCGCCGGGCTTGTAGGCCTGCCCCTCAAAGAGCTCGAGGTTGTAGGAACCACCCGCGGAGAAGGTGCGCACCCAGAGGATGTTGGTGCCCCCGTTCCTGGAGATCAGAAACGGCGAGTCCTGCGGGTTGCCTGCGTTGACCACGTGGGGCACGCCCAGAAAATTGGTGAACTGCGCGTTGGATGCATTGACGTTGGTGCCGTTGAGCGAGCCTGACGTGGTGACGCCACCCGCAGTGACGGTGCCTGACGTGGTGACCCCGCCGGCGTTCAGCGTGCCTGCTGTGGTGACTGCTCCGGCGTTCACGGTGCCTGACGTGGTGACCGCGCCGGCGCTCAGCGTCCCCTGCACTGCAAAATCCCCGGGCCCGCTGGTGAGCGCTGCCAGCACCGGGTAGATGCGCTGCCGCCCCGCCAGCGTCACCACCGGACCGGTTGGGGGGGTGATGCTGACCTCCACGTAGACCGCCTGCCCCGTCACTTTGGCCTCGGGGACGCCGGTGATGAGGACGGAAAACTGCCCTCCGGAAACCGGCGTGTCTGCGGCCGGCACAAAATGGTAAGCGGTGGGGTCCACGCCGGTGTCAACGTTGACAATGTCAAAACTCAGCTTCACCAGCCCGCTGACGGGGTTGCCGTCCAAGTCCAGGTGACCATGATACGGGATGACCACTCCAGTGGTGCCTCCCAAGCTGGCGTGCGCCAGCATCCCCAGGCCAAGCACGCAACCAAAGATGGCCCCACCCAAAAATCCTGCCCGGTTCATGTCGTCTCCGCTGTTGGCCCTGGTGGTGTCACGGAACCAACCACCTGTCCAATGCGGCGCGCGGGGCAACGGTGCCCACCGACGTGCGCGGTGATATCCGGCGCGCTCAGCAGCAGAGGCTGCGCGGTGAATGCGGTTGGCCGTGGCTGAGATTGCGAGTGTGAACCTGGATGCCTTTTCGCGTTCAAAGAAACGGCCCTCCGCGTGACGCCCACGGCGAGCCCCGTGAAATAGGCAGACCTCTTGAAACGCGTGTGGAGCATTGACGCCCTGGAGTGCCCCAGGTGCGGCGGAAGGATGACCGCGCTCCCGGCCCACCAACCAGGGTCAAAACAAGCGGTTACCGCTGGGCGTGAACAAACAGTTCCTGGCGGTTGTGGAACAGCTGGGTCGGCGTGAGCCGCGCAAAGCCCGCGGCGTGCAGCTGCTCCATCATCCAGTCCAGGCGGTCCACGTGTTCCACGGTGTTGAGCTTGAGGGTGAGAAACGCCTGCTCCAGCCGCGGCAGCCGCAGACACAGCCGCTTGAGCGCGCCCAACGTGAGGGTGGGGGAAAGGTTGACGTCAAACACCAGCCACCGGATGTCTTGCGGAAGGTCTTCCGGGCTCAGCTGTTCAAACGGCAGCGCAAGGTGGGTGAACGCGGGATGGGCCAACACCACCGGGTGCATGTCCCCCGGGTCCACACCAACGACGCGGGCGCCCCGGTTCAACAACGCCAACGGTCCCCCGCCTGGCGCGCAGCCAATGTCCAGCACGGTGTCTTTGGGTCCGGGGGATTGCCCGGTCCACCAGATGGCTTCTTCCATCTTGAACCACACGCGGGACGGAACGTCCTGCGGCGTGCTGCGTTGCGGAGGACGCCCGCCCGGCGTGGGACGGCGTGACGGGCCGCCCACGTGTGCGCCCACAAAAACCAGCGCGGGGTCCACCTCCATGACGTCCAACACCAGCTGCCCGGGGGACGGCGCCACGTTGATGGGCCAGCGGCACGCGCCAGTGTCCAACACGCGTTTGCACAGCGCGGCCTCTTGCGCCCACGGGTCAAACGCCGGCGGCTCCTCGCCAACCGGGAACATGTCCCGCTGGAACGCATGCAGCACCGCGGGCTGGTCACCCACCAACGCAGACAACCGCGCGCAGGCGTCCCGCAGTGCGTGGTCGCCTTTGAGCGCCGAGCCAAACCCCGGCCCCCAGCACCGCGCCAGCACAGTGGGCGCCGGACCGTCGACGGGGAAGTTGCCCTCCGGGTTCTTGAACGTGACAAACCCGGGACGGGAGAACGCCAGCCGGAGCCCTGGGTGACGTCGGGCCACGTCTGCTTTCACAAACGGCTCGGCACCCGGCTGGCAGGTCACAAAACAAAATGGCGACGACAACGCGGCGGTGGTCATCCCGCATCATCCTCAAAATATTCCGCGCGGGCCCGGCCGTAATAGAGCGTCACGCGCGTGGCGCGTTCCGTGTCGTTGGGTCGGTCCAGACGGCACCACGCGCGGTCTTCCAACGGGCCGCCCAGGAACTCCTTGTTGAAGCGCCAGGTGGCCGGGCCGTTGCCACACACGTCACCATCCACACCAATGTCCAGCACCAGTTTGCTGGGGGCCGTGATGGCCTCTTCCACCAGCGTCCCTGGCGGTGCCCAGCTGATGAGCACCACGTCCGGCTTGAACTTCTTCACCGCGGCCCGCGCGCCCAGTTTGATGACGTGGGCCGCGGGCTGGATGCCCTGGAATGGCACGCTCTTGTAGCGCTTGCGGTCCGCCGCGTTCATGCGCGCCGCCGGGGTGCGCCAGGCCATGGAGTCCGTGGCAAACACCTTCAGTCCCGGACGCACCTGGCGCAGGCACGCACTGAGGAAGCCATCCCCCGCGCCCAGTTCCAGCACCGTGCGCGCGCGTTGCTGGTCCAGCCAGCGCGCCAGTGCCGTCATCCATTCACGTGTGGGGAGCAGGTAGATGGGGCCCGCGCTGCTGGCTTCGCACACCCACCAGATGTCCCGCGGGTCACATGCGGCAAGGGCCGTGCGGAGTGCTTTGTCCGACGGGAGGCGACGTGTCCCGTCTGCATTCCACAGCACCCTGGCCAGCGCGGTGCGCGCTGCCTGGCGCGCGGTGGTGTCCCGTCCCAGCCCAACCGGCGGCGCAATGGTGACGGAATATGGGGCGGGGCGGCGGCTCATGGGCGCGCCACACTGCCCAGCACGGGCCGTGCGCGCAAGCAAGACGGTCACACCACCGTCACTGGCAGGTGCCGCTGGAGCACGTCATGCCGCGCGGGCAGGGATTGCGCGTGGAACAGGTGCCGTAACAGACGTTGGAGCGTCCGGCCTGCGCGTTGGGTGCGTTCATGCACTGGAACCCGCTGCGGCAACCGGCGCTGCAGTCCAACAGGCAGCGGTATTCCGGCGTGGTGCTGTTGGAGACGTTGATGCACCGCCCGTTGTCACCGCACTCGGTGTCCAGCCGGCATTGCGGCGTGTAGCACATGCCACCCGGGAACTCCGGGTAGGACGTCCCGGAGATGCACGCGGTGTTGGTGAGGTCCACAAAAGGACAGTCACTGGAGGTGGTGCAGGGGCCGCCGTTGGACCGCGGGGGGAACGGTTGCTCCGCGCGTTCGGTGCACGCACATTCGGTGGCCACCAGCGCCTGGTTGCCAACGGTCAAGGTGGATGGGGGCGCTACGTCACACCCCACGCGCACCTTGGTGCCGCTGGCGTACTCCCCCCAGCCCGATGCGCACACCCAACCCCGGGCGCTGCACTGCGCGTTGCACGTTGTGGAAGCGCTCACGCGTGGGTACCCCAGGCAACCGGACGCGCCGTTGCAGAACACGTATTCGGTGGGCCAGCCGGCGGCGGCCACGCGGGTTGTGCAGTTGTAGCCGCACGCGCCGCAGTTCTCCTTGTCAATCTCCGGGCGCACACAGGTTCCCCCGCACTGCAGCTGGGCTTCATCACCAACGTTGCCGCAGCCAATGGTCCCATTGACGCACTCCAGGCCGCCCACCGGGTTGTTGCAGCGTCCGCAGTGTTCCGGGCTCCACGTGAAGTCCACACATTCGCCGGCGCACGCACCGTTGGTGGTGGTGTAGCAGCGCAGGGTGACCTGGGTTTCCCCAAAGCCGCGGTTGCTGCCGCGGTCCAGGGCGTACGCGCGGAACGTACGTGGCCCGCCACCAGCGGGCAGGTTGATGGGATCCCCGGTGTTGATTTGTGTCCAGCTCAGCCCAATGCGCCAGGTGTTCTCGGAGAAACGGGTGAGCACGCCATAGTTGCGGTTGCCGGTGGGGTCGGTGAGGAACACATCTGCAATGTCACCCTGGCCATCCAGGTCCGTCACGGTGGCGGTAAAGGTCACCACGCTGTTGGTCCCGCTCTGGAAGGTGCTGACATCACTGGCCAGCGTCACGGTGGGAACACGTCCGGTCATGGGCCCGCCGGAAGACGTGACGCCACCACCGCTTGTGGAACTGCTGGATGATGCGCGGGAGGTCACCCCGCCGGTGCTGCTGGAGGACGATGACACCCGCGAGGTCACACCTCCAGTGCTGCTGGACGACGTGAGGTTTCCGCCGCCGCCGCCGCAGGGGAAACATGCCCCCCATTT
>Ga0154020_10008695_pt1 | contig 11757 bp, 10 predicted proteins | sample Klosneuvirus_201_FD_109709 | JGI IMG/M metagenome (GOLD analysis project Ga0154020, IMG submission 109709) | Active sludge microbial communities from wastewater, Klosterneuburg, Austria - Klosneuvirus_20160825_MG | ecosystem: Engineered > WWTP > Aerobic digester > Activated sludge | place... | reverse complement strand
CTGCCGAAATATGTGAGCGAGCTTGAGGTCTTGTCGATGTGCGCGATCCCTGTGCTACCGGTGCTGAATTTCATTCAGACAGAGGGCAGTCACGTTGATAACTGGGTGTCTGTCCTTGCCGATCGAGGCCTCCACATAAAGGTCGGTTTCGATGCGATGGCACCCCTGATTGGCAGCGAGCGCCTCCTCTACACGCGGCTGGGAAACCTTCTGGACGGGCACGATAAGCAATTGTTGGATATTGCCGATGCTATCGAGCGTGAGGCAAGAGGTCGCAGGGAAAGCGCGCTCCAGGCCATTGCCGAACTGCTTATCGACGTGAGCGCATTAAGAGCACTAGTTCCGCACGATGATCTCAACGAAATCAAAATGGTCACCGAGCGCATGCATTCACTGGTAAAAGCGGCGGAGCAGACGTGCGTTAGCGCCTTGCTAGCAATCCATTGCTTTGATCGGTCAGATCTTATCGAGTTCGACCTTCCTGTCATTGGAACGAAGCCCGATGATGATTTATTCAATCCAGAAGTCATCAAGGCGGCATCAGTTCGCCTCGGTCTGGGCGCAGCAATCGGTGCAGCAATAGGTCTTGGTGTCGATATTGCACTGGTCGGGGTGACGATGGGTGCGGGCGCCATTGTTGGCGGAGCGGTTGGCGGCATGCTTGTCGGCTCGGCGAAGAACCTGTGGACCTGGGCTGAAGCGAAGATTCGTGGCCTAGTCGACTTGGCCATTGACCAGCCGACGCTGTCAGTGTTGCTGACAAGGCAACTTCAACTTCTGGCTGCTTTGAATAGTCGCAGTCACGCAGCACAGCAACCTCTTCAGCAAGACGGGAAGGCGCCAGCGGATGAGCACTGGGCGGGTCTCGCTGACCCAATTAATTGTGCCAGGGCTCATCCAGAGTGGTCACGACTCGGGGGTGGTTTTGTGCCAAGCGAGGATCGGGAAAAAGCAATCGGCCAGATTCAATCGCTTTTGTTGTAGTCCTGGGTGCAAGACTGAAGCAATCGGACGAGAGCATTACCAATTGAAACTCGCTCATCATTTCGTTGAGTGATGCAACGGCCGTCATACCTATGCTGAGTGCGATTGTTGTTAAGGAACGGCATGGAAAGTAGCGCGGATTTCTACGGAGGCTTTTTTATTCTGATTGGAATCCTCTTGTATTTGTGGAGGCACAAGAGGGTGTTTGATCGAACTAATTCTGCTGGAATCGAGCAGTTCTCCAGCTATAGCGGGAAATTGGTCGCCCGGTTCGGTGATTCAGTCCTGTGGCTATTCGGCGTTTTGGGCGTGACGTTTGGGGTCATTCTTATGGCACATACGCATGAAAGTACATGGGGATGGATGGTGCTATTGCCTTTCTACTGGTGGTTGTTCATTGGCGTTTTTCTTGGCAAGTCCAAATGAATACTTCCGGCAAGCGGAAGGCGCCGGCCTATCTCCCTAGATTTCAACAAATAGGATCATCGTCTTGATAGCGCAATCTGAATATCCAGTCCTCCGCTTTGATGTCTTTTTGAGAGGGGGACTGATTATTGGTGCGGTTGCGTTCTTCGTAGCCAAGCAGGTTCATAGCTATCCGCTGTGGTTCGTCACCTGCAGTGTGCTCTTGTTTGCGATCCCCGTAGTTCTGTCAGGATCCTATATCAGCACCGTCCATCAAACGCATCGACTGGCTTTCTACACGCCCGGTGGGTGGATGCATAGTTTGTTCTCAAGACGCATTTTGAGGACAGTGGGGTGGGTCATATGGGGACGTTCCTGATGCTGTTGCAACTCAACTTGTACAGCACTCTTGAGTGGGTAGCGTTCTTTTTGGTTATTCCGGTTTATTGGCTGGTGTTTTCGGCTTGTTACCGAGAATTTGCCACGGAAGTCAGGAAGCCATTTATCGCAAGGGCGCTAGCCATCACATGGACGGGGCTGCTGACGCCAATCATCATGGTGGTGATCTATGCCGGACTTATCTTGGCCTTTGGAAGCACCCAGGGACATTTGACCTTAGAGGCTGCAATCGCAGCAAAGCGATTACACCTGGTTGCACATGGGGGTAGCGCCATCGTCGAGGAAACATTGCAGATATTTACGGCGGTTGCCGGAATCAAGGACTTCGCGCACGGGAAGCTCGACAAGCTACCTTGGCTCGTGCCATGGCTACTTAACGCATTTGGTGGCCTGGTGATCTTCTATAACGCTTGTGCAATGCTGGCGTGTCTCGCGATTCCTTTAACCGAGTACCGCCGAGTGTTTGGCCCACTCTCCGAGGAGCCTTTCCCTCCGGTCGTCGGCAACGGACGAATAGCTACGGTTTCGTTCTTCGTGATGGTGCTGACACTACTCGTATATGTTCCTTTGGTAACGACCGCCGAGGATCGTATCCGGCAGTCGCCAGAATGGGCTCATTCTCGGGAACGGCTCGAGGCTCTACTTGTCACCAAGGTCGACGAGATTGATGGCGTCATTTATCAACAGGGAACGATCGAACAAATTGAGGCGGCTAAAGCTAAAGCCTTTCGATCCATTTCTCTGGCGGTTGATACGCTTGAAAAGACAATGGACGAGGGCTTTCTGAAAATGGAAGGCAACGTCGACGGATATCTCGATTGGTATTACTCCCTGCCCGCTGAGTATGGCCGGATATTTAGACTACTCACCGGATCGTTCGAAAGCTACATGGAGGAAAAGCTCGCCGAATACCTCTACAAGAGCGATCCACTCAAGAATGCATCCAAGGCAATTGACGACGTAGTCAAAGCCAATGAGGCAGCGCTAATTGACTATCAAGCGGCTGTAAAAAGAATATTGGGGGAGAGACGGCTTGATGTTCTAGACATTCCAAACCAGGTCGTTCGGAAGACCTCGATGCTGGATGTATTGACACTGCCGGATCATCCCGAGGTAATTGTCCTCCGTGGGAGACTGACCAGTAGCGCCGTCGCTGGTTTTGGCGGAGTAGTGGTTGGCACAATGATCGGCAAGAAGGTTGCAGGAAAAGTTGCTAGCAAGGGTGTCATGAAGATTGCCGCTAAAGCAGTAGCCAAAGCGGTCGCTAGCAAGACTACTGCGGTGGAGGGGGCCGCCGGAGGGGCCGTCATTGGGGCCGCAGCTGGATCGGTAATTCCGTTAGTTGGGACTGCGGTGGGAGCAGTCATCGGAGCCGCCGTGGGTGGCATCGCTACAACCGTAGCTGTGGATAAGACCCTATTGATACTCGAAGAACAGTTGAGTAGAGAAAAATTCAAGGGCGAGATTCTGGGAAGCATTGCTGAAGCAAAGAAGGAATGGAAGAGGGAGTATCTCGGCCGCTAGAAGTCCACCTGTCGTTTGACGCAGGTAACACTAACCACAATGTCCGCCGAGGTTGCCCGGATATCACGACGGATCTCCAAAGAGCGAGCGAACGATACATCGGTTTGTCTGTGCAGAATTGAAGGGCTTATGATTTCTTGAAATCTCTCCAAGTCATTTCATGGATCGGGTAGATTGTCGACCAACCAATAAGGGAGAAAGTGATGGATCAAGATTCAAGCACCTACGCCAAGGACTATTCCGAAAGCGGCTTTTGGGAGAAGACGCAGAAATTTGCAATAACAGCTGGAAGGGAAGTGGTCGAAACCGCTATCCAGCTCTACTACACAATGCAGTCATCGAATACGCCCACTTGGGCCAAGACCGTCATAATCGGTGCTCTGGGCTATTTCATTTCGCCCATTGATGCCATACCGGATATTGTTCCTGTGGTCGGCTATGCTGACGATCTAGGCGTTCTAACATTGGCTGCAGCTACAGTTGTTACCCATATCACCGACGATGTGAAGGCCAAGGCCGCTACGCAGGTGGAAAAGTGGTTTGGATAACGTCACCGGTTCGAGATACGAGCTGCCAGAGATCGGCGCCGTGAAAAATGCATGCGTGCGTGTCACACATGGAAATCAGACATCCCGCAAAAGGAATTTACCAATGAATACCAAGAGATTGCTCATAGGTTCTGCAATTGCACTCGCATCCTCGTTGTCTTATGCGGCGACAACCACTGAAGTTGTGTGCTCCTATGCTCCGAGTCAAAGTGCTGCTGTGAATCGAATTACGGCTGCAGCAGGTGGCGCAGGAGCTGGTGCAGCGGCGATTCTTCAGGCAACTGGATTATCGTTGGTCGCGCATAGCAGCGGCGGGTACATTTTGACCGGTGCGGGCGGCTACGTAGCAGGAACTCTTATCGGTTCGCTCGTCGTTCCGGTGGCTGTTGTCGCTACCGTAGTTGTTGGCGGCACGGCAATAGCTCTTGAGCTAAGCTGTGCCCCGAAAAACCATCCCCAAGCGGTCAAAGGTGTGAAGGATATTACGGCTGAATTTAATAAAGCAGTTCGTTCTGCGAATGAAGAGGCCATAAAGACGCGCGACAAATCGTGGCAAAAAATTGCTGAGCTCAATGAAGGCGCAATCGTGAGGCGGGATGCTGCAATAGGTGAAGTCCAGGCTGCCAATGAAAAAGCTATTGTGATCCGGGACCATTTTTTTGCTGGCTTTTTTAACTGAATGGGTCGTTGACGATCAGTGGTGAGGCTTGAGCTTCTTTGCTTGTCAGCGTCGGTTCAATATGTCGGAGCCAAAGGAGCGTGCTGTCCGTTGCGCGACTAGAATCCCCGCTCCTTTTCAATTGTTCCTTGGCCGCAAAGGCCTACTTTATCCGCCAAACACAGCGTCCTTTGCTTTCCTTGTCTATCTCGTGAAGCACTCTTTCGTGTTCAAGTAGCTCTGCTTCATCGGCTCCCAGCACTTTCAATGGAAGCCGGTCAGTCGTAATCGCATTACGCTCTGGTTCCGGCATATCAGGGTCAAGCACAAGAGACTCTTGCCCTCGTGTCATCGCCAGCCAGACGCCTGCAAGAAGTTCTGCATCCCTGAGCGCTCCGTGCAATTGCCGGCTAGAGTTGTCGATACCAAATTCGGCGCATAGTGCGTCGAGGTTATTCTTTCGACCCGGGCGCAGGCTCCGCGCCATTTGGAGCGTATCGATAACGCGTGAGCACAGCTCTGCCAGCGTAATGCTGCCTATCAGGCCAAGTTCATGGTCCAGGAAGCCGGAATCAAACGGGGCATTGTGAATGACCACTTCGGCGCCTTGCACAAACTTGATGAATTCGTCGGCTATCGCAGCAAACGCAGGCTTGTCCGCCAGAAACTCGTTCGTCAGACCATGGATGGCCAAAGCGCCTTCGCCGACTTCGCGTCCCGGATTCAGATACGCATGAAAGTCCCGACCAGTTCGCTGACGGCCGTACAACTCGATGCAGCCAATTTCGACGATTCGGTCGCCGGTACGAAAGTCGAGCCCGGTTGTTTCAGTATCAAGGATGATGCGGCGCATGATTCTTTGTTTCGGTCAGAGAGATCAAGATCAAGTGAGGGAAGCCGCCATGAACCGGCTTCCATGTCGCCGGGCGTCGACTTCAAAAGGCGCATCACGATAGCCATGTAGAACCATCTGTGCGAGATACTCTTCGAGGAAATGGCTCAGGCTTCCGGCTGCCTCGAACTGCGCGACATGACGCAGCTCGTGGCGCAAGACTCGCCGGTCTCCCAGCGCACTATGGCGGATCAGAACAGCGTAGCCCAGCGCCATGCCTTGCGAACGGGTCAAATCGAGCCCGGACTGGGTGGCCAGGCTGCAAAAATGCGGGCAATCCGGTCGCGGCAGGCCGGGTACGCGCAGGATGCGCACCGCTTCGGGTCGGAGCACGCCGACCTCCACGGCATCGGCCGCCTGCCACAAGGACAAAGGCTTGCCCTGCGCAAGCACGGCCGCATTCACGCTCGCTGCCCACGCCAGTGTGGCCGGCATGGTCTGGGCGAGCGGGATCGACTTCTGGTTTCCGGGGCTGGGCTTCATCGCTTTTCTCTAGTTCGGTGCGCCAGCAGGCGTGGGCGGGGCGGCAGCTCCACCCATCTCCAGAAGCCGTTGCCACGACCACTGGCCGGACAAGGTCTTCTCCATCGCAGTCACGATCGGCAGCATCAGCGCATGCTGCTGGCGCGCTTCGAGCGGCTTGCGGGAAATTGTCTGCTTCCAGTCCAGATACTCCCGGACCTGGGCCTGGGAGTTCGAGAGGCGCTCAACGTGGGCGTGCACTGCGGTCCATGCGAATCCCGGCGCTGCCCGGTTGGAGACTCCCTTGTGCTGCACCGCGTGAAGCGTCCCGTGGCCTTCCCGGGAGGTCTGAATATGGGTCTCCAGCGTGGATAGCCGTACGCCGTCAACATGCCGCACCGACCAGATCTGCGACTTGCCCTTGACGCACTTCTCGACATAGCTTGCAACGCAATTCCCCATCAGGGAGCCTTCTTCCTGAAGCGCACCCGGGCTCAGCAGCGGGATAATTTCGATCGCGCCGTAAATGTGCGGTTCGTCGCCGATCGACGGCCAGCGCAGGCCGCGCCAGAGTTCGGCCTCTTTGGCAAACTCCGCAACCGCGCGTCGATAGGCATCGCCAAAACGTCGAACCAGACTGCTGAGGCGGTCCAGCCCGACACCGGCCCTGAACTGTGACGCGATCTCGATCGGGCGCATCGCCGGCTGCGGTGATGAAGCGTTCCGGGGATCAGGTAGTGCCCAATACAGCGCCCGGCGGAGAGCATCCATGAACTCGTCGATGTCCTGTCCCAGTCGGACCAAATCTTCCGGTGTCGTCGCCGGAAGCTGGTACCCGTTTTGCGCACAGCGGCGCAACCACAGCTGGTTGGTAGCCGTCGTGATCGGGTGGCGAGACAGCTGGGCGATCGCGCTTACGGCGCTCGCGAATTGCCTCCAGGTCATGGCATCGCGGGGCCACCAGTCAGCGGGGATTTCGCGCAGCAACCGCACCAGCATGCCCAGTTGCCCGGCCTGGCGCCCCAGATCCTCGGCTTTCACCCCGCGCAGGGCGCGAATCATCGCTTTGGGTACATTGTGGTGCGCGGCCAGAACATCGATCAGCGGCTGGCCCTGATCGATGGCATGGCGCACGGTATCGAACGGGTGAGTCATCAGCACCGGCTGCAGCAGCGGGAAGGCCGCCATCGCCTGGGCCCGATTGCGGCGATGTACGGCACTGACGGTGCTCAGGTAACTGTAGGAGGAGGGCCGCAGTCCGTCTATCGTCCGGGCCTGCGCAACGACATCGCGATCCAGCCGCTCGATGAATTCCCCGCGGGTGGTGATCCATTCGTCCGTCAGGCGTCCGGTGATCGAGGCCCGCAGTTCCGACAGCGGGATACGCCCCGTCCCCGCTGGCACTGCTGCACCCGACTCCCTTGCCGCCAGCGCAATGGCGCGCGGGATGGCAGCGGTGACCATAAGCGGGTCATCCCGGTCGAGGTCAATGTCGATCAGTTCGAGGCTGATCCCGTGGCGTGCGCCGAATTCGCCGCTGATCCGCTCGCGCGAGGCGAGTTCGAACGGACGCTCGTCGACCAGGCGGGCCAGGTTCGCCGCAAGGGCGATGTCTGGTGCCGTGCGCAATGCCACCGTGGCGATGACAAGGCGTCCCTTCGCGGTTTCGACAACGAGACGATACGTCTGCGACGAGGCGACCTGTCCCCGGCCGTCGGTGGCGTTGGGGAAGCAGACCCACTGGCGCAAGGTGGTGGCCCCGTCCGGCATCTGGTCCTCCTGGGTCATGGCAAGCGCGGATCCGCTCATGGGCCGCAAAGGGGTGTGGTTAGCAACATGTGTCCGTTCCTCGGGGAATCAGAACCGTGGCTTGCTCAGAAAGGGTAGTCATAGTCATCGACGGCCGGCGGCAAGGCACTCGTCACTGAGGTGGGCGATGAGCGGGTTGATGACGCCTTTGCAGCGTCGCTCCCGGTGGGCTTGCCGCCCAGCATCTTGAGTTCGTTGCCTTCGATCTCGGTCGTCGAGCGCTCCTTGCCGTCTTTGTCCTGCCACTTGCGGGTACGCAGGCGTCCTTCGATATAAACCGCAGAACCTTTTGTCAGATACTCGCCGGCGATCTCGGCGAGCCGCCGGTAAAGCACCACCCGGTGCCATTCCGTGGTTTCACGCGCGTCACCCGTCGCCTTGTCCTTCCATTTGTCCGTGGTGGCTAGGCGCAGGTTGCAGACGGACTCGCCCGACGCGGTGGCGCGCATTTCAGGGTCGGCGCCGAGATTGCCGATCAGGATTACTTTATTGACGGAGGCCATGGCTGTTCCAGTAGATTTGTTCAGATAGGAATTCTGGAGAGCAAAAGGCTCGTAGAGTGAGCCTGTGAACAAATTTGCTCAGGACATTTAGTGGCGCATTCAGTGAGCCCCGGCTTGACCAGAATTGGTGTGCAGGCAACAAGGAGTTTCTTGAAGTTGAGCTTCCGAGCGTGTTTTAACAACCACTCGGCTCGAGCGTTGTGTCTTACTACTAGAGGCACGCACGCCGGTTACTTTTCCTAATGGGGGTTGTTGAATGCGTTTGGTGACATGGAATATCGCTCGAGGAACAGCCGCCGAGAAGGCGCCATTTATCTTGCCGTTGTTGGCAGATGTCCTGGTGCTCCAAGAGTGCGCTCGGCCTGACGAGATCAACGACCGACATCTCTGGTTCGGCACCAATGTGCGCAAGGGCCTGAGTATTCAGACGTTTGGTGAATATCGGTTGAATGCCCTACCGGTGCGTCAGGACGTACCGCCCTTCTTCATTCCGCTGGAAGTTACCGGCCCCGAGTCCTTTGTTCTCATGGCCGTGTGGGCACAGAAGGAGCCTTACCTCTATGCTGAGGGAGTCTCCCGAGCAATTGCGGCTTACGCCGACCTGATCGGTACCCGTGCTACCGTTCTAATCGGCGATTTCAACTCAAATGCGATCTGGAACGCCGAACACCCGGCGGAGCACAATCACTCAGCGATTGTGTCGCGCCTCGATCAACTAGGGTGCTCCAGTGCTTATCACGAGTATTTTGGAGAGGCGCACGGTAGTGAGACGCGCCATACCTATTTTCACTGGTGGAAAGAGGAACGTCCGTTTCACATCGACTATGTGTTCATCCCAAAACTGTGGCTGCCCAGGCTCGAACGTGTTGAGTTGGGCTCTTTTGCACAGTGCGAAGGTGCAAGTGACCACCGACCGGTCAGTATTACGCTTCGAGACGTAGATGCCTGTACCTGAGCCGTGGGTCCTTCCGGCCGCGAGTCAGTTGAGCGGTGTGGCCAATAATGTTGCCTTAGTAGAAATGGGGAAACACGCATGAAAATTCATTTTGGGCTGTCTCTGGATGGCCAACGTGCGAGGCGGCAGGGCAACCGCCTTGGCGATTTTGTGGCCGGGCCGAGGGGTATGCTCGATGTGTCGGTTAGAAACGCCTATCCCGCAAAGCTAGCCACACTGCCTGCTTGCGTCGCCTTAAGCTCAAGTCGGGCATCAATCCATTCCTTGAGTTCAGCCACGTGCGAAATGATCCCCACCATTCGTCCCGCTTGTTGTAAGTCCTTGAGAGCGCGGATCGCGAAGTCGAGCGATTCCGGATCGAGCGTTCCAAAGCCCTCATCCACGAAAATCGCATCGAGGCGGATGCCTCCTGCGTAGGATTGAACGACGTCCGACAAGCCAAGCGCGAGCGCCAGTGAGGCGAGAAAGGATTCGCCGCCGGACAGCGTGCTGACCCCTCGTGTGGTTCCCGTGTATTGGTCAAAGATTTCGAGATCGAGCCCCGCCGCCGCGCGCTGATCGACCGGGTCGATCCTGCGGCGTATTTCGTAGCGTCCGCGACTCATGACACGCAGTCGAATCGAGGTCGTGGCCAACACTTCCTCGAGCAGCGTCGCCAGCACGTAGCGTTGGAAAGACATGCGCTGTGCGTTTGCGCCATTGGCGACGTCCGACACCTCCTTGAGCAGGGAATAGCGTTCTTCAAGAGATTGGTAGTCCGCCGCCAGTTGCTTCAGTGACTGGACGAAGGCGCTCGTGGCATCATGCGCCGCCACCATGTCGCGCACCGCGTTGCTGGCGGCAAGCAGCGCCTGTTTCGCTTCCTCGTGGGCGGCAGAAAGTGCGGTGAGGTCGGGCCGAGCGAGATGGTTCGTTTCCGCCGTTGCACGGGACTGTCGTTCGCGGGCAGCGGCCAGAGACGCTTCGAAGGTCCGGATGCTCGAGTCGAGTTCGGCAATCGCCGCGTCATCGCGCCATGCTGTCCGGTAGGCGTCGGCATTGGCAAACCCGGTGGACTTGATGCGCTGCTCGAAATCTGCGGTTTTCTCCTGTTGCTGCTTGGTAAGCTGCGCCTTCGCCTGCTCACTGGCTTCGGCCCGCGTTCTTGTTGCCGTGACCCTGCTCTCGGCCTCGCTCACAGCGGTCGTCGCCTCATCCAGTGCCTTTTTCAGCGAATCGCGCGCCTTCGCGGCTACCGCTGTGGCGGCTTTTAGCGCTTTCGGATCGGCAAGGTCAGAGGGGATGCCGGCTTCGCGCTCCGTAAGTTGGCCAATCAGTTGCTGCAGCTTTTCTTGCGCAAGCTGCGCGGCCGCTTCGGCTTCCTTTGATGCACCGTCGGCTTCTTTCGCGAGCCGTTCGGCGGCAGGGAGTCCGGCCTCGAGCAAAGCCATCTCATCTGCCGCGGCCTTGGCTGTTGTAAGCGCCACCCGCGCGGTCTCGGTTTGCGATTTGAGTTGCTCGGGAGGGATCCCTGCGGCTTCACCGAGGGCGGCCCTGATTTCGCCGATACGCGCCTCGAGCACGCTGACGTCCCGCTGGTCGGTGGCGAGCTTCCTTTCTGCTTTTCGCTGTGCCGCCTCGGCCTTGGCGAGTTCGTCCTCAACCGCTTTCAAGGTGTCGTCGAGCACCAGTATGCCGTCAGCAGTCGCGGGGGCAGGGTGATCGGTCGCGCCGCAGACCGGGCAGGCCTGCCCATCCACAAGTTCGTGTGTAAGGCGTGCCGCCTGACTGGCGATCCATGCCTGACGTGTCTCCTCGCGCCTATGATGTGCCTTGGCGACAACGACCTCAGCGGTCTTCAGGGTGGACTCGCAGGCCGTGACCTGCGCTGCCAATTCGACACGCGTCCGATTCAGTTCGATCAGTGTGCCAGCTTGCTCAAGCTGTGTCTTGAGTCGGCCGTGGGTTTCGTTCAGACCTTCAATCCCTGCGGCTTGTACCCGATAGTTCTGAATCTGGATGGCAATCTTCTGCTGTGCATCCATCGCCGTCTTCAACGCTCGCTGTGCTTCCTGGAACGCTTCGGCGGCGAGTTTGCTCTTGGTGCTTGCGGCAGTGTGTTGCGCGCGCGTCTCGCCCAGCGAAGCGACCTTGTCGGCCAACGCATCCAATTGGGCGATACGGGCGACCATTTGGTCGGCTTCCGGCGCACGCGCCTCTTCGCGCTTCAGCGCAGCGGCGGCCGTCGTGAGCGTGCCTGTTGCGGTGATGAACTCTGCGGCGAACTGCTTGCCGCGGACGGCCTCCGCATCGAGGTGTTGGCCGAGTTCGACTAGCGCGACCTCATAAGGACGGATTGACGATGCCTGGCGGGCACCGGTGAGTTGCTCGCGTCGTTCTCCCCAAGCCGGCTGTTCTTGGCTTAAGGCTTTCAGTGCGGTGGTGGCCTTGTCAAATTCCTCGAAGCGGGCCGAGGCCAGACGTGCCTCGGCATAGGCCTTTTCCGCCACCTGCGCCGCAGCGGTGAATTGCTGTTCGCTGCTCCGGCGTGCAATGAGGTCTTCCGCTTGCTGCTGATGGCGGGCGTCGAGTAGCGCCTCGTTTCCCACCTGTGCCTGGTCAAGCAGCGTCTGGCGCTG
>Ga0154020_10008692_pt1 | contig 11758 bp, 10 predicted proteins | sample Klosneuvirus_201_FD_109709 | JGI IMG/M metagenome (GOLD analysis project Ga0154020, IMG submission 109709) | Active sludge microbial communities from wastewater, Klosterneuburg, Austria - Klosneuvirus_20160825_MG | ecosystem: Engineered > WWTP > Aerobic digester > Activated sludge | place... | reverse complement strand
TCGACCATCGACGGCACGCAGCGACTGTCGGCTTGCGATGGCGCGCTTGGTTGCCGTGCGCGCATCGAAGCCGTGCCGCGGTCAGCGAGTCTCGGTGGTGGCCACGTTCCAGCCGAACTTCACCGCGCCGCCCAGGCCGCCCTTGTCGTCTTGCGGCTTGTACTCGAACTCGATGTCCTTGTAGCTCATGGACACCGACTCCATGACGCCGCCGCTGCTCCCGCCGGTGGGGGCGGTCGAGGTGATGAAGGCCTCTTTCATCGTGATCTTGAGGAAGTCCTTCTGGCCTTCGCCGGCCTTGCGCGCGGTGAGAACGACCGTCGCGAAGTGCTTGCCATTGGCGCAGGTCTTGGCCAGAACCGGGGAAGCCTTGTCGTAGACATGTACGAAGTTGAAATCGCCGGGCGTGGCCTTGCCCTTGCCGGAGCCACCGCCCGAGGTGCCGCCGATGTTGGCATTGGTCACGTTCCAGCCCCAGGACAGGACTTCGATCTCGCCCTTGTGGTCCTTGTGGGTAGCTTCGCCGTCGACGCCGTCGAACTTGATATGGGTGTCTATGTCAGCCATGGTGATTCACTCCTGAATGCAGAAAACGGGGGGGTGGATGCTGGTTTTGGACGTTGGGAAAGAGCGCGTGGCGGTGCTCAGGCCTGCTTCTGGGACGGCAGCTTGGACACCAGCCGCAGCGACACGGTCAGCCCTTCGAGCTGATAGTGCGGCCGCAGGAAGAACTTGGAGCTGTAATAGCCGGGGTTGCCGGGAACCTCCTCGACGATCACTTCGGCGGCGGCCAGCGGCTTCTGGGCCTTGGTGGCCTGCGACGAGTTCGCCGGGTCTCCGTCGACGTAGTTCATGATCCAGTTGTTGAGCCACTTCTCCATGTCGGAGCGTTCCTTGAACGAACCGATCTTGTCGCGCACGATGCACTTGAGGTAGTGCGCGAAGCGGCAGCACGCGAACAGGTACGGCAGCCGCGCGGCCAGGTTGGCGTTGGCGGTGGCGTCCGGATCGTCGTACTCCTGTGGCTTCTGCAACGATTGCGCGCCGATGAAAGCCGCGAAGTCGCTGTTCTTGCGGTGCACCAGCGGCATGAAGCCGTTCTTGGCCAGTTCGGCCTCGCGCCGGTCGCTGATCGCGATCTCGGTGGGGCACTTCATATCGACGCCGCCGTCGTCGGTGGGGAAAGTGTGTGTGGGCAGGCCCTCGACCGCACCGCCGGATTCGATGCCGCGGATGCAACTGCCCCAGCCATACAGCTTGTAGGAGCGGTTGATGTTCACCGCCATTGCGTACGCGGCGTTGGTCCAGGTGTACCTGCTGTGGTCGCCGCCGCCGGTTTCTTCCTCGAAGTTGAACTCCTCGACCGGGTTGGTCTTGGCGCCGTAGGGCAGGCGCGACAGGAAGCGCGGCATCGCCAAGCCCAGGTAGCGCGCGTCGTCGGACTCGCGCAGCGAGCGCCAACCGGCGTATTCGGGCGTGGAGAAAATCTTGGTCAGGTCGCGCGGGTTGGCCAGTTCCTGCCAGGAACCCATCTGCATCAGCGAGGGGTTGGCCGCGGCGATGAACGGCGCATGCGCCGCGGCACAGACCTTGCTCATCTCGCCGAGGAACTCGACGTCCTGCGGGCTTTGGTCGAAGTAGTAGTCGCCCACCAGGCAGCCGAAGGGCTCGCCGCCGAACTGGCCGTATTCCTCTTCGTAGACCTTCTTGAACAGCGGGCTCTGGTCCCACGCCGTGCCCTTGAAGCGCTTGAGCGTCTTGGCCACGTCATTCTTCGAGATGTTCATCACGCGGATCTTGAGCATCTCGTCAGTTTCGGTGTTATTGACGAGGTAGTGCAGGCCGCGCCAGGCGCTCTCAAGCTTCTGGAAGTCCTCGTGGTGCATGATCGTGTTGACCTGCTCCGACAGCTTGCGGTCGAGCTCGGCGATCATGGCCTCGATCGACAGCAGCACGTCGCTGCCGATCACGTTGGCGTTGACCAGTGCTTGCTGCGCCAGGGTGAGAACGGCCTGTTCGACCGCGGACTTGGCTTCCTCGCTCTTGGGCTTGAATTCCTTGTTCAGCAGCGAGGAGAATTCGTTGCCTTCGAATGTCAGGCCCTGCAGGGCGGCTGCGGGGTTGGTGGATGCGTCGGCCATGGTGGTGAGACTCCGGTGGGCGATGGGTTCAGGTGGGGTCGCGTGCGGCGGTATGGGCGCTCTCAGCTGCCAGAGTCGTCGCCGTCGCCCGGCTTGGCGCGGGCCTGGGCCAGCGACTTCAGCAGCGCCTCGTCCTTGATCACCTTGGCGATGAGTTCCTCGGCACCGGTCTTGCCGTCCATGTAGGTGATCAGGTTGGCCAGTTGCTGGCGGGCCTCGAGCAGCTGCTTGAGACCCTCGACCTTGGCCGCCACCGCGGCCGGCGAGAAGTCATCCATGCTGTCGAAGGTGATGTCGACGGCAATGTTGCCCTCGCCCGTCATCGTGTTGGGCACCTGGAAGGCCACCCGCGGCTTCATCGACTTCATGCGCGCATCGAAGTTGTCGACGTCGATCTCCATGAACTTGCGCTCGGCCACTGCGGGCAGCGGATCGCTGGGCTTGCCCGACAGGTCGGACAGCACACCCATCACAAAGGGCAGCTGTACCTTCTTTTCGGCCCCGTAGAGCTCGACGTCGTATTCGATCTGTACCCGCGGCGCCCGGTTGCGGGCGATGAACTTTTGACTGCTGGTGGCCATGATGAAGCGCTCCTCTGAGTGAGTGTGTCGACGGGGACTCTGGGCCGCGGAGGGTCAGTTGTTGATGTCGGCGTCGGGGCCGGCAAGCATCTGGACCTGGCCCATGCCATCGGGCGCCAGGTCGCGGATGATCTCGACGAAGCTCTTGGTCATCAGCCGCTGTGCGCGCCGGATGAGCAGCGGCGCCGGGTGGCTGGGCTCGTTGCGTTCGATCCAGTCGCACACCCGATCGAGCATGCGCAGGGCATCGTCGCGGCTGGCGATCGTGCCTGGGGTCGTCACCGCGGTGCGCGCCCCAGCGCCCGGGTGGTCACCTTCGGCCGGCGCATCGGCCGCCAAGTCACCCGGTGCGGCCATGGCGTCGGTCAGGGCCTTGAACAGTCGCCGCAGGGGCGTGAGGTCGGGCGCCATGCCACTGCCCACCCGTTCGTCGAGCAGACGGGCGCAGGCAGCCAGCGCGTCGGCAGCAGCGCGCACGCAAGCGGCCAGCTGCGGTCGGCCGGCGCAAAGCTCAGACACAGCCTGCCGAACCGCTGCCTCGCCGGGCGCCCGCTCGTCGCCAGCGGGCTCGGCGCGGCCCAAACCCAGCTCGATATCGCGGACCGTGAGGCTGGCGCGGTCGGTCGAAAGGGCGGCCGCGCGCAAGTCGGCCAGGCCGGCGTCGATCGCCAGCAGCGGGGCCAGTGCGTTCAGGCGCATCGTCGGGTCGTTGTTGTCGCTGGCATCGAGCTGCGGATGCAGGGTGTCCCAGTGGCGCTCGAGCAGCCCGTGCACCAGTTGCAGCGCCTGTGCGGCGCCTTCGAGCCCATGCAACCGGGCCTGGCAACGCACCATCCAGACGGCCACGCGCAGATCGCGGGTGCGCTGGGCCAGGCTGTCGGCCAGGTCTTCCACGCGGCGCCAGTCGGCCGGTTCGGCGGGGATCACCGTGTCGCCAAACTGCTGCTCGGGTTTGCCCGCACCGGCCTGTTCCAGGGCCAGGAAATCCGGGTCGTACTCGAGGTCGCTGCCGCTGGGGGCAGAGTCGCCGAGGGAGGCGAGGAGCGACTCGATGTCCTGCATGGTGGCGTGGTTCCGTGGCATGCGGCCGGGGGCCGGCGTTGCGATGGAGCGGACTCTAGGAGCGCCGGGCTGCCCGCACAGTGGTCGAAAGTCATCTCACCCGGGTGGGTGGGGCCGCAGGTGTGCAGTCCTGGGCGGCGCGGCGTCACGGGGGCGTCACCGCTGCCTTGCAGACTCAGGGTTCCCAACCGCGACGGATGCCCTGCGATGGACAAGCAAAGCGCCGTGGCCGGCCTCGGCGAGACGGCCCTGCTGCAGCCGGCGCGCGTGCGCCAGGCCCTCAAGGCCAACGACCGGCTCAAGGTCTACCTGGGCCTGCTGCAGGCTGCTGCCGCGCATGCCCGAGCGCCGGACCAGGCGCCACAGGACCTGAGCCCCGAGATCGCGGCGGCGGACATCCAGCCGCGCGACGAGGCGGCCTGGCTGCGCGAGATGCCGGCCTCGGCGTCGCTGCGTGGCGACATGCTGCAACTGCCGCAGTGGTTGCGTCTGGCGGGCCACCTGGACGACGACCTGCACGCGCTGGCCTGTCCCGTGCTCGGTGACGTGGATGCCGACCCCGAAATCGGCCAGCGTGTCGAGCACTGGAGCCGGGCGCTGCGCGCCAGCGCGACCGACGAGCTGGCGCTGGAGCAGGTGTCCAGGCTGTGCCACGGACAGCGCACGCGCGGCGACAGCCTGCATCTGCTGGTGATGGACCTGCACAAGGCCCTGAACCGCCTGGCCGCGCGGCTGGCACCGGAGAACATCGACGGCGCGCACGTCTGGCAGCTCGGATCCGACCCGGCCGACCGGGCCCGGGTGGCGGCTTTCATGCGCGGCGTGCGGCGCACACGCGCACTCAAGCTGGATCACCCGGGGCTGGAGACCGCGGCGACCCGCGATGGCGACCGCCTCCTGATCCAGAACGACATCGGGACCAACGACGCCCACGTGCTCGTGATCCAGGTCTGCCAGTCGAGGTTGGCGCTGACCTATTCCGACCTGCACCGCCAACGCTACGCCTTCATGCAGGCGACGCTGCAGGAACTGGGTGCCACCTGGACCGGCGGCGACGACCGCGTATCGCAGGAGCTCAACGACGGCCGCCCGTACCAGGTCGGCGTGGCCACCTACGAGGCGCCCGACGACACGGCGCTGGAAGCCATGCTCGCGGGCATCGGCGCGCGCATCGTGTTCCTGATCGACTGGAACCGGGCGCGCAAGCGGCTGCTGCCCTTCGTCGACCGCGAGCGGGCGGTGCAGGTGCTGCGTGAGGCGGCGCGCCGCGAGGTGGGCCACATGGCGTGGCTGCGCGCGGGCGGTGAACGCCTGGTGTGGGGGGCCATGGCGGCACAGGGCGAAGGCGTGTTCCGCCTGGGTGACCGACTCGATGACCTGCTCGGCGGCGACGAGGCCGCGGCACTGCTGGTGGACCTGCTGGCGCTGGCCAGCCAGGCGCACGCGCGCGGCCAGCCGGTGGCGCTGGTGGCCGACGAGGCTCGACTGCTGGTGGCGCGAAGGGTGATGGGTCGCCGCAGCGAGTTCGAGCTGCTCGACGAACATGCCGCGCTGTGCCACGCGCTGGCCCAGGCGCTGCGCGACGCGCTGGTGCACGGGCTGGAGCGCGACCCGGTGGCGGCCGAAGCGCTGGCCGTGCGGGCCAAGGCCTGGGAGCGCGATGCCGACCATCTGGTGATGCGCGCCCGCGCCGAGCGCCAACCGCAGTGGCAGCCATTCGCCCGCCTGCTCGAGCGCTCCGACGACGTGGCCGACTCGCTGGAAGAAGCCACCTTCGTGCTCAGCCTGGTGGCCGAAGGACATCACCACGGCTGGGGCGGCGCCGTGCGCACCGCGCTGCAGGCACTGGCCGATGCGGTGCTCACCGCCACCCAGGACCACGTCAAGGCCCTGGCCGTGGCTGGCACGCTGGGCGATGCGAGCAGTGCCGCGGACCATGAGGACTACCTCGATGCGAGCTGGCGTGTGTTGCAGGCCGAGCGACGCTGCGACGAGCTGCTGCGCTCGGCCCGCCGGGCGCTGGCGCGAGAGGTGAAGGACGCGGCCTCGCTGGCCCTGGGCAACGATCTGGCGGCAGCCATGGAGGAGGCCTCGGACGGGCTGCTGGCGCTGGGCCACGGCCTGCGCGAGCACGCGCTCAAGCGAGCCGTGCCCTGGGGGCGGCCGTGACGGCCCGCGCGGCGGCGTTGCTGCGGCAGGCCGATGCCCGCATCGGCATTGCCGGTGGCGTCACCGAAACCCGCTCGACCGCATCAGACCGGCCCGCGGCCCCCGCGGCGGTGCTGATCGGCTGCGGCGCGGCCACGCCCAGCCCTGGCCCCGAAGCCATCGGCTTCAAGGCCCACAACCTGGCGCGCATGGCGGCCATGGGTCTGCCCGTGCCCGAGGCGTTCGTGCTCGGCACGGCCTGGTGCCGCCGCGAGAGGGTGTTGCCGCGCACGGCATGGCAGCCCGCCTTGCAGGCGCTGCAGGATGCCACTGGACTGGCACTGGGCGACGCGCGCCGACCGCTGCTGCTGGCAGTGCGCTCCGGCGCGCCGGTGTCCATGCCCGGCATGATGGACACCGTGCTGAACATCGGACTGTGCGACGCCAGCGTACGTGGGCTGGTGCGGCGCACCGGCAATCCGCGCCTGGCGTGGGACGCCTATCGGCGCCTGGTGGCCGGCTATGGCGAAGTGGTGCTGGGCATCGAGCCGGGCGCCTTCGAGGCCGACCTCGCGGCAGTGGCGGGTGGCCGTGACGAGCGCACGCTCGACTATGCCGAGCTGCGCGCGCTGACCCGCCGGCACCTGGACACCGTCGCCCGGCTGCACGACCAGCCCTTCCCGCAGGACCCCCTGGTGCAGCTCGAGTGCGCCATGCGCGCCGTGTTCGCGTCGTGGTGGAGCCGGCGCGCCAGCACCTGGCGGGCACTCCAGGGGCTGTCCGACGAGTTGGGCACAGCCGTCACCGTTCAGCGCATGGTGTTCGGCAATGCCGGCGGCACCTCCGGCGCAGGCGTGGGCTTCACCCGCCACCCGGCCACCGGCGAGCCGCAGCCATGGATCGACTTCCTGTTCAACGCGCAGGGCGAGGATGTGGTTGCTGGGCGGCGCCAGGTGGCCGTGTCCGACGACCTGGCCCGCGTGGCCCCCCACGCCTGGCAGGCACTCGCCGACGCGGCCCAGGCGCTGGAGCGAACGCTGGGCGACATGCAGGACTTCGAGTTCACGGTCGAGGAGGGGCGCCTGTACCTGCTTCAAACGCGCAACGGCCGGCGCACGCCGCTGGCGGCGGCGCGCATCGCACTCGACTTGCACGAAGCCGGCATCATCGACCGCGCGCAAGCGATCGAACGCACCCACGGCCTGGGTGTCGAGCAGTTGTCGGTCAGCCGCATCGCCGGGGAGGATGGCCGCATGCCCGAACCGTTGGCGCGGGCGCAGAGCGCATGCACGGGTGTGGCCAGCGGCCGCATCGCGCTGGACGAGGCGGCGGCGCGGCGCATGGCCGAGGCCGGCGAGCCGGTGGTGCTGGTGCGCGCCGACGCCCAGACCGAGGACATCGGGGCCTTGGAGCTGGCGCGCGGGCTGCTCACTGCGCGGGGGGCTCGCACTTCGCATGCCGCAGTGGTGGCACGTGAGCTGGGCAAGGTTTGCCTGGTGGGCTGTGAGGCGCTGCAGATCGACCTGCAGGCTCGCCGGTTGCAACTGGCTGGCCGCGCCTTTGCCGAAGGCGACACCCTCAGCCTCGATGGCAACGAGGGCGGCGTGCACGCGGGCCGGCTGCACACGGTGAACGAGGTGCCCGAGGCCCTGCTGGCGCGCCTGGCCACGTTGCGCACGCCGGCCCCGGACGGCATCCCGCCGGCGCCATAGCCCGCTTCGCGACGGGCACGGCTTCAACGTGCCGTCACATGCGTCGCGCACACTGGCTGTCGTCGATCACCGCAACCCGGAACACGTCCATGCGTACCGACGAAGTCAAGCAGCGCATGCGCACGCTGCGTCAGTTTTATGTCTCGAGTGCCATGCTCGACGTGGCCGTGCTGGCGCTGTGCGCGCTGGCCTGGCTGCGATTGGCGCCGGGCCCGGCGGGACTGGCAGTGCTCGCCGCCTTGATGGTGCCGCTGACCCTGTGGCACCAGCGCTGGGTGAACACGCGCATGCGTTGCCCGGCTTGCGATGGCCAACTCCAGGAGTGGGACGGCTTCGAATCGCACGCACGCACCTGCCGTCATTGCGGCATTGCGCTGCGCTGACCGCGCCACGGCGGCGGGCTGCCGCGGCGTTCAGGACAGGGCGTTGCGCAGGGCCTCGAACAGGCGCCGTGGCTGCACCGGCTTGAACAGCACCGGGTAGCCGCTGGCCGTCACCCGCTGGATCTCGGCCTGTGCGGTGTCGCCTGTGACCAGCACCGCCGGCACGTCGCGGCCGCACAGGCGCCGGACCTCGGCAATCGCCTCCAGCCCGTCGGGGCCGTCGCCCAAGTGCAGGTCGGACAGCACGAGGTCGACGTGGCCCTCCAGCGCGGTGGCCGCATGCTCGGCCTGCGCGGCATCGGCCGCGGTCACCACGTGATAGCCCCACTCCTCGAGCAGCAGGCGCAGGCCCTCGCGGATGGGCTCCTCGTCATCGATCACCAGCACCATCTGCGAGCCATGCACCTCCATCGGCACGGTGTCGGCCGGGGCCATGTCTTCCTGGATGCCCGGCAGCTGGCCCAGCGCGATGCCGATGCGGAACATGGTGCCGCGTCCAGGTCGCGAGGCCACCACCAGCCGGTGATCGAGCAGGCCGGCCAGCCGCTTGACGATCGCCAGGCCCATGCCCAGCCCGTGCGAGCGGTCGCGCTCGCCGCGGCCCACCTGGTAGAACTCCTCGAAGATGCGCGGCAGCACCTCGGGCGCTATGCCCGAGCCGGTGTCCCAGATTTCAACGTTGACGTGCGTGCGCGTGGAGCGTGCCAGGACCACGATGCCGCCACGCTCGGTGTACTTGATCGCGTTCTGGATCAGGTTGCCCACGATGCGCTCGAGCAGCTGCGGGTCGCTGGTGACGGACTTGCCGCCCGGCGAGAACCGCAGCCCCAGCCCGGCCAGTTCGGCCTGGCCGGCATAGTGCATGTGCAGGCGGCGGAACATGTCGCGCAGCGGGAAGGTCTGCAGACGCGGGGTCATCACCCCGGCATCGAGCCGGGAAATGTCGAGCATGGCGTTGAACGAGCGCTCCAGGCCGTCGATGGCCCGCATCATGTTGCGCGCCAGCGGCTCGTCCGGTGTGTGGGCCAGGCGCTTATGCAGGGTGGCGGCAAACAGGCCCAGCGCGTGCACCGGCTGGCGCAGGTCATGGCTGGCGATGGCGAGGAAGCGGCTCTTGTCCTGGTCGGCGCGCCAGGCGGCGTCGCGCTCAGACTCCAGGTCGCGCAGCCGTGCGCCCTGTTCGATCAGCGCCCGTGTGTTCTGGTGCCAGGCGTGATGGCGGTGGCGGGCCACGGCCACCAGGCCGGCCGCGGCGGCCATGGCCGCGCCACCCACCAGCGACCGCCAGGGCCACTCGGCCAGCCCCCATGCCAGGGCCCCGCCGGCCGACAGCGGCAGCACCGCCAGGCCGAGGACCACCTGGCGCATGGGGCCCAGCAGCACCACACCCGCGAAGCCCAGGGCCGTGCACAGCACAGCCGCCACCGCTTGCGCGACGCCGGGCGCGGCCAGCCAGGGGGCGGCCGCAGCCAGCGCGCCGGCCATTGCAGCGACCGCCAGCACGCGGTGGCGTGTGCGGCGCGGATCGGGGGCACCCGCCGGCGCATGGCGCGCGCGCCGCGGCATGCGCCACATCGTTGTCACGCATGCCGCGGTGAGCGCGGCCCACGCCAGCCCAGCAGCCGGCCGCTGCAGGCCGATGGCCAGTGCCATCGGGGAAGCCGCCAGTGCCAGGGCCAGGGCCCAGATCGGCATCGCCACCAGGCTCGCACGCAGCGCGGCGTCGTCCATACGGCGGTCGAGCGCGCGCCGTTCGGCCCAGCGCCGCTCCTGAGGGTCGGCCTGCGCGGCGCTGCTGCCGTCGACGGCGACGAACACACCCAGCGGCATTCCCTGTGGAGCTGGCCCCGCGTGACCTGCGGGCGGCCCGTCGGACGCAAGGCCCGCCATGCCCGCGGGTGCCAGCGGCGCCGGCGATGTCGTGTCGTCGTCGGGCCCGGTGGCGCCAGCCGGATCGACGCCGCGCGGCTCCACGATCAACGGAACAAGCTGATCAGGTGCGAGCGCGAACGCACATCCAGCGCCAGCAGCAGTGACGACACATAGTTCTTCACCGTGCCCAGCGACAGATGGGTGGAGTTGCTGATCTCCTGGTTGGTGCAGCCCGACAGCACCAGCTCCAGGATCTCGAGGTGGCGCGGCCCGAGCTCGGCCACCCGGTCGTACATCGCCGACGAGGGAAAGCGCGGGAACAGCGCGCTGGCCGGTGCCGCGGGCCCGCGCTGCTCGGGGTTGCCGTTGGGGAACAGCAGCGCCGTCAGCGTGTCTCGCATCTGCGCCAGGTCGGTGCTCTTGCCCACGTAGCCCACCGCGCCCAGCGCGCGCGCCTGGCGCACCACGAACTCGTCCTGGGTGCCGCTGAATACGGCCACCCGCGCCTTCGGGTGCGCCTGCAGGAACTGCCGCAGCCCCTGCAGGCCTTTGCAGTCGGCCAAATTGAGGTCGAGCAGCACGGCATCCACCGGCGTCTGCGCCGCGTAGGTGTCGATCGCCTCCTGCAGCGTGCCCGCTTCCAGCCACTGGATCGGGCAGCCCATCAGCTCGGCGTACATCGACTTCACGCCGAAGCGCACGAGCTCGTGGTCGTCGACGAGGAGGATCTTGCGGGTCTCGGGCATGGCGTCACCGGTCGTGCCTGCGAAGCGCGCATCTTAGTGCGCCTGCGCGCCCGGCGTCACCGGACCCGGCTGCAGGCCGATGCCAACCGGGGCACATGCTATACTGCCAGCTTCAGTCGCGGGGTGGAGCAGTCTGGTAGCTCGTTGGGCTCATAACCCAAAGGTCGCAAGTTCAAATCTTGCCCCCGCAACCAAGAAATATGAGTGCCGACAGGCACTTGCGGAGCCCGCTGAAGGTGTCGAGCCTGGCGGGCTTCGTCGTTTCCGGGCCGCTTGGGCGCCTTTACCCAGCGTTCACATCGGGCGGTCAACGCGAGCGCCGGCGCACCCGTTGGGCAGCCATGAAGCGTAGCGACTTCACTCGATGCGAGAGGGCTGTCATGAAATCGATCCGGATCACGCTCATCGCGGCACTGCCGCTTATCTTGGGCGCTTGTGTCGTCGCGCCAGTGGGCGGGCATCACGGGGCGCCGGCAGGGGTGGTGTACGTGGCACCCACCTACGCGCAACCGGGCACCGGCTTTGTGTGGTCGTACCACGCGACGTTCGGTTGGGGGTGGCGACACCACCGCCACGGCTGGCATCGCGGCTGGCGCTAGGCGCGCGCGCGGCCGCGGGTCAGGGCGCAGCCGCCACCACCTCGTGCACCAGCCGCCGCAACCAGACCAGCCCGGGGTCGTGTGACTTGTAGCGGTGCCACTGCATCACGCACTCGAAGCCGGGAAACTCTACGGGCGGGCGCACCAGGCGCACCGGCATGGCGTGTTCGAGCAACTGGGCCAGGCGGGTGTGCACGGTGGCGATGCGTTGTGTCCCCACCACCAGGCGCATGGGCGAGGTGAGGTTGTAGGTGAGCACCTCGATGCGGCGCTCGATGCCGTAGCGCTTCATGAACCAGTCTTCGAAAGTGGGCGCGCGCTCAGGGCCGAGCCAGGTGCTCACGTGCCCGGCTTCCAGATACTGCGCCATGGTCATGCGGCGACCGATGCGGGTATTGGCGTTCCACACCACGCAGGTGTAGGTGTCGCGGATGGCGACTTCCGAGGGATGTGACTCGGCACCGAATCGCGGCGGAATGATCAGCAGGTCGATCTCGCCTTGGTCGAGCAGGGC
>Ga0154020_10008691_pt1 | contig 11759 bp, 9 predicted proteins | sample Klosneuvirus_201_FD_109709 | JGI IMG/M metagenome (GOLD analysis project Ga0154020, IMG submission 109709) | Active sludge microbial communities from wastewater, Klosterneuburg, Austria - Klosneuvirus_20160825_MG | ecosystem: Engineered > WWTP > Aerobic digester > Activated sludge | place... | reverse complement strand
TGACCCCTTTTTTACACTTTTCAACGTCATAATCAGCAGCTTGCAATAAATTAAGAACGACGTTTTCTACGTCCTCGCCCACATAACCGGCTTCTGTGAGCGTGGTGGCATCGGCCATGGCAAAGGGGACATTGAGGACTTTAGCAATGGTTTGCGCAAGAAGTGTTTTACCAGATCCTGTGGGACCAATGAGCAGAATATTACTTTTTTGTAATTCTACGTCTTCTTTTTTATTTTTTCCTGCACTGTTAATTCTTTTGTAGTGGTTGTGAACAGCCACAGAAAGTGCTTTCTTGGCGTAGTCTTGACCAATTACATACTCATCTAAATAGGTTTTGATTTCAGAAGGCTTGGGGACGCGGAGACCACCTTTGGTGTGATCCTCGCGGTCTTTTTCTTCGACGATGATATCGTTGCATAAATCAATACACTCATCGCAAATATAAACGCCGGGCCCAGCAATTAGTTTTTTTACTTCTCGTTGCGTTTTTCCGCAAAAGCTACAACGGAGAGTTCCAAAGGTTTCGCTACGGTTCATGGGTTACCTCTTTTGCTCGCTTTTCTGAAGTCCACAACGTGATCGACCAGTCCAAACTCTTTGGCTTCTTGCGCTGTCATGAAATTATCCCGATCCATGGCCTTCGTTAAAAAATCAAATGGTTTTTGTGTATGAGTTTCGTAGATGCGAGTCAACTTTTCTTTGGTGCGAATCATTTCACGTGCTTGGATCTCGATGTCACTCGCTTGACCACTGAGCCCACCTTGGATGAGGGGTTGGTGTACCATGACTCTGGAGTTAGGCATGATAAATCGTTTGCCCGCAGTTCCTGCTGCAAGGAGTAGAGAACCCATGCTAGCAGCCATTCCTATACAATAGGTGGCCACGTCGCATTTAACGAATTGCATAAGATCGTAAATACCCAGGCCAGCACTAACGCTTCCGCCGGGTGAGTTGATGTAGAGATGAATATCTTTTTCTGGATTATCCACTTCTAAAAAAAGAAGTTGAGCCATGATGCTGTTTGCAACATCATCGGTGACTGCGCTTCCGAGAATAATGATGCGATCTTTCAGAAGGCGTGAATAGATATCGTAGCTTCTTTCACCACGAGCCGTTTGTTCAATGACATATGGAATGAGTGCCAATCGTTCTCCCTTGTTGCTTGATTCACTTGCAGATGTGAATTTACAATACACTTTTCGGATTTTATCTCAAACACTTTAGAGAAAATAGCTTGGTTTTTTGAATCACTGGGATTACAACAGAGTGCGACATGTCAGTAAGAAAGGACCTCTCCCATGAAAGTAGAACTTCAACAAGGACTTAAATCCCATTCAAACAATTCGACTTTAGTATTATTTGTAAACCAATCCAAAGGCGAGGGGGCTGCAGCCAATAAAACTCCCCACTGTTTGAGTTTGCCTTCGGAGCTTAAAAAATGTTTTGCGGATTTGGTGACGGAAAAAGTGGTCACGGGTACTGCGGGAGAATGTCTTTTTTTAAGAAACACAAGTTGCGGCGATTTTAAACATATTTTATTTTACTCCTTAGGCCAATGGAGTCACGACGATCACGAAGCTTTGCGTTCTGCAGGTGGGAATTTAGAAGGAGCTTTGAATGCACACAAATTGAATTCTGTGGTTATCGATTTAAATTCTTTAGGTGAGGGCGTTGGGGCCAGTGCGATTCAAGCTTTGGCAGAAGGATTGTGTTTAGCGGCGTATCGTTTTGATGAATTGATGTCCTCTAAAAAAGAAGCTGTGAAAGAAATTAAAGTGGTATTAGCGCATCAGTTGGTAACAAAGAGTCATAAGGAGGCCTTGAATTCGGCCTTAATACTCGCAGAGTCGGTAGGTTTTTCTCGCCGATTAGGTGATATGCCGGGCAATTTAATGACACCCACTATCTTGGCGGAAGAAACCAAAAAGGCCTGTCGTGGAACAAAGATTACTGTAACTGTTTGGGACAAAGCACGTATTAAAAAAGAAAAATTGGGCGGGCTTTTGTGTGTGGCTCGTGGAAGCTCTGAAGAACCACGATTGATCAAATTGGAATATAAGGGTGGAAAAACCACACATAAACCCATTGTGTTTGTTGGTAAAGGACTAACCTTTGATTCAGGTGGAATAAGTATTAAACCTTCAGCGGCCATGGAAGAGATGAAGTATGATATGTGTGGCGGAGCCAATGTAATAGGGGCCATGCTCGCCATCGCTAAATTAAAATTAAAAGTCAATGCGGTGGCCATTGTTCCCGCGACAGAAAATATGCCAGGCCCCGGCGCTATTAAACCTGGAGATATTATTTTTGGACGCAACGGGAAGTCTTATGAGATTAATAATACCGATGCTGAGGGACGACTTATTCTTTCCGATGCTCTCACTTTAGCCTCAGAGTTAAAACCTCGTTTTATTGTGGATGCGGCTACCTTAACGGGAGCAATGCTTGTGGCATTAGGAAATATCCACACAGGTTATTTCACTAAGGATCAAGAGCTTAAAGCGCAAATTGAAGAATCAGCAAAAGCCTCTGGTGAGAGTGTATGGCATATGCCCTTGTGTGATTTTCATACAAAGGACATGAAGGGCACTTATGCCGATCTCTCTAATCTGTCTGCGGGCAAGGGGGCAGGCAGTGCGACGGCCGCAGCTTTCTTAGAGCAGTTTGTAGAAAGTGGAATTCCCTGGGCACATTTTGATATTGCAGGAACGGCATGGGCTACAGGGAGTCGGCTTTCCTACACCTCTAAGAAGGGTGCCAGTGGTGTGATGGTTCGTACTTTTGTGGAGCTTGCAAAAAGATTTGAATAAATCCACTGACGGGAGAATATGGAGGCCTACTGCTTCTTGCAGGCAGGCCTGACAGTTCTCGTGTTTCATTGTCTAAAATTATAACAAAGGGGGTCATTAATGATTGGGGCAACCTTCCATTGGTATGATGTAAAATCCATTATTCTTAATTAGATTAATAGACTCTTGGTCTGCATTTTCAGAATGACAGAAATTACACTTATTTTGTTTGAGCGTTACTCCATTAAGTTTTGCAGAATTGATAAAAACCAGCGCATATTCATAGGCTTTTTCTTTACTTGTCCCATTTTCTACGACAACGTCAAAGTGAATAACCTTTCCATCTTCTGTGTTTGCGTAAGTATCATAGATATCTATTTTCATAAGGTTCTCCTTTAGGTTAGTTTAGTGTCTAAACAAATATTAGTTTATAATGTAAATTTAAAATGTCAAGAGGCTGAATTTAGAACGTAAGAAATAATTCATTAAACTAAATAAATTTAAATTATTTGTATCAATATGAGAACAATCACTTATGGCCATAGGGATCTTAATTTATGAGAATTTTCAAAAACAGCCTGTGCGGAGGTTTGCCTATTTATTCCATTACAGTTGAGTAATTCATTAACTAACTGCCTTTATCTTTTCAAATGCTTTTTCTATTTTTGAAATTAATTGCTTTGGTGAGAATGGCTTTGTAACAAAATCAGTAGCTCCAGCATTAAATGCTGCAAGAATATTTTTTTTATCCCTTTCTGCAGTAACCATTATAAATGAAAGATTTTTAAGTTGGTCGGTTGTTTTACACTTTTTTATTAAATCATATCCTGTCATAATGGGCATATTCCAATCAACAAAAATTAAATTATACTCACAGCCTTGCATGTGTGCTTCTGTGATTTTATCGTAGGCAACCTGACCATTTTCAGCTTCTGTTATGTTTTTAAAACCAGATTGAATTAATGCCTCTTTTAATAAAGATCTCATTAATTGATAATCATCTACTATTAATATTTTAATGTCTGATATCATCTAAATCCCAATCTTGAAACCCTATTGCTTTTTCTTATACATCAATTCTCTACTTTAAAAAAAAATACAGCATAGAATTTATCGGAATTTAAACTTTTTTAATTTAATGTAAGGGTAAAAGATAAACTTTTTTACAATTTTGCTTGCCTGAAAAATTTATGTGCTATTCAATAGGTTGCACTACAGTTGCAATATTTAAATTAAAATTGCTTAACTATTAATCATGAGGTTCTAAGTCGTAAATGAGAGCAAATACTTACATATTTCCACGATGTTCGACTTTAATCCCACTAAAAGGAATGCTCTTTATTTTTTCAGTCACAGCATTTTTGTGGTCACCTATTTGTTCGGCAGTTAAGTTTACAGGTCAAGTAGCAATAAAAAATTCGGCTGGCCTCACCGATCCATTGGATATTGAATCTGTGGTGATTTACCTCGTTTCAACAAAGCTCAAGAAAAATTATAAGCCACCTAAATTTATACCTAAAATCTTTCAAAAAGATAAAGCTTTTATCCCATTGGTCTTGCCAGTTTTAAAAGGTACAACTGTAGAGTTTGATAATTTAGACCCCTATATGCATAATGTTTTTTCAGTTTCTGAAACAAAATCCTTTGATTTAGGCTTATATAAATTAGGAGATAAAGGAAAACAGGTAACTTTTGAGAAAAGTGGAGTTGTTAGTATTTATTGTAATATCCATGAACAAATGATGAGCTTTATCCTGGTACTCGAAAATCCATATTTTACAACGGTTGATAAAAGCGGAAAATATACTCTAGATCTAGGAGCGTTACCCTCGGGAGAATACAAGCTTGTTGCTTGGTATCGCTTTTTTGGTCAAAAAGTTGTTGATGTTAAGATTAACTCTAAAGAGCAAAGTAATGTTGATTTTGAATTCATTAAAAATGAGAATATTGATAAGGATAAATTAAAATTGATTACAAATTAATTTCCAATTAAGTTAAAACTAAAGTTAAAATAAACCATTAACATTTAAAAACAATAAATTTGCCAAAACTTGAGCAAAAAGAGGAGTCAAGCATGAATCAGCATAATATAAAAAACTCAATATTCAAAAATATTTTAATTGCCTCGGTTGGATTGCATCTTTCCATTAGTGCATTAGCTATTACAGATGAAGAAATAGCTCATATCGTAGTTACAGCTAATACTGTTGATATTAATGCAGGAAAAGTTGCACAGAAAAAAGCAAAGCATGCTGATGTTATAAAGTTTGCTGATTGGATGGTCAATGGGCACGGCTCGATCAATCATACAGCTGCTGGTCTAGTAAGTCGCCTCAAAATTAAACCTGCAGATAACTCTACGAGTAAAGATTTGGTGAAAGGCGGAGAAGAAAATATCGCAAAACTAAACAAATTATCCAATGAGCAATTTGATATGGCCTACATGACAGCAGAGGTTGCCTATCATGACGCTGTTTTAGATGCGATCAATAAAACCCTAATTCCCAATGCCAAAAATAAAGAACTTAAAGAGACGCTGATAAAATCAGAAGCTATTATTCAAGGTCACGTTGTGAGAGCTAGAGAAATTGTAGCAGATCTAAATAAAAAAAGTAATAATTAAAAGTCTAGAAGATCCATTCGAAAAACAGATTAACCAACGAATTCATCATGCCTCCCTGCAATCTCATGGGAGGCCATCTAATTGATGCAACTTACAATAACAAAGAGGTTTCGTTAACTTGATAAGAACTATTCGAGCCAGAATTCTTATGCTCATCACAACATTACTGGCATTAGTAATTATTTTAAGTTTATTATCAACAGCTGTTGTAGTTAATCAATCCACAGATCAATCGATTGAAAGCTCCATCAACCGTATTGGACAAGTTGTTAAAAGCCAGTTTGATGCTGAAATTTACAAACTAAATCGCGAAGCCAAACTTATCAGTGCACTTCCTGTTTTACGCTCTGTTATCGAAACAAATGATATTGCTACAATTAAAGATAGCACCCAAGATTACCAAAAAGAGCTAAATTTGCCAGTATTTTATGTTTTCAATAAAAAGGGCGAACTCCTGGTAAATGCCGGCATTGAAATACCGCAAAAGTCCTCTGAGTATTGGTTACCAATATTAAATAAGTCGGGCCTCGATTTTATCGATGACAAGTTAGTGCTTTACGCCGTCTCAAAAGTTGGAATTGGAGGTAATAACTCTGGCTTCATAATGATTGGCACTTACATTGACGAAAAATTTTTAGGACAATTAAAAACTTTATCAGACTCAAATATTATCCTTAGTTTAAATAAAAATTGGGTTGGATTAAAAGAAGATGCCAATAATTTCATCCAAATCAGTGAGTATGAAAAAAAATATAATATTTCTAAAGCAGAGTCTCTATTTAAAGATACTGACTTTATATATAAATTTCTTCCGCTCTCTGAGATAATTAAAAACTACCCCGGAGTAATGATATTTAAGTTAAGTTTCAAAACTTTTCAAGATATCAGAAATAAAATTCTTTCAACCATCGCCTCTCTTGGTTTATTAATATTTTTTATTGCATGTGGTGCTGGCGTTATTGTTTCCGGAGCACTCTCAAAACCTATCATCGATTTAACTCAAATTTCCAGAAGGGTAATTGAGACTAATGATCTTAGTTTACGAGCAAAAGAAGATGGCAAAGACGAAGTGCTCATCTTAGCCAAAGTCTTTAATGAACTACTCCATCAACTTAAACTTAAACGTGATGAACTGATTACTTATAATTTAAACTTAGAAGAAAAAGTTAAAGACCGTACTTTAAAAATTTCCCAAATGGTGGATAACCTTGAGACTCTGCTTAATAGTCTCAATGAAGGATTTTTAGTTTTTGAATCGAATGGAATCGTATTGCCTGGCTCCAGCTTGATCTGTCGTGAGCTTTTTCTTACAGACCCAACGGGCCAATCTTTTGCAAAATTGATTAGTAATTTTAGTGAAAATTATGAAGAAATATCAGATTGGATTAATATAATTTTCAATGGTTCAGCTAATTTTGATGCTATTGCTGAAATTGGCCCCACTGAGCTTTGGCATACTGATCGTTCAAAGTACATCACTCTTCAGTTTAGACCAATCTATTTCAAAGAACCCTCAAAATCTTCTCAAGTTGAAAAAGTTATATGTATAGCCAAAGATAGTACCGAAGAGCAGCGATTGAGAGAAGAAATTGAAAACGATTCGAAAAAAATGGAAATGGTTTTAGCAATTACTCAATATCAAGATGAATTTCGAAGTTTCATTAAACTTTTTTCTGAAAAAATAACATATCATAAATCCTTCATCGAAAAATTTCTTTCAAATAATTCTTCATCTATTTTCGATCGTAATTATATCGTGCTGATAAAACGAGATCTACATACGCTAAAAGGTGGGGCTTCAACTTTTTACCTCACCCAACTCGTTCAAAAACTACATCAAACTGAAGATTACCTGATAAATATGGAATTATCTCTTGATAAACAAAAGAGCGTTGCTATTTTTGATTGTCTAACAGAAATAGAATCAGAGATTGATCAATTCTTAAAGTCAAATGTCCATCTCTTTGGCGAATCTATTTCTAATGAGGATATAATTCGATTGGCTAGAAAAAATGTAACTGATTATGAAAATCTGCTCTCTCTTGAATTGGGAAAAAAATCTAATCTCTATCAAAAATATTTTGAAACTTTTTTCTTAACGGATATCACAAAAGACTTGCAGAAGTATCATTTAACAGTTCAGCAAGTTTCAAAAAAATATAACAAAAAAGTTGTGCTCAATATTATTCCCTCAGATGTACTCGTGCTAATAAATGCCTATAAGAATTTTATTGATTCCCTAGTTCACATTTTTTCAAATGCAATAGTTCACGGGATTGAAGACGCTGAGATTCGAGTTTCAAATCAAAAGAGTGAAATTGGTAAAATTGAAGTCTCAGCAAAGCATTTTGAAAATCAAATAATTTTATCAATTAGTGATGATGGTCAAGGTATAAATCCTGAACGAATTTGGAATAAAGCTGTTGCAAAAAATCTTGTGAAAGAAAGTGATGCTCCTCGCTATGATCAAAATCAAATACTGAAATTTATCTTTTTACCGGACTTTTCAACAACAGAATACGTTGATGAGGCAGCTGGGCGTGGCGTTGGGCTCAATGCAGTAGAAGAGGAAGTACATAAGTTAAATGGTGAGATCCAAGTTCTCTCAAATCTAGGTTTAGGTACAACTTTTAAATTTAGATTACCACTTATTCGTGAGCTCAACATGAAGTATCCAGAAAATTATTAGAAGCCAGTCAATAAATCCAAGTTGATGAAGTGGGTTATGACCATTTAGATGGTGATCCTATTATACAAGCTCAAGCCAGTGGCGTGAGCTACCGATTTGTCTTTGGCTCCTTTATGGGGAGGAAGGTTGTCATTTGAGTAAGAATTCTTTTGAAGTCCGATCAGAGTGATGAAAAAAATGGTCCGTGTTAAGCGGCAATTTTGCTGCTAATTTTCGACCCATTCCGCCCAGAGTTTTTAACTTCGTAAAGGGCCGCATCGGCAGCGGCAATAATTTCTGTGGGACTTTTACCATTTTTAGGGAAAATGCTGAGTCCAATACTGGCTGTGATCTTCAAGGGTTTATCTCGATTTGGAATCGGGATCGTAAGACACTCAATGGATTCGCGGAGTCTTTCACCAATAAGATACATATTGGACTCATCAATATCGGGAAGGATGAGTGCAAACTCTTCTCCTCCGTAGCGGGCAGCGACATCAGTCGAACGACAAAAATCTTTTAAACACTGGGCTGCGACCTTTAAAACAATATCACCAACTAAGTGTCCATAAGTGTCGTTCACTTTTTTGAAGTGATCGAGGTCAAGGAGAAGAAGACCTAGTGAGCGTTTTCGTTCACCGTGCTCTCTCATTTCATTTTCTAATCGTACCTTAAAGTATCGATGATTGTACAAATCTGTCATTTCATCGGTCATAGCCTTTTTGAAAAGCTCGCGATTATCTAAGGAGAAACTGAGTGGCTCGCAAATGGTTTCTAGCAGATTTTCATCGTCATAGGAAAAGTCATTCTTTTTGGCAAAAATAAAAAACTTTTGCCTTTCAGCATCGTCAAGATAACGGAAACTGAGCCAGTTGTAATCGCCGACTTTTTGATAAGAGAGATCATTGGCAAGCAAGTGAGGCTTGATCTGTTCGGATAAATCACGAATCGTTTTAGGTTCAATTTCAGATTTGATATTTGATGTAAACGTCATTAATTGCAAATGGGAATTTCCTGCGTCTTGTTTTAAATAAATAGCAAGATCAATGTTTAAAATCCCTGATAAATGGGAAAAGAGATTTCTTAGCATGACGAGTGGATCATCAAAAGTTGTGGTTCTTTCTAAGACATCACGGATGAGTGAAATTTGGAACAGATGTTGATCTAGGGCTTTAATAGTTTCTTCTTTTCGAGAAAGCTCTTCATGGTATTTTCTATTGAGAACATCCTCAAGAGAAACATCCTTTAAGTAAACAAGAACTTTGTAGGCCCCATCTTGATCTTTCATGCTTTTCCAAGTGATCTGCATCCTGCCATCTTTACTTTTTGTATGAAAGGTGGCCTCTCGGACAGGAGACTCAAGGAGAGCCTTACATCCAAGTCGCATTCTTTCCCAATCAAAATCTTCTATTTGAATAAGTTCATTAAGGGTTTTGCGACGTATGATAGCGAGCGAGGTTTCTTCGATAAGGTTAGAAAAGCTAGAATTGAAATAAACAGGACGTAGCTCTTCGTTGACGATGCATATGGCATCAACGAAGTTATCAAAAATGTCCGGTTTAATATCAAATTTCAATGTCTCTTCCTCTTCCTATCTTAAAAAATAATCATGATCAGCTTATCATGATTAGAATAAATTTTATTTAACTGGCAGCTCGAATAGGTTTACCTGCCTCGGGTCCACCAGAGCTGAGCCAATTCATCATATCTGAATTAATTTCACTAACGTAAGGTAAATAAATGTTAAGTAATAAAGAGTTCTCATTGTAAGTTTGAACCTCGATATTGCCTCCCACGTGATTGATAGACTGAATCAAAGTAGAAATTAATGTTTCTGCTTTTTCTGTCAAAATACTGCTCACAGCATTTTTAGTGATGATGGAGTATTTAATCGAGATCAAAATCTTTGTGTTTGGACTGGGATCACCATTTAAATCGATAGTAATTTCAATCTTACTTTGATTGCCAGCATTGTCATTTCGGTGGCTTAATATATGAGAAAAAACTGGACCGAGTTGTTCAAAAAAATAGGAGTAAAACTCTGGAACAACACGAATATTTTTAGGGTCCGTCAGTGAGTAATCAAAGTAGCTATCTTGATTCAGTGATTGAGCGTAAACCTTTGCCTCAATGGGTGCAAAGAGACTAGCGAAAGGAACGACCACAATCTCATCAATATAATATTTCAGTAAATCGGTGAGACCCATTCTTAAAAGTTCGCCGCAGAATTTATAAATATTCTCCACAGGAATTTCTTTTGTTTGAGTGAGCTTACTATCAAAAATAAATATATGGCGATACTTATTTAAAAAATCATTCAACGAATCATTGATTTCCTGCCCCAGAAGATGAATAAGGTTCTCTCCATCTTGTGCTAGTGGTTTCATGGAAAAGAAATTTATGATTTCATCTTCAATCTGATGAATCTTATACCCAAGTGAGTAAACACTGAAGTTATTTAGTTCTACTTTCAAATTGTGAAGTTTATCGGAGACAATTTTTGATTGTTCTTGAATATCATTTATTGTATTGAAAGTCCAAGAGTTGAGAGTGTCAGCGGTCTCTCTAGTGTTGTGAATCGCCCTAATAAAATTGGGCTTATCGTTGAGGTATTTAACAATCATGTCTGTAAATAATTTCTGTTCATTAATAATTTTTTCAGTTTCAAAAATAGATGAGTTATCATGTAAAATCATTGCTATTTTTAGCAGTCTTCCATCTGTTAAGCTACGAATAGGCTTAAATTTAACATCAATCAGTTTGTCGCGCGTTCCAAACTGAAATCCCTTTGGCGCGAGGCGCACTAACTCATTAAATGGAATAACCTCCATGAAAACCATGTTGAGCCACTCCTGAAAAGAATCTTTCCGTTCTTTAGGGATACTAATAATGTTGACAAGGTGATCCCCGGAGGGGTCCTTGTCTAAGATTTTTTTGGCAATAGATGAAGCTAGCTCAATTTTTGCGTTGTCACGACTAATAATAAGATAACCATCATCTAAGGTATTTAGTAAGGAATCAATTTCAATATCGGCCTCATTTTTAGATGAGGTGGAAGAAGGGGTGTGATTATTATTTATAGTCGAAACTGAATCGTCCCCCGCTGATGACACTAAAGAGTCAATACTGAAATGAGGGTTGTGATTTTTTATTTCGCTTTCTAACTGAAAGTAAGTGTTATCAATTACCTCAATAAATTTTCCTAAATGGGCCATTTTTTTTAAAGAATTTTGCTGGCGCTCGGTTAAGTTAATATTTTTTGATAAAGCAGAGAGCTCATTAAGATCACTTTCAAACTCGGAGGTGTTAAAGCATTTTTTTATTTGATCAATAAGTATCTTGCTTTTCATTTATTCGCTGTCCCTTAGGTTGCGTTATCCAATTCGAAACTATGTGTTGTTGATCTTTATTGCTTATGTAAAACTAATTCTATAATTGCCTCTTCTCCATCGAGATCGTACTTCAATACAAGCTTTTGTCCGCTGAGAGCACTAACAACAGAATGATTATCACCAATGATAACGACGGGAAGACACATTTGATAATGATAGCCCTGTTTATTTAAATCCTCTTTAGCGATGCCGTGAATGACGTTGGAAAACTCAGCGATACCACCAATAACTCGGTTATCTAGAGCTGTTAGTTCTTCTCCATAAACTTTACTTAGCAGTTTGAGTA
>Ga0154020_10008690_pt1 | contig 11759 bp, 4 predicted proteins | sample Klosneuvirus_201_FD_109709 | JGI IMG/M metagenome (GOLD analysis project Ga0154020, IMG submission 109709) | Active sludge microbial communities from wastewater, Klosterneuburg, Austria - Klosneuvirus_20160825_MG | ecosystem: Engineered > WWTP > Aerobic digester > Activated sludge | place... | reverse complement strand
ACGACTTCCGCCACGAGTGCATCATTCCCGTTTTCATCTTCAAAATAAAGTTTATTGCCTACGCGTATTTTCCGCGCCGGATCCACCAAAACGTCCCAGAGTCGGGCATCATGGTTGAGCTCACGTAGAAGAAAAACTTCGATTTTGGCACCGGTTTTCTCTTTTTGGCCGAACAGTCGGGCGGGAAAAACTTTCGTGTTATTGAAAATCATTACATCCCCATCGTTGAAGTATTCCAGCACATCCCGAAATACCCGATGCTCGATTTTTCCAGTATCGCGATGTACGACCATGAGTCGGCTCTGATCGCGTTCATCCACCGGGTACTGTGCTATGAGTTCCTTTGGCAGGTTAAAATTGAAACTGCTTAGTTTGGTTCGCATGTGTTATCTGAAATCAAGGAATGGGAAAGACTCTCACGGAGTCAAAAATGCCCGCAAAAATAGAATTTCTCCACAAACGTAAAAGTGAGTAATTAATTTACACCAATTTAGAACAACTTGAGCTTGTCCGGGTTCGAATGTTTCCAACCAGGACAAGTGACAAATCAGGCCATAGCCATCACTTTTTGCGATTTTTTACGATCGTGGTCTTTAAGAAATATTTTCCGTAAGCGGATGCTTTTAGGCGTCACTTCCACAAACTCGTCCTCCTGGATGTACTCTAATGCCTCTTCAAGCGAGAACCGGCGGGGTGGGGCAATGGATGCTTTATCGTCCGAACCAGAGGCTCGCATATTGGTCAGTTTCTTGCTTTTCGTGACGTTGATGACGAGATCACCCGTTCGGTTATTTTCCCCGATTACCTGCCCCTCATACACTTCTTCACCAGGCTCAATGAAAAAGGTGCCCCGATCCTGGAGGTTGTCCAATGAGTAGGCAATTGCCGTACCGGTCTCCATGACAATGAGCGAGCCGTTTTGGCGACCCGATAATTCACCTTTCCATGGTTCGTACGATAGGAACCTGTGTGTCATAATGGCTTCTCCCTGGGTAGCGGTCATCATGTTGGATCGCAACCCAATTATACCTCTGGAAGGAATTTCGAAACGCAATATGAACCGATCATTCCGAGGTTCCATACTTTTCATTACACCTTTGCGTCGCGTCACCTGTTCGATACATTTGCCGCTGGACACCTCCGGAACATCAATTGTAAGTTCTTCAATCGGCTCATGCTTTTGACCGTTGATCTCGCGAACGATGACCGTGGGTTGGCCAATCTGAATCTCATAGCCCTCCCGGCGCATTGTCTCAATCAGGATACTCAAGTGGAGAACGCCGCGTCCAAAAACCATGAAGGAATCGGCACTATCAGTTTCTTCCATGCGCATTGCCAGGTTTTTTTCCAGTTCACGCAACAACCGGTCGCGGACGTGGCGGCTCGTCACAAACTTACCTTCTTGGCCAAAAAACGGTGAATCATTGATGGTGAACATCATGCTCATCGTCGGCTCGTCCACAGCAATTGGGTCGAGACCTTCCGGGTTTTCCTGATCGGCGACCGTATCGCCGATTTCAAAACCTTCCAGCCCCACTACTGCACAGATGTCACCGGACTGTACCTCAGCGATATCTTTTTTAGCCAAGCCATCAAATGTGAACAATTGTTTGATCCGGTGTTTTTGTACACTACCATCTTTTTTGACCAGGGCCACCTGTTGGTTGGCCAGGAGTCTGCCGCGGGAAAGACGACCGACGGCGATTCGACCCACATAGCTGGAATAGTCGAGTGACGTAATGAGCATTTGGAGGGACCCTTCCTCAACCTTTGGTTCGGGGATATATTTCACGATATCGTCCAGCAAGGTGTTGATATCTTCGGAAGGTTTTTTCCAATCGTGGCTCATCCAACCCTGCTTAGCCGAGCCAAACAACACGGGAAAGTCCAACTGGTCCTCCGTTGCGTCCAGGGAGCACATCAGGTCAAAAACCTGTTCGTGCGCCCAATCAGGGTTGCAATTAGGTTTGTCTACTTTGTTAATTACAACGATGGCTTTTTTGCCAAGTTGCAGGGCTTTTTGAAGCACAAATCGCGTTTGGGGCATGGGACCTTCAAAAGCGTCTACCAGCAAGAGTACTCCATCGGCCATATTGAGCACGCGTTCAACCTCACCTCCGAAATCGGCGTGACCAGGAGTATCAATGACATTAATCTTGACACCTAAATAGTTAATCGCTACGTTCTTGGCCAGAATAGTAATCCCCCGCTCCCGCTCAAGGTCGTTGCTATCCATGATAAGGTCGCCTGTGACCTCGTGTTCTTTGAACACTTTGGCGGCATGAATCATTTTGTCAACGAGTGTGGTTTTGCCGTGGTCAACGTGCGCAATAATTGCAATGTTTCGAATATTTTTCATGTGTGTCAAAATAAGCCGCAAAGGTACTACTTCCTACCGTCTAAAAAAGGGTAGTGTAAATTGAAATTTGTTAATGAATGCAGAATTTGTAGAATTGGTTTTGATGGCAGGAGCGAAAAAAGACAAATACAAAATAATATTTCACAGCAAAGCGGCTTGGAAGCCGGTGCGTCCTGCTTTACGGTCAATTTTTTTTGTTCCGGTTAGATGACGTAACATGGCAAGGCGCGTCTGAAACGGTGTTTGGGTGAGAGCGTACGAGCAACCTAATCATTCCAGGGATACTTACGCGGCTTTTTACGGGCGAGGATGTTGCTTTTTATGTGTAGGATTTTCCGTTGGTTTGGTGTAGAGTTGTCATAAATGATTAGTGCAGGAGCAGCGATGCCAAGCTTTCCGCTGGTGTCAAACTCAAAGTGTACCTCTGCTGTTTCGCCAGGCATAATCGGATGTTTAGGGACGTTAAGTGCAGTGCAATCGCAAGTTGTTTTATTCTGACGAATCAAATATGGTACGGCGCCGGTATTGGTCATACGAAAAGACCCGGTTAACAAATCACCTTCCGGGGTGTCCGGGAAAAAGATCGTGTCTTGATCCCATGTCACTGAAGCCAACTGAACTTGTTTGTTTTGAAGCCTCAACCAATCAACCAACAAAACGGTTTTTGCCTTTGCTTGTTCGGACGTTTGACGGTATGAATTCTGGATTTCATCATCAATTCCCGAGCCCAGGCTTCGGAGGTACTCCAATGCCAAGGTTTTTTGTTCAGAGGTTAGACTCTTCAAAGCATGGCGAATATCGGCAATTGGTGATTGCGACATGGAGCCGACGGGTAGCATCAGCAGGAGCACGAAAGACTGGAAATAACGACGCATAGGTGTACGGTTCGAGTAATGAATGGTGGCAAAGATAATATCGCCGCGCAAAAGGTAGTTTTACCCGGGTTGGTGTAGAAGAATATGCAAATGAGTTTCAAACAGTATCGCTCCGGCAATTTTTGGCACATTATTGGGCGTTGATTTGTTTCAAAAGTTAATACCTTGGCCCCCGGCCTTTCTTTTTTAATTTTATTCCCTCCCTTGCCATCGGCGTATTCATGCTTGACATAAGCAACGTGCGTTCTTCCGCCACGTTGTTTAGAAGAGGCTAACACAATCTTTCCAATCCGTATCTCCTGTCCCCGGCTTACCGGCATCTCATGCGAAGGCAAACGGTCTGCGTTTGTAGTGTTCATGCTATGCCCGCATTTTTGACCAAATCACATTTGATGCTTCGAAGAAAACGTGCTTCGATGCAATTCAAACGCCAAATCAATATTTTTTAAACAATCTATGACTCCTACCAAATCCTTTTATATGCTAAACGGCAACATACTACCTGCTCACCACACTTTAGCAACCGGCCCAAAATCCAAAAGGGGATTTTTCATTGTGGCGGTTGTCTTCCTGTTCTCATTTTTGAATGTACAACGATCGGAGGCACTTACATGTGTTTTCGATCACTACATTTTGGCGTCCAACAACCCATTTGGCTCCTGCCCGGTGGGCACTGACACGATTATTATTCGTGACTCCTTTGTGGTGGATATCAACTACGAACCGATCATCGGAGGGGTGCCTTTTGAGGGACTCCTTCTCATTGATGGCGGAGTTGTGCAGTGGACATCAAACGTATTCCTTAAACTTGGGCCTGCAGCAAAGGTCGTTCTGATCAATGGCGGCCTTTTTCGGCCTTTATCAAGCAATGCTCCGGATTGCAACAGCTTCCGGGCCTTGTATTTTGATACCAAAAAAACGGTGGACTGCAATGGCTCTACGGCACCGCATGCATTTTCAGATGTCAACAACGCCGGATGTGTCACGGAAGGCGGTATTTGCTGCAACGCAGATATTGTGGCTACCGACAGCTCCGGAACGTATAATGACAATACACTTTGTCAGCCAGGAGACACGGTCCGGTTGTCTGTAATTGCCAGTGGTATGCTCAATTACACGTTTTTTTGGTCGCCAAATATTGGCCCGGGAGCCGGGCCATACGTAGCGACGCCTCTCTCAAACACGTCGTATGCGGTCAATATGACCGCAATATTTGATCCTTACGGTCCCGAACCTCCCTACTTGCTCACCTGTGGAAGCTCGGCTACGATTGTAATCAATCCGCCGATAAACGTCAGTGCAACCACCACTTCCGTGCCGTGTCTGAATGTACCTACCGGAAGTATCACCTTGACGGTAAGCGGTGGTTCCTCCGGATTTACCTACCTGTGGTCCAATCAGGCAACCACCAAAAACCTGACCAATGTTCCGGGCGGAACATATACCGTTACGATCACCGATGGCAAAGGTTGTGGCAAGATTTTCAGTGCAACCATCCCTGTAGTGGACAATGTTCCACCTACACTGTCGTGCCCCTCAAACGCTGTAGGAATAGCCAACCCTGGTGTTTGCACCACATTGATCCCAAATATAAATGCAGTTTTCAGCGATAATTGCCCCACCGTGGGGGTCACATACTCCCTAAGTGGCGCAACTACGGGTAGTGGTTCCGGGCAGATGTCGAACACCGTGCTTTTTTCCAGTGGTGTTACTACCGCAACCTACTCTGTGAATGATGGCGCCAACACGGTCACCTGTAACTTTAGTGTAACTGTCAACGACACACAATTACCTACTGCTTCCAATCCGGCGCCCTTGAGCGGTATTGCTTGTCTCGCCAATGTGCCGGCACCAAATACGAATGTAGTTACAGACGAAGCAGACAACTGTAGCTCAACAACGGTTACTCACCTCAACGATGTGATAGCAAGCGGCAGCGGTTGTCCGGGAGACACACTCGTTGTATTGCGCTCCTATCGGGTTACTGATATAGCCGGCAACAGCATTACCGTCGTGCAGACAATTCGGGTCGTAGATAACATACCCCCCGCGTTTACCTCTGTTCCGTTCAACGTCATGGTCAACTGCCAATCCATTCCCTCGGTTGGCACACCATCAGCCAGCGACAATTGTGGGGGAGGTGTCGGGGTCGTTTACAACGGCGAAACACGGATGGACGGCACTTGCCCGGACACTTATTCTCTCAAACGCCGTTGGACGGCTACGGATGGCTGTGGCAACTCCGTTAGTACCGAACAAGTTATAACGGTGCAGGATGTTACCCCACCCATGTTTACGTCGGTGCCGCCCCCTTTGACAGTCAGCTGCCAGGCAATACCAGCAGTCGGCACCCCGTTGGCAACGGATAATTGCGACATCGGAACAACCATTGTGTACACTGGACAAACCCGGACGGACGGCTCCTGCCCCGATAATTATACACTGCGCCGCCGCTGGACCGTCTCCGACAATTGTGGAAATACTGCTGAAGCAGAGCAAGTTATCGTCGTTCAGGACTTTAGCAATCCCTCATTTACATTTGTGCCTACGAATGTGACCGTGAATTGCAATGCAATCCCTGCAGTCGGCACACCGGCCGCTTCCGACAATTGCGATACCGGTGTTTCGATTACCTACGACGGCCAAACGCGGACGGACGGCTCCTGCCCGGACAACTACACCTTGCGCCGTCGCTGGACCGCTACGGATAACTGCGGCAATACAATTTCCGCAGAACAAATTCTTACCGTGCAAGATGTAACACCACCCGCTTTCACCTCTTTTCCGGGTAATGTAACGATTGCTTGCGATGCCATACCTGCTTCAGGCAATCCAACGGCAACAGACAACTGCTCTGCAAATGTGACCATTTTGTACCTGGGTGAGACGCGCAACAATGGTGTATGTCCTAATAGCTACACCTTGCTTCGTCGTTGGCGGGCAACCGATGCTTGTGGAAACGCAACAGTCGGCACCCAAACATTGACGGTTAGAGACCTAGTGGCGCCGATATTCACATTCGTTCCAGCCAATGCCACCGTATCTTGCGATGCCATTCCTCCCGTTGGTACACCAGTTGCCGCGGACAATTGTGCAGGAATGGCCACAATTAATTATGATGGTCAGTCGCGTACCGACGGCCCCTGCCCGGGCAACTATTCCCTGTCCCGGCGTTGGACTGCCGTTGACAATTGTGGCAACACACGTACCGCTGAGCAGGTGCTGACAGTACGGGACATTTCTTCACCTACATTTTCATTTGTCCCTGCCGACCTAACTGTCTCTTGCCATGCAATCCCTGTCGTAGGCACGCCAAGTGCTAGCGACAACTGCGATGCCACCGTGACGATTTCTTTTAATGGCGATACTCAAATCAACGGTGCATGCACCGATAGCTACACCTTGAAACGCCGTTGGACAGCCACAGATGATTGTGGGAATACGAGCACAGCCGAGCAAACGGTCGTTGTGCAGGATTTAACCGCGCCAATCTTCACATTCGTGCCGGCGGATGCAACCGTCAACTGCGAAGCCATCCCCTCCATGGGTATGCCGTCTGCTACGGACAATTGCGACAACAGTGTGACAATTACTTTTGTCGGGGTAATCCAAGCAAGCGGCAACTGCGCCAGCGGAGGAACTGTCACTCGTCGTTGGATTGCCACGGATAACTGTGGAAATACAGCCATTGCCGAACAAATGCTTATCGTGCAGGACACGACCAAACCGGTGTTTACACTTGTTCCGGCCAATCTCACTGTAGCCTGTGAGGCTATTCCAATTCCTGGAATACCTACAGCAACGGATAATTGTACATCTGATGTCGAAATCAATTACAATGGCGCTGTTCGTACCAACGGCCCTTGTCCGGACACCTATACCTTACGCCGCAAGTGGACGGCTACGGATCTATGTGGCAACACGGCTACTGCCGAGCAGATCATTGTGGTGCAAGACCTTGTCTCGCCAGTATTCACGTTTGTGCCTGCAAACACCATCGTTCACTGCGATGCCATTCCTACACTTGGTGCACCGGAGGCTTCTGACAATTGCGATAATGCAGTGACGATTACCTACGACGGGGAAACGCGCACGAACGGCGCTTGCCCCGATTATTACACCTTGCTACGCAAATGGACGGCGGCAGACAACTGTGGCAACACCACAACATCCACCCAGGTGATTGTTGTGCAAGATGTTACGAAACCAGTTTTTGTCACCTTCCCATCAGACTTGACAGTTGAATGCGACAACATTCCTCCAGTTGGCACTCCTACGGCAAGCGACAATTGTTCCGCGAATGTGATTGTCTCCTTTAATGGCGAGACCCGGGAAAACGGTGCATGCACCAGCACATACATACTGAAACGACAATGGACAATTGCAGATAATTGTGGAAACACAAGCGCTGCTGTACAGACCATTTCAGTTCGCGATCTTACTAAGCCGGCTTTTACCTTTATCCCGGCCGATGTTACCGTCAGTTGCGAAGCAGTGCCGATTGTCGGCACGCCAGTAGCAAGCGATAACTGCACAGCCAACGTCAACATTTCCTTTAATGGCGAATCCCGAGTTGACGGGGCGTGTACAAACACATACATTCTTAAGCGTCAATGGACTGCTGTGGATGCCTGTGGAAACACTGTTTCAGCGATTCAGTCTCTGACCGTACAAGACGTAAAACGTCCGGTGTTTACGTTTTCCCCGCCTGATGTGACGGTAGATTGTGAAAACGTACCGGCAGTTACCGTTCCTACCGCCATTGACAACTGTGCAGCCACTGTTCTGATCGTTTATGAAGGAGAAATTCGCACGAACGGTGCTTGCCCAGACACGTACACACTTTTGCGGCGCTGGACGGCATCTGATTACTGCGGCAATTCTGAGTCGGTAGACCAGATGATCACTGTACGGGATAATTCGCGCCCAACGTTCATATTCGTGCCTGCGAACGTTACTGTAGACTGTTCCGCAGTCCCATCAGTCGGCACGCCGTCTGCTTCAGACAATTGCGATGGTACTGTTTCCATCACGTACACTGGCGAAACTCGTCTGGACGGCTCGTGCACCGACACCTATATATTACTCCGTCGTTGGACGGCATCAGACAACTGCGGCAACGAGGAACATGCCCTACAGAGCATAACGGTGCGGGACCTTGTCGCACCGGTGTTTACGTTTGTGCCTGCGGATATTACTGTGGCTTGCGATGCGGTACCTGCCGTGAGTACACCGATGGCTTCCGATAATTGTGACGTTACCACTTCAATTGTCTATCAGGGAGAAACGCGTACAGATGGGCCTTGCCCGAATACGTATTCGTTGGTACGCCGTTGGTTGGCTACAGACAATTGCGGGAACAATGCCCAAGCCCTGCAATTCATTACTGTTCAGGATTTGGTGGCACCACTTTTCACGTCTGTGCCTGCCGACCTGACGGTAGATTGTCAAAATGTACCCGCTGTTGGAACCCCTGCGGCTACTGATAATTGTACCGCAAACGTATTGGTTGCTTACCTTGGTGAACAACGTACCAATGGTTTTTGTCCGGACAATTACGAACTTCAGCGCCGTTGGACGGCCACTGATTTATGTGGGAACAGCGTTTCAACAGTGCAAAAAATTACCGTTCGAGATGTAACAACTCCGGTGTTTACTTTTGTGCCGGCTAATCTGACTGTTGAGTGCAATGCGGTACCTCTTGTTGGGCAACCACAGGCCACGGACAATTGCGCTACTCCAATCCTTGTTTTTGATGGCGAAACACGCCTTGACGGCGCTTGCTCAGACAGTTATGTCTTGCAACGCCGCTGGACTGTTTCAGACAATTGTGGAAATTCCACCACAGCCTTGCAGACCATTTCCGTCCGGGACATTCTGGCGCCCGTTTTTACATTTGTTCCTGCAGATGCTACTGTCAACTGCGAAGCCATTCCAGCGATCAGCATGCCTTCTGCTACAGACAATTGCGACCCCAATGTGAGCATTTCGATCACCACGGAATTACAAACCGGGACCAATTGCTCCAGCGGCGGCGTGCTCATCCGGCGTTGGACTGCCATAGATAATTGTGGTAATACGGCCATGGCTGAACAGCATTTAACGGTGCAAGACACCACCAAACCCGTTTTTACCTTTGTGCCGGCTGACTTGACCGTAAACTGTGCGACGATCCCATCGGTCGGTTCACCGATTGCCACAGACAACTGCACGGCTAGTGTTTCGATCGGATACGATGGTGAGACCCGAGTGAATGGTTCTTGCCCGGATACTTATATTTTACACCGCCGTTGGACTGCTACCGATATCTGTGGCAATTTCCGGACAGCCGAGCAGGTCGTGACGGTGCAGGATATTGAAAAACCGGTCTTTACATTTGTACCGACACACGTTATCGTAAATTGCGAATCGGTGCCGGCGGTAGGAGTTCCAGAAGCAACGGATAATTGTGACTCCGCCGTTTCTATTGTGTACGATGGTGAAACCCGCACCAATGGCCCTTGCCCCGACACGTATGTGTTGCTTCGCAAATGGACCGCTACCGATAATTGTGGTAATAATGTCACGGCGACACAAGCCGTAAGTGTCCGCGATATTACGCCGCCGGCGTTCACATCTGTGCCACAATCCATCACGAGCAGTTGTGCGGATGTGCCACCCGTGGGCAATGCCGTTGCCACGGACAATTGCGATGCGCTTGTACTAGTCACGTATGATGGGGAAACCCGCCAAAACGGCGCTTGTGCCGACACATATGTGCTTACCCGTCGCTGGACGGCAACCGACAATTGTGGTAATAGTGTTTCCGCAGTGCAAACGATCTCGGTTCAGGATATTGTCCAACCAGTTTTCACGGCTGTACCTGCTAATGCAACAGTTAGTTGCGATGCAGTACCTGCTGTGAGCGCGCCTACTGCGACAGACAATTGCACAACCAATGTTTCCATTATTTTCGAAGGCGAAGTCCGTACCAACGGTTCTTGCCCCGACACATACTTGCTTACCCGTCGTTGGCGCGCCACAGATGGCTGCGGTAATGCAACTACAGCAGAGCAGGTGATTATTGTTCGTGACATCGTCGCTCCGACATTCACATTTGTACCGGCCGATGCTGTTGTTGGTTGTGATGCTGTCCCGACTCCGGGCGCTCCTTCGGCCTCTGACAATTGCGATGCCAATGTTCAGGTAACCTATAGTGGCCAAACTATTCTAGGAAGTAGCACCAGTGGAACGTACCAAATCCAGCGTAAATGGGTAGCGGAAGATGCCTGCGGCAATACAGCACAAATCGTTCAAGTGCTCATAGTTAAGGATACGATTGCACCGGTTATTGCATGTCCAACCAGCGTTCAAGTGCCTGCAGATGGTAGCGTCTGTACGGCTAACGTCACCTTTGCAATGCCGTTAACATCCGATAACTGTACGGCAGTCCCTGTGCTGCTTGGGAACGCCATAAACGGTTCTGCATTCCCGATCGGCACCACAGATGTGGTTTTTAGTGCTACGGATGCCAGTGGGAACACATCCACCTGCAGTTTTTATATTGCAGTCGCAGACACAACCAATCCGGTTCTGGTCAATTGCCCCACCGATTTTACAGTGACGACACCCAACGGAGCATGCTCCACTTCGGTCATTTGGGATGCTCCCGCCGTGACGGATGCTTGTGACAGTTATTCGATTGTTCCACAATCAAATATTCAACCTTCCACTATTTTTCAAACCGGCTTGACTACTGTAGTTTACACGGCGCAAGACAGTACAGGGAACTTGATTAGTTGCAGTTTTGTGGTCACGGTACAAGAGGACGTACCGCCGCTACTTGTTAGTAATTGCCCCGCAGATATCAAACTATTCACGGGAAATTGCACGGCAGTTGCAAACTGGACGCCTCCAGTTTTTTCCGATAACTGCAGCACAGTTACCGTTTCTTCCAATTACCAGCCTGGCGATTTATTCCAGGAAACGACTACACAAGTCGTGTACACCGCTACGGATACCTGGGGAAACACAACAACCTGCAGTTTCAATGTAACTGTAGTGGACACGATTGCACCAACATTCAGTGGCTGCCCGCAGGATACCGTTGTGAGTTCCGGAACGAATTGTTCGGTCGTTGTTAATTGGCAATTACCCTCCGCAACGGATAACTGCACAGCAAACCCGGTTGTGTCTGCTACGCCAATGCCGGGCGATGAATACCCTGTAGGCTATACCAACGTACAGGTGATTGTGGAAGACCCCAGTGGAAATAAAGATGTATGCACATTCAAAGTGACTGTGATTGGGCCACCGCTGGGATTTGTTGATGCTCCTTCGGATCAATCATTCAATGGAGTTTGTTCGGCGGTGGCCACCTGGACCCCGCCTACTCCAACGGGTGTTTGTGCTCCAGCCACCGTGCAATCCAATTTCCATCCGGGCGACACGTTTCCCGTTGGCACAACAGAGGTTTTGTATACCGTAACCGACACCCTGGGATATACGTCTTCCGTCAGTTTCACGATCACGGTTACGGAGAGTGT
>Ga0154020_10008689_pt1 | contig 11760 bp, 8 predicted proteins | sample Klosneuvirus_201_FD_109709 | JGI IMG/M metagenome (GOLD analysis project Ga0154020, IMG submission 109709) | Active sludge microbial communities from wastewater, Klosterneuburg, Austria - Klosneuvirus_20160825_MG | ecosystem: Engineered > WWTP > Aerobic digester > Activated sludge | place... | reverse complement strand
TCGGCGCTGGAGAGGCCGGTGGGGTGGGCGGCATCTCGGTCACGGGAGAGAGAGCGTCGCTCACCACCGGCGCGACCGGCGCGACACCCGGCATCAGCGGCGTGGGCTCGGGCTCCATCCGCGGCGCGACGCGGTGGGTCCCCGAGGTGTGATCCGCGCCATCGGGGCCGAGCACCGCGAAGGTCTCCGCCGGCGGCGCGAGGAACTGGGGCGGGTTGCTGCGCGCGGCGGGAGGACCGGACGCGGGACCGCCGATCGAGATGATGCGCTGCTGCATCACGACGATGGGCGCGACGGGCACGGTGACCGCCGTGAGCGAGTCGCCCATCGGAGGCGCGCCCGGGGCCTCGGCGACGAAGGAGGCGCGATCGAGCAGCGCCTCGGGCGGTGGCTGCGACGCCGGACGGTCCGGGGGGCTGCTCGCCGTGGGCAGCGTCACCCCCACGCTGGCGCCAACAGCGGCGGCCGGAATCGCGTCGGTCGGCGCCATGCCGAGGGGCGTGTGCAGCGCCGCGGTCAGCTCGTCGAAGTTCGGCGGCGGGGGGATCGCGAGCCCACCGATCGTGGGCGCGGTGAAGGAAGGGGCGGCGAGCGCCTCGACCGCCTTCGCGGTGACGGACTCGGCGGGGGTCGCTGCGGCGACCAGCGCGGGCGCGGGCACCGACGCGCGCGTGGGCTTCGGCGCCTCGGATTGCGCGGCGGGCGCCGAGTGGGCGTGCGAAGCCCCCATCGACGGTGGCACCGAGCGGCGCGGCGCCTTCGGGGCGGAGCCGGGCACTGCGTCGTCGGGCACCCGGATGGCTGCGCGACGGCGACGACCGCGACCGCCGAGGAGCTCGGCGGCCGAGGGGCGCGCCTCTCCAGGATCGGACGTGCGGTCGCCCGGATCGGAGGGGCGCTCGCCGTCGAGACGCGACATCAGGCTGTCCACGTCCGGCGGCTCGGACGTGGGCTTGCGCACCGGATCGCTCATGAGCGCGCGCCTCCCGTCTGCAGGTCGCGGGCGCGGCCGAGGCTCTGCCCGTAGCGAATCGTCTCCGGATCGCGCGAGAAGCCGGCGAAGCGGTCGGGCGGCACGAGGAGCACCACCGTGGAGCCGAGGTGGAACGCGCCGAGCTCGTCGCCGCGTTCGAGGGAGATGCCTGGCGAGAGCACGTGCTCGCCGGCGACGTCGGCCTGGTCGATGCCGACGACGGTCATGCGACCGACGATCATCGCGCCGACCAGCACCACCGCGACGCGCCCCCAGACGGGCGATTCGACCTCGACGACCACGCGGCGGTTCTTCACGAACAGGCGCGGCACGTGCTGCTCGCCGACCTCGTTGACCGGCCAGCGGTCACCGCCGATCGCGCGGACCCGGCGGATCGTGCCCGAGACCGGGGAGTGGACGCGGTGGTAGTCGCGCGGAGAGAGGTAGACGACGGCGAACCCGCCGCCGGTGAGATCACGCGCGAGGTCACGGTCGCCCACGAGCTCGTCGACCGTGTAGGGGCGGCCCTTCACCATCAGCGAGCCGCGGCCGTCGCTGCGACCGAGATCGACGAGGCGACCGTCGGCGGGCGAGACCATCACGGCGTCGTCGCCCTCGATCGGGCGCAGCCCCGGGCGCAGACGCCGCGTGAAGAAGGCGTCGAAGGACGAGTAGGGCTGGTCGGAGGGCGCCGCCTCGTCCCAGTCCACGTCGTACGCGCGGCCGTACGCCGAGAGGATGGGCTGCAGCACCGGCGCAGGCACGCGTGCCTCGCAGAGCGCGCCCATGGCACGGCTGATGGCGTTGCGGGGGAGGGCCCCGAGAATCTTCGCGGCCGCGTACGTGACGACGCTCATTCGGGCCCTTTGGAGGAAGGTTACGGGGCGCGGACGAGCAGGGTCAATCTTTGGGCGCTTCGGACTTTGCCGCAGTGCACAACGCCTGGGCGACCGCGCGGCCGATCGAGGGGAACTCGGTGGGTTCGGGGGCCACGTCCGACCACCCGCAGGCGGCCTCGACCGAGAGCGGGGCGTGCGCGATGGCCTCGAGGTAGGCCTGGACCGTCTCCTTGCCCGTGACGCCGATCGCGCGCAGCGCGTCACCACGCAGGGCCCAGAAGAGGCCCGAATCGCCCATGACCTTGAACGGATCGAGCAGGGCCTTGGCGCCGGTCGGGTCGCCCCCGAGCAGCCGGCCACGGGCGACCCACGCCATGATCCACGGGTCCTTGGTCTCGCCCGCCAGGGGCTCGAGCTCCTTGCGGGCGGCGGCCAGGTGCTTCCGAGCGAGCAACAGCTCCCCGAGACGCACCGCGTTACGCGCGGGACGGGGGTCCTTGCGCTTGGCCTTCGGGTCCGGGTAGGCGCCGTCGGGCAGCGCCTTCTTGCCCATCACCCACGGGCGCCAGATGCCGTCCCACGCCTTGAGGTCCTTGCCCGTGACCTCGACGAGGGCGGCGTCGACGTCTTTCGCGGTGGCGAGCGCCTTCACGAGCCGGGGCAGAACGGTAGGGTCGCTCGGCGCGGTGGGCGTCTCGCCAGCGCGGTCCCCCGCGAGGAACCGGACGAAGCTCGTGACCTCCGCGTAGACCACTGCTGCCTGCTGCGCGCTCGGCAGCATGGCGACCGACGGCCCGATCCCGTCGAGTGGGCGCCCGAGCCCGGCCTCGAGGCCCTTGGCCGCGAACACGTCGGGCGAGCTCACGCCGTCGATCGGGGTGGCCTCGCGCCACCGCGCCTCTTCGCGCTTGGCCACGCCCTCCTGCAGCCACAGCGGCGCGCGGTCGAGCGTCCCCCGCGAGAGCGCGAGGTGGGTGAGCTCGTGCGCGAGCGTGTCGCGGAAGCCGTAGCCATAGGGGATCGCGCGCGGCGAGAGCATGATGACCCGCCCGTACTTGGCGATGCCCACCGTGCCCGTGGTGCGCGCCGCGTCGTACGGCAGGCCGGTCATCACCGAGAGGGTGGCCTGATCGCGCACGAGGTTCACGCGCACCGGCCGCGGCATCTTCACGCCGAGGTCCTTCTCGAGCACGGCGAGCTGCTTGTGGATCGTCTCGCCGATCAGCGGCACGAGCGCGAGGTCGGCGTCGTCCTGCAGCCGCACGCGCACGCCGAAGGTGACGTCGTTCACGACGAGCGTGCCGCCGCTCCCCCGCGCGCACCCGGCGGCGATCGGCTTGAGGTCCTTGGTGGCCTTGAGCTTCTCGACGCCCGCCTTCTCGAGCTCGGTGACCGCCGTGTCGCAGTCGTCCTCGTAGAGGGCGAGGCGGGCGAGCTGCAGCGCGACCTCCGGGTCCTTGGCGTCGAGCTTCGAGAGGAGCGTGCGCGCGCGGTCGACGTCGAGCGCGGTGATCGCGTCGGTGGCCTCGTCGAGGGTGAGGAGCGCGGCGTGGGCGCGCGGCCCGGCGAGGAGGCCGGTCGCGACGGCGACGAGGGAGAGCAGGCGGCGGGCGTTCACTGGACCAGGCCCTCCGCGTAGCGCTTGACCGCGTCCTTGAGCCGCGGGCTCGTGGCGCCGCTGCCGAGCCCGGTCAGCGCGCGCTTGCGGAACGCCTCGGGGCCCTTGAAGTCCTTGCCGCTGTCGATGGGGACCTTCTCGTCGGGGTTGAACGCGCCCTGCTTGCCGTCGCCGCCCTTGCCGTCGTCCTCGTGGGCCTCGCCCTTGGACTTGTCGCGGGCCTTCTCGAGCAGGCGCTGGGCCTCCTTCTGGGCCTCGAGCGCCTTGTCGGCCTCGCCCTCGGCGAGCCGCTCCGCCGCGTCCTTCATCTTCTGCTGCGCCTTCTCGAGGAGCGACTTCACGTCCTCGGGCAGCGGGCTCTTCTTCTCGGCCTCGTCGCCGAGCTGACCGGTCTTCTCGGCCAGGCCCTTCTCGCGCGGCGCCACGCCCTTCACGCCGTCCTTGGCCTTCTCGGCGGCCTTCTTGCGCAGCTCGGCGAGGAGCTTCTCGACCCAGGCCAGCTGCTGCTTGACCTCGTCGTCGACGTCGTCGAGCCGCTGCTCGGAGCCGGGCTTCATCCACGCCTTGTCGCGCGCCTCGTCGACGGCCTTGCGCCCCGAGACGCCGCGCTCCTTGGCGTCGCCGAGCTGCAGCTTCTCGAGGGCCTCGGCCATGGCCTCGACCTTCTCGCGCACCGAGGCCTCCGCCGAGGTGATGTCCTTCTTGAGGCCGCCGGCCTTGGGCAGGGTGGCGACCACCTCGCGCAGCGCCTTCGCGCGCTTCTTGGCCTCCTCGAGCAGGCCCTCGATCTGCTTCGGGTCCTCGGCGGCGCGCAGCAAGTCTTCGACCTTGCCGATCGACTCGCCGTGCTCCTTGACGATCTCCTCGAGCTGCTTCTGCTGGTCGCCCGCCTGCTTCTCACCCTGCGACTCCTCTTCCATGGAGTCGTCGCCGGGCGGGCTCGCGCTGTCGCCCCCACCGCCTCCGCCGCCGCCTCCGCCGCCGCCCTCGAACGAGTGGTACGGCTCGCGCATGCGCGCGGCGAGGTCGGAGAGCGCGAGGTACGCGTGGTGCCAGTTCTTCTTCTCTCGCGCGCGGGCCACGCGGCGCAGGTCGTTCTGCACGATCTCCCCGAGGTCGTCACCGAGGCCCTCGAGCGTGCGCAGCGAGGTGCCCGCGCCCTCGAGGGCCTTGAGATCGACGTCGAGGCGCATCGTCGCCGCCTGCACGGCCGTCGCGGGCGGCGCGAGCGCCGAGGCCGCGAGCGCGCCGTCGTAGGCGACCTCGGCGACCAGCTTGGCGATGGTCTTGCTGTCGCGGTTGGAGAGCGCGCGCAGGGCGTCGTCCACGCGCACGGTGAGGGTCTCGAGGGCCGCGACGGTGCGCTTGCGCGCGACCTCGCCCGGGGCCTTGCGCTCGGCGGCCAGCGCCTCGTCGAGCTTGCGCGTGCGCCCGATCAGCACCAGCGAGACCTTCCACGGCACGCCGAGGCCGTCGTGCTCGGCGGCGAGGAACTCGTCGAGCTCCTTCTTCCGGACGGCGAAGCTCTTCTCGAGGGCGGCGACGCCGGCCGCGTCGCTCTTTCCCTCGAGGGCCTCGGCGAGGTGGTCGACGAGGCCGTCGCGCACCTTCTTCAGCGCGAGGTAGCGCCGCGACTCGGCGCCGCCGATGGTCGGCGGGACGAGGGTGATCTCGAGGCTCCGGCCCCACTTGGGCCCGGTGATCGGGTCGTTGTCGCGCGCCTCGACGCGCACCGCGATCGGCGTGCGCGCCTTGCGGACGAACGGGTCGTCGGTGCGCAGGACGTAGCCGCCGCGGTCGTGCTTGGGCTCGGCGTCGAGCTTGGCGAGGATGCGGCGCTCCTCCTTCTCGCCGACGCGGAGCACGAGGTGCACCTCGCGCAGGCCGTGGTCGTCCCAGGCGTCGTAGCGGATCGGGATGCGCCCGCGGCTCTCCTTCTCGAGCTCGATGGTCATCGGCGCGCCCTCGAGCTCCACGGTCGGGACCTCGTCGGGGATGGCGGTGAGGTCGAACCAGTCGGGCTCCTCGATCACCACCTCGCCGAACCGCGCGCGAACGCGCAGGCGCCCCGACACGGCGACCGACCAGCGCGCGACGACGCCGCCCTTGCCGTCGTCGACGAACGGCACCTCGTGGTAGTCGTCGGCCAGGAGGAGTCGGCGCCCGGGGTGCTTGATCGTGCCGCGGATCTCGATCGAGGCGCCGCGGTTGGCGGTGAGCTTCTTGTAGCCGTGGTGGTTCGAGTTGGGCTTGTGCAGGTACGACGGCGGGTGGATCGTGACCTCCGGGTCCTCGATCCAGGTCATCGGCAGCGGGGCGACGCCCGACCGCGCGAGCGCGACGTCGACCCCCTCGAGCGCGCGCATCGGCGCGAGCGCGACCACCGTGACGACCACGATGGCGAGGGCGAAGCCGGCGAGGCTGGCGATGCGGCCGCGACGCTCCCCCTCGGCCGCGAGCAGCGACAGCGGCAGCCGCGCGAGGGCGCGCTTGGCGTGCAGCGCGGCGAGCGCGGGCGAGACGCCCTCGTGGTCGCGGGCGGCCGCGACGCGGTCGGCCAGCTGCTGCTGCGAGAGAGCGCGCTCGACGGCCGACGGTCCGAGCACCGGGCCCGCGCTCCGCAGGGCCGAGGCGGGGCGCCCGAGGCGCTTGCTCCCGCGCCGCGCGACGATCGGCGGCACGACGAGCCCGAGGAACACGACGATGCCGGCGGTGACGCGCGCGCGCAGGGTGCCGACGCGGGCCGCGTGGATGGCGCCGATCAGCGCCGTGGCGAGGAACGCAATCGCGAGCTGGAAGCGCTGCGAGCGCACAGGGCCCCAGAGCTCGTCGCGCACCTTGGTGGCGACCTCCTCGATGCTCACGCCGAACGAGGACGGCGGCGCGCTCGACCGACGCTCGCGCGCCTTCTCGTCCTTGTCCACAGCGGCCACTCCTTCCCAACGTAGTCGAGGCCGGCGGCGACGCCAGGGTCATGCTAGCGATCGACCATGGGCGGAGACCTCGGCGCCCTCGTCGCGTTGCTGCGTGGGCGTCGAACGGCCGTGCTCACCGGCGCGGGCATCAGCACGGAGTCGGGCATCCCCGACTACCGCGGCCCAGGCACGCGCGCTCGCGCCCGCAACCCCATCCAACACCGCGCCTTCGTCACCGATTCCGCGGCGCGCCGGCGCTACTGGGCGCGCGCGGCCGCGGGCTGGGTGCGGTTCTCCGACGTGCGCCCGAACGCGGGGCACCGTGCGCTGGTCGAGCTCGAGCGGCGGGGCGTGGTCCAAGGGCTCGTCACCCAGAACGTCGACCGCCTGCACCAGCGTGCGGGCAGCGCGCGCGTGATCGAGCTCCACGGGGCGCTCGAGGAGGTGCGGTGCCTCGGCTGTGGCGCGATCGTCCCGCGCGCCGAGGTGCAAGCCCGGATCTTCGCGGACAACCCCGGCTTCGACCCGGTCGCGCTCGAGCACGCGCCCGACGGCGACGCCGAGATCGCCGAGGGCCTGCTCGACCGCTTCGTCGTGCCCGACTGCCTGCGCTGCGGCGGCGTGCTCAAGCCCGACGTAGTGTTCTTCGGCGACAACGTCCCCCGCCCCAAGGTCGACCTCGCGTTCTCCTGGGTCGACGCCGCCGACGTGCTGCTGGTGGTCGGCTCCTCGCTCGCGGTGTTCAGCGGCTACCGATTCGTGCTCCGCGCGAAGGAACGCGGGCAGCCGATCGGCATCGTCAACCTCGGCGAGTCACGCGGGGACCCCCACGCAGACGTGCGGGTCGACGCGCGGGCCGGCGAGGTGCTGCCGGCGCTCCTGGAGGTGCTCTGAACATGCGCGCGCTCGAATACGACCGGTACGGTGGCCTCGAGGTGCTGGTGTCTCGCGAGGTCGCAGCGCCGCGCCCGGGGCGCGGCGAGATCCTCGTGCGGGTGCGGGCGGCCGCGCTCAACCCGAAGGACGCGCTCGTGCGCAAGGGGCGGTTCAAGGCCATCAGCGGCTTCTCGTTCCCGAAGCGGGTGGGGCTCGACTTCGCGGGAGAGGTCGCCGAGCTCGGCGCCGGCGTGTCGGGGTACGCGCTCGGCGCGCGGGTGTTCGGGGCGCTCGAGGAGCTGACCGCCACGCGGGGCACGCTCGCCGACTACGTGGTGTGTCGGCCCGAGGAGCTCGCGCGCGCGCCCTCTGGTTCGTGGGTGACCGCGGCCGCGTTGCCCCTCGCCGCGACCACGGCACTGCAGGCGCTGCGCGATCTCTCGCGCGTGCGACCGGGGATGCGCGTCCTGATCCACGGCGCCTCGGGCGGCGTGGGGACGCTGGCGGTGCCGATCGCGAAGTGGCTGGGCGCGCACGTGACCACCACCTCGTCCGAGGGGAACCGCGCGCTCTGCGCGTCGCTCGGCGCCGACCAGACGCTGGACTACGCGGCGCCGCCGTTCGCGACGACCGGCGCGCTGTCGGGCGTCGGGCCGTTCGACGTGGTGTTCGACGTGTACGGCAACCTGTCGTTCGAGAAGGCGCGACCGGTGCTGCGCGGCACGTACGTGTCGACCGTTCCGTCTGCGAGGGTCGCGTGGGACCAGCTGCGCACGCGGTGGAGCACGCCGCACGCGGCGCTGGTGCTGGTCCGCGCGCGCACGGTCGATTTCGCGATCGTCGCCGACCTCGTGGACCGCGGCGTGCTGCGCGCGACGCTCGACCGCGTGGTGCCGTTCGATCGCGCGGTCGACGCGGTGCGCGCCCTCGAGACGAAGCGGGCACGGGGGAAGATCGTCGTGGAGCTCTAGCGCGCCAGCACGTCGGCGTGGCTGGGCTTGGGTACACCGGACCACGTGTCCAGGAGCAGTTGACTTCTCCCGCTCACAATCTATGCTTGATTCAAGATGCGACCCACCCAGCTCCCGCTCCCCAGCACGAGTGGCTGGGGCGGCCGGCGCGCCGGCGCGGGTCGCAAGGCCGCCCCACACGCCAACGTCGCGCACCACCGTCGTCCTCTCCACGCCGCGCGACACCCCGTCCACGTCACCTGGCGCGCCGTCTCCGGTCTCGCCTCCCTCCGCGGGATCGAGGTGTTGCCCGAGCTCGTCGCGAGCATCGCCAAGGCGTCGAGCGAGGCGTTCCGGGTGGTTCATTTCTCGATTCAGGACGACCACCTTCATTTGGTCGTGGAGGCGTCCGACCGCTCCGCGCTGCGGCTCGGCCTGCAGGGCCTCGGGGTGCGCCTCGCCCGCGCGACCAACCGCGTCCTGCGGCGTTCGGGGCGCGTCCTCGGCGACCGCTACCACGCGAGGGCTCTGCGCACGCCCCGCGAGGTCAAGCACGCCCTCGCCTACGTCTTGCAGAACTTCAAGAAGCACCAGCGCTTCGCGGCGACGTTGCTCGACCCTTGCTCGTCGGCCGTGTGGTTCGACGGCTTCCGCGAGCGCGCGCCGCTGCCGCTCGCCGCCGCGCCGGTACGCGCGCCGCACACGTGGCTCTGTCGCGTCGGCTGGCGCCGTCACGGGCTCCTGTCGGCACAGGCGCGCCCCGCCCCGCGCTAGCGCGCCATCCGCTCCGGGTGCGCGTAGAACGTCGCGCGCTCGCCGCGCACGAACCCGGCCAGCGTGATGCCCATCTCGCGCGCGAGGTCGACCGCGAGCGTGCTCGCCGCCGAGACGCCCGCGATCGCAGGGATCCCCGCGACCGCCGCCTTCTGCACGATCTCGAAGCTCGTGCGGCCGCTCACGAAGAGGAGCGCCCCGCGCGCGAGGGTGCCCGCGCGCAGCGCCGCGCCGATCACCTTGTCGACCGCGTTGTGCCGGCCGACGTCCTCGGCCGCCGCGAGGGTCGCGCCCGATTCGTCGAGGAGCAGCGCGCCGTGCAGACCGCCCGTGCGCGCGAACACGACCTGCGCCGCCGCGAGTCGCTCCGCTGCGCCGTGGACCAGCGCGCGCGGGAGCCTCGCCGTCGAGGTGACCGGCCGGCAGCGCGCCATCAGATCGGCGATGGTGCGCCGGCCGCACACGCCGCAGGACGCGGTGGTGAGGGTGCCGCGGCGCGCGCCGTCGACCACCAGCACGACCCCCGGGCCGGGCAGCACGTCGACGACGTTGCCGTAGCCCTCCTCGCCCGGTCGGCCGCAGTGGGTGATGGTGCCCACGTCGGCGAGGGACCGCACGACGCCCTCGGCGAACAGGAAGCCGAGCACGAGGTCGGGGTCGTCTCCCGGCGTGCGCATGGTCACCGCGACGGTGTCCCCCGCGACGCGGATCTCGAGCGGCTCCTCGACGACCAGCTCGTCGCTCGTGACGGCGCCGGACGAGCTCTCGACGTCACGACGCGCGATCCGGTCCCGAGACACGCTGGCATCCTAGCGCAGCGACGCCCCGACCGCGGAGGACCGCACGGGTTGCGACCCGCGCACGCGGTGCCTCGGTTCCGGCCGCTCCGTCACAGCAGAGACCGTGCGCGTTCGACGGCCCGGCGTATGCACGATGCGGAGCATGGCTCTCCGCCCAGAGCTCCTGTTCCCCCACCTCCTCTGCGTCGCGCTCGGGTTGCTCCTCGCCGTGCTCGCCTGGAAGAAGCCGGTCTGGGCGCGCGTGAGCTTCGTCGCGCTGTTCGGCCTGGCGGCGGTGTTCAACCTGCGCACCGCCATCGTCGACCCGTCGGCGTATCTGTCGTTCGCCACGCTCACCGACTCGACCCACTACCGGGTCCTGATCCTCGGGCCGTTCGCCCGTCACGTCACCGCGTGGGTGTGCGCGATCGCGCTCGGACAGGCCCTGATCGCGCTGGGGCTGCTCCTCCGCGGGCGCCTGGCGCAGCTGGCCGCGATCGGGGCCATCGTGTTCCTGTGCGCGATCGCGCCGCTGGGCGTCGGCTCGGCGATGCCCTCGAGCCTGCTCATGGCGGGCGGGATGGTCGTGCTGCTCCTCCGCCGGTTCCCGACCACGCTTGGCGAGGACCTCGCCCCCCACCCACCGATCGATCGGCACCACCGAGCCTGACCGCGGCGACACGCCGCCCGCGACTCGACGGGCCAGAGTGAGCCCGAAGCGCTACGTTTCCGGCCCCATGCGGCCGCACCCCCTCGCCTTCGCTGCGCTCGTCCTCCTCGCTGGCTGCAAGCGCAAGCCCGAGGCCAAGCCGCTCGCGCAGGACGACGGCAAGGGCAAGACCCACGAGTGCAAGCTCGTCGCTGGCGGGATGATCACCCAGGACACGGTCGTGCAAGCGGGCTGCCTCGTGACGGTCGGCGAGCCGTATGTGGTGAGCAAGGGCGCGACGCTGAAGATCGAGGCGGGCGCGAAGCTGTCCTTCAAGAAGGGCGCGCGGCTCGCGATCCAGGACGGCGCGCTGCTCTCGCAAGGCACCGCGGCCGAGCCGGTCGTGTTCACCTCGGCCGAGGCCAAGCCCGCGGCGGGCGACTGGAGCGGCCTCGTGTTCGCCTCGGGCAAGCCGTCCACCCTCGAGTGGACGGTCGTGGAGTGGGCCGGCGACGCGAAGCTCACCGCGCCCCTGGATCCGAAGGCCGCGAAGGCCGGCGCGCTGGCCGAGGCCCCGGAGTTCGGGATGATCGGCCTGCTCTCGGGCGCGCCCCCCGGGAGCTACGCGCCGCTCGCGGACCGCAAACCGGCGATCCACGTGGCGCCCGGCGCGGTGCTCTCCCTCGTCGATTGCACCGTCCGTCACGCCGTCCGCGTCGGGCTGAGCGCCGCGGGCGACGCCCCGTTCGGACGCTTCGAGCGCACGCACTTCGAGGACAACGGCGGCTTCGCGATGGACATCCGCGCCGCCGCGCTCGGCTCCGTCACCTCGCTCACGTCGTCCGAGCCCGTGCGCGTCCGTGGCGACGTGAAGACCACGCAGACGTGGCCGAAGCTCACGGGCGGCATCGTGGTGGCCTCGCTGCAGGTGGTCGCCAAGGAGCCCAAGGGCTCGGTCGTGTTGACGCTCGCGCCCGAGACCGTCCTGCGCATGGAGCCGGTGTCGAGCATCCGGATCGGTGGCTACTCGGAGGGCGGCGGGCTCGTCGCGCCGAAGGTCGTCTTCACGAGCAACGCGCCCAAACCAGCGCCGGGCGACTGGGCCGGCATCCACTTCGGCAAGCGCGCGCCGGGCACGAACCTCGACGGCTGCATCGTCGAGTACGCGGGCTACGAGGCCCCCGTGACGACGTCGCCCGCGAAGGCGGGCAAATCCAAGGAGAAGCCGCGCCCCAAGCCCTCCGCGCTCACGGTGCAGGAGTGGATGAAGGACTTCGCGGTGGTGAACACCACGTTCCGCCACAACGCGGGTCCGGGCATGGGCAGGCCCGAGATGTACGGGCTGTTCGGCGCGGGCGGCACGGGCGGCTGCGAGGGCCTCGACGCG
>Ga0154020_10008688_pt1 | contig 11761 bp, 11 predicted proteins | sample Klosneuvirus_201_FD_109709 | JGI IMG/M metagenome (GOLD analysis project Ga0154020, IMG submission 109709) | Active sludge microbial communities from wastewater, Klosterneuburg, Austria - Klosneuvirus_20160825_MG | ecosystem: Engineered > WWTP > Aerobic digester > Activated sludge | place... | reverse complement strand
CCCGACTTTACGCGGGGTTGGTGGACGATGCTGCCATCCGGACCCGGATCTTCGACCTGCTACAGACGGAGTTCCAGCTCACCGAGCGGTCCATTCTGGCCGTGGCCGGGGCCAGAACCCTTCTCGCCCACGAGCCTGTGTTAAAGCGGTCCGTCGACCTCCGAAACCCATACATCGATCCACTGAACTATCTCCAGGTGGAAATGCTGAAACGTCTGCGGCAAGGTGGGCTCTCCAAGGGGGAAGAGGAACGGACGCGTGCCGTTGTTGAATTGACGATCAATGGCATCTCCGGTGGGCTGAAGAACACCGGATGAGTCGAGCGCGCTGTTGGGATCCGATCGCTCAGATTGGATTTCGAGATTTCCCGAGTCCTCGCTAGACGTCTCCTTCCCGTTGACGTTAGCCTGTCCTAAATCCCTGAACTTGCCGTGATCATTTCCCAAGACCTGCTTGATCGCTTTCTCCACGCCACGGCAAGCCATCCGCACGACACGCTGGGTATGCATCCCTGCAAACGTGGCCGGACCCAAGGGGTCGTAGTCCGATGCTTCATCCGGCGTTGTGTGTCCTGCGAGGTTCTGGACCCGGCGACCCGGGAGAGCTGGACCATGGAGCAACTTCATGACTCCGGGTTCTACGAGGCGTTTTTGCCCAAACGAAAGCAGGTGTTTCGTTACCGGCTTCGCGCCACGCTCGACAACGGTGAGACGCACGAGATTCACGACGCCTACTCCTTTTTGCCGACGTTGGGTGATCAGGACCTCTATTTATTCAACGAAGGGAACGAGCATCGCCTTTACGACAAGCTGGGCGCGCACCTTCGCCGGGTGAATGAGGTGCCGGGGGTGTCCTTTGCCGTCTGGGCGCCAAACGCGAAGCGGGTTTCGGTCGTCGGAAACTTCAACGGATGGGACGGTCGCTACCATCCCATGCGTCCCCTCGGCGCTTCTGGCGTGTGGGAGCTCTTTGTGCCCGGGTTGGGACGGGGAGAACTCTATAAGTATGAACTGTGGGATGTACGCGGCCACATTCGGCTGAAGACCGATCCGTTCGGGAGCTACTTTGAGGCGCCGCCGGGCAATGCGTCGGTGGTCCACGAAACGGGTCGCTATGCCTGGAACGATGCAGAGTGGATGGAAAAGCGCCGGGTCGCTGCCGGAGATCGCGACCAGCCGATGTCGATTTACGAAATCCATTTGGGATCCTGGAAACGCCGCGCTGACGACGGAAACCGGCCCCTGTCCTATCGCGAACTGGCCCCCCAACTGGCTGACTATGTCACGGAAATGGGGTTCACCCATGTGGAAGTCATGCCGCTGGCGGAACATCCCTTTGACGGTTCATGGGGGTATCAAGTCACTGGATTCTTCGCTCCCACCCAGCGCTTCGGGACGCCGGATGATTTTGCCTGGTTTGTCGACCACCTGCACCAGCGTGGAATCGGTGTCATCCTCGATTGGGTGCCGGCGCATTTCCCAAGGGACAGCTTCGCGCTGGCAGAATTCGATGGAACCCATCTCTACGAGCATGCCGATCCTCGTCAAGGGGCGCACATGGACTGGGGCACGCTCATCTTCAACTACAGCCGCAACGAGGTTCGCTGTTTCCTGATCGCGAACGCGCTCTGCTGGCTGGACCGGTATCACCTGGACGGCCTGCGCGTCGACGCGGTGGCATCGATGCTCTACCTTGATTACTCCCGCAAATCAGGTGAGTGGGTTCCCAACAAGTTTGGCGGGCGGGAAAACCTGGACGCGATCGAGTTTCTGAAGACGACCAACGATTTGGTCCACCACTACTATCCCGGCGTGCGCATGATCGCGGAGGAAAGCACTTCCTTTCCTGGAATCTCCAAGCCGACACACGAGGGAGGGATCGGATTCGATTTCAAGTGGAACATGGGCTGGATGCACGATACCCTGAAGTTCTTCACGAAGGACCCCATCCATCGCAAGTGGCACCAGAACGACCTGACCTTCGGCATGCTTTACCAGTATGCGGAAAACTTCGTGTCAGTGTTTTCCCATGACGAGGTGGTGCATGGCAAGGGCTCGATGCTGATGAAGATGGCGGCCTGGCACATCCCGGAAAAGGCGGCGAATTTGCGTGCGCTCTATGGCCACATGTGGGGATGGCCGGGCAAGAAACTGCTCTTCATGGGGAGTGAGTTCGGGCAAAGTTCAGAGTGGGCCTATGCCGGTTCGCTCGACTGGCATCTCACCCAATACCTCGATCACGAAGGCGTGCGCCTCCTTGTCCGCGACTTGAACCGACTCTACGTCCAGGAGCCCGTCCTGAGCCGGAATGATCTAAACCCACATGGCTTTCGCTGGCTGGCCTGCCACGATTCCGAAGGCAGCGTGCTCGCCTTTTTGCGGTGCGATGCGTCCGAGCAGTCGCTTTTTGCGGTCGTCGGGCATTTTACCCCGGTAATCCGGCGAAACTACCGGATTGGAGTTCCGCGGCGTGGTTTCTGGAGCGAGGTGATCAACACCAACAGCCAGTATTACGGTGGAAGTGGATTGGGAAACCACGGTGGAGTGCACACCGACGATGTGCCGGCGGATGGAATGAGCCAGAGTGTGCAGCTGACTTTGCCCCCGCTGACCACGACGATCCTGAAGTGGAACGCGTCAGCGTGATTCCGCCGCCAGCGCGATGAGTCGTTGGGCCAGTGCGGTGGAGGCTTCGTCGAACCAGCGGTTGCCGTTGGCCGGGCTGGCCCGTGTCGCATCCCCCATCGTGCCGCTGACCGAAATGTCGCGGCTAATCCAGGAGTAAGTGGCCGGAGCGCTCTCGGGGCGCAGCTCGCCGGGATCGCTCAGGCGAGCCGGATACTCGCACGTCGCCTGGTCCATCCGGACCAGTCCTTCGGTGACCGCGAGCATGAGGGAGGTCTCCCACTCTCCGGCATGGAATCCGTATTCACTCTCTTGATCGGCCAGGGGAGGCCTGTAGCCGTGACTCACCATGCCCGCTCTCAGGCCGAGCTCGGTTTGTAGTTCACGCAGGGTGTAGACCAGCACGGAACTGTTGCCGCCGTGCGTATTGAGCAGGGCAATGTTGCGGAATCCCAACTGCTTCAATTGCCGGGCCTGCGCGAGAAGCACGCGTCGCAGGGTCTTGGCCGAAATGTAGACGGTTCCGGGGAAGCCCGTGTGTTCGTTGCTCTTGCCGTAGGTGATGGGCGGAGCGACCCAGATCTGTGCCTGGGTGCCCACCTTCTCCAGCGCGGAGTTCAACCAGGCTTGCCCTAGGATCGCATCGACTCCGACGGGCAAATGATGCCCGTGCTGTTCGATGGCCCCGGTCGGGATGACCACCAAGGTGCGCTCTTTGTCGGGCAGCGTCTCGAGTGCGTCCAGCGTCAGGTGGGGAAGGTAGGACGACCGATGATCCGGCCAAAGGTGAGCCTTGCCGATTGCTGCCGGTGTCGACTCATGCAAAACGCGTGTCGGCGTCGGAGGGAGGGGGCCGGGCCCGCCGAGCGGGGCTTTGGCGTGAACTTCGGTGAAGAGACGGGCCAGGCGCCTCGCGGCACCGGCCAGAAGTTCGGATGCATCCAGACTTGAATCGGGGGTACAGGGAGGAGGACGCCGCCAGTTTCCCGGACGGAAACCCGCGTCCGATACGTCACCTGGTCGGAGCGTGGCGGCGGGGGCCGCGCCTAGGAGCTGCGAAGCAATGGCCTGCACGTGGGTCCGCGTGGTGCTGCCGGGGTGGAAGTCCAAATTCAGCCCGCTTAAGTTGATGACGAACGTCTGCAGGCCAAGGCTGGCGCGCTGGTCGCGTGAAGCCGCGTCAATCCACGCTTCGTTCCAGGGACTGGTGGAGAAGAAAACCAGTTTCTTGAACCCCGAAGCCATGACCGAGGCCGCGATTTCTCCGACAAGGTCATGCGCCGTCTCTGGATCGATCCCAAAGACGCAAGAAGGGTAGGGGGCGAGACCGAAACGCAGGGCCGGCAGAATGCGTAATTCGGCGTCCGGAAGGAGGTGGTGAACCGCTCGCCGCAGGATTTCGCTTCCTACGACCTCTTCCACATCGAGGGGCAGACCGAGGCCATGGTCGGCGAATCCATGGATGGGGAGCACCGCCACGAACCGGTCCCGTTTGGAGTTTGTCGCGAAGTCACTCCATGGGTGATGGGCCCAGAAGGTACCCGACTCAACATTGCCCAACCAAGTCATGGCCATGACGAAATCGTAGGCTGCGAGCGATCGTGCGCCAGCTCAAGTTTGACGGGCGACAGAACCGCAGGGTCTAGCGCCGGCGGCCCGGTTCAAAATCACTGTAGACCACCGTCATGGATTGATCGAGCGATTTGAACCACCAGGCCCGACCTTTCAAACGGACGGTGATGCGCCGGAGCAGGGTGGGACGATCTCCGTCCGGCAACGAGTACTCGATGTGCGTGCGTGCTTCATCGACTCTCACACCCAGAACGGGTCGAAACGACTCAAAGCTGGCGAGGTCGACCTCTTCGATGGTGCCGGTGGGACGATGGAGGACAAAGGTCGCCGTCATATGCGCTGCTGATCGGTCATCCTCGTCGGTGGTCTTGAGTCGAAAGCGCCACCGGGTGCGCACGCCGTCGTCGCCGACATTTTCGGCAGATGATTCGTCAATCTGATCCTTTACGTTGGGTGCCGTTTCACCTCGGGATCGACGGGTTTGGGTTTCCGTATACCGTTTGGCTTCCTCCGCAGTCGGGTTTATTCCGTTCTTTTGCAGGAGGGTCCAGCGCTGGAATTCAGGCCGTCTGGGATCGAATCGTTCCAAAAGACTCTGACCTTCCCCTTCCGTGGCCTGCGTAAAGGCCCAGCCTTTGGTTCCTTCGGCTTGGAACGTCTTCAACGCTGCCCGGAGCTCATCCGGCATAGGCGCCGCTGACAGCCCGATGCAAGCTATCCAGCCCGCACTCAGCAACCACATGATTGATTTCAGTCCCATAGATCTTGGAGAATTGTGTTCTGGCGGCTGACGCGCAAGCCAGTCGCTGAGGGTCAATCGACCGACAGGATCTCATGGTTGATGGCCCCGTTGCGGCCCGGAATCAGAAGGGTGCTGCCGGCACGGAGCCCGACCAGCTGCCGACCCAGAGGTGACGCCGGAGTAACGACCAAGACCGGTTCGCCTTCGATCGGGACCTCCAACCCACCGGCTCGCGGTCCAACGAAGTACGTCCTGACTTTGCCCTCCGAAGGTCGCAATCGAACGAGGGCTCCCACCGCGATCTGACTTCCTGGAGCGAAGGGGCCGACGTCGAGGGTGCGATAGTGCGAAAGGGTTTCGTGAAGGTCCGCCACCATGCGGGCCTGTCCCTCGGCAAGGTAGGCCGCTTCTTGCGCGTGCATGTCATACTGGTTCTCCGCGCGACTTTCCTCATGGGTTGCTTCGTCTCGTGAGGTCAGCGCGGCCTGGGTCAAGAGGGCGAGGTCGGCTTCCAATTGTTGAACAAATGCAGAACGAAGGAGGGATTTGTTCATGGGTCTGATTACTACAGCCGACGGCAACCGCTTCGCCAGTCAAACCGGACGGCGTGGCCACCCGGTCAGTGCGGGCTCCTCTGCGGGTTTCCCGTAGCTAGACGCCCGGGAACCGATGGGCCAGGAATCGGCGCACCCGATCAACCAACTCCCTTGGACTAAAGGGCTTGGTGAGATAAGCGAGGACACCTAATTCAAAACCAATGGCTTTGGCGTCAGCGGTGGCCCAGGCGGAAAGGATCACGACGGGCAGCGTCGCCGTGGCTGGGCTGCGTCGCAGAATCTCACACACACCGAATCCATCGATGTCTGGCAGCATCAGGTCCAGAAGGACCAGGTCCGGCTTGGTTTCGGCGATGCGCTGAAGCGCTTCCCGGCCGGAGCCGGCTTCGATCACGTCGCACCCCAAGCTTCGAAGATGAAAGCGGATCAGTGAGGTGATGTCGCTCTCGTCGTCGACACATAGGATCAAGGGGCGCATGGGCGGATGGGACAAGGAGCGCGTGGCGCCTTGATGCCAAGCAAGTGACAAGCTCGTGACATCGCCGGCTGGCGAAAATAACGTCAAATAGTCCCTGAGCTACCGTTGGGCCTCGTCGTTCCGATGCGAGTTGCCTTCAAGGGACCGCGTCTCTGGCCGATATCCTGTGCGTCTTCTTTGCGATGGCTCGAAAAATTGCTTTCATCAACTACAAGGGCGGAGTCGGTAAGACTTCGCTCATCGTCAACACGGCGGCAGCTCTCGTGAAAGCCGGGAAGCGTGTGCTTCTTTGTGATTTCGACACGCAGTCGAACGCAAGCATCTGGCTTCTCAAGCTTGACCGCTGGAACAAGATCAACTCTTCGGGCGAAGGGGCGGTCTACTCGATCTTTGAGCCCGGCAAGGCTCACATCAAAGATTTGATTCTCCGGGATGTCATTGAGGGTAAGACGGGTGAACGACTCCTCCCTGGGTTGGACCTGCTTCCCACGGCCTTTAATCTCGTCGATCTCGAAAACGAATACACCGGCGATCCCAAACGGCCCCCGTACCTGGTCTTTCAGGAGCAACTTGCCCTGGTGGAACCGAACTACGATTTCATCCTCTTCGACTGCCCGCCCAACATCCTGCGGGCCTCCCAGTGCGGGATCTTTGCGGCCAATGAAATCTGCGTACCGGCCAATCCCGATGCGCTCAGTCTGATCGGTTTCACGCTGCTGGTGGAGAAATTACAGAAATTTCACATGCTGTCGGCCAGTTTCCGACGAGCCTCGATGGGGCCTCCGGCCCTCGTCCACAGCATTATCTTCAATGCGATCAAAACAGGGGTGGACATTGAAGTACCAAAGATGCGCATGCAATTGAGACTCAATCAATTCCGAGCTGCCAAGCGGGTTGCCGCGAACGCCAAGATTCTGGACGCCCAGATTCGTGACGCGATGGTGGTACGGCGCGCAGTCACACTCGGTTTGCCCGTGGTTTTGATCAGTCAGGACGCCTCGGACCCTTCGCAAGACAATGTGGTCAACGACTATCGACGGATGACACTCGAACTACTTCAGCAGGTTGCCTGAAAGGCCGATATATTCCCATGCGCTCCACCAGCCCACATCAGCCCACCAAGATGCGTCATACTGCGAAGGACTGGGATGACATTCGCGGTGCCTTTTCCATGTCCATTATGGTTGATACGCCTTTGGCCAGTCTGGCGCAAAACCTGGAAGGGCCGGAATGGCCGATCAAGGACAAGAAGGAAACCCCGGCGCTGTACATCGATCTCACGTTTGCCGAGGCCTACGAGGCATTGGTGGCGAAGGGTCAGCCGATGGAGCGGTTCGATCAGTTGGTCGACATTCTCAAGGAAACCCTCGCGTTCGACAACCCGTTTGGCGACATGGTCGCTCAATCGGCGGTTTCCACGGAGCGGGACAATCCATTGCTGAAGAACATGGCCCGATTGGAAATCCCGGAAGAATATCCGATCGAGTTCACGGCTTTGCAGGAGAACACCCTCGAATTCTGCAGTCTCGAAAAACTGGGTACATTGGGTCAATTCGCAGTCTTTGCCCAGGGGCTGTCGCAAGCGGTGATCGTGGGGGGTGACTTTCGCGGTCTGCTCAACGCTCTCTCGCATGTCGACGAGCCGTCCCTGGCCAAGTACCTGCCCTTCCGTCCGGGCAAGAAGGGGCTGCACCTGATCGAGGCGGTGGCCTTGATCGTGCGGGCTCTGCCGCCGGAACAACGGACGATTCTCATTTCGAAACCGGCACAACTGAACCCGGTCACGCGTGATCGCGTGGCCCGGCTGGTGGCGTATTTCATGGATCAGAAAGCGGAGCTTGTCGCGCAGATCGCGGGTGGTTCCTCCCTGGCCCGTGCCCTCGTGGTGATCGGGGATCCTTCGGTTGAAGCGGCCGTGAGTGCGCTGCTCACTCCGCATTTGAAGAGCGTCGCCGCTCCTCCCCCGGTCGTGCGGGCGGCAGGCGAGCCAAAGAAATCGGGCAAGGGCTGGTTCAGCCGCCTGTTCTCCCGGTCCTGACCATGAGCGAGGGCGATTCCACCGCACCCTCGGTGACGGTGCGTTTCCCGGGCCCGAGAATCGGAGACTTGCCGCTGGTCCTGCCCAAGGGCAAAGCGGCCCGGGCCTCGTTGCGGTCGGCGTTGGCCGCGTCCCTGGCGGACCCGGCGGAACCGCAGTCCATCTTTTCCGACCCGCGGTCGGCGGAAGCCACCGCACCTGCGCCGATCCCGTCTGGATCCCTGACGGATCTGGAACAGACCCTTCGCCGGCTTGAGACCAAATTGGAGCAGCGCGAACGCGAACTGATCGATCAGGAGTCTTGGATCGCAGAACGCGAACGTGAACTGGCCGAGACCGAAGCGTTGGTCGCCGCCAAAGAGGAAATGCTGGCGGCCAGCCGCAAGGCCCAGTCGTCGCGACGCGGAGCGACCGTCGAGGAGCAGGTCGCGTTCGAGCGCCTGCGCCACGAACTCGACCGTCGGGAGGCGTCCATGCGCGAACTTCGTCAGGCTCTGGTTGAGCGGGAAGCTTTTCTCGACGAGAGTGAGGCCCGGCTGCTGCGCAAAGTGCAGCTGCAGCAGGAAAAGGAATCCGAGCTCGAACAGCGTGAAGAGGAAGTGGCGAACCGGGAGAGGCGTCTCCAAGAGGCCGCCGCGGTTCACGATCCTGTCCTCGCCGAGGCCCTGCGGGCGTCGGCCGCCGCTCAGATTCTGCAGGCCAACGCCGAGTAACGGCGTCGGTGCCTCAGCGACGGCTCCAGTCGAGCATGCGCTGGATCGGGACCAGTGCGGCGTGACGGGTGGATTCCGGCACGTCGATCTGCGGAGCACCGGAGCGCAGAGCGTCCCGCACCTTCTCAATCGTATTCATTTTCATGAAACGGCAGTCGTTGCACGCGCAGGAGTCCGTGGGTGCCGCGATGAAGGTTTTGTCAGGAACTTCGCGACGTAGGCGGTGCAGCATGCCGCTCTCGGTCGCCACGATGATTTCCCGGGCGGGATGCGTACGGGCGAACTTCACCATCAGCTCGGTGCTGCACACTTCGTCGGCCAGATCCCGGACCGTTTGCACGCATTCCGGGTGGGCGACCACGGGTGCCTCGGGAAAGCGCAGACGCACCTTTTCAAGGGCTTGGACCGTGAACTGCACGTGGGCATAGCAACTGCCCGGCCAGAGTTGCATCGGCCGGCCCGTGCGTTGCGAGACCCACTGGCCAAGATTCTGATCCGGAACGAACAGGATCTCACGGTCTGCCGGCACCCGGTTGACGATTTGAACAGCGTTGCCGCTCGTGCAGATGACGTCGCTCAGCGCTTTGACTTCGGCGGAGCAATTGATGTAGGCCACGACGTAAAGCCGCGGATTGGCCGCCTTGTAGGCAGCGAGCCGCGGAGCCGGGCAGGAGTCGGCGAGGGAGCAGCCGGCATGAAGGTCGGGCAGGAGCACCGTGCGACCGGGATTCACAATCTTGGCGGTTTCCGCCATGAAGTGCACTCCGCAGAACAGGATCACGTCCGCCTGAGCCGCCTGGGCCTGATAAGAAAGTCCGAGGGAATCGCCGACAAAATCGGCCACCTCCTGGATTGCCTCAACCTGGTAGTTGTGCGCGAGGATGACGGCGTTTTTTTCCCGCTTCAGCGCCAGGACCTCTTCTTGAAGAGGGGAAAGAGTTCGAGGGCCGGCGCGAGGCGGGACCACGTGCGGTTCGTAGGTCAGTTCAGCGGGCATGCGGAAAAATCACGAGGAAAGTGCGAGGTGGCAACACACCTGCGCTGATCGCAGGAGCCGTTCGTTTCAGCTCTTGGGCTGAAGCTGGCTCAGGATGCGCTGATATTCGGGATGCGTCTGCAGCGCCTCCAGGTCGGGGTCCTGCGAAATCCAATCGAAGTCGTCGTAGCCCAGCGCCACCGCCTTTCGCAAGGCTCTCAGGGCGTCACCGGTCCGTTTCGAGAGCGCGAGACTGCAGGCAAGATTGTAGTGGGCCGTTGGATTCTCGGGCTGCAGACGGACCATCCTGCGGTCCATCTTGAGTCCCTCGGCAATCCGGCCCTGTTTGGTGTAGAGACCGCCCAGCAGTTCCACCACGTCCGTGTAGCGCGGATTGTTGCGCAGGACTGACTCGAAAAACGAAGTCTCAAACGCAGGATCGGTGTGCTTGGGCTTTGACATGGTCCGGGGACGGCTCAGCGGGTCTTGTTCTTGCACGAACCCGTCTCGCGCAGGAGGTTGCAGTGCGCGCTGACCTGAAGCCGCTGGGAGACGGGAGTCAGCCCGAGTTTCGACGACACCGTGCTTCCATACCACTCCATGAAGGGTGCACTGATTTCGAAGATACGATCGCAGTCGAGACACACCACCTGGGCCATCTGTGCATTGTTATCGGCGTTGCGCCGGTAGAACTTCTCACCGGAGCCAATATCGACCTCCCGGAGAAGGGCGCTCTCCGTCATGATGGGCAAGGTCCGGTAGATCGTGGCTCGCGAGACGGAATCGTCGATCCGGCGGGCGTGGTCGAGCAGTTCCTCCGCGGTAAAGTGATCCTTCTGGGCAAACGCCGCCTCGAAGATGGCGAGCCGCTGGTTGGTGACGCGCAAACCTTTCTTTGCCAAAAAGGATTTAAACTGGTCGCGTTTCGCGTCGTTGCTCACGCATGGGATGTTTTCGGGGGAGCGGGGGCTGTCAATGCCCGGTATTCCGCCAGGATGGGACGAATCCCTGTGAGAATGACCGCTTGCAGGATTGCCGATCGACCCGGCAACGCTCATTCACGGCGAAATGATGGTCGGTGTTCATCCTTTGGCAGGTTTCGACAAGATATTGCACTATCGTGTGCCCGACCCTCTGATTGACTCGGTCGCGGTGGGAACCCTGGTTCGCGTTCCCTTGGGTCGCAGGCAGATGCTTGGACTGGTCGGTACGCTTGGAGCACCGGTGGATTTTCCGGTGGAGCGACTCAAGGCGGTGCTTCAGGTCGTTTATCCTTTTCCGGCCATTCCGGCTGATCTGCTGGCGTTGGCGAAGTGGATGGGGTCCTACTATGCCTGCCCTCTTGATGGCGTGATTGAGGGTATGTTGCCGGCCCCGGTGCGGGCAGGAGCGGCCATGAAGGAGGAAACGTTGCTGGTCCTGGCGCGTCGCTTGACGGATGAGGAGTCGGCCCGTCTCGAAAAGCGGGCCCCTCAGCAGTTTCGTCTCTATCGCTTCCTTGAGCCCCAGCTCGTGCCCTTGAACAAGCAGCGTGTGCTCAGCCGGTTGGGACTGAGCGCGGCGGTGGTCACCGCCTTGGTCAAGTCGGGCGCGATTCGACAGGAATCGCGCCGGGTGGAACGTGTGGCCTACGTGGACGGGGTGGAAGCGAGCGAACGCGTGGCGTCGCTGGCACCGATGTTGAATCCGGAGCAGCGGGCAGCAGTCCAACGGATCTCAGAGGGACTGGCCCGCGAGGTGTTCGGAGTCAGCCTCCTCCATGGCGTCACGGGTTCAGGCAAAACAGAAGTTTATCTACATGCCATCGAACAGGCGCTGAAGGGCGGGGGAGGAGTGATTTTCCTCGTGCCGGAGGTGGCGCTGACGCCTCAGACGGTCGCACGTTTGCGGTCGCGCTTGGAGGCGATCGCCCCGGATCACCGGTGTGTGGTGTGGCACAGCCATTTGAGCGAGGGTGAACGCCTTGACGGCTGGCTGGCCCTCGCAAAGGGCGAGGCCCGGGTGGTGGTGGGCGCCCGCTCGGCGGTGTTCGCCCCGGTGCGCGACCTCCGGCTGATCGTG
>Ga0154020_10008685_pt1 | contig 11763 bp, 13 predicted proteins | sample Klosneuvirus_201_FD_109709 | JGI IMG/M metagenome (GOLD analysis project Ga0154020, IMG submission 109709) | Active sludge microbial communities from wastewater, Klosterneuburg, Austria - Klosneuvirus_20160825_MG | ecosystem: Engineered > WWTP > Aerobic digester > Activated sludge | place... | reverse complement strand
GGCGGGCAGCAAATGATTCAAACGACAAATCCAGGCAACTGCAATTTTTTTGGAGAACAACATGAGTATTGAGATGATTGAAGAGCAGGCATTCAACATGGGCACGCAGATCAAGGTGATCGGTGTTGGGGGCGGTGGCGGCAATGCGGTCGAGCACATGATTGCCTGTGAGGTTGGCGGCGTCGAATTCATCTGCGCAAATACCGATGCGCAGGCCCTGAGCCGTAGCGCTGCGCACAAGACCATCCAGCTTGGCGTGACCGGTCTGGGTGCCGGCAGCAAACCCGACAAGGGTCGCGACGCAGCCGAACAGGCAGTGGACGAGATCCGCGCCTCGATCGAAGGCGCGCACATGTTGTTCATCACCGCCGGCATGGGTGGCGGCACGGGCACGGGCGCGGCGCCGGTGATCGCCCGCGTGGCACGCGAGATGGGCATCCTGACCGTGGGCGTGGTCACCAAGCCGTTCGATTTCGAAGGCGGTCGGCGCATGCTGATCGCCGACAGCGGCTTGTCCGAACTCGAGGTCAATGTCGACTCGCTGATCGTCGTGCTCAACGAGAAACTCGAGGAAGTGCTGGGCGATGACATCACGCAGGACGAGGCCTTCGCCCACGCCAACGACGTGCTCAAGAACGCTGTCGGCGGGATTGCCGAGATCATCAATGTTCCGGCCCACATGAACGTCGACTTCGAAGACGTGCGCACCGTGATGGGCGAACCCGGCAAGGCGATGATGGGAACGGCCACCGCCGGTGGCCCGGACCGCGCACGCATCGCAGCCGAACAGGCAGTCGCCTGCCCGTTGCTCGAAGGCGTGGACCTCTCCGGCGCCAAGGGGGTGCTGGTGCTGATCACCGCCTCCAAGGGCTCGCTGAAACTGTCCGAGTCCAAGCTGGCGATGAACACCATCCGCGCCTTCGCCTCACCCGACGCACTGGTGATCTACGGTACCGCCTACGACGACAGCCTGGGCGACCAGATCCGCGTCACCGTCGTGGCCACCGGCCTGTCGCGCCAGGGGCAGCGTCGCACGGCGCCTCCGCTGCAGGTGCTGCGCACCGGCACCGACAACGTGCCGTTCCAGATCCCGACGCTGACCAACCAGGTGAACAACAACCCGGGCATTGGCGGAGCACAAGGCGGCAACGGGTTGGCCCAGCCTGACTACGGCAGCCTGGGCACGCCGGCCGTCTGGCGCGGACGCGGTGCCGCCGCAGCCAAGGTGGATGCCTTGTCCAGCGGTGGCATGGACGACTACGAGATTCCGGCATTCCTGCGCAAGCAAGCCGATTAAGCCCTTGTCCGGCCGGTGGCGGCCGGGCTTCCTACAATCAGCCGATGCTGCGCCAACGAACCCTGAAGTCCCAGACCCGCGCCATCGGCGTTGGCCTGCATAGCGGACAACGGGTTGAGTTGACGCTGCGCCCGGCGGCACCCGATACCGGCATCGTGTTCAGGCGCGTCGACCTGCCGGTTCCGGTCGAGATTGCGATGTCGGCCGAGTCGGTGTCGGACACCCGCATGGCGACCACGGCATCACGTGGCACCGCCAAGGTCGCCACGGTCGAGCATCTGATGTCGGCCTGTGCCGGCCTGGGCATCGACAATCTGATCGTCGACATCACGGCCGAGGAAGTGCCGATCCTGGACGGATCGGCGGCCTCTTTCCTGTTTCTGCTGCAGAACGCCGGCGTGGTCTGGCAGGATGCGCCGCGCAGGTTCATCCGGGTTACGCACCCGGTGGAAATCCGCGACGGAGAAGGCGCCAGTGCGCGCTGGGCCCGGCTCGAGCCTTACCACGGCTACCGTCTGAACTTCGAAATCGTGTTCGACCATCCGGCGGTGGATTCAACCGGCCAGCGGGTCAGTTTCGACATGGGCACCGGCTCCTACTCGCGCGACATCGCGCGGGCCCGGACCTTTGGATTCACCCGCGACGTGGAGACCATGCGCGTCAATGGCCTGGCATTGGGTGGCGGACTCGACAACGCGATCGTGATGGACGACTACAAGATCCTCAACGCCGAAGGACTGCGCTACGACGACGAATTCGCCAAGCACAAGATCCTGGACGCCATCGGCGACATGTACATGCTGGGCAAGCCGCTGCTGGCGAGCTACAGCGCGTTCCGCTCGGGGCATGAGCTGAACAATCGCCTTGCGCGCGCACTGATGGAGCGCAAGGATGCATGGGAAATCGTGACCTTCGAGAACGAGGAACTGGCGCCCCAAGGCTTTGCGCAACTGGCGCCGGCCTGGTGAGGCCAGGGGCTTGCGCGATACCATAGGATGAAACCACCCCCACGCTCACTGCGTTCGCTGGCCCCCCAAGGGGGCCGTCAGCACCTTCGGAACGGCCGGGCGGTCCTGACATGATTTTCTTTCGCTGGCTGATCCCTACCCTGTTCGTCATCGCCGGCGTGTTGTTCGCCGCGTTCATGTTCACCGGCAACCCCCGTTATCGGCAACTGGGCATGCGGGTATTGCTGACGTCGCTGGTGGCGGCGTTCGGTTTCTTCGCCGTGCTGATCGCGATCAATCTGTCGCAATAACGCTCGGCCGGTATGGCGCCGGCCCTGCCTGTTGAGGGGCTGAAACATCCGGTTCGCAGAGCACTGCGATCGCGGGCGCACAATGGGAGCGGGTTCACCAATGCGGTGGCTACCGTGAATGCCGCACGTCGCCGGTCGCAACGCGCCAACGTACAGGACAAGCCTCCATGGTCCGACTCCAGTTTTCGATCGAGCTCAGCTACGACATCGACGCGCCAGGCTGCGATTTCATCTTCAGCATCCATGCGGCCCAGACGGCCCACCAGCGCGTCGTGGGGGAGTCGTTGCAGCTGAGCCAGCAATTGCTGCAAACGCTGTACACCGACCCGGTCAGCCATACCCGCTACCTGCGGCTCAAGGCCATGCCGGGTCCGTTGACGGTCCGATACGACGCCACGGTGGACCTGGAGCACTTCCAGGCGCAACCGGAGCAAATAGGCGAGGTCGCCGTGGCCGACTTGCCGGGCTCGGTGTTGCCATACCTCTATCCCAGCCGCTACTGCCAGTCAGATCGCCTGCTGCGCTTTGCGTTCAACGAGTTCGGTCATCTGTGGCATGGCTACAGCCGGGTCCAGGCGATTCGCGACTGGGTCGTGGCACGCGTGAAATTCCGCTCCAACTCGTCGGACGTCAACACCTCGGCGATCGACACGCTGGTCGAAGGTACCGGCGTATGCCGCGATTTCGCCCATCTGATGATCGCCTTGTGCCGCGCGCTGAACATACCAGCGCGATTTGCCACCGGCATCGACTACGGTGCAGATCCGATCCTGGGGCCGACCGATTTTCATGCCTATGTCGAAGTGTTCCTGGGTAATCGCTGGTACATCTTCGACGCATCCGGCGTGGCGATACCAATGGGATTCGTGCGTTTTGGCACTGGCCGGGATGCCGCCGACTCGGCTTTTGCCACTTTGTTTGGTGGCGTACGCGGCGGTGCGCCAGTCATCCAGATCCAGCCCGTTGCCAATGCGCAAGGCGTCGTCATGGTGCCCCAGCATGTGCCGTTCGCGTTGTCCACCGACGGTCAGCAGGCCTGGTAATGGCGTTGGCGCAGGCGCACAGCAGGCAACAGGCCGCGCCCGATATTCAATCCTTGCCAGGGTAGGCCGCGGCGGCCAGGGCGCGCAGTTGGTGGATCTTGCCTGCGTGCGCATGGGTGATCGCCATGCCCAGCGCATCGGCAGCATCGGTTCCGGGCAGTCCGGGCAGCTCCAGCAGCCGACGCACCATCTCCTGCACCTGGCTCTTTTGCGCCCTTCCGTAGCCCACCACTGCCGACTTCATCTGCAATGCGGTGTATTCCGCCACTGGCAGGTCGCGCGACACCAGGGCCGTGATACAGGCGCCACGGGCCTGGCCCAGCAGCAAGGTGGACTGCGGATTGACATTGACGAACACGATCTCGACGCAGGCGCAATCGGCCTGGTACCGCTGCGCCACTTCGCACACACCATCGAACAGCAGCTTCAGGCGGCTTGGCAGATCCGATCGAACAGAACCGATGGTGCTGATGGTGCCGCTGGCCACGTACGACAGGGCCGAGCCCTCGACGTCGATCACACCAAAGCCGGTGGTTCGCAAACCAGGATCGATGCCGAGAATTCGCATAGGTTCGAACCGCCTACAGATCGAAATACCAGCGCACCGAATGGAAAAACACCGGTGCTGCAAAACACAAGGCATCGACCCGGTCGAGCAGGCCATTGGCACCGGTCACGCCGTCGCCCTGGCTGCCCCAGTTCGGAATGCCGCGGTCGCGCTTGATTGCCTTCATCACCAGATGACCCAGCGATCCGGCCACGCTGGCAACAAGCGCCATCGCCAGCGCCTGCCCCGGCTTGAACGGCGTGATGCCGGCCAGCAGGCCGCCCAGCAGCGAGGCCACGCCGACGCCGATACACCAGCTGACCCAGTTGAAGCTGGTGCTGATGGCCGGCGCCGTGGGCGCGCGGCGCAGTCGGCGCGCCGCCACATGCTGCACCAGCATGCAGGTCTGCACCACCAGCGCCAGGAACAGCACCAGGAAAGCACCCCGGTCGACATAAAGCGGAAAATCCAGCAACAAAAGTGCCGGCACATGGCTCATGCCATAGATGCACACCATGATGCCCCACTGCAGCTTGGCATTGCGCTCGAGAAAACGCTGCGGGTCGTTGGCCAGCGCGCTGACCACCGGAATCGCCAGGAACACGTAAACCGGGATGAAGACGGTGAACAGATCGAAGTGCCGGGTGCCGACCAGCGTGTATTGCAGCGGCAGGATCACGAAGAAGGCCAGCACCAGGCTGCGGTGATCACCCCGTCGGGTCGGCGACAGTGTCATGAACTCGCGCAGCGCAAAAAACGAGACCAGTGCAAACAACACAATGGCACCGATATCGCCCGACAACCAGCCGATCCAGAACACGATCACCATGAACCAGCTGCTGCGCAGCAAGGTATTGGCATGCACCAGCGACTGACGCCGCTCTTCGCCGGCGGCATCGTCGTTCTGCTCGCGCAGTGACAGGATCAGCAGCGCCACACTGGCAATGAAAAGGCAGCCGAAGATGAACAGGAACATGGCGCCCACCTGTTCGGTCGCACTCAGACTGCGCAGGTACTGGTTCATCGCAGCTCAGCCGCCATGGACATGTGTGTCTCTTCGCAAGGCATCAAACCTCGCGCAGGGCCACCACGGCCTGCCGTGCGCGGACCAGAAAATCGCGCCTGTCCTCGCCGTCACCCAGCACCACCGGCGCACCGAAGGTGACCGAGCAGAGCACCGGCACCGGAACCACTTCGCCTTTGGGCATGACGCGCTGCACGTTGTTGATCCACGCCGGAACCAGCACCACCTGCGGGAACCGCAAGGCCAGGTTGTACAGCCCGGCCTTGAAATCCTGCGGCTCCTCGGCATGTCCGCGCGTGCCTTCCGGGAACAGGATGATGGAGTCGCCACGCTCGAGCGCATCGACCAGCGGCTCGAGCGGGTCCTGGTCGGCCGTGCGCTCTCGCGAGACATAGATGGCGTTGAAAACCGCGCTGGTGATCCAGGCGCGGAACGGCGAACTCGTCCAGTAGTCACGCGCGGCGATCGGCCGGGTCAGCGTGCGCAGCACCTGCGGCAACGCAGCCCAGATCAGCAGCAGATCGGCGTGGCTCTGGTGGTTGGCAAAGTAGATGCGTTGTTCGGCCTTGGGTGGGCAGCCGTACCAACGTGCCTGGGCGCCGGTGAGCAGACGTATCAACCCGAGCAGAAACCATCCCATCAACTTGGCGCGCATGGCGCCGATGATACAGAGCGCCGATCACGGCAGCTGGGCGTGGGGCATGCGGTCGACGATGGTCGCCGCGCGCCCCGAAAGATAGGCCGATTGCGACAACTTCTCGAAATATTTGGGCCGCGGCAACATCACCGCCAGCCGTGCAGCCTCATATGCGCTCAGACGTGATGCAGGCTTGCGGAAATAGTGCTCTGCTGCAGCCTGAGCGCCAAACACACCCGTACCCCATTCCACGTTGTTCAGATAGATCTCGAGAATCCGCTGCTTGTCGAGCATCAGTTCGAGCAACAGCGTCAGCACCAGCTCCTGCCCCTTGCGCAGCAAGGTCCGCTCGCCAGACAAAAGCAGGTTCTTGGCCAGTTGCTGCGAAATGGTCGAGCCGCCGACCACCTTGGGGGCACGTGAATTCCTGGCGTTTCTCGCGGCGGCGGCCCGGCGCTGCGCCTGCTCCTCGGCGCGGCTGTTGCGCGCCCATGCCTTCTCGATCGCGTCCCAGTCGACTCCGTCGTGATCGACATACCCGTCATCTTCGGATGCGATCACCGCTCGCTTGAGATGGTCGGATATCTGCGCGTATGGCACCCACTGCTGGCGCCAGGCCAACGTGCCTTTGTCGTTGGCGATACGCCAGGCCTCGGACCGCTGGAACGTCGTCGACTGCGGATCGAGTACCACCATCGTCGCGATGCGCGCCACAAAAAAGAGCTGCAGCAGCAGCAAGGCCAGGGCCACTAGCGCGACCCAACGCAAAAGCGGTTTCATGGCGAGGTCCGGACCGTGAACGTGGCAAGTGTCATCATTTGCCACCCACCTTGGCTTCCAGCAATTCGTCGCGCGTGAACTTGAAGCGCGACACCAGCACCATCTGGTCGAAACCACGGCGGATCTCGTCGCTGAAAACACCGAACGGACCCGCCGAGCGCGCAATCATTTCAGCCCTGCGATCGAGCAGCGCAATTCCGGAACTGTCGACCACCTCGGTGGCCAGCACCTGACCGTCATGGTTGACGGTGATCAGCATGGTGAGTTCGCCGTAAAGCTTCTTGCCGCCGGCGGTCGGGAAGTTGGTCGTTCCCATGTCCTCGATCAGGCGGCGCATGGTGTCGTAATACACCGCATAGGCCACTTCCCGCGTGGCCGGGCTCACATAACGCTTCTTCGGGCGCGCGTTCTCTTCCTTGATGCGCCGCTCGATCTCGGCCAGCAGCTTGATCAGGCGGCGCCGCTTTTCCTCGCGTGTGACCTGCTCGGGCGTGGCCGCCGGATTGTGCGGCTCGGGCGGACGCAAGGCCGCCAGCTGGGTGCGCACTTGCGCCAGCATGATCTGCTGCTGCTCGAGCAGGGTCTGGGTACTGCTGCTGGTCTGCTCTTCGAGAGAATCGCCCACCGACACCAGCGCCGACGCGGGCAGCGGCGTGGTGGCCCTGCCCTTGTCCGCTTCGCCCCCGCCGCCCATGCTGGCCTGCGCCAGCGCCTGGGCCTTGTCCGGCGTGTCATTGGTCCTGGCATTGACCAGAATGACTTCAAGTGGCGTGTCCTGGAACACGCGGTTGAAGCGCTCGGGGTCTACGAAGCGCACCGTCAGCAACGCGGCATGGACGGCGAACGAGGCGCCCAGCGCCAATTGCAAGGTGGTGAATCTGCGCAGTTGCTTCACGAGTCTGGATTATCGCCGCCCGCGGGCTTGGTATCGCCGCCTTCATTCATGTCAACGGCAATCGCAATCGGCCCGGCCACTGTCTCGTCATCCCCCTCGTCATCGGCTGGCGCATCGGCTGCGGCGCCGGCCGTGTCGAGCTGCTCGATCACGGTGGCCGTGACATCCAGCGAGATGGTGTCGATATCGCCAAGCCGAACCCGCACCCGCGCACCACGCGGCAGATCACGCGCGCCCACGACCGGCAACACCAGCGGCAGAGACTCGGCCCGCACCATGTTTTCCTTGAACACCGCGGCGTCCAGCTCGGTGATATTGTTCTGCATCAGGTATTGCAGCGCCCAGAACCGCTCCATCGCCCCCTGAAATGCGCCATAGGCGCCATAGGCCGCATCGAAGGCGGAGATGATCGAAAACAGCTCGGCATCCTTGGGCTTGAACGGTGCGGCCAGCGCCGCGGTGCGGCCATGGCGCGCACATGCAATGATCTGCCACTGGTTGGCAAGGTCGGTATAACGCCGCAATGGCGAGGTGCTCCAGGCATAACTGGGCACACCGATTCCGGCGTGCGGCAAGGCCCGGGTTCCCATGCGCACCTTGACGCCCGGAGCCAGGCTGGCCTGGCTGCGGTAAATGCCGGGCACGCCGAGTTCGGCCATCCAGTTGCCCCATGTGCTGTTGGCAAGAATCATCGCCTCGGCCACGATCAGGTCCAGCGGCGCGCCACGCTGGCGCACCGTGATCTCTACCTCTTCGTTGCCTTGGGGCACCGCACCGTTGTTGCCGATCAGACGGAAGTTGTAGTCGGGACGGTTGAAGGTCTCCGGCTTGCCGCGCACCCGGATGCGCTGCGCCTTGAGATGTTCGGCCAGGCGGTACAGGAACACCAGCTGCGCGTGCATGCCGGGAGCCAATACATCCGGGTCCTGCGCATGCTGTCCGTCAGGCTGCTGCAACCAGGCGGTGGTCACCACCTGGTCAAGCTGGTCATGACGCAGATTGGCGGCGATTGGCACCCGCTCAAGCCGGGTTTCACTGCCGGTGATCTCCAGCGTGGTCTCGTCGAGCGTCACATACAGTGACACCGCCGGGCAATCGCGCCCTTCGAGCAGGGTGTAGGTCTGCACCACCTCCTCGGGCAACATCGTGACCTTGAAACCGGGCATGTAGACCGTCGACATGCGGGCACGTCCGAGCTGGTCGATTGCATCACCTGGCTGCACTGCAAGAGCGGGAGCCGCAATATGAATACCCAGCACCACCTTGCCGGTGCCCAGGCCTTGCAGACTGAGCGCGTCGTCGATTTCGGTGGTCGCCGAATCGTCGATGGAGAACGCCTGCACCGGCGCCAGCGGCAGTTCGTCGCGCACGGCGCTGGCCTGCAGCGGCGGAAAATCGATGCCCTTGGGGAAGTTCTCGAACAGGAAACGACGCCAGTGGAACTGGTAGGCCGAGTCGATGGCACCGGCCTTTTGCAGCAGGTCCAGCGGCGCCAGCCGGGTCGCGCGCGAGGCTTCGACGACCGCCTTGTATTCGGGTGCGTTCTTGTCCGGCCTGAAAAGAATCTTGTACAACTGTTCGCGTACCGGCTCCGGGCACTGGCCGGCGCCGAGTTCGACCACCCACTGGTCTATCAAAAGCTGAAGCTGCTTCTTCTTTTCGATCGCAGCCAGCGCCAGCGCCAATACATCGGCGGCGGCCTTGCGAAAGCGCCCCTTGCCGGCCCGCCGGAAATAATGCGGCGCCTCGAACAGGCAGATCAGCGCCCCCACCTGTTGCTCGAGCGTGGCGTTGTCGCTGAAATATTCCCGTGCCAGATCGGCAAAACCGAACTCGGCCTCGGGTGCGAACTCCCAGGCCAGCTCGAGTTCCATGCTTTCGCTGACCTCCCGCGCCGCAGCCAGCAACGGGGCCGGCGCCGGCTTTTCGAACGTGACCAGGATATTGGCCGCCTTGACCTTGGCACGTTTGCCGCTGTCGAGCTCCACCTGCGCCGACGCATCGGACTGAGACAATACCCGGCCGGTCAGGAACTTGCCGGCTTCTTCAAACAATACAAACATGACCGGTATTGTCCCTGCAAACATCCGGGGGCCTGCCCTGTCCTGCGCATGACCGCAGGCGGCCAGGGCTCAGGCGAGGTCCAGGAAACGCACCACACCATCGATATGGTCGGCAAAGTCGCTCAGGCCGTGGTCGCTACCCTCGAGCAACTGGAGCTGCACACCCGGGTACCGGGCGGTCATTTCTCGCCAGTCGAGAACCTCATCCCCTTTGGCGGCAAGCAGGTAATAACGCTGCGGCATGGTCGGTCCGCCACAGGCCAGTGCCCGCAATTCGTCGACGAACCCGGGCTCGAACACAGCCGCTGGTCCGGGTCATGCCAGGCGGCATGTTCGCCCACCTGCGTGGCCAGGTCACGCGCGGCATGAATCGCCGGGTTCAGCAGGACCACCCTGGCGGCGCCCTGTTCGGCCAGCCAGGTGGCATAAAACCCGCCCAGCGAGGAACCCAGCACGGCCATCGACGCGCGTGGCCAGTCACGGATACCGTCGCTGACCATGTCCATCGCCTGGCGCGGCGACATCGGCAATTGCGGGCACCACCAGGTCACCGCGGGATGCTCGCGCGCGATCCGCTGCGCCAGCATGCGCGACTTGGCCGAACCCGGCGACGAGCGGAAACCGTGCAGGTACAGGACGTGGGTGGTCCGGGGGTGGCTGTTCATGCCCGAATCATAGGCACCTGCAGCAACAGGCCTGCAAGGGCTGGATAATTCGCCATGGCAGCAGTATTTGAAACGCCGTCGGTCTGGCGTCGCATCGTTCCACTTTTCAGTGGTTTTGACCCCCTGTTGGTACTTGCCGTGCTGATGCTGGCCGCCGCCGGCCTGCTGACCATGTATTCATCGGGATATGACCATGGCACCCGGTTCAACGACCATGGTCGCAACATGCTGATAGCAGTCAGCATCATGTTCGTCGTGGCGCAGATACCGCCGCAACGCCTGATGTCGGCTGCCGTGCCGCTGTACACAGCGGGTGTGGCGCTGCTGATTGCCGTGGCGCTGTTCGGCATCACACGCAAGGGCGCAACCCGCTGGCTCAATCTGGGCGTCACGATTCAACCCAGCGAGATCCTGAAGATCGCGATGCCGCTGATGCTGGCCTGGTGGTTCCAGAAACGCGAAGGCCAGCTGCGGCCGCTCGATTTCGCCGTCGGCGCGACGCTGCTGGCGATTCCGGTCGGACTCATCATGAAGCAGCCCGACCTGGGCACCTCGCTGCTGGTGCTGGCGGCCGGCCTGTCCGTGATCTTCTTCGCCGGTCTGAGCTGGCGCCTCGTATTGCCGCCGGTGGCGCTGGCCATTGCCGGAGTCATCCTGCTGGTGATCTTCGAACCCAGCCTGTGCGCCGATGGCGTGCGCTGGTCGGTGCTGCGCGACTACCAGCAGCAGCGCATCTGCACGCTGCTCGACCCGGCCAAGGACCCGCTGGGCAAGGGTTTCCACATCATCCAGGGCATGATCGCGATCGGCTCGGGGGGGGTCTGGGGCAAGGGCTTCATGCAGGGTACGCAGACGCATCTGGAGTTCATTCCCGAGCGCACCACCGACTTCATCTTCGCGGCCTTCTCCGAGGAGTTCGGCCTGATCGGCAACCTGCTGCTGATATTGGCGTTCACCTTTCTGGTGCTGCGTGCACTCACCATCGCGCTGGACGCCCCGACCCTGTTCTCGCGGCTGCTGGCCGGCGCCCTGGCGATGATGTTCTTTTCCTATGCGTTCGTGAACATGGGCATGGTCAGCGGCATCTTGCCCGTGGTGGGTGTTCCGCTGCCGTTCATCAGCTATGGCGGCACCGCCATGGTGACCCTGGGACTGGCGCTCGGCATCCTGATGTCGATCAGCAAGTCGCGCCGGCTGATGCAGTCATGAGCTGGCGGGCCGTTCCCAAGGCGAATCGCACCGCAGTGCGCAGCACGGAGGGTGGACCCGTGAGCGCAGCACCGCGCCGTTCCCAAGCGAGCGCGCACCTCAGTCCGCAGCACGAAAGTTCCCTGACGAGCGAAGCCGTGTACCCGGTTGCCGTCATCGGCGTGGGCAATATGGGCGGCGCCATGGCCGCTCGCCTGCTCGAACGTGGCTGGCCGGTACATGTCTGCGATTGCCTGCCTGAACGGGCGCAGACCCTGGCGGCCAGCGGCGCGACGCCGCACACGCTGGCGGCCGACGCTGCCCGGGCCGCCAAAGTGAGCATCATCTGCGTCGTCGATGCCGGGC
>Ga0154020_10008684_pt1 | contig 11763 bp, 12 predicted proteins | sample Klosneuvirus_201_FD_109709 | JGI IMG/M metagenome (GOLD analysis project Ga0154020, IMG submission 109709) | Active sludge microbial communities from wastewater, Klosterneuburg, Austria - Klosneuvirus_20160825_MG | ecosystem: Engineered > WWTP > Aerobic digester > Activated sludge | place... | reverse complement strand
GGGTGGCACCCGCTGCGACTTGGACTGGATGCTGCGCGCCGCCGCGAAGGGTGGCCACGAACGCTTGTGCGTCCTCGCCAAGGAGTGGGGCGCCACTCGCTGGGACTGGATGCTAGACGCCGCCGCAAAGGGCGGCCACGAGCGCCTCTGCGTCCTCGCCAAGGAGTGGGGCGCTACCGACTGGGACGCGATGCTGCGCGCCGCCGCGTCGGGTGGTCACGAACGCCTCTGCGTCCTGGCCAAGGAGTGGGGCGCCACCGACTGGGTCGCGATGCTGCGCGCCGCCGCGGAGGGTGGCCACGAACGCTTGTGCGTCCTCGCCAAGGAGTGGGGCGCTACCGACTGGGAATGGATGCTGCGCATCGCCGCGAGTCGTGGTCACGAACACCTGTGCGTTCTCGCCAAGGAGTGGGGCGCTACCGACTGGGAATGGATGCTGCGCATCGCCAAGATGTGTGGCCACGAACACCTCTGCATTCTCGCCAAGGAGTGGGGCGCTATCGACTAGGACTCGATGCCGCGCGCGGCGGCGAGTCGCGGCCGCGATGAATGCCTGCGAGGTTGGATCCCGGTCGGTGTAGGCCGCCGCGCCCTCTTTTGCCGCCGTGCATACCGCTGTGTCCGATGCGTGATCGTACGCGCCTCGCGAGGCATTGCGCTCGGCCTGTTGATCCTCGCGATCATTCTTATGGCGATCGGCGGCCTCGCTGATGTGTGCTATCAGGGCCGCCCCTTCGGGCTGTCCAGGCAACACTTCTGGGCGGACGGCACCTTCCTCCTCGTCCTCTGGGACCACACTAGCGGCGACGCGGGGTCTTAAAAGAGAGGCCGCCCGCCTGCGCCCGGGCCGCTCAGCTGCGCCCGGTGAAGCGGCGGCGGCACTTGGGGTTCAGGCAGACGCAGAGGTAGTCGGGCGCCTCGTCCAAAGAACGCCGCTGGATCTCCTGGTAGGTCGAGCGCCGCTCGCCGCAGTGCGGACAGCGGAAGAGGTTCGACTCCTTCTCGACGACCTTCTGCTCCGACCTCTTCGCGATCTCGGCCCGCTCAGCCGCCGTCGCCTGCGGGCACAGCTCCTTTTCTGTCATGTCGCCCAGCGTCTCCGCCGCGAGCCCGCCGCTCTGCAGGCGGGCTACGAGCGACAGGCCGTAGGCGCGGCACGGGGTCGACGTCGGGTCGAGCAGGCCGTTGATCGTCCCGCAGCGCGTGCTGTAGATGTCGACGAAGGCTGGCGAGTCCCACTGCCGCCGGGGCGGCTCCTCCGACTCCTTGCTCGCCCGCACCGAGGCGTTGAAGCACGACACCTCGATCGCCCGCGCCGTCTCGAGCGCGAGCTCGGGGTCGAGCGCGTAGCCGGGGAACGCCGACATCAGGGTCCTCACGAACATGCGCCGGATCGTTTCGCGCGGGTCGGGCTCGATCGCCGGCTTGAGGCTCGCCTCCACCAGCGCCTCCGCCGTCAGCTGGCCGCCGATCAGCTTCAGCCCCGGGATGTCGTCAGGATAGGGGCCGTCCTGTGTCTGCAGGGTTACGGATGTCGCCCTCAGCGTGTCTGCGTACTGTCGGCGGTGCGGCACCCGCGAGGTGCGCGCCGCTCGCACCGAGCTGTTGTAAACCGCCCGCTCCAGCGCCGCGGCGTGAGCTGCGAGGGCGTCTGGCTTGAAGTCCGGCGGCGCGAAAGCCCCTGCGACCACCTTCTCCAGCGTCGTCGCAAGGATCGTCCGCATGCCGTCGCGCAGGGTCACGAGGTCGACCTCCGGCTGCGGAGCCGCAGCCGCAGCCGCTGCTGCGTCGGCCTTTTCTCCCATGGGCGTCCTTCGTATCCTTCCCGCCGCACGCGTTCAGTTCGGGCAGTGGCCGCCGCAAAAAGGAGAGCGCCCCGGCGTCTACTTGGTGCTCTCAGAGGCTGGGCCAGGGCCGCCAGGCAGGGCGGCTGGTGCGGCGGCCAGCGCGGCTGGTGCGGCCGCCGGCGCGGGGCTTGGGATCGGACCTCGGGCCGGCTCGCCGGTCATCAGGCGGACGAGACTTGCTAGGTGGCTGCGCATGACCGTGAAGTTATGGCGCAGCTCGCGCATCTCTTCGACCATAGCGACGTTCTGCGCCTTGATCAGGGCGGTGTCTTCCTCGATATTGGTGAGCTGCTGCTGCGCCGTCCGCACCTCTTCGTCCAGGTCCGCGAGCCTGCTGCGCATCGAGACTGTCGTGTCGTCGATCGTCGCAACCGACACCTCGAGGTCGCGCACGATCTGGCCGATGCTCGCCAGCTGGTCGTCCTCGCCGCCGTGGACCTCGTCGGCTGCAGCATAGACATCGTCCGCGGTATACCTGGGCGCCTGGCGCGCCGCCTTTGGGTTCGACTTTGCCCAGGAGGGTAGCCAGGCGTACTGATTGCTCTCCGCGTCCTCACCCAGTGTTTGGAGCAGCCGGTCCATGTCGTTCTCATCCATCACGGCCGTGCTGCCCATGCTCGCTCCCCTGGGGTTGGGGCGGTGCTGCGAGGCGAACAATGCCTCCGCCTCCTCGACTGTCAGCTCGAACGGACTGACGTTCTCTTCGCGAGCGGGGTGGACGGGCGCGGCCGCAGCGGGCGTGGCCGCGGCGGGCGCGACGGCCGCGGCTATGCGGTGGTCGATGGCGGAGGCGACTGCCTCGGTCTTCTCGTCGGTCGCTGCGGGGGTCGGCTGGTCGGACATCCGCGGAATAACGGGCAGGCGCACACTTCAAATATCGTGGCTCACTGCCCTTATTTGAATGGCTCGCGCCCCGATTATACCGCGGCGCTCTATGGAAGCCCCCACCCTCCTCAGCCGCAAGGGCGAAATCCTCCGGGGAGTCGACCTCTGGGCCCCCTACTTCGACGACGCCAAGCTCGAGGCCGCCCTCGCGGCGATAGACAGGCTCGGCGACGTCGGCCGCACGGCCCCGCCCCCCGGGCTCATCTTCGAGGCCTTCCGGTACGGCGGGCCCGAGGACCCCGACACAGTGATCATCAGCCAAGACCCGTATCCGAAGGAAGGGGACGCCCAGGGCATCTGTTTCTCCGTCCCCGCCGGAACCGACCTTCCCGACTCGCTGAAGCGCATATTCGGCTGCCTCGACCGCGCCGGCCTCCGCCGCGAGCACCTCGACGCCGCCGGGAAGGACGTGGTCGTCTGCGGCGACCTCCGCCCCTGGGCCGTCCAGGGCGTCCTCATGCTCAACTCCGCCCTCACAACCCGCGTCGGCACCCGCCGCGCCCACGCCGACGCCTGGAAGCCATTCGTCGACGAGTTCTTCCGCCGCTTCTGCGCCGCGCGCGCCGCCGCCGGGCGCCCGCTCCGCTTCCTCCTCTGGGGGGGCGACGCCCGCGCCTACGCCCCCGTCGCCCGTCGCCACCAGCACTCCGTCCACGAGTGGACTCACCCGAGCCCGCTCGCCGACAACAAGCTCCCCGAGGAGGCCCGCTTCCGCATGTGCCCCCACTTCGAGGAGGTCAACGCCGCCCGCGTCGCCCTCGGGGCCCGCGCGGTCACCTGGGACAACCTCTCCCCCGTCGTCGCCTTCAGCGACGGGTCGTGCCCCCTCGTCGGCAAGCCCGGCGCCCGCGCCTCCTTCGCCGCCGTCATCACTGGGGCCCAGTTCGGCGCCGCCGTCATCCGCGCCGAGATCTGCCCCGTCCAGTACGCCCTCCTCGACGAGTCGGACCCCGAGCGCGGCCTCGTCGAGACCCAAACCCTCGTCGCCCTCAGCCACAACCGCGGCGAGCTCCTGGGCATTATCTATTGTCTCCTCGCCCTCCTCCGCGGGCGCGCCCTCGGCCGCGTCGAAATCGTCAGCGACAGCGAGATCTGCGTCAAGACCCTCCTTGAGTGGCTACCCGCCCGCCTCAAGAAGGGGACGGAGCGCGAGCTCAAGAACTTCGACCTCATCTGGATTGCCTGGCGGCTCCTCGAGCGGCTGCGCGCCCAGGCCGCCTGCGTCGCCATCACCCACATGCGCTCCCACCAGAAGACCCCGCCGGCGACTGCACCCGCCCGCGAGCGCTTCCTCCACCGCGGCAACGCGATGGCGGACGAGCACGCCGCGCTTGCGCTGAAAAGCGAGTCCCCAACTTACGCAATCGAGGTGCTGAACGCCCCCGCCGTCCTACGGTGCTTCGCCCGCGAGGGCGCCCGTCCCCCCCAGTAGTCACTTCGCGCCGGGCTCCGGGCCTTTGGGCATCGCCTCGGGCCGCGTGTTCGCGAGGTGCGCCGCCATCGGGGCCTTCCCCTCTTTTACGAACCGGTCCGGCTCGTCCTCGTACAGGTTCGGCACCCACGACGCCGCGCTCTGCACGTCGAACGGCAGCTGCGCCCGCTCCCGGTCCGTGATTATCAGCCGGTGCAGGTTGTCCGCGACCCCGTCGAAGAGGTTCCGGATCACGTCCAGCAGCGAGCGGACCTCCCAGCGCTGGTCCTTCGCCTGGTCGCCGACGCAGACCATCACCTGGTCGGCCCGCCGCGGGTTCAGGTGGACGTTGCGGTAGAGCGGGTCCCTGTGGGCGCGGCGGACGAGATCGACGAGCGCCTCCAGCACGTACGGCGCGGCCTTGTCGGCGTCTGTCCGCTCGTCGTCGGTCATGCGGCAGTACTCCATGAGACGCGGATTCTCAGTGAACGCCGCCTTCACGAGCGCGACGGGTATGTAGATGCGGTCGTCGCTGTCGAAGCTCTTGATGTTGACCTGCGTGACGACGTTGTTGACCTGCGTGACGTTGGTCACCGGGCCGGTGTTGATCGTGTTGGCGGTAACCGTCATGGTCGGCGCGGTCGGTGGTGCCGCGACGGTGAGTTGTCCCTCGAGTAGTGTAGTCAGCCGCTCGATTTGTTCCTGCTGCTTTTGGAGCATCTGTTTCTGCTCTTCCATCTGCCGATGTAGAGTATGGTCCATAAGCTTCTCCATCCCTTCGTCGCTGTTGGCTATCTTGCAGTACTGACGCACATGTCGGTACATCGAGGTTTTGGTCGTGAACTGACGACCGCAATACTTGCACTTTGGAGTGCCATCTCCCTGCTCCGAATGCTCGACAATGGGTTCGCATGGGGTTTTTCGCGCAAAGTGGCGCTGTAGCAGGGCAGGGCGGGCAAACACCTTGCCACATTTCGGGCATTCCTTGCTGCTCGCCATGTACGACTGTGTTCACTGCGTGTATACCACCGTGACAAATGTGTCTAATAGTGAACGTAATTGGACGATCGAGCCAGAAGTGCGTCCCGACGAAAATACCACATATATCCGAATCGTACAACACGGTTCACTTGGCGTTCACACAGCCCTCGGACGCGTGACAGGGATGCTCTCTCCGGTGTTCACAAAACGTACGAAATCACCAACGAGAGGTTCCCAATGCACGTCAGCCGGTGGCTGAATACTCTTACTCTCTATAGGTAGAAGATGAGAAAATGGAGAAGGGGGCTTAGACGCGGTACCGTACGTTTATGTGAACAATGTAAGTTCATTGTACTCGTACGGGGGGGGGGTCCGGGAGGGTCAGGGATCGGCCGGGCCGCGGGCTTGTTTTCGGTAGACGTCGCCGGAGGCTCGCGCCACACCCACATCGCGCCGTTCGCATCGAAGGCGATGTCGTTTCCGAGGACGGTACTCGGGTTCACCCCGGACCAGGGGGCGGCAGGGTCCGCGCCCTTCGTCACGAGATGGGCGTTGACGGTAACGCCCCACATCACGCCGCAAGTCGTGGGGCCTCTCCACTCGTCGGGAGGGACATGCTCCTGGCGGACGGCCACCCGCCGACCGCGAAGGCCAATCGAACGCCTGGCGGATGGAGGCCCACATCCAGAGCGGCGACCCCCATCGACGAGTATTCTTTGGGAGGCTCCACGCCTGACGGATTGACTCTCCGCACCCTTGTACCCTGCGCGTGGCGCCACTGCGCAGCCAGTTTCGAGCGCGTGCTAGTTGTTCTCCGCTTGCGAGCACCACACGAGGCTGTCGGCGTGGTAGTTGGTCGTGTCGCCGTCAAGATGGTTAACTGTCGTCTTCACCGCGGGGTCGTCATTGGGCACGAGACGATGAATGGGTACGAGCTTGGCCTTTTTGGCAAGGCGCGCATAGAGGCAAACTTTCGGGTACTGGCCTTCGATAGGAGACAGACACTTGTCCGTCTCAGCATTGCGCACAATGCCTTCGCGGCTTATCTCGTACCGCGGATACCCTTCGACCGGAGAGAACATCGTGGCACCGTATACCTTCTGATTGAACGCCCACGTCATCCGCTATGCGATGTACGGCTGCCACGTAAACAGGTACCACGCCCGGGGGGCGCGCCCAAGCATCGCGGCCCACATCGAGGCGGCGCGCCAGGAGGCGGAGCACGACGCGGGATTCAAGGTGACGGCGGTTTCGGTATTCGTCGGCGGCCCCCAGGACCGCAATATAACCCTACACGAGGAGGAGGGGCTCGAGCTGAAGGGATACCTTGCGCAGACGGGCCTGCGGGCGATCGCGCACAGCTCGTACAGCGCCGTGCCGTGGCGGGGGGACCCCGACGCGGCGCGCTTCATCCGAGAGGAGGCAGGCGTCTGCCAGGCGGCGGGGATAACGGGCCTCGTCGTCCACCTTCCGAAGGCCCCCGTCGAGCAGGTAATGCGCTACCTCGCGCGCCTCTACAACCCCGCGGCGGCGGACGTGCGCATATACCTCGAGACGCCGGCGGTGACGCCCCGGGAGACGTACTACGAGACACCGGAGAAGCTGGAGGCGCTGTTCCGCGCGATCCGCGCGCAGCTCGATCCGGAGCTGGCCCACTTCGGCCTGTGCTTCGACTCGGCGCACCTCTGGACAAACGGGATCGACCTCCGGGGCTACGCCGCGGCAAACGATTGGCTGACCCGGCTCGAGGCGATCGCCGACGTACTCCCGCACGACCGGGTGATGATCCACCTCAACGACAGCCTGAAGCCGCAGGGCGTCGGCCCCGACGCTCACGCGGGCCTAACTCACGGAAAGATCTGGGAGGGCTACCGCGGGAAGCTGGGCGAAAGCGGCCTGGCGGCGATCACCGACTACGCCCAGCGCCACGACACGCCGGTGATCTTGGAGCGGAAACCCAAGGAAGCGCTGAAGAGCGACTATCTCATTATCCGCGAGCTGGTTCCGGGGACCGCGGCGTGACCCGCCGGCCGCGGCTCGGCCTTTTTGGCGCCGGTTGCCAGGCCTTCGTATTTGAACTCGTGGGGGGCGTCCCATAACCTCTGTCCCTCATGTCAGGCGAGCGTATCGCGCAGCTGTGCCGGGCCCTCCTTCCGAAGGTCGCGGAGATCGAGGAGAGGGGCGCCCGCTGTGTAATCCTGGCTCGCCTCCCCGCCGAGCCAGAAAAGCCTGCCGTCGGCTTCGTGCTCGCCGGGGACGTCGAGGTGCCGCGGGAGGCATTCGCGGCCTCGCCCGACCTGGAGGGGATCATCCGCACCGGGATCGAGACCTACAAAATCGGAGAGGAGCTCCCCGTGATTATGCACGTCGTGGGCTCGCCTTCCCGGGTCGAGTACATCCTGTTCAAGCGCCCGCGCCTGGCCGCTGGCGCCCCCGCGCCTCCGCCTGACGCGGCGATCGAAGCGGCGATCGCGGCGGCGATCGCTGCGATGGCCTCCGTCAAGATCGCGCCCGAACCCGCAGCGCCCGCGGCAGCGCCCGCGCCGACTCCCGCGCCCGCGCCGACTCCCGCGCCCGAACCCGCAGCGCCCGCAGCAGCGCCCGCGCCGGCGCCCGCGGCAGCGCCAGCGGCAGCGCCAGTGGCAGCGCCAGCGGCAGCTCAGGCGGCAGCGCCCGCGGCAGCGCCAGCGGCAGCGGCAGCGGCAGCGCCCGCGGCAATCCGCGCGCGCGCCGCTCCGCCGCCGAAGCTGAAAGGCCCCCCGCATAGCGGTAAGTGAGGGGCCCGCGCGGCGGGCCCCCGTTTTACGGGAGGGGTTCGCCGGTCGGGCGTTGCCGGAAAACCGCCGCCCCCCTATAGGCGGCGCGCAAAGGAGACCCACATGGACCCCCGACCAAGCGCAGCGGCGAGGGCCTGCCGCCCATGCACAGAGACCGAGAGGTCTGTAAGCGCCGTGACAGTCGCAGTGGCCGTGATCGCCGCGATAATCCTCATATACTATCTGACCGGCTGGCCGGGCCACAGGCCGCGGGACAAATTCGTCTCGCAGCGGGCGCAGGAGATCTACCGCAGCTCGCGGGAAATCTTTGAGCGAACCGGGGGAAACGCGACCTTCTCGGAATACAAGACCGCCGTGCCCGGCGCAGAGGCCGTTCTCTACACCGACGCCCGCTCTCTCTGGAAGCGGGGAGAGCTCTCGCCGGAGCGCTTACAGGAAATGCTGTAGGGCGCCCTCCCCCGTTTTGGTCCCGCGCCGCGCTACAACTGAAGGACCCGGCCCAGTACCATCAGCCAGCGCCCGATGAGCAACAACTTCTTTCGCCCGGCAGAGCGCCCGATCGACTGCAGCGAGCCCTGGTTCACACACATCCGCGAGGGCCGCAAGCCGGTCGAGGGCCGCAAGGCGAGCGAGACGTGGAGGGGCGTCTCCACAGGGGACATCCTCTTCTTCCGCGACCCAGCTGACCCCTCGAAGACGTTTCGCGCGCGCGTAACCGGCGTTGCGCACTACGAGGGACCGGGGGCCCTGCGCAAGTATCTCGAGGGGGAGACCCTCGCCCGCGCGCTGCCGGGCGTCGCCACGCTCGAGGAGGGCGAGGCGGTCTACCTCGCGTGGTCGACGCGCGAGGAGATCGACGCCAACGGGATGCTGGGCATCCAGGTCGAGGTCCTCCGCGGCGAGGGGGAGGCCCGCCCGTGACGGGGGGGAGGCCCGCCCGCGGCGAGGGGGAGGCCCGCCCGCGGCGAGGGGGCCCGCCCGCCGCCGCTTTTTAGTCCCATTCGCGATTAGAGCACAGATGATAGCGATGTATACCGCCGCCCCGCGACCCGCCCAAGGACACGAAGCGGCATGAAGGCATCGACCGCGATACTCGTCGCGGCGCTCGCTGTCGTCCTCCTGCTGATCATATACGCAGTGGCGAAGGACCCTACTTGGGCCCGCAAAAGCTACTGGCTCGCGAACTTCATCGAGACGCCTTGGAAGGTCTACCGGCGGTCAAATGGTACCTTCGACGACGCAGCGCAGCTTGCGCTCCAGCGCGCATCGGGGCGGCAGAACCCGACACCAAGGGACCACTTGTTAAGCGCGACGGTGATCACGCGCAACATCCTCGGCCAGGAGCACCGCCCCGAGCGGACGGCGGAGGGCGCCCCAACGCAGGCGTCGGTCGAGCGGGCGCGCCTGCGCCGCAGCATGTTCGATCAGGCGCGGGAGCACTACATGGCGGCGCTGGAAGGCCTGCGCCCGCCGCGGCGGGCCGGGCGCCAGGCGGCGGCGCCGCCCGCGGCGCTCCTCAACCAGGACACCGAGACAATCCTAACGGCCGCGATCGAGTTTGCGTTCGGCGGGGTGGCGGGCCTCCTGGCGAACGACCCGGTCCTCGCGGCGATGCTCGAGGAGGACTGGGACTTCCCGGCAAACGTGACGGTCCTCCAGGGCGGCCCCGGGGGCGTCTATCTAGTGGACCAGCCCCTCGCGGCACAGGCCAGCCAGCTCCGGGACGAGTTGATGAACGCGCGCCGGGAGGCGGCGCGCGAGGCGGCGAAGGAGCAGGGCGGCGCGCGGGGCGTGGCGGTCGACACGTACGTCACGCTCGCGACGCAGAACACGGACGACCCCCAGAACGTCCACGACCCGGGCGTGCTCGCATGCTTGAAGGCGGTCGTGGGGCGGCTGCGGGCCGACCAGGCGGGCCAGGATCTGCCGACGGCTGACGCGGTGATCGCGGCGATCCGCCAGAACGGGGAAGAGCTCTCGGAGGGCCGCCCGGCGCGCGTCGCCGACGCCATTGCGGTGGCGGAGCGCACGAAGGCTGGCGAGCGGGTCGTGGCAATGGACGTGACGGACGAGGAGTGCCTGCGCCGCGTGTGGCTCCGGGCCGAGGACCCCCGCAACGGGGCGGTCCGCGGCCAGATGCGGCAGGCGCTCTTCGACGCGCTCGTCGACGCGTGGGAGGAGGGGATCGCCGGCCGGAAGATCGTGTGCGTCAACGGCCGGACGTCGCGGATCCTCTGCGCGCTCGTGCTGCTCGACTGGGACAAGCGCAACTGGGAGGTGAAGAAGCTCGAGCAGTTCAAGAACGACGTTTACGACCGGGCCCGCGCCGTGATAACGGCCGAGGCCGAGCGCGCCGCGGCGGCGCCGGACCCGGAGCGGCGGAAGGCCGGCCGGCTCTACCTCGCGAAGTCGCTGGCGGACCTCGAGGCGGTGGGCGAGGTGCCTGAGGCGGCGTCTGAGCGCCTCGCCGACGAGATGCGCGATGCGATCGGCCGCATGGTCGACGGGTACGTCGCCGAGATCGAGACCGACCTCGGGGCGAAGGGGGCGATCCCCCCGTACATGGTGGCGGACCTGAAGCGCGAGGCGCAGGCCGCCGTCGGGTGAACGCCCCCCATCGGCCAGAAAAGAAGGCCCGTCCTTTTGGCGGCCGGGCGCCGCCATCTACTGGAGGGGGGCCGCCGGCCAGGCGCCGCGGGCCTCCGCGATCTGGAGGCCGGGGAGGACTGGGAGGCCGAGGGCCGCTATCTCGGGGATGGTGAGGGTCGGGAAGGCGCCCAGCCGGTTGCCGGTAAGCACGACCGTGGCACCGGCGCCGGGGCCGTCTTCGCGCGTCCGCACGCTGTAGGCGCCCCGGACGCCGCGGACGGGGGCCGCGGCCCCCTCGAGGAGGGGGGCGAGGGCCTCGTAGCCGGGGCAGGCGGCGCAGGCCTGCGCCTGGGTGAGGGGGACGACGGTGCGGTGGAGGCGGGCGCCCATGTGGTCGGTGAGGCACGCGGGGGACTCGAGGGCGCCCCAGCAGTGGGGGCAGAGGAGGAGGCCCTTGTCCTCTCCGAGGAGCGGCGTCCCGGCCTTAACGTAGAGGAAGAACCATTCGCGGTGCTGGTTCGGGATGGGGGCGCGGGGTCCGCGGATGACGACGGCGGCGCCGCCGATCGGCGCGTCGCAGTAGCAGCACTGGTAAGCGCCCGGCGTCCTCAGGACGATGGCGTCGGGGTCCCACGGAGCCTCGGGGAGATGGGCAAAGCCCCGCGGCTGGCCGGCCGCGCGGAGGCAGAGGTGCTGCCCAACGTAGGAAAGGCTCCCGTCGGCGGGGTTGACAACGATGGCGCCGGTCGCTCGGTCGCCGAGGTTGGACGGCTCGGCGGGACCGGCCGCGGCGGCGGGCGCGAACAAGGCGGCAGGCGCGAACAAGGCGGCAGGCGCGACCACTGGGGCGACCGCCGGGGCGACCGCCGGGGCGACCGCCGGGGCGACCGCCGGGGCGACCGCCGGGGCGACCGCCGGGGCGGCCGCCGGGGCAGCCGCCGGGGCAGTGAGGAAGGGGGGGAGGCGGGGGAAGTCGAAGTCGTCGAGGCCGAGCCTCAAGACATCGGCGCCGTCGGGGTGGCGGACGAGGAGGGCGCTGTCGTAGCAGACGGAGGCGACCATCGCGTTGACCTCGGCCATCGAGTCGAAGGCGCGGATCGTGAGCGCGGCGGTGACGGGCATGAAGACCCAGGTGAAGCCAGCGCGGATGCTGTAGTGGGCGGGGAGCTCGAGGTCGGAATCGGGCGTCCACATCAGGAGCCGCGCGGGGAGGTCGGCCTTCTCGGCCGAGGGCTTCTTGTAGCACTTGCGGGGCCCGACGACGAGGTTTCCG
>Ga0154020_10008683_pt1 | contig 11764 bp, 5 predicted proteins | sample Klosneuvirus_201_FD_109709 | JGI IMG/M metagenome (GOLD analysis project Ga0154020, IMG submission 109709) | Active sludge microbial communities from wastewater, Klosterneuburg, Austria - Klosneuvirus_20160825_MG | ecosystem: Engineered > WWTP > Aerobic digester > Activated sludge | place... | reverse complement strand
TTGGCTTCGGGCTTTTCGATCTTGGCTTCGGGCTTTTCGACCTTGGCTTCGGGCTTTTCGATCTTGGCTTCGGGCTTTTCGACCTTGGCTTCGGGCTTTTCGACCTTGGCTTCGGGCTTTTGATGTTTGGACGTAGGTTTTTCGTGTTTGTGTGTTGGCTTTTCGACCTTGGCTTCGGGCTTTACAGCCTTGGCTTCTGGTTTTACAGCCTTGGCTTCGTTTACAGCCTTGGCTTCGGGCTTTTTGTGTTTGGATGTAGGTTTTTCGGCCTCAGTATCGGGCTTTTCTTTTTGGAGGGAGGGTTGGGTAGTGGGTGGGGCAAGCCATCGTTCGATACTTGGGCGGAAAAGGTTGGTGAGCAAAAAGAGGACAGCGACGATCACGAACAAAACAAGGATGGGATAATCCTTGAGCGCATCGACAAGCAGGGCGTTTTTGCTTGCGAGGAAAAAGATCGGCATAAGCGACTCCTTGTGGTCGGTTAAAAGGGGAAGTCGGCACGGTCGGGGATGAAGAAACGCATAGAAGAGGCGTTTTATGGGTGAGAAGAGATAGCGACAAAGCAGCGGCTTGTCAATTCGCGGCGGATGGAGTCGATATCAGAGAACGAAAGTGCGGGCGAAGGTTTGCTGTGGGCGGGAGTTCTCGGGGGACGGCGTTGGTGAAAGCTATCGAGATGCGGTGTTGGCAGGAAAGCTGTTGCGGGTGTGGTGTTGTGGTGGGTTGAATCGGCGCAAAAGCCGTTGCTACCGACGTGATCGAGAGGCTGTCGCGGGGGTGGTTTTGTTGTGTTGTGGCTATCGAGACGAGATCAACCGGCGTAGGCACGAGGGAAGGATTCGGCTTGGCTGCGTGCTTCGAGACGAACGGCGACGACGGTGGATACGCCGGGTTCTTGCATGGTGACGCCGTAGAGGTGGTCGGTCATCTCCATGGTGCGCTTGTTGTGGGTGATGACGATGAATTGGGTGAGTTGACAGAGTTCGCGCAGGACGTGGTTGTAGCGATCGATGTTGACGTCATCGAGGGGCGCATCCACTTCGTCAAGAACGCAGAAGGGTGAGGGTTTATAGAGGAAAAAGGCGAACAATAGGGCAATTGTGGTCATCGCTTTTTCACCACCCGAAAGCAACGCGACGGTTTGACGGCGTTTTCCCGGGGGTCGAACCATGATCTCGACGCCTGTTTCGAGGAGATTTTTGGGATCTGTGAGCAAAAGCTCGGCACTTCCGCCCTCAAAGATCTTGGGGAAGAGGGTTGCAAAGTGCCCTCGGATGGCCTCGTAGGTTGCGAAGAATTCTTCGCGGATCTGTTGATCCAATTTGCGCAAGGTGTTTTTGATCGACGAGGCGGTTTTTTCGAGATCAGCGACTTGTTCTTTCAAGAAGTTGTAGCGTTCGTCGATCTCATCGTATTCTTTTTCTGCGAGGGGGTTCACGTCTCCGAGCCGTGCGAGTTCTTGTTGGAGCTCTTTGAGGCGCTTGGGTTCTTGTTCGGTGGGACGGGGAGAACAGTGGTGTTTGGGCAACGTTTCCCCGATGGAAAGCCTGTAGCGTTGGCGGATATCATCATTGAGAGCTTTGAGTTTGACGTCGACTTCGCGCAGTGTGAGCAGGTGTTGTGTGCGTTGTTCGCGGTTTTTCTCGATCTGGATGCGGAGGCTCTCGGCCTCTTTTCGGGTTTTTTGGTGTTGTGTTTCAAGCGCAAGAAAGCCCTTGTGTTGGGTTTGAATGCGCGCCTCGTCAGTTTGGATCGCTTGGCGTAGTGCGATGATCTCGGCCTTGAGTTCTTCGTGGCCTTGGCGCTTTTCGTTGAGTTTTTCGCTGAGGAGTTCTCGTTCGGCGTCGATCTCGATGCTGCGGCGCTTGAGGTAGTCTTGGCGGCCTGCGAGGCTTTTGTGTTGTTGTTGGAGGGCTTCGAGGCGTTCGCGTTGGGCTGCGATACGCACTTTGAGGTCGGTGCATTGGCGCGACAAGATCGCTTGACGTTGGCGGTCGGCTTCGATCTGCATCCTTGCGTCTTGTAGGCGCTTTTCGTGTTGCTTGCGCAAGTCTTCGTAGATCGAAAGGCTTTTTTGGGCCTCGGCTTGGGCTTCTTGGAGGTTGGTCTGCTCTTGTTGAAGTTGGCGCATCTCGAGCTGGAGCCGATGGACACGATCTTTGTGTCGAGCGACTTCTTGTTCGAGGCGCTCTTGATCGGCTAAGAGCTTGGTTTGTCGCAGAGCGATTTGTTGTAATTGCTCGCGGTACTGGGCCAATTGAAGGGTCAGTTGTTCGTGCTCGTATTCTTGATCCGCAAGAAGATCTTCAAAACGAAGGGTTTGCTCATCGAGTTGCTCGACTTCTTCGGTCAGTTCGCGGATTTGGCGTTTTCGCTGGATCATCCCAAGTCCTGCGCTGCGCTGAACCCCGCCAACGATCGCACCGTCCGCGTGGACGAGTTCGCCTTTTTCTGTGACGAGCGTCAGATGCAGCGGAAGTAGGGGGCGCAGACGCAAAGCATCATCCAGATCACCCACCAACACAAAGGGACGCAACAGATGTGTCAAAAAGGCGGTAGGTGCGTACTCTCGAACGAGATGCAACAGACTTCCTCGTATCGAAGGGTCACGTGGCAGGCTTTCTCCAAAGCTTGCAGGCTGTTTGGGGTTGGCAAAAAAGCCCGTGCGTCCGAGTTGTTGTTGTTCGAGATATTCGATCGCGATCCGCGCATCTTCGGGGCGATCGATCACCAAGTATTGCAGGCGATCGCCGAGGGCAGAAGCGATCGGGCCTTCGTAAGCTTGGGGAACGTCGATCAAGTCAGCCACAAGTCCGAGTAATTGGGCGTTATCGAGTGGACCGTCGGTGTTTCGCGAAAGCAAAAGCGCACGTGCAGCTTCGTTGAGATCTTGATATTGGGATTGGATCTCTTCGAGAGATTCCAGTTTGGCCCGTCGTTCGGCAAGGATCTGTCGGCTTTGTTGGAGGCGTACACGCGATTGTTCGACTTGCTCTTTGAGGGCTTCTTTGCGGGCGCTGACGTCTTCTTGGGCGTGGAGGATGGTTTCTTGATCTTCGCGGTTGCGCTCGATCTCTTCGATGTTTTTGTGTTGTTGGGCACGAGCCATCGCTTCTTGGGCGGTGGCCTCGTCGAGTTCGGTGCGTTGGCGTTCTTGGCGCTGTTGAAGTTCTTGTTGGCGGCGACCGAGTTCTTGCGTGTGGTTGCGGGCCGTTGTTTCTTTGGTGACGGCTTCGATCACGTCGCCTTTGATCGCCTCGATCCATCGGTCGGCTTCGGTGAGTCGTTCGTTGAGTTCTTCCAGTTCGCCGCTGAGCTGTTCGAGTGATTCGTGAGCATCGCCGCCTTCTTGCTGGAGTTGTTCAATCTGGTTCGTGATCACTTGTTCTTGGTGGGCAGCTTGTTTTTGTTGTTCGGTGGTGCGTTGTTGTTCTTCGATCAGTTGATCTTGACGTGTTTTGAGGCCACCAGCATCGCTTTGAAGATGTTCTGCGGATTGTTCCAAGAGGGCGACACGTGCTTGGTTTTTTTGGAGTTTTTCGCGTTCTTCTTGGATGTGTCCCGCTTCTTGTTTGAGTTTTTGTTCGTTTTCTTCGAGGGCTTGTTCTTGTTGTTGGATGGCTTCGCGCAACGCTTGTTCTGCGCTGCTGAGATCCTCGAGGATGAGCTTGAGTTGGCGTTCTTTTGCCCAATTTTCGAGAAAGCGGTGGGCCGCAAGATACAGATCAAGGTGTTCGATCTCTTCGCGTAAAAGGCGATGGCGTCGGGCTTTGCTGGCTTGTCTCTGGAGATTTTTTCGCTGTTGCCCGAGTTCTCGCAAGATATCGTTGAGCCGTTCGAGGTTGCCTTCGGTGCTGTTGAGGTTGCTTTCGGTTTGTTTGCGGTGTTCTTTGTAGCGCGTGATGCCCGCTGCTTCTTCGATCCAAAGTCGCCGCTGTTCGGGCGTTGATTGAATGAATGCGCTAACACGGCCTTGTTCGAGGAGAGCGTAACTGTTTTTGTTGCCGAGTCCCGTTCCAAGGAAAAGCATTCGGATATCGCGCAACCGACAAGGTTCGCCGTTGGCGAGGTATTCGGTGTTTCCGCTGCGTTTGAGGACCCGTGTGATCGCGATCTCGGAGTGATCTTGGAGTCCTTCGGGTCGGTATTCTGGTGCGACGTCTGAAAGGGTCAATGTCACACGCGCTTGGGGGGCAGGGTTGCGCTTTTCGCTCCCCGCAAAGATCACATCCAGCCGTTCTTTTCCACGCAAGTTTTTGACGCTGCGTTCGCCCATCACCCAACGGATCGCGTCAAGGACGTTGCTTTTTCCGCATCCATTGGGGCCAACGACTCCCACAATGCTGTGATCAAATACGATCGTCACAGGGTCACAGAATGATTTGAAGCCTTCGAGGTCGATGCGCTTGAGTCTCACGATCTTCGCCCTTTGTTTGCCTTCGGAGGTGCGCCGCCTTTACTCAAAAATGGTGCGACCCATCGGAGGGGATTTCTTGATTTCTACGCTTGGGTGGAGGACGATCAAATACACAGCTTTACAAATCAAATACACAACTTTACGAAATCAAATACACAGTTTTTTGGACGAAGAACGCCTATACATTTGTACCATGCTTCAAAGGTTGGGCTATCATACGCCGCAAATACTGTCAATTTTTTCTCAAAAAAAGAGCTATCTAGCTGAAATGAAAATATTTTTTAAGGGGTTTGGTAATCTTGGGGGGTACAAAATCCGGCCTCGGGTGTGACGGGATGGCATTTGAAAGGAGCGGGGCAGGGGGCTCCATCGCCGCAAGGCTGTGAGCAAAAAGTGCGGCTTTGGAGAGCGTCGGTGATGCAGACGTTGCTAGAACAATCGCCTGCGCCGTTTGGACAAGGATCGCCGACTTTGCCCTGTTGTGTGGTTTGAGGCATACAAAATCGGCCATTCCCGAAGGTTTGGCAGGTGTAATCCGTGGGGCATTGGGCGTCTTGTTGGCAGCTTTGAGTGCAAAAGCGCTTCCCTGCGGCATTTGTGACACAGTTTCCAAGGAAGCAATCCTCGGTTTGTTGGCATGGGTCGCCGATCTGTCCGTTGCCTGTATCGGGGAGGCAAATTTGGCGATCCGTTGCGCACTTCCAGCCCGTTGGGCAGGGCTTTTGTGCATCGCAGACCTGACTACAGATGCGGTTGATCGCGCCTTGTTGAGGGGAGATGCAAAGGCCGCTTGCACAAGACGCATCGCCGTTTTTGTTGCAGATCGTACCGATCCCACCGACTTGGGCGCGATCGCAAAGATACCGATACAAACTCCCAAATAACCGACACGAAAAACCGCTTGGGCAATCGTCTTGGCTTGGATTGCAGCGTTGAGAGCAAAAAGCCTCGGAGCTACTGCGATCAGGGCGCGCACAATAGCCCGAACGACAAGAGCGATAGCCTTCTTTGGAGCAATCATCGCCGAGATCTTTGGTGCCGCGTGGGATGCAAAGGAAAGGATCGTCGATGCGTGGTGATTCGCAGACAAAACGCGCAGGGCAGCTATCGCTTTGATAAGGATTGCAGCGTTGTGAGCAGTAGGCGTCGGGATCGCTGTCGTATTGGTTGTAGCAAAAGAGATCTTGTTTGCACTCTGCTTTTCCGTGGTTTGCGCAATTTCCTCCAAGGTCTTGTCGAGAAAAAGCCTCTTTTACACAAAGAAACCGACCTGTCGTATCTTGTGAACAGAAGAACCCCGTCTTGCAGGCTTGCGGGTCTTTGGGATCGCAGGACTTGACACAGATCGCCTGTGGATCTTTGGGGCCGCTAGATAGGCAGAAATAACCGTCATCAAGGGCGCAATCGGTGTGTCCGTTTTCGCTGCAAGAGCCGCCGTCTCTTTTGCAGCGGCATCCCTCTGTGGCGTTGGTGGATTGCCGCAAGCAGGCTTTGCTGTTTCCGAAAGTCTGGCAAAGATACCCTTTGAGGCAATCGGATGGGGTGGTGCATTCTCGCGTGCAATAACTCTCTGCGGTCCGTCCTTCGGGGGTGTAGCAAAAGAGGTCGGACTGACAACGATCCGTGCGTCCGTCACATACGCCCCCAACATTCGAGCCTTCGCGGATCTGCACACACACAAAGTTGGCTTTGTTGCTGCCGCTCAGTTTGACTTGCCTACATTGTGCGCCGTCAGGGCAGACACCCAATGCGTCACCGCCACAAACGCCCGTGGGTGTAGGAGTCTTTCCTCCGCACGCCACCGCGCCCAACCACAACAAGCCAACACATCCCAACCAACAACAACAACGAAACCACATCACAAACCTCCAATACTTCCTATCTACCGAGGCAGACAACCTTTGCGCACTCGACGCTAAGGCGTCGTGTTGTACGTGAGGTAGACAACGCCAAGGCACATCTCATCTCGGGTTCCATCGCCCCAATACACATTCCCGGGGATCACGCGTTTCCCGTCGATGATGGGCTGATTTTCAGGAGAGTTATCCCAATGACACACGATCCCCAATTCGTCCCCTGCTTTGAGGGTTATCGGCGTTTTGAGGTCGTACATATACTGCCAATTGAAGTCCCACTTGGGGATATCGAGCATACAATCTTCTTTTGCGTCCGAGCGTTTGACGTATAATTTGGCCGATTTACCGAGCAGATGGAGATGAAGAGTGGCGCTGTGGATGGTGATCGATTCGAGTTTTGGGGCAGAACGCGCTTTCAACAAAGAAACGATATCCGCCTTGAACTCATGTTTGACATCGGATTGACCTGCGGGGATCTCCATCCCTTTTCCGTTCCAACCACCGAGTAGGTTGGAATAAGGAACGAGCAGCCCTTCTTTTTCTACTTTGTCTGCGAGCTGAAATTCGATCTTGCTTTGATCGGGTTCAGGATTGCTTTGAAGGACGTTGTAGTGCATTTGCAAGACGATCTTGGAACCCGGTTCGATCTTGATCCCTGTGCCTTTGGGGTACAATTGCGCCCCTCCACCCGGAGCCCACGCGCCCACCCATCCTGCATTGACTTTGGGGCCACCAAAGCAAGTGTAGCCCGGGCCTTCTTCTTTGTTGTCGAGGTCGAGCAGCTTGGGGACGTCCTTGGGAGCGACCACATAAGCGATCAGGTGGTGCGCGATCTTTCGGTTGCCTGCTTTGACGTGGTAGCCCGTGATGTAGGTGGTGCTTGTTTGGGGCCAATCTACCACAAAGCAACGGTAGTCGTCGGGAGTTTTGGTCGGAACATACGCAACAGGAAGCGTCAGCGTTAGATCGGCTTTTTCGAGCCCGCTGCTTTTGGTTTGGGTGGGGGGCGTGTCCTTGGGGTCGCCTTGCGGGGAGCCGATCTCTATCCAACGAAGGAGCTTTTGGCGTTCTTCTGCCGTGAGCGCGATGTTGTTGGTGTATTCGTTACACTGATCGTTGCCTTTCCACGGAGGCATCTTGTTTTGTTCGATCTGAAGCTTCGAGAAGTCGCGGAACTTGTGGGCCATCTCGTAGCTGTCAAGCGGCATCGGGCCGATGTTGTCTTGCGTGTGGCAATTGGCGCACTTCGCATCCATGATCGGTTTAATGTCCCGATAATAGGTCAGTTCAGCGGTTTGTTGTGTCTTCGGGTCCGTGACAGGGCCGCAGCCCAACCACGAACCAACCAACACGAGCGTCAAAAACGTCCATGCGGTGGCTCTCATCATCTGGGACTCCTTGGTGCGGGGCGATCCATCCTTTGGATCGCGTGGGGTGAAAACCGATTCGTCCGATCTTCTGGGTGCGTTGAACATCGGTGTTTCGGTGCGTTTAAAAAGTCTCGAACGTTGGTGTTTTCGAATTGAAACGCTTTGCGTATCTGACGCTGCTTTGGGGGTTAGCGGCGTTCTTGGAGGCGTTTTTGACAAGTGCGCGGTGTGGCTTGGGGTTCCATATCGCTCTGCCAAAGGGCTGCACAGCCTTGGTAGAAGTTGCGTGCCTGCGCTTTTTTTCCGAGATCCCACAGGGTGTCGGCGAGGAAGAGTAGGGCTGCCGGGTTCTTGGGTGCAAGACGATACGAGGTTTGAAGGTATCCGAGCGATTTTTGAAGATTGCGCATGGGCCACGGGAGTTTGTAGTAAAAACGCCCAAGAATACGTTGTGCGCCGCCGTGATAGAGCGAAGGGCTGCGCTTGATCGACTCTTGCGCCATCTTTTCGATTTTTCCTGCCAATCCTTGTGTCATCGCCACCCAGACGCCGCCACCGCGTGCGTACTGGCCGATGTTGATCGCCGACCAAAAGTAGCCTTCGGCGCGGTCGGGCCATCGGCTGATCAGCATCTTTGCGTGTTCCCAGCCTTTTTTGGCCCAACGTTGGATCTCTTTGTTGTCGCTTGCTTCAAAGGCCAGTTGGTTAGTTGCACGACACACGCCCACCAAGGTCTCGAAGCGGATCGGTGCGCTTTCGTATGCTTTGAGAAGCATATACGCCCCGCGTACCCGCGTGATTTTTTGGTTGGCTTGTGTCAGGCGATGGCCCTCTTTGAGCATCTTTTGAATGGCCGAAGGCAAGGGCGCTTCTGCCTGTGCGCTAGAACCACCTCCGACAAGCAGCGCCACCCCACACATCCAATACAGCACATGCCACCGCATCGATCTTTTCCTCTCTTTGTCGTTTGCCACTTGGCTTGATCCGCTTGGCTGGTTTCTTCGCCGTCGCGTCTTTTCTTGTACGCACTTGTGGGCAAAAAGACAACCTACTGATTTTTCCCCCCAGCGTTACGTTGGTTACGAGATTTTGCTTGACAGAGCAGAACAGATCGAGTATTCAACTCCTCACTTTCGGCGGTATAGCTCAGCTGGTTAGAGCATACGGCTCATAACCGTAGGGTCTGGGGTTCGATTCCCTGTACCGCCACTTGATCTCCTGCTTTTTCATGCCTTTCTTCTTGCCCTCAAATACTTTAAGCCAGATCCACGGCAAACCTTGAATCTTTCCCTACAATCCGCGCAAAATCAAACGCCAGCCGCTTTCCATCTTGGAGAGATCTGGCTTTCTGCGTCTCCACGCACCCCACACATCCTTGCCCATCCTTGCTTTGCCGAGCGCTTTTCTTTTTTGCGAACCCTTGGTGAGACGTTGACAGCCGCTTGCCAACGAGCCGCCAAAGAATCCTCCGTCGCTCCTGTCGCTGCATCTGAACCATCCAAGCCCCCCCAACCATCGAAGCCAAAGATGCCACCCACCCAACGCGGTTGGCTGTGGCGCTTTTTGATCGGCTCTCCCGAAAATACTCCTTCGCCCAAACCAAGCCCGATAAGCCCCGTCCTCTCGTTTGCACCGTTGTCTCTTGCGCCTTTGTGGGAGGCATCCGTTTCTGTCGATGCAGCGGAGCTTTTGGAGCATTTGACTTCTTTTGCTCGCGCCCTTGCCACGGAGAGCTTGCCACCGCGTTATGCGTTTGCGCCGATGGTTCGGGCGGGAACGCCGATGCCGATTTTTTCCAAAAAGCGCCTCAAAACGGGGATGTTGGAAGCTGCATTTGATCGTTGTTTGATCAACCGAAACTGGGATGGGATCGACCGTTTTGAAGATCTGACGGCACGTTCGGAGATCGAGGATTTGACGGGGATGTACCGCGTTCTCGCTCAGCCGTTGCGCGTGCTGTTGGAGCCTGAGATCTTGGGGTGGATGGGATTTTTGCGACGGCATCTTCATGAAAAGAGGGTTCAGATCACCGTCACGCGCTATGACGGAGAGGCCGATGCCTTGGCCGTTCAAGTCTTAGAACGTGCGGAACGATGGCGGACTTTGTTTCAGCTTCCCGATTATCTCCCCGAACGCTTGGAAAAAGCCGAAGCACGGTTTCTTGCGCTGCTGTCCAAAGCCGAACAACGCGAGGAGATCCCCAAAGAGATCGTTCAAGAATGGATGGATATCGGAGCCTACTTGGGCGAGGTGTTGCGTGCGAACCTTGGCGGGGAATATGCCCGACTATCGGCTTCTTGTGGCGCGCTTGGAGAACCTGCGGTGGGGTTGTTGCTGCCTTTTCGTGCCGAAGCGTTCCCCATCGAAAAGCTGATGCGTGCTGCGAGACAAAAGCGAAGGATATCTTTGCGGCTCCAAGCGGATGTTCAGATGGCGCATCGTCGTCAGGCCGGATTGTTGGAGCGTTTGGGTTCGTTTTTGGATGACGAGGAGCGGCTGCGAAGGCGGGGCGCAGTGCGTATCCTATCGGATATCGCGGATACTCGGGTGGATCATGCTTTTGTCGAACGGCTGTTTGTGGAGAAAGACGCGGACGTGTTGGTGCGCTTATTGGAGCGCTTGCGCCGTGCGCCTTTTCCCGTCGAAGCGGGGGCTTTGCGGCCCTTGGTTTCGCACGCCGATGATGGCGTTTCATCCCGAGCCATCGCGATCTTGGGCCAACAGCAAGATCCCGCACTGCCCGAACAATTGCAGTTTTTGCTTGCGGGGGGAGAGCGCATCCCGTTGCGCCCGTTGGTTCGGCAGATCCTCGAAGCGTACACAGGACCGCACGCCAAGCGCATCCTGAAAAGTCTTGGCCCAATCCCTTCTCTCCATTCAGGGGTTTTGTTGTTTTTGCCCGTCCCTCCGCCTTCTTTGGGATGCCCGCTTTTGGCAGAGATCCTTGAAAACTCGGACAACCCCGCACAACAAGAATCTGCGTTGCACATCCTTTGCGCTTTTCCAGACGACGAAGAAGAAGAAGCCTTGCGACGAGCGATCGCTGATCCCCAACGCTCCCTTCGGATCGGAGCGATCACGTTGTTGGCTACTTCGGATCGACCGTTTCCCCGCCAACTGCTCAAAGGCCGACGGATGTTTGAAGAAGATCCCTTGGTGCGTGCTGTCTTGCTTGAAGCGATCGCTGCTTTTCCAGACGATGGCGCTCGGGTGATGATCGCGCCCCATCTACGGTGATGCTTGCTAGTCGGGGATTTGGGAGAGGGCTTGTTGTGCGGCGGTGCGGACTTGGGGGTGAGGATCGTTGTGGAGGGCTTGGAGGTCAGCACGAGCGAGGGAAGCGCGAGGCCCCATCAGCGGGAGTATTCGTGCGGTGTGCATTCGCACTTGCCAGTGTGGATCGCGCAACATGCCTTGCAGTAGCGGCACGTTTGAGGAGGCCAACATCCCGAGTTTTCCGAGGCTTGCGATCGTTGTTAAACGAGCGATCCAATGGGGATCTTTGAGTCCGCGCACGAGCTGATCGTTGATCTCGTCCGTATAAGGTCGCAAAGACGCCATCGCGATCAGCCCCATCAGTCGGACTTGTAGGTGTTGATCAGCGATCCCTTGTGCGATGATTGCGCGGTTGTCGGTATCGGTGGGATCAATCTTCCATAACGCCCGTAGGATCGCGGCTCGCACTTCGTGGTGCGGGCTTTGGGTGAAGAGTGTGCGCAACAGGGGTTGGGCCGAAGAAGCGGCGAGGCCCATCTGGCCGAATGTATCGGCTATCACAGCTTGGATGGGAGGGGGTTGGCTTTTTTGCATCTGTCGGAGTAGCAAAGGCATGGCTGGGGCAGCATGGGCTTGGAGTTCGCTCACCAGACGGATCGCTGCCCAACGCTCCTCCCACTTTGGGGCATCGCGGATCTGGCTCATCAACAACGGAAGTGCAGCTTTGGTGGGCCAACGGATGCGGATGCGCCCACGCAGTTCTTGCCCTTGTTCTCGGGCTTTTTGAACGCCTTGAGCCGCAAGATAACGCAGCACCACCATGCGCGTTGCTGCGTAGTAGTGCGCCAATCGCTGGTTAAGATCAGGAGCAGTGGAGGCTGAAGCTGAGCTCGATGGTCTCGACG
>Ga0154020_10008682_pt1 | contig 11765 bp, 10 predicted proteins | sample Klosneuvirus_201_FD_109709 | JGI IMG/M metagenome (GOLD analysis project Ga0154020, IMG submission 109709) | Active sludge microbial communities from wastewater, Klosterneuburg, Austria - Klosneuvirus_20160825_MG | ecosystem: Engineered > WWTP > Aerobic digester > Activated sludge | place... | reverse complement strand
CACGACGAGAACTCCGAGCCGAAAGGCGTGAAGCGCCGCGACGCACTCAAGGTGCTCGGCGCCGCGGCGGCCCTGCCGATCCTCGGCAGCCTGCCGGGTGAGGCCGAGGCGCAACAGGCGCCGGCTGCTGGTGCTCAACCGCCGCGGCCCGCGGCGACGCAGCAGCCGTCGGCGGTCCGCACCGGACCGCGTGGGGACGCGTGGGATCCGGATCTCATCAACATCAAGAAGGATCCGAAGCGACTGCTCACGCAGGCGGAGATGGCGACGCTCGGCGCGCTCGCCGATGTGATCATCCCTGCGGATGCCAGGTCACCGAGTGCGACCGCCGTCGGCGCGCATCACTACATCAATGAGCATGTGAGTGCGGCGGGGGCGAGCTACGAGCGTGATCTGTGGCGGGTGCGGGGCGGGGTGAGCTGGCTGAATCTGGAGAGTCAGAAGCGGTTCTCGCGGACGTTCGTGCGGCTCACTGCTGCTCAGAAGACTGCGATCTGCGATGACATCTGTTATCCGGCGGGGGCGAAGCCGGAGTTCCAGGCGGCGGCGCGGTTCTTCTCGCTGGTGCGGAATCTGGTGGCGACTGGGTTCTATACGACTGATGCGGGGATGAAGGATGTTGGGTATGTGGGGAATGTGGCGTTGCCGAAGTGGGAGCTGCCGCCGGCGGCGGTGCTACGGCAGTTGGGGCTCGCGGAGTAGATAGCGCGGAACCCTTTCTACGCACACATAGCTGCTCTGCTCCGTCCTGACAGGAGAGACTCCATCTCTCGATGACTCGGCGACGAACCGCCATTCACTGCCCTGCTCTCGCGTGGACAGTCCGATGGTGGAGATGAGCGGGCTCTGAAAGCGCTTCGACACTCTCGATTTCAGCGCACCTCCAGATTGGTTCAGATGGCCCGCTCGCATCGCTGGTTGAATGTCCAGCGCAAATCCTGACGTGAGACAGAGCACAACACCATGGAACCAGCGTCCGGAACATTGACGGTCGTCAGCGTGCGCCGATTCATCGCGCGCGGCGGGTTCGGAATCATCGAGGAAGTCGACCTTTCGGATGGCAGGATCGGTGCACGCAAGACGTTTGACCCTCATCCGAGCTTCGCACACGACGCGGACCTGGTCGCCAAGGCACACCAGCGTTTTGTGCGCGAGGTGTCGGTACAAGCCGCGATACAGCATCCCAACATCGTTCCGATTTGGCACCATCAACTCCATGACGATCCCCCATGGTTCGTGATGCCACTAGCTACGCGATCGCTCGAAGACGAGATCGACGATTGTCAGCAAGACACCACTCTACCGCTGGACCCGCTCGTCCAGATGTTGAGTGGTATAGAGGAGCTGCATCGACTCGGCTTTGTATACCGCGATCTCAAACCCCAGAACGTCTTGCGCGTAGATGGTGCCTGGATGCTATCTGATCTTGGGCTCGTTCTACCGCCAAGCAGCACCACGACCACGCTCACCGGTACCAATTCCGCGTGGGGAACGCAAGCATATGCCGCGCCCGAGGTGATCACATCGTTTCACACCGTCACCGCGGCAGCTGACATCTTTTCCGTCGGTTGTATCCTTCACGACCTAGCGACACTTACTCCGCGCGTGCCCTACGGACAATGCTCGGCGACCGGACCACTCGGACTGATAATCGAGAAATGCACGGCATCACTGCCCTCGCATCGTTTTCCCGATGTTGCAGTCCTGCGCACAGCACTCGTGGCTCGGCTATCGACCTCCGGCGCGTCGCCGACCTCCGCAACTGCCGTTCGCTACGACACGAAACTTCAAGATCAGCTCGACCAGGTTACACCGGACGAATGGCAGGACATCGCGAGACTGGTAGACACGCAGTTCGCCGAACTCGATGGACAGGCGCTCCTGCAAGTTCTAGACGGGCCCCAGCTTCGACGATGCCACGCGGTGGCGCCCCTCGCGTTCAATCGCATCGCCGCAGTATTGTCGCGCTGGGTTAGAGAAGGGACTTTCGACTTCTCGTTCTGCGACGTCTTAGGCGCGCGCTTGGCCACCGTGTTCGAACTCGGCGGCACGCGGGAGCGCGCCGAGGCGGTGCTTGGCGCCCTCATTCTCGGCGAGACGCACAATCGGTGGTCCGTCATGCGACTGTTCTTTCGTTTGTGCGGGCGCTCACTCGACGACGACACCGCCGAGCGCCTTGCGATCGAGCTCATGGCGCTCGGGCCTCACGCGGACTATCTGGTGCGGCGGAGCGAGGACACTATCACAGTCAGTCGCTCCACGCTCCATCCACGTCTCCAAGACGCGTTAGTTCTCGCGCGGCCCTCCTGACGGCAGTGGGCGCGCGATGCTCGACTGATGTCCGCCACAACTCGACTTTCCACGCCGCCGTCTGACGTAGAACCGGTAACGCCGCGCCTGCGCAGCGTCCGCTCCGCGCGCTAGCTCGCAGATTTCAGGTGCGATCACCGCCCGTCTGAGATCGTCCGGCGCTAACGAATTCAGGTGGAAGGAGCTCGGCATGGCTAAGCATCGATGCTGCGCTCTCAAGCTGATTGACACCGTGTTGGAGGCATGCAGCCCACTTCTAGGTCGCCTCTTTCGAGTTTCTCGCGCCAGACTTCTGATGCCGAGCTATGATAGCAGCCGTGTGTTCGTCGCACGGCGCTACTTCACCGCGGCGAATCCAGAAGTGACTGCGACATCCATCGTGACGCCACACTGACGGCGCGAGGGAAGGACGACCCAACGAGTCTACGACTAGACTCCAGCACGGACTGCGCACCGCAATCAAGTTGAGACGAAGGACGTCGTGGCAACCGCAAGGACAGGCCAGCACTACCCACTTCGGCGTGCCGTTGGTAAGCACCGCCACGCACTCTCCGCTTTGCACGTCCTCCTCACTCGGCTGTGTGTCCTGTGCTCGCACCACGAATCCGCGCGCCCCTAAGAAGCGCCGAGTGCGCCCGGCAACATTGTGCGCCCACCAGACGAGTCTGTTCCGCAACATCATCCCGCTCTATCCAGATGAGGAGTCATGTCTCCACGGCCCCAATAGCCGTCATCTTGACAGATCAGACAGTTCGGATTGACGATGGCCCCAGGCCTTCGCTCAGAAGCGAGGTGCACGAATCGCACTCGATTGTTGGCATGGCCGACACTCCCTCGAAACCCCTGCAGTCGGTGCAGAAACTCTTCAAGTGCAAGCGTCGCAACTCCCGTTGTGAACGTCACAACCGCCGGACTCGGATTTCCCTCTCCGACGACGTACGCCTCCTCCCGTTCCTGAGCGTATCGATCCGGATCCATTCGCCGCAGACGGTCCGCGCGAGCCTGCGCCAAATCCACCACGTGATGACAGAGCAAGCAATTCGCTCCGGGTACCAACACTGTGACTCGCGCTTCAACCGAGAGCAGGGAGCCCCCCTCGCGATCGTCGACGAAACTCCCAAGGCCCAAGTCAATGACGGGCGTCAAGTAGAAGTACGCGAGGCGGTTGAGAAGGAGCCTGCCGTCGTGGTCATCTGTGCATCCAAAGATCACGTCACACGCGGCAAGCGGGGCTTGAACCGACACGTCGTCGACGGTCGCTTGAATGCAACTAAGTTTTGTCCCGAGACCCATTCGTGCTATCTCACGAGCCATCACAGTGACCTTTGGACGAGCGTGCCTTGCGTCGCTCCGCGTTGCCCCGTGAAGTCGACTCAGATTGGTCTCGTCGACATGATCAGCGTCGACCAACAGAAGGTGCCCGATACCGAGTCGCGCCAGCTGCATCACCAATGCACTTCCGGTCCCGCCAACACCAACGACGCCAACACGCAGCGCACGTAGGTCGTTCACCAACGATTCCCCAAGCGCCAATGCCTGCCGAGCCCAGGCTTCCGGCGAGACACCGGCGGCAACCTTGTCTGCGTAGCGCACGTGAAAACGATCTCCGACAACAAAGATTCGGGTCCCCATCGTTACCTCTGCTGGAGAGTTCCATCGGCGCACGAGCCAAGTATCGTGGGGGGCCAAGATGATGCTGATCAGGGGATCGGAGGTTCGGTTTCGTCGCTGCAGCAACGCACAAAGGTGTGATTCACTCTCATCGTCTTGACCGGAAAAGCTTGTTGGGCCTGTCGGATGCGAGTGAACGACGCCGATGACCCAACCTTCTTCGCGGGCTCGACGGAGCAGGCGAACGAAGGACTCCGTCCTCCATGTGATGCGAAGAGGCGACTGCTCGAGTATCTCGTCCGGAGCGATCTCCACTATCTCGTGCACCATGAACTTCTCGCTCGGCACCCCAGACCAAGGGTCTCTCGGGATTCTCGCGCGGCCGAGGAGCACATATGCTGCCGCCTCACTTGGCGCCGCTGCGTGCAAGATCTGACGCAGGCGTGCCAAGTCTCGTTGGGTTGCAACGAGAGTGAAGGGCGTCATGCGGCATCTCTCAGTGCCAAGTTCATTCGCGCAATCATTGTCCAGATGCCGTCCTTGCCCGGTTGCCATTCCGGGTTGTGACGTGACCATCGTTGCCAGACCCGACCTGCAAATGAGTGCGGATGATCCGTAGCATTCGCATACGCACCCTTCGAGGTCAACCTGACCCACGGAAACAGATAGAACATGTCTATTGGAACGTCAGGGTAGCCGGGCGGGAGCAGAAAGAGCACGTCGGCGATCGCCGAGTCGAATTTTCCGGAAGGCAACTGATGGCCCCGAAGAGCAAGCCCTGCCTGCGCACCCTCCTTTAGTTCCTCGAAGCGCGCATCGACGCGGCCGAGATACGCGCGGTCGCGGCTCGGCAAGACCAAGATGGGCGGCGACTCGGTCAGTTGCATGCCCCCTCCGTGGTGGAGCCGCGCGCAGTGAAGAACCGTTCTACACTGCGTCCGGCCAGCGAAGCGAAGGCGCCCGGCGGGATTGGGAGATCGTCCCCGTTCATTACTTCCTGCCAAACGTCGAACTTGGCCGGGTCGACCCCAGCAAGCTCCTTCAGGTCCTCCGACGAGATCTTCTCGCTGCCCCAGTCAAACTGGATGTCGTCCACAAAAAGGCGAAACGTCCGATCGCTCTTCCAAGTCTGGAACTGCTCTGAACCTCGCGTCGCCAGGTCTACCGGTTCCTCTAGTCGGAGGAACTCCCGTTGGCGATTCGGGAGCACTTGAGCAATCTGGTACTCCGCCGGAGGAACACGTCCGGCGGCAACCAGAATCTCTCTCCCGGTGGCATGTGGATTGGCAATACTGACCAACTGACCGTCGACGCGAACGACAAACGGGGACATGCTGTTCATAGAGTCGCCTCCCAGAGACGAATTGACATGGAATCGTTGGCTCCGCCTTCCCGAATGGTGTATTTTATGTATGTTTTTTCAACGTGTCAAGTCCAGTCTGTAACCTGTTTACGTTGACATTTGGTCTTTTGGTCGTATATTGGATATGTAGATGGATGGAACTTTCGCTCGAAAGGGCGGCACCAAAAGGGAGATCTTGATATGGCTGAACGAGAGCGAAAGGCGATGACCCTCAATCTGACCGACGAGGAGATGAGTGTCGTCGAGTCCTTGGCGCGCGCGAAAGATCTTTCTAAGACTGCGGTGATCCGCCAAGCACTGCGCCTCTATCAGGCGGTCGATGTGCGACGTGCGCGCGGGGACAAGCTGATGGTCGAGAACGACGATACGAAGGAGAAGTCGGAGCTCGTACTGCTGTGACTTCCGAATCGCGCGCCGTCTGGCTCTTTGGTCCGGACGGCGCGCCAACGTCTGCGAGCTTGGTTCGCGGACTGAATGAGCAGCACATAGATCATTGGCGCGCCCACTGGTGCCCTGCTCGCGATCAGTCGCTCTCGCGCTTAGCCAGTCACGGGAAGCGGCGCCCTGACCACTCTCGTTGGGATTGGGAGCGAAAGCTCCGCAAGGTTTCGGGGCTCCTCGGATTCGTCGGATACGCCGTCGAATGCGACGGTTTGCCGCAAGGACTCCTTCTGCTTGATCTGAATCAAACGGCAAGGCTCCCCGAGCAAAGCGGGAAGCCTCTGGTTTACATCCAGTACGTAGAAACCGCTCCCTGGAACTCACCGCGCTATTCAAATCCGATTCGCTATCGAGGAGTTGGATCGACGCTCATTCGCGCCGCTGTGGAGCTCAGTCTAGATAGCGAGTTCCGAGGGCGGCTGGGTCTGCACTCTTTGCCGGAAGCCGAGAGCTTCTATCGTGAAAAGGTCGGCATGACAGAAATGGAACCGGACGTGTCGCAGCAAGGGCTTCGCTACTTTGAGGCAACTGAGACGCAGGCGCTCGCCTTCGTCGATCGTACCGGGGGGCAGTATGCCGCTTGATTGGAGCCCGCGGATTGGCGAGATCTTGGCCGCGCTGGAAGACGGCTGTAGCGTGACAGCCGGCGTCAGCATGCCCGAGGAGCGGCCGGCTCCCGTTGGTGCGGTACCAGCGAACGCGCTGTTGGCGCTCGGGCGGTTCGTAGTACTCAGCCGCCGCAAACTTGGCTTATCGGTACCAGCTCTCGCCGCAGCGGCCGACCTGGATGTCGACGATGTGCGAGAAATCGAAGCATCAGCGGCCGAAGCTTGTGAACCTCGAATACTAGTGCGCCTCGCACGCGCGCTCAATCGTCCACAGAATGAACTGCTGTACCTCGCTGGCCTAATGCAGCCACGTGAGGTTGGCCTCAGCTATCAAGGAATTAAGTTCGCTGCGAGCGCAGAACCGTCTATGGCGTTAACCACGGAAGAAGAGAATGAGTTGAGCGCTTTCTTCACGTTTCTGGACGCGAGAGCGACGTGATCGAACAACCGCGAGTGGGTGTGGTCGCCCCCCCACCACTGCGAATTCGACCAAGCACGTTGCGGGACATCGATCGGCAAGTAGAAAAGGTCTTGCGAGGACTGGGGAACCCTGAACCTCCTCTTGACTTGAAGGATGTTCGCGAGCTACTGCGACTAGATCTCGCGTACTACTCGGCCTCCAAAGATGGCGCACTTCGTGAGAGCTGGAGCAAGCTCCTGATTGCGGGGCGACAGGTCCGCGCAAGGCCTGGGTTGCTGTTGGAAGTAGTCCGCAAGTGGAACCTGCGTGCACTCTATTTGCCCGACCGCAAGCGCATTCTGTTGGACGAGGACGCGCCGATTCGAAAGCAGCGGTGGACCGAGGCGCACGAGGTGGGGCACAGCATACTCGACTGGCATCAGGCAACCATGCTAGGCGACACCGAGGCGGCGCTTACGCCTCTCTGCCGAGCAAGAATTGAAGCGGAGGCAAATTTTGCCGCAGGACGGCTGCTGTTTCTTGGGAAGCGGTTCGAGACAGAACTGAACGACAGCTCCTTGAACTTGACAACGGTACAGTCGCTGGCCAAGCGATACGGCAACACAATCACATCGACTCTGTGGCGTCTGGTTGAGCAAGCGAGTCCGCCTGCGTGCGTCGTCGGAATAATCAGCGAGCATCCGCGGTACTCAACGACGGTATTGACAGCGGGCGACGTTCCGATCAAGTACACGTTCTACAGCGCGTCGTTCTCTAATCTGATCGGGCGGGTGCCGGACGCGATGCTCTGGAGCGCGATTCGAAGTTATTGCTCGTATGCGAAGCGCGGGCCGCTCGGTCAGGGTGAGTTCCCCCTGACCAGTGCCTCAGGGTTGCAGCTGGATTTTTCGTTCGAAACTTTCCATAACGGCCACGAAGCATTGTCTCTGGGCACCTACCTTCCATAAGGACTTGCGGTCGCGAAGTCAAGGCTCGCGCTTGAACCTCCCAGCGCACTCCTGGCTCGAGTCGCGAGCCCCGACGTCGAGGACTTCGCAAGGTGGCCCAGCCCACCGGTACTCGTCGCTGCTTCTCGCCGCGCCGGCTGCCAAGAAGTTCACTCTCTCTGCGAGTGACGACAGCGCCGTGATCGACTTCGCGATCGCGCTACGCAACTTCCTCGCGCATCGGAGCATCGCTTCGCGAACCTTGATTGCGGAGCGGGCGTCCGGCCTTGATGGTTCAAATAGAGAACTTCGTGGTCAAACGGCGAAGATTGGTCACGGCTTGAAGCATCGTGTTCCCTCCGGGCACCCGCGCGCGGTGGTACTTGCACAGCGCCTCTCAGCCGTAGCGTGTCTCTTTGAATAGCCACCGCTTCGCCGCCGGTGTTCCGCGCTGTCGCCTGGCGCGGTACGGATGGCCGCCCCCGTAGCTCACAGGGACCGAACTGCTGTTCGATCCCTGTGACTACCGCTACCAGCTCAGACTAGCCTGCTGCCATCGACTTCCGATACCGCACCAGCGTTACAGGCAGCATCGGTGCGAATGGCGACCCAACGATCGCCAACCCGCATCCCGTAACGGCAAGCAGCAGCTGCACGACTTCCGCAGTTGAACACATGTTGGTTACTCCTAATTCCACGAACTCTGTTCTCGCAGCACCCCCGGCGTGGCAGTTGATGAGCGTGTGAGCGTTGTGCCCTACCTATACAAGTAGTGGTGAGCCTCCCCAAACGATCGATTTGGCTCAGTCCAGTAGGTTGCTTCGCAACCCGCAGTACCACTCTGCGATAGGGAGGCGACTGCTCGCAGTGGAGCAGCCCCCAGATCCGACGAGGGACAGAGGCGTGGGAGCCGGCGCCCTGCCGAGCGTCGCGACTTCTCCAGCTTCGGCTGTCCCAAGCTCCCGCATTGGTGGTCCGGCGCGCAGATTCCAGCGAGCGCAGTTCGCCTTGCTGACCCATCCCGTCCTCCGATCGTGACGACTAGGCCGCACTTCCATACCGGAATCGCCGAGCTCGAGCGAATCGTTCGTGATCCCGTCATTGAGCTCTCTAAGCTCAATGAGGTACTCGTGGAGCTCAGCCATCGAGATACGGATCGCTCTGAGCGTCTGATGACAGAACTTCGCGCGCGGATTGAGGGAGTTCTGCGCGCACCTCTGCAACAAGTCGGAGTTGACACGCAAGGCTCCGTCGAGACATCCACAGATCGACCGCCACCGCTCGCGCTCGCGGACACAGCGAATCGCGCTTCGACTCGCGATGAGGGCGTCTTGAACCATCTTCCAACACCTCCAGTAGCTTCTTTGCCTGGGGCGGCACGCACCGATCTCGATGACGCTTCGCCGGCGCCGTCTGATCAGCTTTTCGGCGGTGACGATGAAATCGACGCTGGAGGTTCTGCACCTGATATCGCAATCCGTGCAGGTGTCGACATCCCCTTCGCCGCGTTACTCGCCGCGGACTCAACGGCCCCACTCGAAATCGCACGGGCGCGTCAGATCTTCCGGTACCTCCGCGACTTCGCGGAGCGAAACGTTCCGGTAGTGCGCACACTTGAAAGGCAGTTGTGGAGGTTCTCTCTCAGCGCCCTCCCGCAACATCCAACCGTGCGGCTTGGAACGGTCACCAGCACCAGCCAGGGCGAGGCTGAGTCCGTGAGTGCGCCGTTGTCGGACGGGGCGGAAGCCCTTCTCCGAGTTCGTAGACCGCGCCTTTCGGCGCCTCCGACTGCCCCAGAGCCACACGCCGGTTGGGTTGCGCTTGTCGCTGATGATCCGCGCACTCCACCTCTCCTGCATGAAGTGCGCAGGCGCCCTCGGCGGCCGGATGAGGTATCTGGAGATGAGGTCGCCGACGCTCAGCCTGTTCTCGAGCGTCGCTCGGACGATCCCGCTCGTGAGGCGTCGCTTCAGGGCTGGCTGCAAAGCTGGGCAGCGTGGGCTGAGGCCGAGAAGCCCGCGCGCGCCGCGATGGCGGTCTTCGAGCAGCTCTACGCTCTCTTGGGCCGCATCGAGCGTGAAGGCGAGCGAGTGGAACTGATGTTGGGAGATGGGCGGGTTCGTCGCAGCACGGACGCCGGCCAAGTAGACCATCCTGTCCTCCTGCAGCGAGTGGAACTCGCGTTCGACCCCAGCTCCATGGAGTTCCGTGTAGTGGATGCGGACCGAGCTCCTGAGCTCTACGGAGCCGTACTCCAGGGTGACAATGGGATCGCAGGTGACCATCTCCAGAACCTGCACAAGGAGCTCGAGCTCACTGGCTTTCACCCACTCGGCACCGATTCGAGCGGGTTCCTGCGCAAGATCGCTGGACTGCTTGGCCACAGCGCACGCTTTCTCGAGGCCGGCGAGACGGAGACGCGAGCGGACGTGCCTACAGTCCGACGTGATCCTGTACTCATGCTGCGCGTCCGAAGTTCGGGACTCCCCGCTGCCCTTGAGCGAGTCCTCGAGGATCTCGAGAACGCCGAAACTGCTCCGACGGCAGTTGCCCGCGTGGCCGGAATCGACGTTGACTCGGCGATCTCGCGCGATGAAGCAGATTCCAATGGAATACACGCGGGACTCGACTCGCAGATCGCTGAGATAATGACGTCCGTTGGCGAGCCTCCCGATATCCTCTTCGCAAAACACGCAAACCTCGAGCAAGTACAGGTAGCGAGAGCACTCGCAGCGCACGGTGCCGTCTTGGTTCAAGGGCCACCGGGTACGGGCAAAAGCCACACAATCGCCAATCTCGTCGGGCACCTTGTGGCGGATGGCAAGCGAGTGCTCGTCACCAGTCATACGACGAAGGCGCTCCGCGTACTCCGCAATCACATTCCAGAGGACCTCCGACCGCTCTGCGTCGCGCTGCTTGACCAAGATCTCGAAGGACGCGCCCAGTTGGAGGAAGCGGTCCGCGGAATCGTGGATCGTGTGAGCCGAGAGGACCCCGAGAGACTCGCGAAGGAAGTGAGCCGTTTGGAATCGCAACGTCGGGCGCTGATGCTCGCCGCGGCGGAGCTTCATGAGAAGCTTCGTCTCGCGCGGGTCGCGGAATACGAGCCGGTTCTCGTGGCCGGTGAGCCTATACAGCCCGTCGATGCGGCACGCATTGCGCGCAACGAGCGAAAGGAACGGGAGTGGCTTCCCGGACCGGTTGCCCGCGGCGCACCCCTGCCGCTCTCTGCGGAAGAGATCGAACGGCTCTACTCCACCAACGAAGTTCTGAGCCGCGAGGAAGAGCGCGAGTTAGAGGTGTCCCTTCCACCGCGCGACCGCGTCATCGATGCACCAACGTTCTCCGCTCTGGTCGCCACTCTGGATCGGAGTGAGCCCGCATCCGCCGCCCGCCTCTGGGAGCGGGCGCCCGATGAGGCCGACACGACGGGACTCGACGCCCTCATCGGCGCTTTGGAAGCATTTGCCCGCGACCTGGGCGCCCTGCCCGACTGGCAGCGCACACTTATCGCGGCCGGCCGCGACAACACCTCCGAGCGTGACCTCTGGCTGAAGCTAGGGACTCAGGTCGCAGACCTCGCCAATACCTACTCGCGAACACGCGACCTCCTGCTCGACCATCATGTCGAGCGGCTGTCCGCTGCCGATTTCGATGCCGGGAAGACGATTACGGAGATTCGAGCTCACCTATCGACCGGGGGGAGCCTCGGGCGTTTGGCCCTGCTGTTCAGGCCGCGTTGGAAGGAAGTGCTTGGCGAGTGGCGGGTGAACGAGTCCGCGCCCATCCGCAAAGAGCATTTCGGAGCGATTGCGGCTTGGCTCGACCTTGATGCCCGCCGACGTGCGTTGGGTCTCCGGTGGGCGCGCCAGGCCGTTCCCATCGGCCTTCCTTCGTTGGAGTCGATTCGCGAGCCGGTCGAGCCCGCACTCGCTGACTACGCGTCACAATTCGAACCGCTATTACAGTGGTGGGGCCGACGTTGGGGGGAGCTCGCATCCCTGATGGCCGCAGCGGGATTTCGCTGGCCCATGTTCCGCGACGCGGAAGTCGCCGCGGGAGCACCACGTGCACCGTTTGAAAGT
>Ga0154020_10008680_pt1 | contig 11766 bp, 4 predicted proteins | sample Klosneuvirus_201_FD_109709 | JGI IMG/M metagenome (GOLD analysis project Ga0154020, IMG submission 109709) | Active sludge microbial communities from wastewater, Klosterneuburg, Austria - Klosneuvirus_20160825_MG | ecosystem: Engineered > WWTP > Aerobic digester > Activated sludge | place... | reverse complement strand
TGTACCGACTCTTATCGGTAGATATAAAATCACATCTACAACACCATTAAATACAGCTAATGGAATTCTTAGTTTCAGAGACAGTTGCGAAACTCCTTTATCCGTAACAAGAACAAAGATCAACTGGTATGATGCAAATACCTGTTTAAATGCAGAGATGACAAGATGTGCAAGTCACTCAGTAGACGGAAACACAGTTCTTCCTGTTGAGCTTGCAAGCTTTACATCAAGCATTAACAGAAACAACGTTACACTTAACTGGTCAACAGCAAAAGAAATAAACAACAGTGGTTTCGATATTGAGAGACAATTAGTTGGATCAACAGAGTGGAAAAAAGCAGGTAACGTAGTTGGTAACGGAACAACAAACGAAACAAGAAGCTATTCATTCTCAGAAAGAGTAGAATCAGGAAACTACAGCTACAGATTAAAGCAAGTTGATTTCAACGGTAATTTTGAATATTTCAATCTTTCAAGCGAAATCTTAGTAGGTGTACCTGAAGCTTACAAACTTTCACAAAACTATCCAAATCCTTTCAATCCATCAACAAAGATTGATTATGATCTTCCTTACGACGGAAAAGTCAGTATCTTACTTTATGACATCTCCGGTAGAGAAGTTGCAAACTTAGTAAACGAAGTGAAAACAGCTGGTTATTACACAGCTACTTTCAACGGTGCTAACTTATCAAGTGGAATGTACTTCTACAGAATCAATGCAACAGGAACCGGTAACAACAACTTTGTATCAACAAAGAAAATGGTTCTTATCAAGTAATATAGTTCTTAGAAACAATTTAAAAGGGTTGGCTTAGCCAGCCCTTTTTTTTTATACTTTTTATACTTTTGCAATAAAGGAAGCAATATAAATATAAAGATGATTCAAATTACCAATTCAGAATACATGAAATCGTTTTAAATTTTTCATAAAGGAAGAAAGCTTTAGTAGTTTAGTTTACCTGAAAGAATGTTTGCGGCAAGACATTTTTAAACTAATTTAACGAAAGGTGTTGAAATGAAAAAAATATACAACATAGCGTTTCTGCCAATATTTTTACTAAGCTTTATCCTCTTAATACCAAAAGAATCAAAAGCAAATCTTTACTGGAATCAGGCAGTTTCTTTTGCCGGATCTACCGGTAGTTACATTGCCTCACGAGATGATGCTGATCTGGACATTACAGGAGATTTTACTATAGAAGCCTGGGTAAATCCAACAAATTCATTAAGTCCGACATTTCAGATAATTTTCCAAAAGAGACAGGCATCAGCAGCAGGTTATACTCTTTATTTAAATAATGGAAGAGTAACAATCAGGACATTAAGTACTACACGTCTTGTAGGAAAAACTGTGATCCCGAGTAATGAATGGACACATATTGCAGGAACCTATGATCTAAGCTCAAATACATTTAAAGTATTTGTAAATGGAGATTTAGACACAAGTGTAGTGATAGCCGGAGCAGCTCCAACAGCAAATAATGATTCATTATTAATAGGAAAGGGATCTAATGATCCATTTGCCGGAATGATGGACGAAATAAGGATCTGGAATACAGATAACAGTTCAAATATAAATAAATACCACAGAACAAGTCTTGCAGGAAGCAGCGGAAAATATGACGGACTCGTTTATTCTCTTACATTTCAGGATGATGATGATTTCGGAAATGTGTTTAGCCTGAATGATTTTACATTAAAAAACATTGCAGCTAAAAACAACGGAGTTAGTGCAGTAGATCTCAGTAACAGACCTTCCAATACTATTCATCCAAATGATTGTTTAGATCTCGTTGGAAATAACAGCTATCTGTCAGCACCGGACTCTCCGATAATCAGTCCGGTTACAGGTATTACATTAAGCGCATGGATCTATCCAAGATCAAATTTAAATTCTATATTAATACATAAAGGACCGGTTGCCGGCGGAGCCGGAACCGATTATCGTATGGCATTATTGAACGGAAATTTATTTACAGGTATTAACGGAACATTTTTTACCCCTGGAAGTGTGGCTGCAGTTCCTTTAAACAAATGGACTTATGTTGCATTTACCTATAACGTAATCAGTGATAATTATAAATTTTATATAAATGGAAAGAATGTTTTTAGTGGAATTCAAAATCTTGGTAATATAAATAATGGTGCAGACTCATTATATATTGGAGGTACATTATCTTTAAATGATTTTGACGGATATATTGATGAAGTATCAATATCGCCGGAAGCTAAAACTGAGGAATTTATTGGTGACTATATGTTCAGATCCAGAAATCTAGGAAATGTGTCTTCACAGGCTGATGTTGTATACAATTTTGACGGATATTCTTATTCAAATTCAGGAGATCTTGCAACTACCGGAAAGCAATTGTTTTTTAGAAACGCTGCAGGATTTGCTCATAACGGCGGAGCTGGAAACGCTGTAGAATCACCTTTAATTGGAAATGATAATTCTGAATTTCAGGAAGGATTTCACTTAAAGTCTTCTGATCGCAGGATACCTGAAACAGGAACAAGCGGAAATATGATCAGTGACACTTTGGAAATATTGCAGGGAGGAACAGTAAATAATATAAAATTATTTATAGGACTTAATCATACATTTGAAGGAGATCTTCAGATCTCATTAACCAATCCTGCAGGTAACACTGTAACAGTTTTTGATAATATGGATTATCTTGGTTCAGGTGAAAACCTTGTGACTATATTTAATGATCTGGCAGACAGCTCTTTATTAGATTTCAGATATGTAAATCTGTCACCACAGGTCAAACCATTAAATAATATGATATCAGTGTTTGGTCTGTCGGGGATTAAAGGAAAATGGATATTAAAAATAAATGATCAGATTACTGCTGATTCAGGCAGATTGTCCGGCTGGGGAATTCAGTTTAATAATGAGACTGCAAAGCCTAAAAAGCTTAATCTGACTGCATTCATTCAGGGATTTTATAATTTAGGAACAAATCAGATGATAAGAGATACTATGAAATTTTATTTAAGAGATCAATTATCTCCTCACGATATAGTCGATTCAGCCAAAGCATTTGCATCTGTTTCTGGATTTTCAGATGTTAATTTTAGTAATGCAGTTGCCGGCAGACCTTATTACCTGACAGTAAATCACAGAAATCTTATAGAGACATGGAGCTCTTCGACTGTAAGTTTTGACCCGCTTACATATCAGTTAGAATATGATTTCACAAAAAATGCGGCAAGTGCTTATGGGTCTAATCTGATACCGGTTGATCTTGCACCGCTTAATTATGCCTGCTATAACGGAGATGTAAATCAGGATCAGACAATTGATATAGCAGATCTTTCTCAAATTGATAATGATGCATTTAATTTTAATTCGGGTTATCTTAGTTCGGACGTAAACGGAGATGCATTTATTGATCTAGCAGACTATGCCTTTACTGATAATAATGCTGCTAATTTTGTAGGTGTTATAGTGCCGCCTGCTCCGCCTCCTGCAGGAGACCTGAATGAAACTAAAGATTCTGCACCTTCTGCTGTCGGAGATCCGAGTATTGGAAATAGTAATTTGATTATAAATAGAAATTATGAAACCGATACAGATTCAAAAGAAGATCTAATTAATTTTAATGAAAATTATAAGACCGGAAGTAAGATCTCTCAGGAAGAAATAGACAAAGCTGACGGGAAATAAAAATTAATTTTTTTATTTAAAGTTAAACGAATTTTTATTATTTAATAGAACGGTAACTTAGGTTACCGTTTTCTTTTTAAAAATCTGAATACAGAATATTCTATCCAAATAAATTTAATGTTTTTTCATAATCAGTGAATCAGACTCAATTAAATAAACGAAAGGAAAAAAGTGAAAATGAAAATTAATTCTTTAATTTTTTCAATGCTGCTGTTTAGTAGTTTTTTTATATCTCCGGATATTTCAAATGCAAATCTGTACTGGAATCAGGCAGCTTCATTTGCGGGTTCAAGCAGCAGCTATCTTGCAGTCAGAGATGATGCAGATCTGGATATTACAGGTGACTTTACATTAGAAACCTGGGTGAATCCAACAAATGCAGTGTCTCCGTCAATTCAGATAATTATAGGAAAGGGTCAGGGAAGTCCATCCGGTTATTTCATTTACCTTTTCAATGGAAAAGTAGCTATTGGAACCCAAAATATTGTACGTATTGTGGGAAATATTGTGATCCCAAGTAATAAATGGACGCATATTGCCGGTACATATACAGCTTCCTTAAATAGATTTATTGTACATGTAAATGGAGTTGTAGATTCCGTTAAAACGTTTGGAGCTGCAGCTCCTCTTGCCAACAACGATTCTCTTTTGATCGGAAAAGGTGCAGGCGGTCGTTTTGCAGGAATGCTGGATGAAGTAAGGATCTGGAATACAGATAACTCGGCATTTATCTATAAATATCACAGAACAAGTCTTGCAGTAAGCAGTGGAAAATATGCCGGACTTGTATATTCTCTGACGTTTCAGGATGATGATAACAGCGGAAATGCATTTTCATTACAGGATTTTGCTTTTAAGAACTCTTCAGCCAATAACATCGGAGTAAGTATAGTAGATCTTAGCAACAGACCTTCCAGTACAATTCATACAAATGATTGTATAAACTTAGACGGCAACAATGATTATCTGGCATCGCCCGATTCTCCTGAAATCAGTCCGACTTCCGGTATTACACTTAGTGCATGGATCCTGCCTAGGTCGAATGTCAATTCAGTCATTATACAAAAAGGATCGCCGGCCGGCGGATTGGGGACTGATTATCGACTGGCTTTATTAAACGGTAATTTATTTGCCGGAATTAACGGATCATTATTTATTCCCGGAAGTGTAAGTGAAGTTCCTTTAAACCAATGGTCTTATGTTGCATTTACATATGAAGGCAGCAGTGGTGATTATAAATTTTACATAAACGGAAAAAATGTTTATAACGGTAATCAAAATCTTGGAAATATAAATAATGGTTCAGACTCGTTGTACATTGGAGGTACACTGAATTTAAATGATTTTGACGGAAATATTGATGAAATTTCAATAGTTCCTGAAGCAAAAAGTGAGGAATTTATTGGTGATAATATGTTCAGATCAAGAAATCTTGCAAATGTAAATTCACAAAATGAAGTGGTTTATAATTTTGACGGATATTCTGTTTCTAATTCAGGAGTTATAACTGATATAGGAAAACAAATGTATTTTAGAAATAATGCAGAATTTACACATAATGGCGGAGTTAATAATGCCCCGGAATCACCGATGATAGGAATGAATATCATGGCTTTTCAGGAAGGATTTCGCTTAAAGTCATCTGACAAAAGCATCCCGGAAACAGGATCCATCGGAAGTATGATCAGTGATACTCTGGAGATATTGCAGAGCGGTTCGGTTACTGATATTAATTTTTTTATTGCATTAAATCATACACGTGAAATAGATCTGCAGATCACTTTAACTAATCCGTCAGGGAATACTGTCAATGTGTTTGACAATATTACATATCTTGGGTCATCGGGAAACTTAGTTACAATATTTGATGATCAGGCAGACAGTTCATTACTTACAGACAGATATGCACATCTTGCTCCAAAGGTCAAGCCGTTAAATACAATGATTTCAGTATTTGGTTTACAAAGCATGAAAGGAAAATGGATATTAAATATTACGGATCAGTTTGCAGGAGCCAGCGGCAGATTGTACGGCTGGGGAATGCAGTTTAATAATCAGACTTCGAAACCCAAAAAGCTTAATATGACTGCATTTATTCAGGGATTTTATAATCCTGTAATGAGCCAGATGATAAGAGATACTATAAAGTTTTATTTAAGAGATCAATTTTCACCTTATGCTACAGTCGATTCATCCAAAGATTATGCAACATCAGTTGGATTTTCAGATGTAAATTTTAATAATGCAGTTGCCGGCAGACCGTATTATCTTACAATAAAGCATAGAAATCTAATAGAGACATGGAGCTCTTCGACTGTGTATTTCGATCAGCTTACATATGAGTTGAAATATGATTTTTCAAAAAATCCATCAAGTGCATTTGGGAATAATCTGATACAGGTAGATGATACACCTGTAAGATTCGCAAGCTATAATGGAGATGTAAATCAGGATCAGACAATTGACATAGCAGATCTTTCTCAAATTGATAATGATGCATTTAATTTTAATTCGGGATATCTCAGTACTGACGTAAACGGAGATGCATTTATTGATCTAGCAGACTATGCACTTACCGATAATAATGCATCTAACTTTGTTGGAGCAATAGTTCCTCCTGCACCGCCGCCATCAGTAGACTTGAATGAATTTAATGATATTGCGCCTTCGACAATCATAGATCCAAATACCGGAATTAGTAATAACAGAATTGAGAGAATTTATGACACAGGTGATGATTCTAAAAAAGACGAAAATAGATTGGATGAAAATTATAAGACCGGAAGAAAGATCTCTCAGGAAGAAATAGACAAAGCTGACGGGAAATAGGATTTAGTTTTTATATTAAATAAATTATAGAACGGTAATTTTTATGCCGTTCTATTTTTATTTAAAAAAATGTAAGAATTTTGAATTCTAAATATCTATTAATTTTGAATTAGTATAGGAAGATTTACAATTGTATATTTGAATAAATTTTTTCCCTAACTATTACTAATTAAAAAACCAAGGAGGTTAAAATGCAACTCTCTTTTAAATTATTCAGAACGGCTTTAATTTTGTTTTTACTGGTAGCAGTAAACAGTATTTCAAAAGCAACATTATACAACATAAATGTACCTGTCAATGCGGCACAGGAAGTTCCGACAAATACTTCTGTAGGAACTGCAACTCTGACCGGTACATACAATGATGTTACAAATGTATTAAATTTCACATTTGTATTTTCAGGACTTACAGGAAATACAACAGCATCCCATTTTCATGGACCAGCAGCTGTAGGAGTAAATGCCGGGGTAAGAATTGGAAATACCGGATTTCAAACTGGTGTTACTTCGGGTAGTTACTCTAACACATTTGTACTGACAGCATCAAACGAAACAGAACTTCTGACAAATCTCTGGTATCTGAACATTCATACAAGTTCATTCGGCGGCGGTGAAATAAGAGGTCAGGTTTATGCTGTACCGGTTACTGTTTTAAAACTTACTACTTTGCTTGAAGGCTTTTATGATGACGGTGCCGATCTTTCCATTAGAGATACAATAACTGTAAATCTTAGAGAAGTCAGTTCTCCATACAATCTGGTCGAATCTAAAAAAGTATATATGAAAACTAATGGTGATGATACAGTCAAATACCTGAATGCAACAAATGGTACTAATTATTATTTACAATTAGAACACAGGAATGCATTGGAGACATGGAGCGGAGGTACAATAATGTTTGCAGGATATTCAGGCGGCTATGACTTTTCGACCAATGACGCACAGGCATTCGGCAGTAATCAGGTACTTAAAGGATCCCGATATTGTCTTTACAGCGGAGATGCAAACAGCGATGGAATAGTAGATATAAATGATCTTTCAGATATTGATAATGATGCTTTTAATTTTGCAGGTGGATATGTAGTCACAGATATTAACGGAGATAATTTTATTGATCTGAATGATCTGAGCATCTGTGATAACAATGCTGCAAATTTTGTATCTGTTATAGCTCCATAGTATATCTAATTTCAGTATTCTCAGAATTCGTAAAGCGTTTGACCCTGAGTGCTTAAAAAAAATTCTTTGTTAAAGCCGGAAGACTTAAGTTTTCCGGCTTTTTTTATTAAATGATTTATCAATATAATTCATTGATAATTATTAAACTAAACATAGTTAAACAATTCACTAAATATAAATTTTAGATAACATAGTGAAATTTATTAAAGTATAGATCTTTACAGAGATTATCTAATACAAAGCATTAAAAAAAATATCTAACTTTATTATATTATTTATATTTAATAAAAAATGTATATTGTCACATCCCCAATAACTTTTGGAAAGCAAATTTATTCAAATATGAATTATTTCATATTTAAAATTTGCAAATATAAAATTTATTTATAATTAAAAAATTATTATGAAGTTAAAGTTATTGCTTTTAATGCTCTCGATTACTCTCACCCAAACAGCTTTTTCCACAGATTATTATTTTTATAAAGGAAACAAAATTCAGCTTTCTCAAAGGCATGATAAGATTGCTGTAGTTTTTAACAACAGTATATCTGATGCAATGGCTCAAAATTTTATTTTGCCAATAATAAGCCCAGGCGATTCGGTCAAAAGATCATTTTCAGATCTTTATCTGATCAAATTCAAAGAAAGAAAAACTGATGGTGAATTAAAAATATTTACCGACAGATTATCAGAAAACTCATCTGTGAAGTTTGTTACAAATACATATTACGGCACTTCTAATTCTGTCACTCAAATACCTTATGACAGGATAATAGTAAAACTTAACATTTCACTAAATAAAGAAAAGCTTGATATAATGAATGTCCAGAATGGATGTGTAATATCAGGTGAATTTGAAAAAGGTGTTGGATTTATTTTGAAAACAGTTTCAGGGAATCCAAAAAATGCATTAGAAATGTCAGAGATATATTTTAAATCAGGAATCTTTGAATACTGTGAACCTGATTTCATATATCCTGAATATTGTCTTTTACAATCTGTACCAAATGATCCATTTTATCAACAGCAATGGAATTTAAACAATACCGGGCAGACAATTCAAACCGGTAGTACATTCTTTTTTTATGGAGACAGACCAACAGTGAATGGGATACCCGGTTCCAGTATGCATGTAGAGGAAGCTTGGGATTTCACAACCGGATCGCCTTCAGTAAAAATGTGTGTAATTGATTCAGGGATAGATTCTGCGCATATAGATTTTCAGGCACCCGGACATTTACTTTCAGGATATGATGCATTTGATAATACAGAAGGTTCTTCATTGGACGTTTTCAATCATGGTACATCCACAGCAGGAATTATGGGAGCTGTCAGGAATAATGGAATTGGAATTGCAGGAATTGCACCTGATTGTAAACTTATGTCAATTAAAATATATGATATAAATGGAAATACATCGTCAAGTATAATTGCAAGAGCATTTGATACAGCCAGAGTAAGAGGAATAGATGTGATCAATAACAGTTGGGGAGGCGGCACTCCTAAGTCCATAGTTACAGATGCGATAAATGATGCGGCATTAAACGGCAGAGGTGGTAAAGGATGTATAATAATATTTGCTTCCGGAAATGACGGACATGATCCTCCGCTTTATCCGTCTGTACTTCCGAATGTTCTGAGCGTAGGCGGTTCCACTACTCACGATCAGATGAAAGCACCCGGCAATGGAAATCAATTTTACTGGGGCGGAAATTACGGAGAAAACGAAATGGGTGATCTTGATATTGTAGCTCCGACAAATGTATATGCATTGATGATGGGAAATGGATATGAACAGAATTTCTGGGGAACATCTGCCACAGCTCCAAACGCTGCCGGTGTTGCAGCATTGGTATTGTCTGTCAATACAGGTCAGACAAGACTGCAGGTTTATGAAAACCTTTTAAGAGGATGTGATAAACCTGATAATGTTTCTTATGATACAACTAAAAATTATGGTAAATGGAATGAGTATTATGGATATGGAAGGGTAAACGCTTTGAATTCTGTCAGACTTGCAGCAGGAATAGACGTTACTCCTCCGACTATTGTTCATAAAAATGTTCCGTCAAAAGATAATACATATCCTACAATAATATCAACTGAAATTTTAGATCAGGACGGATCTTCAGTTCCTGTGTCAGGATCAAACAGACCTGTACTCTTTTTCAAAAAGAAGAAAAACGGCGGTGCATGGTCTTCTTATGATTCTGTAAATCACATTTCCAATTCAGGAAATAATTTTTCATTTCAAATACCTTCACAAGGCTGGGAAACAGAAATTAAATATTACATTAGAGCACGCGATAATTCAGGGAATGAATCTGTTTTCCCGCTTCATGCACCGAATGAATTCTGGCTTTGCTATTTTAGTATTTGTGATATTTTATCTGATACAAAAAAAATCAATGGATTTTCAGGAGTGGATTATGGTGCAACAGTTTCGCCTGCGGTAACATTTGGAACATTCAATGTACTCGAAGCTAGGGTACAGGTATATTTACGTCATACTTATTTGAATGAAGAAGCATTTTCATTATTCTCTCCATTGCTTAATGAAAATAACAGCAGGAAATGTCTGTTCTCTTCAAACGGCGGAGACATGGATGACATAAATGGTGCGACGATTTTTGATAATGCTCCAGATAAATGGGTAAACGATAATCCTCCATATCTGGGCGGTTCCTATAAACCTGACTATACAATGATCGGATTGAACGGAGTGAATGCTGCAGGTAACTGGAGAATACTTCACTTTGACCGGGCGATAAGTGACTATGCTTTTTTTGACAGTGTATTTATTACTTTGTATAAAAACTCAGGTGTGAAAAGTCCTTCAGTCGGATTAGATAAATCTTCAGATTCGATAATTTCATTTGGTACTGTTAATTATCCACAGATATATGAAAAGCAAATTTATATAAAAAATACTGGTACAAGCAACCTTACATTAAGCAGTCCTGTATTTACCGGATCTTTTTCAACATTGTTTACACTTATAAATACTTTGCCGACTCCAATTACTCCTGATGACAGCGGGCTTATAACTGTCAGACTGAATACTGCCGGATTAAGTTCTGTCTCAGAATCTGATGCATATGAAAATGCACTGTTGAATATTCAGACAAATGACCCTTCCAAAGGAGATTTTAATATTTCATTGCAGTCTGATAATGAATTAATGACAGGTTTAAAAAATTTAAATCTTACTTTGTTAATAGAAGGTTTTTATAACAGCTTTAGCAATACTATGATCTCTGATTCTGTATTAGTGCAATTGAGAAATATCAATTCACCTTACAATGTAATTGGTTCAGAAAAAGCTGTTTTGAATGATTCAGGAAAAGGTAACTTTAATTTTTCATCAGCTTCAAACAGTACTCCTTATTTCATTGCAGTAAAACACAGGAACAGCATTGAAACATGGAGCGCTGGCGGAGTAAGTTTTATTTCATCACTGGCTGCATATAATTTTACAAATGCATCTTCAAAGGCATACGGAAACAATTTAACATTAATAAATTCCAGATATACAATTTACAGTGGAGATGTAACGCAGGATGGAATAATAGATCTTGCAGATCTTTCTCCTATAGATAATGATGCATTTAATTTTATAATCGGATATGTACCTTCGGATATAAACGGAGACACACTGGTAGATCTAAATGACTTATCAATTACAGACAACAATGCTTTTAATATTGTAACAATAATGAGACCTTAATTAAAATTATGATCTGATAATCAAAAGTTGGAATTTCGAAACTTTTTTATTTTAAAATTTAAAATTTAAAATTTAAAATTCAGAGTGGGGCTAAATCAGGCAGTCTGATCAGGGAAAGTTTTCAAACTGTCACTATATACGGGATAGGATTTTTCTTATCCCGTATTTTATTGTTCATTAATACAATTGATATAAAAATTGCATTAGTATATCTTTGTAAACACAAAATTTATCTCCGGCTAAGTCATCAATTCTGATCCGGTTAATATTTATGAAAATATTTTTGAACCGATTTTTCATTCCGGTATTTCTTCTTTCTTATGTAATTTTTTTTACACCGAAAGTATATTCTCAGGCGG
>Ga0154020_10008679_pt1 | contig 11767 bp, 5 predicted proteins | sample Klosneuvirus_201_FD_109709 | JGI IMG/M metagenome (GOLD analysis project Ga0154020, IMG submission 109709) | Active sludge microbial communities from wastewater, Klosterneuburg, Austria - Klosneuvirus_20160825_MG | ecosystem: Engineered > WWTP > Aerobic digester > Activated sludge | place... | reverse complement strand
TGTTCAGAGGCTCTCCCGACTCAAGCCACGAACGAGCGCCAGTGATTTGTCTCGATCCCGTGTTCGTGTTCATGAAGACCACAGCCGCCGCTGCCCCGTTTTTCCTGACCGACTCCCGGTCGGTTTGAGTCTTTCCACCGGTCTGCCCCAGCCTATGCTTCAAACGCTGAGAGTCCGTTCGTTGTGGTTCTGGTGATCAACGCCTTTCCTTTCTTGTGAAAATTGCCCTCGCGTCACTCTTCCTGCTCATCACCGCGGCCTGGAACCACGCCGCACCCGTCGAGTCCCCCATCACCCGGCCGATGATTTGGGTCACCGACGCGGAACGGACGCCGATTCTCAACAAAATCGAGTCGCAAGCGTGGGCCCGGGAGGCTTTCACGGCGATGCAAGCACGGGTCGCGGACGCCTTGGGCCAGCACCAACGCGATCCCGACGCGTTTCTGCGGGGCCTCCCGCTGGTGATCGACCCGGCCAACCCGAGCTCCCACCCTACCCTCGCGCTCATTGGGGGCAACATGGCAAGCCAGCCCGACCGCGACGTCCGCGGGAAGCTCCAGCGCTATTTGCTCATCGGCGTCGATTGCGGTGTGCTCTATTTCCTCACCCGCGACGCGGCCTATGCACGATGCGCGGCCGATATCCTCCACGCGACCGTCGAGTCGCTGGTGAGGATGAAAACCAACGAATCCACCGGGAATGGCGGCTGGATCTATCCGGAAGACCACCTCTACGAAGCCCGGGCTCTGGGCGCGCAGCTACCGTTGATTTACGATTTCGTCCATTCTCATCTCAAAGCCGGTGCCAACGTCTACGACTTGGCTTCCCGAAATCCCACGCCATTCAATTTCGTTCACGCGCAACAGGTTTTCCGGACGTACGCCCGGCTCGCCATCGAGCACGGGATCATTGATGCAAACTGGCCCGTCCTGGAGATGCCGAGCCTGACACACAACGTGCTCGCCCTGGACGACACTGCAGAGCGTACCCGATTGCTCGCCCATGTCACGCATCTCGATACTCCTAACCAAGACTCCCTTGGTAAGGTCGTCGCCCAATACGCCCAGCCAGGTTCGGTCTGGCCGGAGTCCTTCCAGTATTCGGCCGGAGTTTCCTCACTCGCCACCTACCTCGTCGCCTTGCTGCGCCGTCAGAACCCTCCGGTGCCATTGCCTTCCGGATACGCCCACATCCCGCTTTCGCTGGCCCGGCTGAGTGACTGGAAATTTCCCAATGGAGAGTATATCCGACTCGGCGACGGTCCGCGCAAGGCCGGCGCCTCCTACGAGTCGTATGAGATCGCCTATGCCCTGGGCCAGCGCGAAGGCGACGCGAACCTTCAGGCCACCTTCGGCGGGTTGATCAACCTCGGGATCGAACAGGGCAAATACCAGAGGAACAAACCTCAGGGCCATAGCTCCGGGGCCTCGGTTTACCTGTCGCCCCTCCAACTCCTCTGGTTCGCACCCGAGATTACTGGAAAAATGGCTGCACCCGCGCCACGCACCACCGATGAACTTCCTTTTGCCGGTGCCGTGCTGCAACGCAATCTCTCGAACGACCGCGATCCTGTCTATGCCCTGATGGCCGTGGTCAGCGGCGGCCACTATGTCCATGGTCACGCCACCGGCATGGCTCTGGAGCTCTACGGCGCAGGCCAGGTGCTCGGCGCGAATGCCGGCAAGGGGACCTATACCACCGACGAGCACGAGAACTACCGACGTCTCTTCGCCGCCAGCAACACCGTGATCGTCAACGGCGCCTCCCGCAGCGAGGGAGGCTGGGTCAACCTCGGGATCAACACCGTCCACCCGATCGCGCTCGAACCTGCGACCGGCGTCCTTCCGATCTCGCCCCAGCATTCCTTCACCCTCACCCACTTCGTCGATGACAAGGGTCCAGGCGCCAAGGCGCGCCAGGAGCGTCTGGTGGGAATCGTGCGTACCTCCGACCGGTCCGGCTACTACGTGGACATCGTTCGTTCGAAGTCGGAACTCGCCGATCAATTCCACGACTACCTTTACCACAACATCGGAGAACTCGCGACGTTCTCGCCGTCCCGCGAATCCCTCGGATTCATCGACGCTCCCCTCCGCTTTCAGCCCGCCCCCGGATCGAGCTGGAGTCGCAACCGTTCCTACCTTTTTCCCGGTTGGCACGTCTTCAAGTCGGTCCAGGCGACGCCGCCCACGGATCGGGATGTTTCGGTCCTGTTCAGCGCTGCACAACTCAAGCCCGCCGCCGCGCACATGCGGTTGTTCATTCCGGGTGCTCCGAAACGCGAATACGCATCGGCGTTGGCGCCGGAAACCAAGGAGGCGCCGGATCCCTATTCCAAGTCACCCACGCCCGTACTTGCCATCCGCCAGCGCGGCGAGGCTTGGAATCGTCCCTTCGCGGTCGTTTATGAACCGTTCGCCGGGCCGTCCTCCGGCGGCAGCGTTCGCTCGGTCACCGCCCTCGACAGGAAAGGGACCTTCTCCGGGCTGAAGGTGGTCAGCGTCCTCGCCGGACGCTCGATCACCCAGTACGTCCTGATCCTCCCGTCCCCCGAAAGTCTCTATGAGGATGCGTCGCTCGGACTGAGGTTTCAGGGACGGTACGCGGTTGTGACCCTCGATGAAGAAGAACAGTGTTCATCGATCTATCTTGGCGATGGATCTCACCTGCGGGTCCGCGATGTCGAATTGACCACCGTTTCCGGTCGGGCAACCTCCGCCGCGGTTCGCTGGACGCAGGGAAAGGCGTCCTTCACGGCGAGAGAAGCAGCAACCCTGCGTCAGGCCAGCGGGCCCGCGCTGACGTCCCGTACTCCCGCGGAATCGCCCTAACGCCCTCCAAAATCCTTCCCGTATTTTATGCCTTCTCCGCGCACGTTCGTCCTCGGCCTTTTTGCGGGCCTCTCGTTCCTCGGCACCGTCCACGCCGGTCCCGCGGATCCCACCCCGGCCGCGGTGACGTCTGCTCTCCGGCGTTCGGCTGACTGGCATCTGGCGCATCCGAGCGGGATTGATACTCGCGACTGGGTGATCGCGCCCCTTTACGATGGCCTGTTGCGCACGGCATTGACGACGGGTGATGCGAGCTATCTCGCCGCGGTCCTCCGTTTTGGCACACAATCGGGCTGGACGCCGGCGAACCGAATTTACCACGCCGACGACCAAGCCGTCGGACACGCGTGGCTTGATGTCTTCCTGATGGATCGCAGCCGTACCGAACGGCTGGGGCCGATGCGGGACCGGCTCGACTACATCATCGCCCATCCGGTGACCGAGGCGATCCGGCACGGAAAGCGTCCCGACACTCCAGGCGTCACCTCCAGTGATCGCTGGACATGGTGCGATGCGTTGTACATGGCGCCTCCGACCCTGACCCGGTTGTACGCCGCCACCGGTGATCGAAAGTATCTGGATTTCCTCGACCGGGAGTTTCGTTCCACCTACGACGCGCTTTTCGACCGCGACGAATCGCTCTTCTTCCGCGACGCCACCTTTCTTCTCAAAAAGACCCCGTCCGGCCAGAAGACCTTTTGGAGCCGGGGCAACGGCTGGGTTTATGGCGGTCTGGCCTTGATGCTGGAACACCTCCCGTCCGACCACCCGACCCGCGGGTTCTATGAGGAGCTTTTTCGGAAGATGACGATCGTCATCCTCGCGAAACAACAAGCTGACGGACTCTGGCGCCCCAGCCTGCTCGACCCCGAGCAGGTGCCGGTGGGTGAGACAAGTGGCACCGGTTTCTTTGTCTTCGGACTAGCCTGGGGCATCAACCACGGTTTGCTCGATCGCGCCACGCACTGGCCGGCTGCGGTCAGAGGTTGGAACGGACTGCTCAGCCGCATTATGCCGAATGGGGCCGTGGGCTACGTCCAGCCGATCGGAGCGGCGCCCGACGCGCTCAAACCGGAGTCCATGCAGGATTACGGCACGGGTGCATTCTTGCTCGCGGGCAGCGAGGTCTTGCGCGCACTGTCCTCGCCTCCCCCGGCGCTCCCGGCGGATCAACTGCTGAAGGCCGCGAACGCCCTCCTGGAAAAGGAGTCGCGCACGCCTCGCGCCTACGCCCGGCTTGTCCCGGAACGTCTCGATGACCTTGCATGGGAAAACGACCGCGTGGCCTTTCGAGTCTACGGCCCGGCCCTTCGAAATAAACCAGAGGACAGCGGGATCGACGCGTGGTGCAAACGGGTGCCTTATCCCGTCGTCGACGCGTGGTATGAGCGGGCTCGCTTGCTCAAGCAGAGTTATCACCAGGACCGCGGCGAGGGTTTCGACGGCTACCACGTGGGCGACTCCCGCGGCTGCGGCGGCATTGGACTTTGGGTGGACGGGAAAATGGTCACCGCCGACACCTATCGTTCGGCGACAATCCTTTGGACGTCCCCGCAAATTGCCGAGTTCAAGACGGTCTACGAGTACCCGATCAAAGTTCGGGGCCTTCCGGTCTATGAGCATCGTTTGACCCGACTGCGCCTGAACGAACGACTCTTCGAGGTAACGCTCTTTTTCTCGCACGCGGCCGACCGTCGCGCCCAACCGATCCGCAACTTCCCGATCGAAGTCGCGATCGGACTGGTCTCCCAGGACAAGGGTGCAACGTCCACGCTCGATCCCAAAGCGGGAGTGGTCGCGCTGTACGAAAACTTTGCGGGAACGAGTCTTGGGACCGGCATCGTCCTGCCCGCCTCGCAGGTCCTCCGCATGGACAACCTGCCACCGACCGACGCCGACCAGAAGCACGGACACGCGGTGGTCTTCACCAAAACGGACGCCGACGGGCGACTGGCCTATCGTGCCGGTTTTGCATGGGCGGCAGACGGTGACATCACCACGCGCGAACAGTGGCTGAACTACCTCGCCGCGCAGGCGTCCGCCCCCCGCTGAGTACGGCCACGCGGATGAGCGGGCGAACCCGAAGTCCCTGCACGGATGCAAAAGCACAAAGAAAACCGCGCCTGTCCATTGGTTTTGACGGGGCCCGCCTGCTAAAGTCAGGCGTTCAGTTACCCCCGACTTCGGTCGGAATACCCGTTAGCAACCCCGCTCGTAGTTCTCACTATGCAAACGTCAGTCTGCCAACGAATCAGCCTGCTTACCGCCGGCGCGATTCTCCTCGCATCCAGCCTCGCCGCCCAATCCACCGTTGCAGTTCCTCCGGCGGATTCCAGCAAGGACATTGTCCTCGATCCCTTCGTCGTTAAGTCGACCGGCGACGAAGGCTATCGGACCCAATCCAGCGCCAGCGGGCTCGGCTTTACCGTTGCCCTCGATAAGGTCCCGATCCCAATCACGGTCCTGACGAGTCGGTTCATGGCCGACAGCGGCAGCATTCGCGTGGAGGACGCGATGCGCTACGTCAGCGGGGTCGGCAACGCGGGCCGCGAGAGTGGACGAGAAGTTTTCGCCATGCGCGGTTTCGCCACCGGCAACACCCTGCGCGACGGCGAACCTTTCAACACCGCCACTGACTCCGCCTTGATCGACCGCGTCGAGGTTATCAAGGGTCCAGCCGCGATCATCTATGGAACGTCGGATCCAGCCGGATTGGTGAACATCGTCCAAAAACAGGCGACGTTCAAGAAGGAGATCATCGTCAACACCACCTTCGCGGAGTACGGCACCTACCGCGGACTGGTTGACATCAATCAGCCATTCTCCTCGTCAGGCGACTGGCGCGCGGCCGGCCGCCTCATCGTCGCCCACTCCAACGACGGATTCCACCGTCCCTATGAATTCCGCGAGCGGACTCTGATCGCTCCGTCGCTTCATCTGGAATATGGCAAGAACACCGCCGTCGATGTTCGCTACAATTACGGCAAGGAAAAGGGCAAGCTCAACCGTATCCAAACGCCGTGGAACAATCTCAATGAAGGTGCGACCATCTTTGCCCGTGGTTTTGTTCCTTTGACCGACGACTTCACGTTCGTGACCCCGCATGACGACTGGAACCAGACCGATGGTGGCCTCAACGTCCGGCTGGTCCAGCATTTGGGTGAAAAAACCACGGCACTCCTCTCGTTTGTGCAGACGCAGATCGACGGCGACCACTATTTCAACATCGGCAACGGGCGGATCGGCGCCAATGCCCAGGGTCAGTGGATCGCGGGTAATAATCGCATGGTCACCGAAACCCGCATGACTGACCACCGCGGCATTTCCCTCAAGGTTCTCCACGATCTCAAGCTTGGAAAAACGGACCACAAGATCTCAATCGGCTATCGCGACAACCGCACGACCGACTACGGTTATGCCTACTATGACAGTCGCGTCACCGCCAATCCTCCGGTGGTGATCGCCGATGCGAGCGGGCCCAAGAAAGTCCTGTTCCCGGGTGCACCGCGGTCGGTTTTCAGCCTCAGCGACCCGTTTGCGACCATTATCACCGGTGTCGCCGGCAACACCAATCCCAACCCGGTGCCGGTCGCGAGCGCCTACGTGACCGACTACATCACCTTGATGGAGGGACGTCTCAATGTTCTTCTTGGCGCCCATTACATCGACATCAAATCGCAGAACAAGACCGCCACTTCCCCTCAGTTTGGTGTGATTTACGAGCTGGCCAAAGGCTACAGTCTTTACGCCCTCACGTCCGACTCCTACCGGGCCAACGGGCCCGCGAGCACAGTCAACCCCGCTCTCGGTTTCAACGAACCGGAGAAAGGCTCGGGCAAGGAGATCGGCATCAAGTTCAGCCCACTCGAAGGCAAACTGACCGGATCGCTCTCCGCCTACGAAATCAAGCGCGAGAACATCGTCCAGTTCCTCGGCGGCGTTTTCACCGCGAACAACAACATCCCGAGCGGCGAGGAAACGTCCAAGGGCCTCGAGCTCGACTTCGTTTACACGCCGGCGCCGAACGTTTCGATCATGGGTGCGTATGCGTACACCGACGCCTACATCAGCAAAAACAACATCACGACCGACGGCAACAGTCCCGACTCCAACGGGGATGGCATCGCCGACAGCGTTGGCCTGCCCAAGGAGGGTGTGGCCAAAAACGATCTTCGTCTCTGGGTGAGCTATGATTTCGAGAGGCACACCCCGTTGCGCGGTCTCTCCTTCGGCGGCGGTGTAACCTGGCGCGAAGGACCCATCCAGCAGTTTCCCACGTACATCCACCGCTTCATCCAACAAACGGGCAACCCGACCCGCCTCGATCTCTTTGTCGGATACCGGACAACGCTGGCGGGCCGGCCGACGAGTCTGCGCCTCAACTGGCAAAACGTGACCGACGAGAATTATCGCGACCGTCGCGGCTACTTCGTCGCTCCATCCACTGTGCAATTCAACGCGGAAATGCGTTTCTAGACAAAACGGGTTTGGGCGTCCAGCTTCTGCAACACCACCGACCGATGCAGCCGAACATCCTCTTCGTCATGACGGACCAGCAGCGATTCGACACGATCGCCGCCCTCGGTCAGTCGCTGGTTCGTACGCCCAACCTGGATCGTCTCGTCGCGCGGGGGTTTGCCTGCACCAACGCCTACTCGTCCTGCCCCGTTTGCGTGCCCGCCCGCTACACGATCATGTCCGGTTGCGAACCCTCGAAAACGAGCTGGTTGAGCAACTGGGCCCCAGCGGGGAACGTGCGCGAACGGTGCGGGCCTTTTCTTGCGGAGGTCCTCGCCTCCCGGGGTTACCGCACGTGGGGGCTGGGCAAGTTTCACACGGAGCCGCGCCGCCAGCCGCTCGGATTCTCCGTTCACGAGTACAGCGAGGAACTCTGGCCCACCGAGGAGGAGTTCAGGGACGACGATTACGTGCGCTGGCTGCGGGCCCAATCGCCGGCCTTCGACCATCTCGAGCAGGTCCACGGCGAACGCAGCGACATGTACTATGTTCCGCAGGTGCGGCCCGTGCCCGCGGCGCTGTCGGTTGAATCGTGGCTGGCCACGCGCGCGGTCCAAGAGCTCGGCAGCAGCGATCCACGTCCCTACTTTGGTTATGTCTCGTTCGTCACGCCGCATCCGCCGATCGCGCCCCCGGTGCCGTACAATCGGTTGTTCGATCCCGATGACATGCCCGATCCCTTGCTGGGAGATCCCGCCACGGATACCGCCGACGACTACCTCGCCTGGATGAATCACGCCGTCTGGGCCGAGGATGTCTCTCCTCCCCAAACGCGCCAGCTCCGCGCCCGTTACCTCGGCTCGATCGCCTTCCTCGACACCTGCATCGGCCGGATCCTCGACGCGGTTGAACAGCGCCCCGACGCCGACAATACGCTGATCTGCTTTTACTCGGACCACGGTGACCACATGGGGGATCATCGAGCTTGGCAAAAGGAGAGTTTCTTCGAGGCCTCCTGTCGCGTTCCGCTGCTGGTCAGCTGGCCGGCGCGATTGCCCGCAGCCAGCCGATTTGCAGGGCTGGCGGCACTGACCGATCTCTTCGGCCTCGCTACCGCGGCCGCCGGATCCGCCGAACTTCGAGACGGACATGATCTGCTTGGGGCACTTGCCGGGACCACGCCACCGCGCGAGGCGATCATCGGCATGTTCGGCACGCCCGGCACCCGACTCTTCAAATGCATGGTCCGCCGCGACGACTGGAAATACATCTGGCTCGCCAACGGCGGCCGCGAACTGCTGTTCAATCCCCGGAGCGATCCCAACGAAACCCGGTCGCTCGTGGAGGAAAATCCGTCAATCGTCGCCGAGCTTCGCGCCGAGGCCATCCGCGTCCTCGCGGCCCGCGACCTGACCCGGCCTGCCGTCGAACAGAATGCGCTTCTGGCCCTGCCCTTCGAACCGTTCCCGCGAGTCCGGATCAATCAATTCGCCCGGGGTATCACGGGCTTCGGACAAGGCCCGACAACCTCCTGATTGATGCAACCGTCGACGCCCAAGCCCGTTTCTCCGTCAGAGGCGGCTGGAACGCCGTCCTCCGAGATCGTCAGCACCGGAACGCGCATCGCGTACGGATCCTCGGCGTTCGCCGAAAACCTTGCGATCAACTCGGTCAACCAGATCGCGAATCCCGTCTTTAACCTCGCGCTCGGCGTCAGCCCGGTGCTCGTCGGCACCGCCCTCGCCCTGCCACGACTTTGGGACGCGTTCATGGATCCGTGGATCGGCACGCTGAGCGACAATTGTCAGTCCCGCTGGGGCCGTCGCCGGCCGTTCATCCTGATCGGCGCCCTGCTCACCGCGCTCTGCGCCGCCGGGATCTGGTTCTTCCCGGAGGGGCGCTCTCCGGCCTTCTACTTCGGCTGGCTGGCGATCGGATCACTTCTGCTCTCCACTGCCTATTCGATCTTCGTCGTGCCTTACGGTGCACTGGGCCTCGAACTGACCCGCGACTATCACGAGCGCACGCGACTGATGGGCACGAAGTCGATGCTCCACAAACTGTCGGGCGTCCTGAACCAGTGGTTGCTCAAGGTCGTCCTCATCGTCGGGAACAACAGCATGGTCGCGGGCAGCCGGATCTGCGGTCTGATCATCGGCGTGATCGTCGCCAGCCTCGGTGCAGTGACCGCGACGAGGGTGCCAGAGCGTCCCCGGCCAGCGGTCTCCTCGGCACCCAAATTTTCCGTCTGGCGCGGCTGGCGCGAAACGGTCAAGCGACGGGACTTCGTTCTGCTCGCCTCCGCCCAGTGCCTGATTTACGCGAGCATCCTCGTGATCGACAACACGGGGTTCTACCTGAACGTGTTCTACGTCAATGACGGCAACATGGCCTACGGAGCCCTGCTGAAAGGCATCGCCGGCACCGGATTCCAACTCGGCGGCCTGCTCGCGATCCCGGCGATTGTGCGGCTCTCGCGTCGTATCGGAAAGAAGCCCACGTTCCTGCTCTGCACGCTCTCCATCGCACTCGGCGGCATCGCCAAGTGGTTCTGCTATGTTCCCGACGCCGGATGGCTGCTCGTGGTCCCGTCGTTGCTGATGGCTCCGGGACTGGTCGCGGTGATGGTTCTCGTGCCCTCGATGACCGCCGACATCTGCGATCTCGACGAGGTTACCACGGGAGCGCGCCGCGAGGGCATGTTCAATGCGGTGCTCGGTTGGATGCTCAAGGTCGCGCTCTCCGGTTCGATCTTTCTCGCCGGCGTGGTGCTGAACCTGACCGGCTGGCAAACCGAGCTCAAAGCCGGCCAAACGGCCGAGACCTTCTTCGCAATGCGCGTGGCCTTCAGCGCCGGAACGATCCTCTTCGCCCTGCTCGCGGCCGCGCTGATCGCGGGCTACCGGGTGACCGAGGAGTCCGTCGCCGAGTCCCGCCGGCTGGTCGCGCGCCGCGGCGGGATCGACCGCAACTGACGTTCATCACGAGGCCAGTCACTTTCCGATGGTGCCCATGGAACGCAGGTCCTCTCCAGCGCACCCAGCCACTTCCCTTTTCGAGAAATGAAGCCCGCCCTCCTCTGGCTCTGCTGCCTCGTCGTCTTTCAATGCAGCGGCGAGGCCCGGGGTACCTGCACCGTGGGCACCGATCGCCGCACGGCACTGGTGGCGCCCCGCCACCTCGAGGCTACGGCCGGTCAGCTCGGTCCGATTCCGGATCGTCCCCGCCTGATCGTGCTCGCGGATATGGGCAATGAGCCCGACGAGATGCAGCAGATGCTCCACTTGCTGATCTGCTCGAATGAGGTGCAGCTGGAGGGGCTGCTCGCGGTCACGGGGAAGTTCCTCCACCCCGAGCACCGGCTGGAGTACAAACGCAGGCTCTACCCGGACTGGTTTCATCAGCTGATCGATGCTTACGCCCAAGTGTATCTGAATCTTCAACTGCATGCGAGGGGCTGGCACTCGCCGGAGTACCTGCGGAGCATCGTCGCCACCGGACAGACCCACTACGGCGTCGCGTCGACCGGCGAGGGGCGGTCGAGTCCGGGTTCCCGTCTGATCACCGCGGCCGTCACGAAGTCCGACCCCCGTCCGGTGCACGTGGTGATCAATGCCGGCAGCAATACGCTCGCCCAGGCGCTCCGCGATTACCGCGCCAGCCACTCGCCTGAGGAGGTGAAGGCATTCGTGGCCAAGCTGCGCGTATTCGAGAATCAGGCACAGGATGATGCTGGAGCCTGGATCTGCCGGGAGTTCCCCGAGATCCACTGGATCCGCAGCCGTCACCAAACGAAGTGCTACGGCGGCCCCGACAACCAGGACCTCGGACCGCATCACTGGAAGCCGTACGCCTATTCTCCCGACGGACAGCACGCTTGGGCCCGGGAAAACATCATGACCGGCCACGGCGCGCTCGGAGCACTCTATCCCGAACGGAAGATTTTCGACGAACACCTCCACTTCATCGAGGGCGGCGGCACGATCCCGTGGATGGGCCTGGTCGCCCCCGGGTTGACCGACACCGCCGAACCCTCCTGGGGCGGATGGAGCGGACGCTACTCCGCCGAAAAGGTGCCGAACGTGCCTTCGCCCTTCGCGGAAGTCGCCAAGGAAGAAGTGGTCTTCAGCCCTTACGCCTCCTACACCGACTTCAACGAAGTGATGGATCGCTGGACCGACCCCGCGGATGGCAAGGTCTATCATGATGTCCACACCCCCATCTGGCCTTGGCGCGTCGCGATGTGGAACGACTTCAAAGCCCGCATGGATTGGTGCGTTCAGCCCTTCGCCCAGGCCAACCATCACCCGGTGGCCGCTCTCAATGGCGACACCGGAAGTGCGATCCTGCACTCCTCTGCCTCACCCGGGGACGTGCTGACCTTCGATGCGTCGGGCTCTTCGGATCCCGATCACGACCCGCTGCGCTATCGGTGGTGGATCTATCCGGAAGCCGGCCGTCTTCCCTACGGCCGGCCG
>Ga0154020_10008678_pt1 | contig 11767 bp, 10 predicted proteins | sample Klosneuvirus_201_FD_109709 | JGI IMG/M metagenome (GOLD analysis project Ga0154020, IMG submission 109709) | Active sludge microbial communities from wastewater, Klosterneuburg, Austria - Klosneuvirus_20160825_MG | ecosystem: Engineered > WWTP > Aerobic digester > Activated sludge | place... | reverse complement strand
CACGCCGCCAGTTAATATTCTCTCTATAGCCATGAATGTTCTTACAGGGATTCTAAATCCTAATTTAGCAGAGGATAGATCCTGCGGACTTCTTGCTTATGCAGAACGACAATTAATTGTATGCCTTGCGGAATTATTAAAATGGCCAGGAGACCTGACCGCAGGCATGTCATGTTATGGCGGCAAAGCCACAAATTTCTACGCCGTGCGCAATGCCGTTGAGGGAGCCAAGGCGGGCATGAAAGAGCATTTTGACATCAAAAGGGCTTTTTATATAACGACAGATAGGGGGCATCCATGCCAGGAAGAGGTTGCCCTCCTCCAAGCTTTATCCAAAGATAATATTATAATTACGCCAACAGATAATTTTGGCCGAATGGATATTCCCTTTGTAGAAGGTGTCATCGACAGAAAAATAGCTGAAGGCGGTATTTTCCTTGGTTTGACCCTGAATGCAGGGACAACGATGGAATATCTGGTTGATGATATAGAGGAGGTTATTGCCCTCCGCGACAAAATCCAGAAAAAATATTCACTTGATTACAAACCTCTAGTTCATGCAGACGCTGTTCTTGGTTGGGTATGGCTCTTTGCAGAAAAGATTGATAGCGTGGCTATTCACGATAAGTCTGTGTCGACGGTCGTTATTGATCGTGTAAAGAAGATGTATAACCAAATAAGGCACCTTTCTCTAGTAGATAGTGTGGGCTTTGATTTTCACAAGCTTGGCTTTGCCGCATATCAATCAAGCTTCTACCTTGCAAAGAGGGCGAATATTTCCTCCATAGATGATTTTGCTTTCGGCGAGCTTTCTCCGTACAAGCAAACGATAGAGCTATCTCGCGGGGCGCAGGGGGTTATCAGCGCACTAACTAATCTTTTGAGTTTAGGATATGAGGGCTACATCAACCTGATCGTTGGTCTAGTAAATGCCGCGCATGTGTTGCGTGAGACTTTGGACAGCCATCCTAACCTCCTTATCTTGGGCAAGGATTCCCTTGGAATATGTTCAGTTGTTACTTTTGTTCCGCAAAAGCCACTTGAGGAAGACGAAACAAACAAGGATGAACTTGAAGAAATCAACGCGTTCAATAAAGATTTTGTCAAATTCGTACAAGAACGTACTCACAGCGGTGAAGCCAACCTTCATTTTTCTTTTTCACGCAGCTATGTAACGCCAGGAAGTAAACTTCGCTATGGCGGCATTAAGCTGTATCCAACCTCCCCGCATCTGCAAGGAGAAAGATTAGAAAGTGTGGCTTCTGACATTCTCAAAAATGTAAATGACTTTTTGGAGAAGTATGAACAATCCGCTGATGAAGACAGGAAGATTTATGCAGATGGCCATTATCATCCAATATTTTAGCAATGGGGGGTAGCATGAGTGATAGATTTGTTCGTAGTAACGTAGAGCCTGAAATTCAGAACTGGCTATGCCCGGACGATATACGGACTTTTTTATTGGCTGAGAACCTGGAGGCCGCTATCGCCTTTAGTAAACAAAATTTATCTTATGATGAAAAGAAGTTTTGGGGAAGGTATTACAACTTATATGAAAGTGCGGAGGCAATTCCGCATCCCAGCGGGGCATTTGAAGGCAATGCTCCCGTGCGAAAAGAGAAAGTCTTAATTATTAATCCACAGACGCGCCTCATCACGCAGACGCATGAGCATAAAACGGAGTATTGGTTCGCCATCACAGATAACGTTAGCTTTTCTGCCGGTGTGCACCTTGATCGCATGACATATCAAACAATGAAGAAAGGTGAAATTGCTGTAATCCCTGCGGGAACTTTTCACCGTATTGAAAACAACTCTGACGAAACTTCTTTGCTGTATGAGATACAGATCGGTTTTTGTCATGAGCAAGATGTAAAGAGGTATGAAGGGTAAGGCAGGGGGGATGAAAGACGGATATTATCTATCTACATTTTTGGCTTATGATGAGCTGTGCCATAGTTTAGCAGTAAAGTTGCGGCATGACCAAAATGTGTCCCTCTGGAGAAAAGACGGAGAATGTATTGTTCTTCTAAAGTATTGGGAATTAGAGAGGATTACAGGGTTTAAGCAACATAGTGAGACTTTCTACAGCAAAGAGAAAATAAAGAATCTTTTAAGTTTTCTTTTGCAAGAAGCTGGGCTAACCCTTTCCGACATAAACGAGATATGGGGAACAACTGGGCTGGAGAAGGAAAAGATTTTCTATCATCAAGGCAGCAATATTTCCTATCACAGCCTCGCGCATGTATTTTCTTCAATCTTCGTTGAGGGTAGTGATTTGTTTTACAAGAATAATATTCTTGCTTTGGCTGTGGATGCCGCTCCAGATAACTTGTGGGAAGATGATGCTTTTAACAAAAACTTTTATGCAGGTGCAGTTTCTAGACTCGGAAAGATAGAATATTTTCCTGTAAACTCTCCTGGGCCATTATGGTCTCACGCCAAAAAGAGGTTGGGCCTAAGAGAAGGTACGTTAATGGCGCTAGCGACAGCGTCATCGACTCATTTTTTCAGAGAGGAATCTGCTTACCCCACCATTTTGAATAAGGATATTAAAAATAGAGACGCTTGGCCGGAGCTTGCAGATTTTATAGATAACCTGATTTCTAAAGCAGAAGCCTTGAGCGAGGCCGATACAGGCGTCTTATTTTCCGGCTTTGATCCAAGTTTCACGCAACGGGAAAACATCGCCAGTATGGTGATGAAAGAAATCCAGTATATTTCCAATGAAATTATGCGCTTGAATATTGAGGCGTTGTTGAAGAAATCGAGGATTGACCCAAAAGAAACCTATTTGGCGATCTCTGGCGGCTTTGGCTTGAATTGCCCAGCTAATAGCTTTCTTCTTAATTACTTTGGATTTAAAGGCTTCTTGGCTCCGCCTTGTATTAACGATGCGGGGATTTCTTTGGGGCAAGCCCTCTATTATTTCTATTATAATACGCCAGAGAGAATCCAGATTGCGCGACTTTCCCCATACCTTGGCCGTGAATTCTTGGCAGCATTTTCTTCGAACTATGATCGATATATAGAAAGTACATCTGGTTTCGACGGAACTGTTTTCCTTCAAGACATCACAGAAGCGCCAGTTGTTTGGTTCAATGGACGCTCCGAAATTGGGCCACGTTCCTTAGGCAATAGGTCTATTTTATCAGATCCTAGAACCTTAAAGATGAAAAGCGCGCTTAATACTATTAAAAAGAGAGAATGGTGGCGTCCTGTTGCTCCCGTTGCTTTGGAAGAGAAAATGGAAGTGTGTTTCAATGTCAGGAAACGATCTCCATTTATGCTGGAGCTTATTGATGTGAAGCAGGATATGCAGGAGAAGATACCGGCAGTTTGTCATTTGGATACAACGGCTAGAATTCAAACGCTTGCCGAAAATGATAATCCACTTTTGCACAAGGCAATTAGCGACTTCTTTGCTGCGACGGGGATTCCTTTGCTTTGCAATACGTCTTTGAATGACAATAATGAGCCGATCATAGATTCTCCAGATGAGGCTCTAAATTTTTGTCTAAGAAAAGGCATTAAAGTTATTTACTTAAATGGAAAGAGGTTCCGCCTGCATAGGCATGATGAATTTGAAGAAATCGTTCCTAAACAAAGGAACTCTTCTTTCTCTGTTCCGATGCAGCAGGCCGATCCAATGTTGAATCCCTTTAACTTATCCAAAGACGAGCTTACCTGTTTTTGGGATTATAAACACATATTCGGCGAAAATGGCTTAAAAGACCCTCTTAAAGTAGAGCAGATAAAGAAGAAAACTGCCGATCTAACAAAAAGATTTGGATACCTAGCGAGGTAATGAGCGCGGATGGGGAAATTGTTTTTTCTAGGGGATAGCATTACGGCGGGCGCTTGGGATACAGAGGGCGGCTGGGTTGAGCGCGTTTCAAAAGAGTTAATGCGTATTCGCGCGGAAATTCCAGCTAGATGCGCAGGAAAAGAGACCAGACAGATTGTATGCGCTGTGGGAATTAAGGACTCCGTGCATCTTACAGAAGAAAAAGAGGGATTTCTAGTGAAACTGAATTTAAAAACAATATTGTCCAAATTATCGAAGATGGGATGAAACTCGCTGACAGCATATTATTTGTCGGCCTTTTTCTCGTAGATGAAAGCAGAGTAAATCCTATGCCTTTGGTCTTCAGATAAAGCCTATTTGAATAAGAGGATTTCTGCCTTTAATACGATCATGCGACACGTTTGCGCCAATTGTAACGGGCCATTTTTAGATATGTTTCAAGAATGGGTATCAATTAATAAATACGCAGAATTCCTTTGCGATGGCATACATCCTAATACAACGGGACATGCACGGATATCTGATAAAGTGATGCCATTTCTATTTACTAAGGACTTTTGGACGCTTCATTCCGAGGCTTAATGTGTCCATGTGCTAGACGATCTATGAAAGATGTCTCTGTTCCAATCAACTTGTGAAGCGCATACACATTTGATAAGAAAAATTTTCCTGCGGGCAGATCTTGTGCTGGTGTCAAGTCTGTTTTATGCAGAATGGACAGGAATTCATCTTTATACATTTCATCATCTAGCGTTTCCAAGCCTTTTGAAAACGCTTTTACGCAAGTATCAAAACAACCGATGCTTTTGGCGTAAAGAAGGATTTCCATGACCTTCATGTCATCTACATAGCCAAAATAATGATATACTTTGAAGCAGATATGAAGGGGGTATAGCGTTTTTCCTTCCTTGGCATCAAAAAACGGATGCCGTATTTCAATATTTTCTAATTCAAACTTATTATAGTCCCCCATAGACGGGGATACGTTTCCTCGTCGGTTAATAGTGGATATATAATCGGACTTGGGATGGCTAAGATTAATAGGGCTTTTGTCAAGCGTATCCCATGCTTCTGGTTTAAAGTAATCTCCAAATAATAGGCGCACCTCTTCTCTGGAGGATAATGCGCTAAATTCCTCGATGGCGACGCCTTCTCTTAGATGCACGCTGGCGGTGTTGATATCTACAGGCGATGGAGAGAATTTTGTCTTCTCGAAGTCTAATACAGTATAAATGTTGTGAGAAGAACTCTGATCTAAAAGAATATTTCTTGGAGCAAAATCCCCCCACAGAACGCCTTGACTGTAAAGGTGCTGGAGTAGGAGAGATAATTCTTCCAGGATTTTCTTTCTGTCTTTTGGATTGTTCGTTGCAAGAAGAACCTCTTCTACAGTTGGACTACTGACTTTTTCCGAGATCGAATAGAAATTATCGGCCTTCTGCCCCTTAACGACGGCAATATAGTTCGGCAGCTTTACCCCTATTTTACAAGCGCTGTTACTTATTTCTTTAATGGAAGCGTTATTGAACCCGAAGCTCTTGAGGTTTTGAATAGCTGTATGTTCTGAGATAAAGCTGTTTTTCTTTTTATCGTTTTGTTTCTTTATAACGATCTCGGTGCCATCTTCTAAAAATGTTGATTTGACCAAACCACGTCTAACCAGTCGATAAATTCCTGGCAAATCGAAACACTCATTGAAGGTAGAATCGAAATCTCCGCTGCGCAGAAACGCTTTCAAAGGTGGGGAAGCTTCTTTATTGATTAGAAAGAAGCGCGGTGTTTCGTCTCGATTTATAGAGAAAAACACGTCAAGGCTATGGCTTTCGTTTGCCGTGGACGAAGCGGGCTTTTTTATAGTTGGGGCATGATCCCTTGCCAGAGATCTATAGTCTTTATTTATAAGGTTTTGTAAGGTTTTTTCTATGCTTTCAGGTGGAATGATTTTTGCAAAATGTTTGGCAATAAAATCAGCGAAGCCGTCTGAGTTAATAAATCTTGAAAACTCTTGATTTGATATAATCGCAGTTTTCACTGTTTGCGTCTTCAAAGTCAGCCACTCCTTCTGTTCCTTTAGGTGAGAGCCATGTAATGATATTACTTCATTTTTTTGAGTTTAGAATATCCTATTGAGATTTTGCGGGGGAAACTTCGCTTAACTTAGAGTGTGTAAGAGTGCAAGGGGTTTTTGGCGAAGATTTTTTTAAAAAGCACTCCCCACCTCAATCATTTTTCTCATCCCTTCTTGTAGATCTCGATCTTTTAGCAAGAGAGCGTCAATCGTAGGCTGATCGAAATGAGCTATCTGCGATAATTGGAAATCCAAGTATTGCTGATAGGAGAAGGGATATTTTTTGCAGGTAAGAAATACTTTTCTTACGTAGAGAGTGCGTAACTGCGCGGCGTAGTCGATATCGATAAAATCGAGCGTTTGCAGTTTGTTGCTTATCTTTTCGATCTTCCAGTCAAGGTTTGCTTTCCTCGCTGAAACAAGGTCATCGCTATAGAATGGAAGAAAATGGGAGGTGTAAAAATCGTCTGTATCGGAATGTCCGTACAAAACTGTTCCATGGACATACAGGTTGCCGATATGAACATCTAACCTGTCTCGTGCTGCATCGGCAGGAAAATTTTCGAATGCAACCCGTTCGGGGATCAGAGTGATGTCGTATAAATCAGCTCCTTCTTTTAAGTAGAATTCTACTCGCTCCCCCGTTAAGGCGTCTGGAATGAGGTGCGGTGTTTTATTAAAAAAATCATATCCCGCTTTGTATAGCTCCTGAATAAGAAGATTTGGCTCCCATTCTGTGACGTTAAGTACAATATCGACATCCGAGTTATTGGTTCTAATATGCTGAAAATTTGAAGAGCCTATGCGTGTGGCTTTTGCAACATTTGAGATTGGAAACAAGTCAGTCTTTATTTTTTCTGCCACCAATAAAGCTTTTTCCAAACGGTTCATCCTTATCTTTCGTGTTAAGAGAATTACTATTTTTATCATCTCTTCAACGTAATTCCTAGCTGTTGGAGGGCAAGCGCAGCTATCTTTTCAAGAGCGGTGATTTCTTCTTGGCATTTTGTTGGAATTATCACCCCGATGAAGTCGAGCAGAGATGCTACAGGCTCAACGGCTTTACAGCCTACGGTTTTGTCCAAATCGCCATGCTTTCCGTCGTGACGGGCCTGACGAATGAGGCGGCTCTTGCGGAGAGTGGGCATCTGCTGGTAATCTGACCATATGCAGATTGGCCAGAAAAATGCCGCCCTCATTCATCGTGGAGGGCGGCGCTTTTTTGCGCGTTGCAGTAAAAACAAGATGCCAGAACAGGTGCGGGGGCATGCCTGCCTTGCGGTCCACCGGCAATAACGGTGGTCGATGGGTTGGCCGGAAGGGGGAGCGAGCATCGCCTTTCCGGTCATGGGGTGTCGGGGCAGCTTGAAGGCTCCCTGATCGGCGCATTGCATCGGCTGTTACGGTGCATGGCGGAAGCCAGACCTTTCTTACGGCGGCGCGGGAGTGGGGATGGGGACGTGTCGCAGCTGCCGCGCTGAAGAAGCAGGAAGATGCTCTTAGCGGTTAGTTTTTGAGCCTTAGAATTGATTCGCGTTTCTTAGGAAATTCTTGTTTTTAAACAATGGATTAGATAGTTTGTAGATGTTGGTGAGGCATGAGAAAGCACTTGTTACTCATCTAGTGCAAAATTTAGCACAAAAAATCCATAACCAAGAAAATGCCAATTAAATCAGTATATTATATTGCAGATAATCCGTCTCATAACCTGAAGGTCATAGGTTCAAATCCTATCCCCGCAACCAATTTTCCCAATAAAATCAATGACTTACGAAGAAGCCCCGCAAGGGGCTTTTCTAATATTCGTTCCATGGGACACTGGCGGGACACTTTTAAAAATGAAATGGCAACAAACCGCCGCACATCACGGCGATTCTACATGGTGTTTTTTAGAGGATTAAACCTGGGTGGGAAGACCATCTTTGTCGAAGCCTTTTGCCTCGAAAATATTGCCGCCTCTAGGGTAGCCCAGCTGGTTAGAAATGACCTTAGTTTGTCCCAAAACCTGATGGTCGCACTCATGCGTGTGACCGTACACCCAGAGGGCGGGCTGATACGTTTCTATGACCTCGATCATGTCCAGAGAATTGAAGGCAGGCATGAGCGGACTATTCCGATATTGTGTATTCAGATTAACGACCGGCGCATGGTGGGTAATGACAACGCGCGGGCCTTTCATGTCCTGACGGAACCAATCAAGCAGCCTCGCGGTAAATTGATTGTGCAGCTCCACCGTATCTGATGGTTTCAGTATTGATCCATCTGGATTGAGGATCAGGCGAAAATCATTCATGCCCTGCTGGGCTGTGTGCATTGCTAGCGGGTTGGCATTATTAAAGGTCGTCCACATCGTCCCGCCAAAGAAACTCACTCCATCAATCTCTACAGCTTCGTCGAGCAAGAAACGCACATTTGGATGGGTAGCCGCCTGTTAGTTTCAACAATGCTGCTATTTTCTTACCTATAGAAAACCAAGCATCAAGATTTTCATTAATCTTTTTGCCCATAAAAAATAGTGCTATTCCTCCGGCCAGTGGCAAATGAGGCAGAATCTCCGTTAGAAAAGCGGGGAGATCAGCACCAGCGCCAATATTTGCTTGTAGCAAAGGCTTGAGTTTTATTTCCGATGAGGTTTTTTCAAATTCTTCTAGCGCAGAGCGCAAATCTTCTTTGAAGCGATTTGATGCTTCTTGCTCACTTAAATTGAGATGGTGGGCTGAATTGCCGTAGGACGCATCTGGAATAAAAAGCTCAATCTTTTCATGCTCTATCATTTTAGAGCATCTCGCACACTTGATAAAGGTAGGCAAAGTGTCATGGGCTGGATTGGCGATTCTAAGAATCCGCGTGACAAATAAAATCTTTTTGCTTCATCCGACAGCGCGTGCACAAGCAAAGCAGCCACGCCAGCAATTTCACCGGCCTTTAGACTGCGAAATACAGCATCTTGCAAAAGCGCTTTGCCTAATCCTTGGTTTTGATATGCCTTATCAATCGCTAGTCGTCCCATAATCATAACAGGGATCGGATTGGGCATATTGCGACCGAGCTTCTTGGGGGCTTCTTGTATTGCCACTGCGCCTGTCGATAGGCAATAGTAGCCGACCACGCGCTTGCCTTCGCATACTACATATGTTCTGGAAGCCGATGCTTTCTCATTTTTAAGCGCACGCTTTTGCAGCCACTCATCCAGTGAGGTGACACCAGAATTGAAAGATGCAAGATCATGGTCAGCCTCAATCGGAGCTGGAGCGGTTAGAGATTGAAGGCTCATTATTTATCCCAGGGCGATTTCTCATTTAAAAAGCGACGCAGACGATCATTCGATTCTGACGGTGCATCCAGCATAGCCTGAAATTTAGCAAAAGCATCTGCTTCAAGCGCAAAGAAAGTTTGATCAAGCAATACGTCCTCTGCCTTGCTGCATGCAGCTTCCAACATAAAGTCGGAGCGGCTACGACCCTGGCTCTCTGCGGCCTGATCTATTAAATCTCGCTGCTTAGCTTTGGCTCTAATGTTAATAGAGACTGCTTCGGTTGTTTGTGCTTGTGACATGATAAAATCTCCTTCTACATATCCAATATACATTATTGTATAGAAAATTTCTATACAAATGTTAAATTTGTAATTTTATATAATAAAATCAGTTAGTTATTTCACCCTCATGGTCTAATAGGGATTTCCTACAAAATGTAGATCAATGTTTCTGACCAGGATTTTTCTAAGTGGGCACTGGATACAGAAAAATTGCGCACGGCGGCACCGCCCCCAGGGGGTGGATTGGCTTTTAAGAAGGTGGGTCAGGGGGTGCTTTTGTTTCAGTGAGGGAATTTGACGTAAGGCATTAAATGGGGGCTGAATTTTTGAGCAATTACCCCATCAGTTCCCCGCGGAGTAGATTAAAAATCATATCGTATTGTTATAAATAACAAAAAATAATCAAATCATCAGTATTGCAATCTGTTGTGCTCTGTTGTAGCGTGTTGTGATCAACCAAAAACACACAGGGGCAGAGCTATGGCTTCTATCGAACAGCGTGTCACCAAGGATGGCGTGACCACATACCGCGTTAAAGTAAAGCTGCGGGGGCATCCCACAGAAACGGCGACCTTTAAGAGCAAGACGCACGCAAAAAATTGGGGGCAGCAAATTGAGGCTGCAATTCGGGAAGGGCGGCACTTCAAAACCTCTAAAGCCAAAAAGCATACCCTGGCCGATGCGATTGATCGCTATCACAAAGAAGTACTGGTGCATAAGAAGAGCAATACCTTCAACCAGGCGCATTACCTGAAATACTGGCGGCAGGAGCTGGGCGCATACAGCATGTTCGATGTAACTTCTTCTTTGATCGTCGAGAAGCGCAATGCTCTTGTAGGGCAGAAAAACCGCTATGGGCGGGAAATCGGTGCAACAACGGCTAACCGCTATACTCAGGCGCTGGGGCATGTCTTCACCATTGCTATGAACGAATGGGAATGGGTCGAGACAAACCCTGTCCGTAAAGTTTCTAAGTACAAGGAATCCAGGGGGCGTGTGCGGTTCCTTGATGATGATGAGCGCCAGCGCCTGCTGCAAGCATGCCGTGAAAGCGATAACCCTCACCTGTATAAAATCGTTGTTCTGGCTCTTAGCACTGGAGCCAGAAAGATGGAAGTGATTGGTCTAAAATGGCAGGACATTGATTTGGAACGCAAGCTGATCGTGCTGCATGAAACTAAGAACGGGGAGCGGCGTGTTCTGCCGTTGCAAGGCTATGCGCTTTCGCTTATCCAGGAGCACGCAAAGGCTAAGACGCTAGGTTGCGAGTATGTCTTCCCCAGCAGCAAAGTGATCCGTGATAAAACTGGCGGCAAGGCGCTATATCAGCCTATCGATATTCGTACCGCCTGGGAAAACGCTCTGACCAAAGCGAAGATTGAGGATTTCAGATTCCATGACCTACGCCACTCTGCGGCTTCATACCTTGCAATGAATGGTGCAAGCCTTGCTGAGATTGCCGAAGTCCTGGGACATAAAACACTTCAGATGGTCAAGCGCTATGCGCACTTGTCTGAGGCACACACCTCCACCGTCGTTGCCAGCATGAATGAGAAGATTTTTGGGAGTGTGCAGTGAAAACCAAAGAAGAGCATGCGGAGATGATGGCTGATAATTTTAATACCCTCATGAGCCAATACGAAATGCACGAAATTGACGCTACTGAGACCGTCTTACTTGGGTTGCAGGTATTAAAGAGGTACCTAGAAAGTAGCCACTATATGTACCAAACCCCATATTTTAAAATCGTGAGTTTATGCGAAGCTGCTGAAAAAACTGGTAGGAAGTCACGATATAAAACGCTAGATAAATATTTTCTTCAAGGTTGTTTGATTGAAGGTATCAATAAGTTTTCCGCAAGAAAAATCAAAAGCGAAGCTATTTATAATTTTATAAATGACTACTTGGGAATAGATCGATCAGAATCTGTAAGATCCCTCAAGATATTTAAACAATGGTACTATATCCGCCTCCGCGTCCACCTTTTACCGTTCTTCGGGGATATGCTCGATACGCTCTTAAAGAAAACCAAATTGAAATACGACCGCGACAGCAAGGCGCGGACATCATACAGTCTTCGTCATACTTATATCTGTATGCGCCTTCTGGAAGGGGCAGACATCTATCAAATCGCTAAAAACTGCCGAACGTCAGTAGAAATGATAGAAAAGCACTATGCCGCCCACCTTAAAAACACGCTGGATGCTTCAGCAATCAACGTGGAAAAAACAGGCGACAGCCGAGTCAAAAATCAGAAGCGCCGGAAACCGCCGACCGTCGGTGAAGGCGTCGCTCATGAAGTCCAAAGACCAGACCTGATTGACGCTGTCCGGTCTTGGCAGCGGCTGTCTTGT
>Ga0154020_10008677_pt1 | contig 11767 bp, 11 predicted proteins | sample Klosneuvirus_201_FD_109709 | JGI IMG/M metagenome (GOLD analysis project Ga0154020, IMG submission 109709) | Active sludge microbial communities from wastewater, Klosterneuburg, Austria - Klosneuvirus_20160825_MG | ecosystem: Engineered > WWTP > Aerobic digester > Activated sludge | place... | reverse complement strand
GATCTCCGACGGCCGCATGCTGATCGGCAGGCGATCGATCAGGTAGACCTTCGGATCGAGCCGGTAGCCGTAGCCGCGCACGACGACGCAGGTCGCGACGCCGAGCCCGATCCCGACCACGGTGCCCAGCACGCCGATCGCGCCGCCCACGACCACGAACGCCACGCCGATGCCCTGCGACGGCGCGCCCATCGACTTGAGGATCGCGATCTCCCGCACCTTGTCGGTGACCATCATCGTCAGCGCCGACACCAGGTTGACCGTCGCCACCGCGATGATCAGCGTCAGCACGATCAGCAGCACCAGCTTCTGCGTGGTCAGCGCCTTGAACAGGTTGTGGTTGAGCTCGTACCAGTCCTGCACCTGGAACGGCGGCTCGCCCAGCTCCTTGCGCAGCTTGGCCGCGATCGCCGCGGCGCGATCGACGTCCTTGACCTTCAGCTCGACGCCCATGACCCGGTCGCCGCGCTCGAGCAGCACCTGGGTCTCGACCAGGCTGGTGTACATCAGCCGGCGGTCGTACTCCTCGAAGCCGCTGTAGAAGATGCCCGACACCTGGAACCGGCGGGTCTTGGGCGCGGTGGCCTTGCTGCGCCAGGTCTCGAAGTCGATGTTCGACAGCGGCACGACGATCGTGACCTGATCGCCGACGCCGATCCGCAGCTTCCGCGCCAGCTCCTTGCCGACGATGATGTTGGGCAGGACGGTGTCGCTCGACTTGAGCTTGAGGCTGTCCAGGCTGCCCGCGATCATGTGCTTCTCGAGGTCGAGCACCTGCGACACCAGCTCGGGGTCGACGCCCTTGACCGCGACGCCCGAGATCCGGCCCCGGCCGGTGGTGGCCAGCAGCTCGAGGAAGTTGAACGGCTGCACCGCGACCACGTCGCGATCGATGTTGCGCGCGGTGTCCATGACGTCGCGGTACTCCGCGAAGTCGGTGGAGCTCTTCATGATGATGACGTGGGCGTTGACGCCCAGCACCTTGTCGCGGAACTGATCCTGGAAGCCGGTGGTCACCGACAAGACGACGGTCAGCGCCGCCACCCCCAGCACGACGCCCAGCACGGCCACCGCGCTCGACACCGACAGCGTCGTCAAGAGCCCGAACACCGCCGCCGACACCAGCCCGATCAGCAGCAGCACCACGCCGATCGCGTGGCCCGATCCCAGGGTCAGCACCAGGCCCAGGCCGATCGCCGCCACCAGCAGCGACAGCAAGAAGCCCACGATCAACCCCGGCTCGCGGTGGCCGGCGTACAGGTAGCGCCAGCCGATCTGCAGTTCGTAGGACACGCGCCGTGGAACCTATCAGCTCTGGCCGTCGGCGCCAGGTCCGTCACCACGATCCCGGTTCCGCCGCTCCCAGATCACGATGCCGGCGGTGATGAGTCCGATCGACACCAGCGACACCAGCGGGCCGTGGACCCGGGCGGCGTCCTGCGGCGCCAGCGTGCGCCCCAGCACGTCGTAGGCGCGGCCGATGGCCAGCGAGATGCGCCCCTGGACGGTCAGGCCGAAGCTGGCGCCGAAGCCGATCATCAGCGTCCACACGCCGAACCGCGAGATGCCGCCGATCGGGCCGCGGTGGGCGACCGAGAAGTAGAAGTACACCAGCGACGCCAAGAGGCCGGCCAGGAGCAACAGGTTCGAGACGATGCCGAAGCCGTCGTGGTGCCCGGCCTCGACCGCGGCCTTGGCGTCCAGGCCGACCAGCGAGCCGCGGGCCGCCGCCAGGTCGCCGCGCTCGAGCGGCGTCAGGCTGGGCCGGGTGGCGGCGTCGTCGAGGCTGGCGAACGGCCGCTGGGCGCGCTCGGCGAGCCACTTCTTGGCGACCGCCGGCGAGCTGCCCGGCAGCGCGGTCAGCGCCTCGGGCTCGGCGTGGTTGAGGTCGACCTTGGGCGCGTCGATCGAGCCCGCCGAGAACTTGATCTGCTCGCCCAGCTCGGACTGCGCGACCGCGTTGACCTGCAGGCCGGCGTAGAACGCGACGACGAACGCCAGCGGGTAGCGGCCCAGCCACGCCCAGCGCGGCTGCAGCACCTTGGCGAACATCATCACCACCAGCACCAGCGCGACCACGCGCAGCAGCAGCCACGCGCCGTGGACGCCGCCGCCGAAGATCGCGTCGACCACCTTGGGCTCGATGTTCTCGCCGTACTGCAGGACGATCAGGTAGCCGACCGACACCCCGATGAAGAGGTGCTCGATCAGCTTGTAGAACGGGTTGTCCTTGTACAGGAACGACAGGCAGCAGAACGTGATGAAGATGCCGACCCAGTAGCCGACGATGTCGATCCACGGCAGCGCGGTCACGGGCGACCTCCCCGGCGCCGGTGGGCGCGCCCGGCGAAGAACACCACGTTGCCGAAGATGATCGCCGCGATCACCACCAGGTTGGCGATGTTGAGCACGTCGGCGCCGGCGGTGCCGGCCCCGGGCTTGCCGACCAGGTCCTCGTAGCCGGCCGAGCCGGCCATGCCGCCGACCAGCCCGACCAGCTGCCCGGTCTGGAAGTACGGCGCCAGGTCGGTGGTCGACACCGCGGTGCACGCGGCGATCATCGGCAGCTTCTCGCGGGTGCCGACGAACTGCACGTACTCCTTGGCGCCCGGCGAGCCGGCGCTGACCAGCACGATCAGATCGAAGTCCTTCAGCTTGTTGAGGCCCTGCATCATCGGGATGCGGTCGAGCGGCGTGCCGTCGTCGGCGCGGCCGTCGAAGGCGCTGCGCAGGTCGGTGCCGAACTGCTGGATGATGGCGCCCTTGCCGTCGCGGAAGCCGAGGTTGACGTAGTCGACGTTCTTCTCGTAGGCCCGGTCGGGCGCGCCGGCGTACCCGTCGGTGCCCGCGGGCGCGATCGCGACGTCGATGGTCTCGCGCAGGTAGCGCTCGACCAGCGGCGGCGCCTGGTACCAGGTGGTCGCGATCACCAGCTGCGCGTGCTTGCGCTTCAGGTGCAGCACCACCGCGCGATAGAACGGCTCGATCTCCGGCGTCGACGCCGGATCCAGGTCGAGCGAGATGAACACCCGGGGGCAGCGCGGCGAGCCCGGCGCCGGCTGGTGGGTGCCCGGCGTGAGCTCGCAGGTCGGCAGCGCCTCGACCGCGTTGTACGCGGCCTTGGTCATCGCGTCGGGCTTGGCCGGCAGCCCCAGCGGCCAGAACAGCGGCACCACCACCGCCACCGCCATCACCAGGAAGATCCAGCGGCGGTCGAAGCGCTGCAGGCGCTCGCTCCAGTGTTCGCGGGCGGCGGCCATCAGTCGTTCCCCAGGTGCGAGCGCTCGAGCCCGAGGATGACCCGCAGGCCGGTGGCGATGGCGCCGATCGCCGCCCCCATCATGATCGCGCGGCGGCCGCCGTTGGACGGCACGTCGAGCAGCCACTGCGCCAGATCGGGCAGCACGTCGGAGATGGCGCGGCCCAGCGGCGCGCGGCCCAGCATCATGAAGATCGCCGCGCCCAGCAGCAGCGCGGCCTCGGCGTTGCGGGCCCGGAACGCGCGGAACGCCGCCGAGGCGACGAAGAAGGCCAAGAGCGCGAACAAGGTGGCGTTGGCCGGGCCGAAGACGTGGTCGTAGATCCACACGAACACCCGGCCGTCGCGCCCCCACAGCATCGGCGGGTCGCCCTCGACGTTGACGGTGTCGCCGGCCGCCACGGTCACCTTGGTCTCGAGCGGGCGGTAGCCGGCGACCCGCCGCGACAGCTTGATCGTCACCTCGCCGGCCGCGACCCTGACCGGCTCCGGATCGCCGGTGCCGACGCCGACGGTGGCGCCGACCTGATAGGTCACGTCGGCCGGCACCTGCACGAACACGACGGCCGCGGGCGGTCGCTCGCCGGGCGCCGACGGCGGCAGGCTCGGCCCGAACGTCACGGTGGGACGGCTCGGCGGATCGCCCAGCTTGTGCCACGGCAGGCCGACCACCAGCATCACCGCCGCCGCCCCCAGCAGCACCACCTTGTAGCCCCAGTCCGGCTCGCGCCGGCGGATCTTGGGCCACGTCACCTGCAGGATGTTGACGCCGCCGATGATGAACGCCGCCGCCGACAGGATCGCGGCCCACGAGCGGAACTCGTTGGACAGCGCGCCCACTTGGTGGTGCGGGATGTAGAACTCGGCCAGCGCGAACGCGCCGAAGATCATCCCGATCACCAGCGGCACGGTCTTCTTCACTTGAACACCGCCGGGCCCAGGTCGAACACGCCCATCGTCGCCAGCGTCACGCCGACGACGATGAACAGCATCGCCAGGATCTTGAACGCGTCGGCCGCCTTGAGGTTGGCGAGCAAGGTGGGCTCCTTGGTCAGGTACGCCGACGCCGCGTACAGCTCCTCGCCGATCAGCGTGTAGTCGCAGGCGGTGATGAAGAACGGCAGCTGGGTCAGCTCGGCGGTGCCGGCGATCTGCACCGCGCCGGTGAGGAAGCCGGTCTCGGCCAGGAGCAGCGACTCGCCGTAGAACGTGCCGAAGTAGATGTTGGTGGCCGGCCGGTCGCGCAGGATGATGCCGCTGACGCCGGCGGCGAACGCGAACTGCTCGGCGGTGATGAACAGGCAGCGCTCGGGGCGGTGGGCGTCGACCCGGCCCGCGTTGGCGTAGCCCTGGCGCACGACCTCCTCGGCCACCACCATCGTCAGCGGGTAGTAGTTGGCGACGGTGAGGTCGGTGTCGTACTGCGCGGTCTTTTCGGCGACGTGGCCGAGGATGAGCAGCGACGCGATGGTCTGGATGTTCTGGATGTCCTCGAGGCCGGTCACGTAGAGCACCGGCCGGCCCATCTCGGTCGAGCGGCCGATCGAGTCCTCGATCGCGTCGACGCCGGGCAGCCGCCGCACGTACAGGTCCTGCTTGCGGCCCTTGGCCGCGCGCACGTAGTAGCCGATCAGCCCGGCGATCAAGAGCACGATGCCGAGGTAGCCGACCCGGTCGGTGTTGAACACCGCGGCCGCGGGCGTGCGCGGGCCGATCGCCGCGCCGACCGAGCTGGCCACGACCGCCTTGCCGGGGCCGCGGCGCAGCTCGGCCACGACGTACTCGTAGGTGCCGCCCGGGGGCACCTCGTCGACGACGACGTCCTCGCCGCCCTCGAGCAGCGCGGTCAGCGTCCACGGGCCGACCGCGTCGCCGGTGGCCGGCGCGCCGACCGCGACATCGGGCGCGCCGGCGAAGGTGGGATCCCAGGTGCGCGGCGCGGTCCCGGCGGCTGGCGCCAGGAGCGTCGGGTACACCGGCGGCGCGCCGACCGCGCCGTGGGGCCGGCGGAACACCGCGGTGACGACGTCGTCGGCGACGTCGGGCGCGCGCCTGAAGGTCACGCGCAGGTGGCGGCCGTCGTCGTTGTCCGGCGCCACGACCTCGAGGTCGGTCACGCCCGGCACCACCGCCTCGACCGGCGGCGGCCGCACCGGCGGCGGCGGCTCGATCGGCGTCAGCGGCGGCGGGGCCGGCGGGCCCGGCGGGGTCGGCTGGTTCGGATCGGTCGGCGCCGGCCGCGGCCCGGCGTGCGCCGGCGGCGGCTCGTCGGGGAACGGCGTCAGGCTCGGCTGCGCCGCCGCGGCGGTGGCGAGCCCGAGCGCGAGCGCGACGAGCGGCCCGACGATCAGCGCCCTCATCGCTCGATCACCTCGACGTTGGCGCGCGGCACCGTGACCACCTCGCCGCCGGCCAGCGCCACCTCGACCACCCGCACCTTGGTCTCCGACGGCAGCGTGTGCAGCGCGGTCGGCAGCGCGCTGATCGTCCCCAGCTTGCCGAAGTACGGCGCGCGGATGCAGCGCACCGGCGCGCCCACCGCCAGCCCGGCCGGCGGCGCGACCTCGTCGGCCGCGGCGGCGTCGGCGCCGACCGGGATGACCACCTCGGGGCGGATCACGCCGGCGCGGATCTGGGTGGCGCCGCACACCGACGCGGGCCGGCCGTCGAACGACTGCAACAGCGCGAACGTCGCCTTGGCCATCGCGATGTCGCCGAAACCCTCGGTCACGACCAAGGTCGTCGGCAGGTCCTCGGTGCCGGTGACCGCGACGCCGACGTCGTAGCCGAGCAGCTCGCGCACGTCCTGGTAGGCGAAGCCACCGCTGACGATCGCCGCGACGCCGAGGTCCATCGCCTTCCGCATCGCCGCGAGCGACACCCGGGCCCCGCCGACGATCACCTTGCCCTGGTGCGCGGCGGTGACGTCGGCCGCGGTCAGCGGCTGGTCGCAGCTCGTGGCGACCATCGCGATCGGCGCGTGGACCTCGCCGGCCAGGCCGAAGATGCCCTGGATCAACGCCGCCTCGGTCTCGACGACGACGCCCTCGTCGCCGAGGAGCTCGACCACCTCGCCGTCGACGTAGGCCCGCACCTCGACCGGCACCGGCGGCTCGCGCAGCACCGCCTGGCCGGTCACCGCCGACACCGACTCGAGCGTGCCGGTGATCGGCGACGCGACGGTGTGCTTGAACAGGCCGAAGAAGCTGGCGCTCCGGGCCAGCGGCGCGCCCTTGGTCACCGCGCCGCCCGGCTGCACCAGCAGCTTGGCGGCCAGCTCGTCGGGCAGCGCGCCCAGCGCGTTGGCCAGGTTGAGCAGGTGGACCTTGCCCGGCAGCTCGGTGCGGGCGACGACGTCCTGCGACGTGACGCGATCACCGACCTTGCGCAGCACCTTCCCCGGCATCGGCAGCCGCCGCGGCTTGCGCACGCGGGTGCGCCGCGTGACGGTCAGGCCGGGGGTGTAGGCGTCGCCCATGGGTCGGAGGAAGATAGCGAATCAGCTCGGGTACAAGGCCATGGCCTGGGCCCATTCGGCCGCGTGATCGCCGACGACGTCGAGCGGCCGGCGGCCGCGGGCGTCGAACACCAGCCCGACCTGGCCGCCGCGCAGCCGGCGCTCGAGCCGCTCGCCGGGGCCGGCGCCGACGTCGACGCCCCGGGCCGGGGTCAGCGTGGCCTCGGCGTACTCGCCGTCGGCCAGCCGCACCAGCTCGAGCGCGCCGGCGGCCAGCTCGAGCTTCTGGGTGCTGCCGCCCGGCAGGCGCAGCTCGACGGTCAGCGCCGGGCCGTGCTTGGGCGCGCCGACGGTGGCGACGCAGGTGCCCAGGCGGACCAGGCAGTCCTTCTCGAACACCTCGGTGGCCGCCGCCGGGTGGATCGTCGACAGCACGCCCAGGTGCGGCATCATGAAGATCGAGTCGACCGCGATCTCGGTGACGCCCTCGACCAGGAACGCGTCGATCATCATCAGCATCGACTGCGCGCGGCGCGGCGCGTGGCTGAGCACGCCGCCCGAGCCGACCAGGAGATCGAGCTTCATCAGGTCGACCAGCGAGTCCGAGCCGCCCTGCGCGAAGGCGTCGGCGATCGACCGCGCCTGTTGCGCGCCGTGCAGCTTCACCGCGAACGTGCGGTGCTGGATGAACGACAGCCGCAGCGCCTCGCGGGCGATCGCCTGCTCGATCTTCAGCTCCTCGAGCGTCTCGGGGATCGTCGTCGGGCGGATCATCTTGCCGCCGATGCGATCGCGCAGCTCGGCGGGATCGAGCGGGAACGGCACCCAGCGCTGGATCGACGCCAGCCCGGCCTCGGCCAGCACGTTGGACACCGAGTACGACATGCCGAGGTTGGCCGAGACCGTGCGGTTGAAGGTGCCGTCGAAGACGCTGAACACGTCGGTGGTGGCGCCGCCGATGTCGACGCCGACGACGTTGACCTGGTCCCGCGCCGCCAGCGCCTGGATGATCAGCCCCATCGCGCCCGGCGTCGGCATGATCGGCGCGTCGGCCCAGCTCATCAGCTTGCCGTAGCCCGGGGCCTGGGCCATGACGTGGTCCATGAACACGTCGTGGATCGCGTCGCGGGCCGGCGCGAGGTGCTCGGTCTCGAGCGTCGGCCGCAGGTTGTCGACGAACTGCAGCGCGACCCGGCCGTCGAGGATGGCTCGCACGTCGCCGCGCACCATCCGGTTGCCGGCGTAGATCACCGGCAGGTCGAAGCCGGCGCCCAGCCGCGGCCGGGGCTGGGCCGCGCGCAACAGCTCGGCCAGCGCGACGACGTGCTTGCGGGTGCCGCCGTCGGTGCCGCCCGCCAGCAGGATCATGTCGGGGCGGAGCTGCCGGATGCGCTCGATCTTCTCGTGCGGCAGGCGGCTGTCGTTGACCGCGATCGCGTCCATGACGATCGCGCCGGCGCCCAGCGCGGCCCGGGTGGCGCTCTCGGCGGTCATGTTCTTGACCACGCCGGCCACCATCATCTGCAGGCCGCCGCCGGCCGAGCTGGTCGAGATGTAGAGGTCGGTGCCGACGCCGTCCTGCTCGGGGCGCAGGATCATCGGCCCGTCGGCGCCGTGGGGGTGGGCGGCGCTGCCGTCGGACAGGAACTGCCGGCCGCGCAGCTCCTGGATCTCGCGCACCGCGTTGAGCACGCCGCGGGTGACGTCCTCGACCGGCGCCTCGACCGTGGTCGGCGCCTCGCCGCGCGCGGTCAGCCGGTACTCGCCGGCGGCGTTCCGCTCGATCAGGATCGCCTTGGTGGTGGTCGACCCGCAGTCGGTCGCGATCACCGAGCGGATCGCCGCCGGATCGATCGCGGGCGCGGCGTGCGGGTGCGCGGACATCGCCGGCCGTTGTATCACGGGGCCTAGGCCCGGGCCTCGAGCCGGCGCAGCAGCGCCTCGATCGCGCCGCGCTGCTCGAGCACCCGCTGCACCTGGTCCCAGCGCACCGGCGACGGCCAGACGATCGACACCAGCGGCCGCAGCCCCAGCATCAGCTGGCTGCCCAGGTAGCCCAGCGGCTGGATCGACTCGAGGAAGAAGATCGCGGCCGAGGTCAGCCGGCGCGCGGCGATCGCGTCGGCCAGCTCGTCGAGCATCGCCCGGTCGTCGGCGGTCAGCGCGGCCTCGGCGGCGTCGCCCGCGGTCACGCCGCGCCCTCGCCGATCCGGGCTCGCACCGCGGCGACGATCGCCGCGCGGTCGCCGCCGTCGAACATGACGACCATGCCGCGGTAGCGATCCAGCCACGACGGCCGCGCGAACGGCGACACCAGCAGCGCGCGCGGCCCGACCTCGACCCGCCGCAGCTCGGGCCAGCTGCGCCGCCGGCGCCGCGGCCAGCGCCGCTCCTCGATGCCGCCGTCGTCGATCCGGTAGCGCGTCGGCAGCCAGAACGGCGCCACCGCCGCGGCGATCATCACCACCGCCAGCGCCGCCAGCCACGGGGCCTCGAGCGTCACCAGCACCGCCCACGCCGACAGCAACGCCACCGCGACGATCAGCGCGATCTGATCGGGGCGGCGGCGCGCGGGGTGGGCGGTCCAGGTCAGGATGCTAGTCCGTACTGCGCCGGGCGCGGCGGCGCAAGGCCGACCTCAGCGCCCCTTCCACACCGGCGGCCGCTTGGTCAGGAACGCGGTGATGCCCTCGGCGGCGTCCTCGAGCGCCAGCACCTTGCCCAGCTCGCCCTCGAGGAAGCGCAGCGCCGGCGCGTGATCGAGATCGGCCGAGCGGTAGAACGCGCGCAGCCCCAGCGCCACCGCCGCCGGGCTCTTGCCGGCCAGCTCCGCGGTCAGCTTCGCGGTCTCGGCCTCGAGCTCGGCCGCCGGCACCACCCGGTTGACCAGCCCCAGCGCCTGGGCCTCGGCGGCGGTCAGCCGCTTGCCGGTCAGCATCAGCTCGAGGGTCTGCTTGCGGCCGATGTTGCGGACGATCTCCGCGGTGATCATCATCGGCCACAGCCCGACCTGGATCTCGGTGGTGCCGAACGTCGCGGTGTCGGCGGCGATCACCAGATCGCACGCCACCATCAGGCCCAGCCCGCCGGCCAGCGCGTGGCCGTTGACCATCGCGACGATCGGCTTGCCCACCGCGTGCATCGTCGTGAACAGCTCGACCAGCGACGCCGGCGCCACGCCGCCGGCCGCCGCGCCGCCGCCGCCCATCGCCGACAGATCGCCGCCGGCCGAGAACGCGGCGCCGGCGCCGGTCAGCACGATCACCCGCACCGCCGGATCGTCGCGCAGCGCCGCGAGCGCGTGGACCAGCTCGCCGCAGGTGGCGGGGCCGATCGGGTTGCGCTTGTCGGGCCGGTTGAGCGTGATGCGCGCGACGGCGCCGGTGTCGACGAGGATGGTGGCGTAGGCGGTCACCCAGGCACGGTACCCCGCTGCTGAGGGTTTGTCGCCAAACCCTCCCCCGCGGGGTCATGCCCCCGCGGGGCCCCCACCCAAGACGCAAACCCGCGAGAGCCCGGACGTGTTGACGAGATGGACGGCCGCGCCCTACCCTCCCGGTAATGCGGCGTAATGCCTTGGTCCTCACCGCGGCCCTCTGGCTTTGCCCGCGCGCGGCGTCGGCCGGCGACAACGACCTCGTGCTCGGCCGCCTGGGCACCGTGGTCGACGACGGCGCCGGGGCGCCGCACACCGTCGGCCAGAACCTCGAGTTCCGATCGCTGGTCAGCGAGCTGGGCGTGGCGCTGGCGCCGCGGCTGTCGACGCCGGCCGACACGCTGGGTTTCGGCGGCTTCCAGTTCTCGGCCGATCTGGCGTGGACGTCGATCTCGTCGACGCGGCCCTACTGGCGCGCGCTGCAGGCGTCGCCCGACCCCGGCGGCACCGGCGCGATGGCCCACGGCGAGGGCATGCTGCCCAACCTCGGGCTGTTCGTCCGCAAGGGCATGTGGCTCCCGCTGCCGTCGATCGAGTTCGGCGCCGGCGCGGTGCACCTGATGGACTCGCGGCTGTGGACCGCGCAGGGCTACGCCAAGCTCGCGCTGCACGAGGGCTACCACGACCTCCCCATCCCCTCGCTGGCGGTGCGCGGCGCGGTCTCGCGCCTGATGGGCCAGAAGGAGCTCGACCTGACCGTCGTCTCGATCGACGCGTCGATCGGCAAGCAGTTCGGCGTCGGCGGCACCTGGAACGCCAACCCGTACCTCGGCTACGACGCGCTGATCATCATCCCGCGCTCCGAGGTCATCGATCCCACGCCCAACGTCGACGGCCTCGACCCGGCCAACATGGCCGACCGCGACCTCGACTTCGTGTTCCGCGACCAGGACGACATCATCCGCCACCGGGTGTTCGTCGGCGCCAAGCTCCGCTACTACGTGTTCGCGATCACCCTCGAGGGCACCTACGCGATGGCCGGCAACTCGGTCGACGATCGCCCGACCGACGCGGTGTGCACGACCAACTCGCGCACCACCAACTGCGACTCGACCGATCAGGCCGCGGCCCAGAAGACGTTCTCGGTCTCCACCGGCTTCGACTTCTGAGCGGAGCGTGACGCCGCGATGGCCGAGCCCGAGCTGACCGCCGCCGAGCTGCTGCAGACGGTGCGCGCGACGTTGCTCGCGCTCGAGGAGCTGCGCGGCGATCTGCGCGCGCTGGCGGCGCGGGTGGTGGCGCTCGGAGAGCAGGTCGCGGCGACCACCGCCGATCCCACCGCCGCCGAGGCCGCCGTCGACGCCCGCGCCGCGGCGCTGCTCCCGGCAATCGCGCTCGCCGACGCCAACGCGCCCGGCCGCGTCGTCATCGCCGACGACGTCGACAAGTACGCCGAGCCGCCCCACGACGGTCCGCCGTGCCTCGAGCTCTTGCCGATCTGCGGCGCGCGCTGCTGCGAGTTCGACGTGGCGCTCTCCAGCCAGGACCTCGACGAGGGGATCCTGCGCTGGGAGCACGGCCGCCCGTACCTCCTGCGCCACGGCCCCGACGGCCGCTGCGCCCACCTCGCCCCCACCGGCTGAGACGCCTACGCCCACCGCCCCGCCACCTGCCG
>Ga0154020_10008676_pt1 | contig 11767 bp, 7 predicted proteins | sample Klosneuvirus_201_FD_109709 | JGI IMG/M metagenome (GOLD analysis project Ga0154020, IMG submission 109709) | Active sludge microbial communities from wastewater, Klosterneuburg, Austria - Klosneuvirus_20160825_MG | ecosystem: Engineered > WWTP > Aerobic digester > Activated sludge | place... | reverse complement strand
TTTTATGCCGTTACCGGATTCGATCAAAGCACTTTCAGCGGAGCATGTTCAGGGGGACCTGGTTTACAAGATCAAAACTTTTTACGATTACGATTTCGAAATTATCTTCCATCTGGCGGCTTCGCTTTCTTCAAAGGCTGAAGTGGCGACCGAAGAGGCGCATCGTATTAACGTGGAAGGTACGATGCAGCTGCTGATGCTGGCGGCGTATCGCTCTGAGAAATACGGCAAGGCGGTCAAGTTCCTCTTCCCGAGTTCCATCGCCGCGTATGGGATGCCAAGCATTGAGGTGAAGAATCAAGCGGGTATGGTCAAGGAAGATGATTGGAATATGCCACACACCATGTACGGCTGTAACAAATTGTATTGCGAAAAGTTGGGGATGTATTACGGGAAATACTACGGTCAGAAACATTTGGATGCGAACCCGCCGGTCATGCCTGACTTTCGGGCGATCCGCTTTCCCGGGCTGATCAGTGCCTTTACATTGCCCAGCGGAGGAGGAACCAGTGACTACGGACCGGAGATGCTCCACGCTGCGGCACAGTGCAAACTGTATTCATGTTTCGTGCGCGCCGATCCAAAAATTTCCTTCATGGCCATACCTGATGCGATCAAATCCCTGTTGATACTGATGGATGTTCCGCGCGAGAAACTGTCGAATAATGTCTATAACATCGCGGCTTTTGCCATCACTGCGGAAGAGTTTCGTCAGCGCGCGTTAAAGGCTTTCCCGGATGCGAAGATCTCATTCGAGTCAAATCCGCGCCGACAGGGTATTGTCGATTCGTGGTCGGAGGATGTGGATAATACCTTCATCTGCATCAAATGGAATTGGAAGCCAGATTACGATACGAATCGTTTCTTTGATGATTATTTTCTGACGGAGATTGGGAAGAGGTATAAGATGTAATAAATTATAGAAAAGAGATGTAATATTTTAGTTTGGGAAACTTATTTATTATTACCTTCTTACCCATAAAGTTGTTTTAATGCATTTTTATATTGCTCTAAAACTTTATTGCGACTGGCTTCAAAATCTCTGTTTGATCTGTTTAACTGACGTAAAAGTAGGGCTGAAATTGATCCAGTAATAACACTGCTAACCGAAGTCAATGTGCCAACTTCAATGTTCCAGAAAAGACCACTGATTGCGCCGACTAATATCAAGATTAAACTAATCGCTATAAATATTTGAGTTATTCCAAACCATTTTTTTAATTGTGCTTGTGGTTCCTTTAGCATGCCTAAAGTAATTTGGTGATAATCCTCTGCTGCCTTTTGAACAAATGTTTCCCGGGGTGATAAGGTTACACTGCTTGAAAGTTGGCTGTTTGAAACATTGTTTGATTTATAAATTGAAAGAATTGTATTACGTACTTGATCTCCATCATATGTAGCTTTGTCTTGCCACCCCCAAATCCAACCTTGGTATGTATTCATGGCCTTTATTAGGTCTTGAGCAGTAACTTGGTCATATGCTGTTACTACAATTACAGGTGTTATTCCCCGCATGCCCCGCTCGTTATTTTTCAAAAAATATACTATTTTGCCTAGCGATTCAAATGGGGTTTCTTCATTTGCAAGATACAAATCTACAAAAATTGCTTCGTAAATATTGTTTTGTAAGTAAGCTTTTGCATCTTCAATATTATTGGCTATATGAAAGTTTTCTTCTTTGTTTCGACCAATATCACTACTAATTTTTTTTTGCCAAGACAGGTCATCCTCTATTATCAGAATGTTAGCCATTTTCCTTTACTCCATTTGAGCAATAATTTGATCAGTTCCAGTGCTTTCAGAGATATACCTTATTCCGCTCAAGCTTTGTTTAGTGTCTATAACGACATCTTTCCCTTTTTGTTTCAATATACTTGCATATTCGAGAATTTGTTTTCGCTGGCCAATCTGAACAGCATATTCAGCGCCCTCGAATCTGCTCCAATAAGTTGATGCAAACAAAAAAACGTTCTCCCGTGATTGGTTAATATGCCGATTCTTTTTCTTGATTGGTGTTAACGGCGTGAGAATACTCTCTAAAATACGAGCGATGTCAGGATTTGCTTTTTCTCCTATTTTTTTAGATACCTCTTCACGGGCAAAGTTACTAAGTTCCTTTTTTGTTTCATCCAGAAAAATATTTGATAGCTTTACTCCATTATCTAACTTCATAAGAAGTTCAGATGCATCGTATTCTTGTTTATCAACAAAATCTAAGATGTTATGCTTTGAATAGGCCTCTTTACTTTTTTCGAAATCTGGATATGCTGTAACCAAAAATATGCCTGTTTTTTCTTGTTTCGAAGATATTAGATTCAGAATTTCCATTCCTTGTTTGTTTTTCTCGTCTTTATCAACTAGGCGAACATCAAGGATAGCGGCGTGAAAATAATGACGCTCAACTAAATCTATTGCCCCTTGATATTCACTTGCAGAAAAAACAACATATCCTGTTTTTGTCAGTGTTTTCTCGTAATTTCTGAGCCAAGATATGTCATCGTCGACGACAAGAATCTTTCCATTAGATTTTTCTGACATTTTATTCTCCTTAATCTCAATATCTGTTTAAACTGGGATTTTACTCTCTTTTTATAATGCTATCCATAATTGTCGCGACTTGCCTTGTCTTTTCTAAAGGAAGGCCCAATGTAAATGTGGCCCCTTTGTTAATTCCTTCGCTAGTTGCATCTATGGTGCCACCATAGGCATTAACGTATTTTTTGACCCACCAAAGTCCATATCCATGACCAATTCCATCCTTGTTTGTGAACCACTGTTTGAAAAGTTCCTCACGTGCTTCCGGACGAAATCCATGACCAGTATCTGAAATCACTGTATATGCAAACTCATTTGAAGTATTCATTTTAATGACAATTTTTCCTCCATCTAACATGGCATCTAATGAATTTTGAAGTAAGTTTTCAAAGACTCTTGATAATTGATCATCCGCCAATACATGAGCTGTATTACTGCTTTCCTGAAAGTCTACTGTATACTTGGTGTTATCGATATTCAATACAAGTATTGCGTTTTTTATTTGTTCAGGTAGTTCGACAATTTTAGCTTCGAGCTCTTGGTGTTTGTTTCTTAGTTGTTTTACTAATGCCATCGCTCTTTCTGCGTTTTCTTTTATAAATATAAGGGCCTCCTTAGTCTCGGGATTAGCGTTAATTATGGGGTCATCCTCTATGCTCTTTACCCATGCCCGGACAGCTCCTAGCGGATTATTTAACCTATGTACTATCTCTGCAGCAAGACGTTCTTCCACCTCCTTTTTTTCTCGCTCCTTTAGTTCGTGTAATATTTGGTATTGTTGGGCATTGTTAAACGCTACAGCTACATGGTCCGCAAATAATCTTGCTAATGCTAGTTCTTCAGATTCGAAGTAGTGTATATCACTGTAGTAAGCTGAGATTGAGCCAACCATTTTGCCTCTAACTTGTAATGGCAACTCTAGTATAGCCCTATAACCTTCATTAACTGCCAGATCACGAATTGATGCATGAAGCTCATCATTCTCTATATCAGAAATGATCACTGGTTGTTTTGTCCGCGCGACTAACGACCGAGGCGAGTCGATTGAAAAATTCGATAAGATATATTCTTTGCTTAATCCTTTATGTGCAATGAAGTCTATTTTTGAATGATCGATATCGTAGTTAAATATAGCTGCTTTATCACATTTCATAAACTCAAGCATTTTATCCACTGTTATTTCAGCAATTACATTTTCGCCTCTGTCAATACTCGTATTTAATTCGCTTGAGATTTCGCTTAGTCCTTTTACTATATTTGTCTGATCTTGTAATCGCGCACTATTGATCGCAATTGCTACTTGTCCTGCTAATTCTTCAATTAACCTAATATCATTTTCTTTGAACGCGCTCTTATGTGGGCTTTCAAAGTTAATAACAGCAATTGGCTCGAGATCAACCATTATAGGTACAGCGAATTCGCTGCCCTTCCGTTTGTCTTCTCCCAAAGAGGGTTGGAAAAGTGTCCGCGCGACCTCATTATTTTCAATATCCGGAAAATGTACTGTTTTTTGACGGCGAATAGCTAAACCGCTGACTGAATTTTCAACATCAAATTCTTTTTTTGCGTTTTTGTTTCTTAAAGTGGTCGCTTTCACCTTTATTTTATTATTATCAACGATTGATAGGTTTGCAGATTCTGCTTTGATTAGTGCTACCATTTCATTCAAAATAAGATCTAGAACTTGTTCGAGATTTAATCTTTCTCGCGCCATTTTCCCGATAATTGTGTTCAATGAATTTTTGATCTTCGCAGGAGTAAGTTCTTTTTTTGTTTCCAATGCCATTTCGATTTTTTTTAGTAGAGAATCTCTTGGCTCGCTTTTTTCCCAAACTTCAAAAACCGATTCTCTCCATGCCGGTGTTACTCTCTGAATCAACCCAGTAGCAAGGATCACTTGAGGTTTGTTTTCTAGTTTATTGATTTGAGCCACAACTCTTAACCCGTCAGCGTTTTCCGGGTCGTTTTTATCTAGTTCTATATCAATAACTGCTAAATCTATGTTGCCATTATGGATTTTATCCAAGGCCTCTTGGTAGTTAATAGCAGTTTCAATTAAATATCCGGCTTTCTCTAAAGCGGTCTTGTGCAGCTTTTGAGTTCCGTGATCATCTTCAACAACAAGAATAAGATGTTTTTTATTTTCAGACATTTGATTTCCCTTATTACGCAGGTTTGATTTCTTGGTGTATTTTGTTTATCCGTTCAGCTAATTCTTTATTTGTAGTTGCTTTATCAAATATGTTTTCCTTACCAATGCCTAGTGATTTCAGCTCGATTTCGATATCAGAACTTAGATAGCCGCTCTTTACTAGGACCCGTGTGTTTGGGTGTTTCTTGTATAGTTCCTTGATAATCTCAATACCATCAAAATTTGATTGATCCTCATCTACAAGTCGTAAGTCAATCACGGCTATTTCATACTCGGTTCTTTGAATTTTTTCCAAAGCCTCATCTTTGGTGGAAGCCGTATCCATATGAAATCCAAATTTTCCAAGAACAATCTTGTTGATATGTTGCCAAGATTTGTCATCATCGACTAAAAGTATTGCGTAGGTGGTTTTTGTCATTCTAATATCTTCGCCTTTATATTATGAGGTGACTGGCAATTTTACAATAAAACATGCTCCTTGACCCCGATTGCTATCTAACAGGATGTCTCCACCAAGTGCACGAACATAGGCTCTTGACCACCACAACCCCAACCCATGACCAGATTGTCCAGCTCCGCTGAATTTTGAGTCGAAAATCATATCGTGCATCTCTGCTGGAATCCCAGGGCCATTATCTTTGATTGAGATAAGTACCCATTCAGATTCCACTTTGGATAGGATTTCAATATATCCTCCATTTGGCATTGCTTTTACAGGATTGGTCAAGAGATTGAGGAAAACTTCTGCCAAAGTCGAATTTGCTCGGATTTGAGGCAGTTGATAAGGTATCTTTTTTTCAATTTTAATTTTTCCGCCAAATTTCCGGAATTCTTCCGATTTGTACAACTTGTCCAGAGCAAGATCGATCAATGGGGGAATTTCAAGACTCTTGAATTGTTCAGAAGCTCTCTGTTTAAGTTCGTCCACCAGTTTCAGGATTTCTCCAGCCTTAAATTCTATATCATTTATTGCTGTTGCAAAAGTTTCGTTGTTTTGCAGCAGTTCAGATTGTTCATCCTTAATGATCTCAATCCAACCTCGAATCGCGCCTGATCTCCCAGCTAGTTTGTGCACAATTTGCCCAGCTGAAAGCATCTTATCTGCCTCGGAAGCTCGTTTCCGAAGTTCTAATTCTTCAACTGTGCGGAATGCGATAGCTGCTTGGCCCGCAAGTGTGGAGAGGATATCCAAATGATGTTGTTTGAAAGCACCAATTCTAGGGCTTTCGGCATTTAATACGCCATAAATTTTGTTTCCAATGCGGAGAGGAACGACAAGCTCACTATGCATATCAGGTCCAAGGAATCGCTTATAAAGTGTTTTGTATGGCTCCTCTATAGTTATATCTTGAACGTTTACAGGAATCGAATCTATTACTGCCATGCCACTTACAGAGTCTTTTACTGGGACAACTGTGCCAATATCGCCGGGATTTGTAGATGCACTGATTCTTAAACTGTCATTTTCTAATAAAAGCACCTGACCAGTTTCTGCATTGATCAGTCGTTGTGCCTGTAGCAAAATTTTGTTGGATGCTTCTTCAACGGTTAGATTTCCGCTCAAGATACTTTCTTGAATTTTGCTCAAAGATTCAGTTTCTGCGAATGATTGTGCCAGACGCATACTAAGTGCAGCTTGACGTGCCAGATTCTCGAGCACTAATCGATTGTTGTGCGTAAAAGCACCAATCTCCTCGCTTTCGACATTGACTACACCGATTACTGTGTCCTCAACGAGAAGTGGAACTGCTAGTTCACTGCGTAGGCTATCCATGCCCAACATTGGCTTATAGCGAGGCTCATCTCTAACATCATCAATGGATATAGATTCCTTGCCAAGCACTGCCAAGCCGGTAATACTGTCATGAATTTTGACCAATTGTCCTTTATCTGGGCCGTATGTTGTTGCCCGAATTTCCATTTCGGTTTCACTGCTGATGATTAGAAGCTGTCCAAGTTTAGCGCCGATCAAATTCAGCGCTCCCTTGAGGATTAAATCAAATACTTTATCAAGGTCAAAAGCTGCCCGTAGAAATTCTTGTTGAATATTGGCAATTGTTGTTTGCTCTTGTTGGCTGCGGGCAGCCCGAATCGCGATTGCAGCTTGTTCCGCGAGAGCCTCCAACAGAATAACATTATTTCGAGTGAACGCATTCTTTTTTTCGCTTTCTACATTGATAGTGCCTATAGGTTCGCCTTCTATGATCAAGGGAACGGATAGCTCGCTACTCATTTTGATGCCAGATGCCGGTTTGTATAAATACTCTTTCTCGTCAGTGTCATTTACCAGAATTGGGACTCGGCTAATGATAGCCTGTCCATTAATAGAATCATTAACTTTGAGTCTTTCAATTGCCTTGTATGTATCCGGCACTATAGCGGCATTTTCTAAAACTTCTTTTCCTTTGAGTAGCCAGAGTTCACCGGTTGTTGAGTTGGCAGTTTCGCGCGCTGCACTTGCAATATTATGGAATACTTTCTTAAGATCGAAGTTCTCTTGAAGGATAATTTCTTGAGTTCGCTCAATTAGGTTCAAGTTCCGCACAACCGATTCCGCTGTATAAATAGCTGAAGTTGTTACATTTGCAACAGCAGTCAAAAGACTCACATGATATTCCGAAAAAGCTCCGATTGCCTTGCTTTCGACATTTAGTACACCGATAATTTCTCCGCCTCGCATAAGCGGAACTGCAAGTTCACTCTTGGCAGGGTCATCTTCCGGCTCTTTATAGAGAAATTTGTATGGCTCCTCAATGGTTACATTGCTAACAATTACAGGTCTATGCTCTTTATCTTTCACAACTAATCCTGTAATGCAATCATTTATATCCAACAACCGTTCTTTATCAATAGTAGATGTAGATGCACTGATAATTAAGTACGTTTTACTTTCATCAAGGAGAAGAACTTGGCCAATACTTGCGTTAACAAGCTTTAGCGCTTCTACAAGAATTGTTTCGAGTACTCGATCCAAATCTGCTGATTGCTCTAGAATCTGCCCTTGAATTTTGCTGATAGTTTTCAGCTGTTCTAAATAACGCGCACTTTCAATGGCAAGTGCGACTTGATTGGAAAATGACAAGAGATCATTAGCGTGTTCTTGATTGTAAAAACCTTCTTGCCGGCTATACAGACCAATTTCTCCAATAATGTCTCCAATTTTTGAGAATAGTCGTACTCCTAACCATCCACGGACCCAATCAACGGTAGGGACAGGTTTCCAGCGTGGGTCTTTTTGTGCATCGCTTATGTACGTTGGCTTTGTGGCATCGCCATGTTCTTTAAAAATAATATCTTCAGCTGGATCAAGTGTAAACTTCAGTACATCCGCTTGTTTTTCAAAACCTATTGCTGCCTTTGATATTAAGCGCGTACCTTCTGCCAACATTAATAATGCCCCGTCATAGGGAACAACATTCTTAACCAGCGCCAAGGTTTTATTAAGAGCATCTACTAGGGTTGGTGCTTGTAATAGGTCCGACGCAGATTCGCTTAGTGTTTCTGCGAGCATACGTGCTTTCTGTTCGCGCTCGAACACACTGGTGTTGAAAAGAACCAATGCTACCTGATTTGCAAAAGCATAAATGAGATCGAGTTCTGCCTGGTCAAATTTATGACGATTTTTGTAGTTAGAATAAAGCACTCCGACTAATTCATCCCCCACTCTTAGCGAAACTCCGGCAACGGCCCCAATCCCAAAGTGTTGAACAAAAGGCCCGGAACCGAATAGATTTTTCCACTCGATAGGTGCTTCGTCCAGATTGTGGTGGATTATCTTATTCTCTCGAAGAATTTTTCTGGTTCCACCATCTGCTCTTGGGACTACGAACTCATAGCCATCAACATTTTCACCAACAACAACGAGACGTTCCATGGCGAAGATATCATTCTTATGATCGTAAGGAAATACCACGGTCAGGTCAGATCGTAGGACTTCGTGAACGACATGAATAATCCTTTTCAACACATCAACAGGATTCTGCGCCGAGTGAAGCGCAGTGAATGATTCGGCTGAGTCAATCAACGCACGGTAACGGCCATAGAGTCTGGCGTTACGAATGGCAATAGCAGCTTGGGATGCAAACACTTTTGCTATCTCGATTTTAGAGTTCGTGAATTTGTGGGGTTGGGAGTAGTTAACGAATAAGACACCGTAATACTCATCTCCAGCTTCCAATCTGATGCCCAAGGAAGCCCTGGTGGGGGCGACATCCTGGAAAGCACCAAGTCTTTCGCCTTTCGAGGAGATGGCAGTTTCAAGAAATGAATATCTCTTTATATATTTGAGGTCGTTATAATCTTCGATTATCAACTCCCCGTCTTTAAGTGCGGTTCTAGATGCGCCGGTTGGGCGAGGTACTTGCCACTTGTACTCACGTGCCTTTACCGAGGCACTGGTGGCTGCATCTTCCACCAGAAAGCGATCGCTTCCGTGATCATAAGGTATCACTACACAAAAACTCCCAGCCAAAAGGGAATTCGCCGCTTCTGCAATGGAAGAAAAAACATCCTTTGAACGCTTTCCCGGTCCAATTGATAGAATCTCTGGTTGGATTTCCAGCAGACGCTGAAGAGCATTTGGCGAAACGATCTTCTTCGTTGATTGCAGACCTGATTTTTCTTTGCTTTCGGATGACTTCTTGACCGTTAGTTTGCTGTCTTTTCGAATGGACTGTTTTGCCATAAGACACCTTCCTTAATCGAATAACAAGTAAGTCAATAAACTCAACTTTGAACTCTAATTTTCCTAGCTTTTAAATGGGCACTAGTGCTCGGGTGTTCTCTTTGCAACGGGTCGTTTAAAGTTCTTATCAAATTCTGCATTTTCCAATTTCAATACCATTCCAGTAAAATGCTTGTATTGGTCAGGTGCTCCGAATACTTTTTCACCAAGCGTTCCAAAGGGCAACAATTTTTCTACAGGGCTTGTTTTTAAGCTTGTCTCAAAAAAATCATGTCTTCCGAACCGAATCACGATCGCACTGCCAAGTTCTCTACTCCAACAAATGGTCTGAAACCCCACACATTTGTTATCCATCATTATACGGGTTGGTGCGACCCTTGCTTGTAACCAGGGAGCATATGGGCCAGTCAGTTCTCCCAGGAATTCTCGTAACTCTGACATGGTTCCTCCGCCCATTTCAATTTGAACGTCACGTGCAAGAACTCCTGTCATAAAGCTAAAGGGAGATCCTTCCCATACAGTTCGAGCACTGATTCGTTGGGCCTCGCGGTTTGCTTTGGTATAAGCGTGCTCAACATCTTCTAAAAGGCTGCTTGATGCTATTCCTTTATCTACTTGTTTAACATACTCCTGGTTTTTGTCGGTAACGGTTATTTTATATTCAATAAGCAAATTTAAGAGTGGCGTTTCACCCACATATCCGGATCGTACAAGTGCTTGCGTCCCCTCATTTAGTTCCCAGATATGTTTTAGAACTTCCATGCCATCCCTGTTTTTTGGATCTTCTTCATTTAATTTAAGATCAACTATCGCAACATGGTAAAGACGCGAATCTATTTCATATAAAGCTTCTTCTAGGTTGCTTGCAAGGCCGATTGTATAACCTTTGGAATTTAAAAGGACTTTAGATTGAAGTTGCCAACCTTTATCATCTTCAATCACCAAAACACGTTTAATTTCTTGAGACATGTCTACACTCCTTGTACTTTTGAAGAAATAATGTCACTTTTACAGATCATTTGGCTTGAAGATTACTTTAGCCACTTTACCATTCAAAACCAAATCAAATGCCTCTTTATATTCTGAGAGAGCAAATTGCCTTGGGTAAAGAGTAGAGCTTAGATCTATTTTGCCAGTTGTTAGGAAATGAATTACTTCTGTCCAAGTCTCATATAATAAACGTCCATAGATGCCAATAATATGTGCTTCCTTTAGAACAATGCCTTTATTCCAGTCAATCTCAAATTTGGAGGATGATGACAATCCAAGTGCTACTAAATGCCCTCTTTTCTTGAGAGCCAATAGCGCATCTTCAATTGCTTTTGGCTGGCCAGACATTTCTATAATTACGTCCACACCGAGTCCATTTGTGGCTTTATAAATCTTTTTGAGGGTGTCTGGATCTTCAATTGGATTGATCACCATATCGCGTTCTGTACGATGATGTGCATCCAGTATTGCATTTGCCAGATCAATGCGTTCCTGCTTTGCTTCGGTTGCAATTACTGTTCTTGCACCTGCTGCTTTTGCAACAGCGATGGACATCAAACCTTGAGGACCACAACCAATTACCCAGACAACCTTATTTACCAGATCTACTCTGCGTGCTGTGTACACAGCATTGCCGAAAGGTTCCAGACACGCCCCAATGTCAGGATGGATTGTTGGAGGTAATACAATAGCGTTTTCAACTGGGATAACTGTGTATTGAGCAAAGCCACCGGGTCTATCAAAGCCTAGTGCCGAAACTTCTTGGCAGATATGTGACATTCCATTAAGACAGTAATAACATGAACCACATGAAACATGGCTTTCTGCGGCAACAATATCCCCAACTGCAACTGTTTTTACCTGGGACCCAACTTCAATAACCTCCCCACAGAATTCATGACCAACAATTTGCCCCTCCAGCACACGATCACGAAAAACCGAATCATTGTTATAAATATGCAAATCACTACCACATATAGATGCTGACAGGATTTTTAGCTTTACATCCCTTTCCCCAACTGAAGGTATATTCACATTTTCGCGAAACTCCAATCCAGTTCCAGATGATTTTACAAGTGCATTTGTCGTCTTTGGTATATCCATCTGAGTTCTCCTTGTTGAGTTGTTTAGGCTGACAAAAACAGAAGGAACATTATAATGATGTCATTCTTGACTAGGAAATATTAATACTTTAACATTTCCTTGGAATTTAATATATTGTACAAGTATTTGTTATAAAGCTCAACATACAAAATACCCTTTTAACAAGTGACAAAGTGTTATTTTAGAGCCTATCCGTAAATAGGCTTGGGTATTAACAAAAAGACACTCCTAAAGCAGAATTGTAGGTGCGACCCAAACAATCTGCAAGGAGTGTCAAGTGAGTTATACCACGCTGTGGGAAG